>SXGT01326614.1_pt1 | contig 33476 bp, 21 predicted proteins | sample 3176221 | NCBI WGS metagenome assembly SXGT01 (sample SAMN11356862, study PRJNA531348) | freshwater metagenome | isolation source: freshwater sample F1-120 | place: China: Fuxian Lake, Yuxi | collected 2017-12-25 | reverse complement strand
CCTGGCGGCAGCCTCGACTTCCCGTTCGAATCGCTTGATGGCCGCTTCGTCCTTGGTCAGCGAGCTCGGCAGCAGCTTGATCGCCACCAGCCGCTTCATCCGGCGATGGCGGGCCTTAAACACCTGCCCCATGCCGCCGGCACCAATCTTCGCCAGCAGAACATAGTCACCCAGCACCAGCGGCGTGGATCCGCCGGAGAGAATCTCCTTGGCCTGGAACTGCGTCAGCTTCTCTTGCTCGATCAGTACCTGGGCCAGCGTCTCGGCATCCTTCGGCCGCTTCCCCGCTGGCAGACCGTTCCAAACCGTCTTGATTTCATCTGCCGACGAAAGCCCCGCGGTGATGACGGCCTTCGCGAATTGATCCGTCGACAGAGGCATCTGGATCTCGGGCGAGTTGCCAGATCCAATGATAGTCGAAGCCGGGAAGGATTTGAACCGCGAGGTTTTGTGGAGCGAGGGGAAAGCATTTCAAGCGGCACAAATACTAGCCCGAGGCGCAAGTGAGGGAATAGGACGTTGCTCAAGTTCGACACGTTTTTCCCTCGCTTGCGCGTTGGGCTAGTGTCGGACTCTGTTCCGCAGAGTGAAACACTGAAGAGCCTTGGTCAATTGTTATTCACCTTTAAGGCTCGTGTTTCTCGCCGGCTCTTAGGCCACCAGAAGGATCTTGTTGCCGCCGCCAGAGAAGTGCCCCAGCTTGGCCTGAAAGGTCCAGTCCACGGGGACTCGCCAGAGCGAAAACCACAAATAGACCAGGTCGGCAGCCGCCATACTTTTCTCGCCGGAGCGGTAGCACTTTTGCACCGGGTTCCAGTCTTGCACCGATTTGGCGAAGCTGGATTTGAATGCCGTCGGGGCGTCCGGTCGATCTTTCAGATAGTAGAACCCCGGCCGCTCCTGAATCAGTCGCTGCCCTTCGCTGGGGCCGAGCGTAATATCGGGCAAATCCATGTAGAACCAGTCCCCCAGACAGGAGAACTGGGAGTAGTGGCAAACCGTGTCGCCGCCGCGGCGGTTCCCTGTTGTTGGAACGGGCGAATCGTCGTCGACCGGCATAAAGGGAGCATTTTTTCGCGAAGTGCGCACCGGGTATTCGTCGAGGATCAGAAAAGCATCTCGATTCGTGGTGCGGGCCTGCCACATCTCTTCCATTTGTTCCAAGAGAGACACAAACTGAGCGGCGCGGCGGACGATTTGCTCGGCTTCATTCGTCATGGTGAGTTCCTAACGCAACAGACGGCAAAGACGGTGCCAGGAACCTTTGTTTGCGTCCTCTGTCACTGGGACATCCCCTTTTTCTCAACCTCGCCCGTGGTGGACTTGGGTAAGTCCCCCTCGATGAAGGTGCGGTCAAACAGGTGGAGGATTTCGCCCAGCGGTTGATCCGACGGGTTCTCGGTGCTGACGACCAGATCGAGGCGGCCGTCGCCGTTCCAATCGGCGGCATCGATGGAGCCGGCGTGGCGGAAGACCCGCAGGTCATTGCCGTCCACCTGGAAAGGGCCGCGCGATTGGAATTGCGGCTGAGTTCGGGTACCGACGTTTTCGTAGTAGAAGATGTGCCCCACGCTGCCGTTGATGAGATCGAGGTCGCCGTCGGCGTCCCAATCGACCAGGAGGCTGTGGTTGTCGCCGTTGTTGTTCTGGCCGCCGTACCAGCCCGTAATCGGTTGCTTGTTCTCCCGCAACAACTGGCGGCGCGCCGCAAATTGGAGGACAGCCGGGTCGGGCTGCGCCTGCGCGGGTTGATAGGCGTAGAACGTGTTGTCCTCGTCGGACGTGGCGACCAGGTCCATGACGCCGTCCGCGTCGAGGTCGCCAAGCGACACCTTCGAGCGCCAGGAAAACTCCTGCGGATTGTCTTTGTAGCGCACCTCGCGCCCCTTGGCGAGCATGGGAGCGGCGCGGCTGCCGGTGTTTTCAAAGTAGAGCGTCTGCCAGCGCTGGCTGGTGACGAACAGGTCGAGGTCGCCGTCGCGATCGAAATCGATCACCGTCGGGTTGAGCCAACTGTGATTCGCCTCGCCCAGGCCTTGCGGACCGCGATCGACGGGCGGATCGGCGGTCAGGTCGAGCCAGTTGGGGAGGTCAATGTCGCGGCCGGCGGCGGCGAGGTTCACGCCCGGATCGAACACCGGATTGTGCGTCGTCCCTTTGTTGACGAAGACCTGCACATGCCGCGTCATGCCGCGGACGAGGTCCAGCGTGCCGTCGCCATTCCAATCAACCGACGTGCCCCAATGGCCGAGCATCTCGGGATGAATCTGCCGCGCCGGGCCGCGCGGCACCAGTTGCGGAAAATTTGCCCCTCGCGGCACGCGCGAGCCGCCGGGCGACTTGCCGCGCACGGGCTGTTCCGCCTTGCCACCCGATTGCTTGTTGACGTTTTCGAAGAACTCGCCCCCCGCGATCAGGTCGCTCAGGCCGTCACCGTTCCAGTCCAGCACTTGCGGCGAGTCGTCGATCTTCAGAATCGGAATCGGCATCAAGAACTTTGGCTGGCCGCGCGAACCAAAATTTTCGGCGAACATCAGCCGGCCGCCCTCGGTGGGCCGATTGGTCGCGTCCTGAAACAACAGATCGTGATCGCCGTCGGCGTCCCAATCGACATAGGAAACTCCGCCGGTGGCATAGCAGGCGGCGTGGATCGGCAATCCACGTTCCTCGGTGATCACGCGCGGCGGCGCGAACACCGGATTGCCCCCTGGCGGGACTCCCTTCTCTTTGGAGAGATCCTCCAGCAACTCGAAGACTTGCAACGGCGCGCCATAGGGGATCACTCCCCGTTTGGAATCGACCTTGTCCAGCAAGTTCGTGTTGGCCCACGTCACGACGAGATCGCGCCCGCCGTCGCCGTCCCAATCGAGCGGATTGATCGCGCGGATGTAGAACGTCGGCTTGCGAATGACGCCCGGCGCTTGTTCGCGGAACTCCGAAACGGCCGTGAGCGCCGCCAGCACGCGCGGCTGGGCCAGTAGCCACAGGCTGTTTCGATCGCGGGCCCCCGTGTTGCGCCACAGCAGCAGGTTCTTGCGGCTGTCCATGCCGATGAAGTCCACCTGTCCGTCGCCGTCCCAATCGACGGGAAACATGTTCTGCGGCAGCAGGTCCGTTTGCAGAGGCTTGCCGTCGTTCCCCTTGATCCGGTGCCGCGGCGCGAACAACGGCTCGCGCGCCGAGCCGATGTTCTTTAAGAAGTAGATGTCATTTCCCATGTTCTTTTCGAGCGGAGTGCGGAACTCGTACCGCCGATACGCGAAGCCGATCAGATCGCGCCGCCCGTCTCCATCCCAATCGAGATGCCAGAACTGGCTGTGCAAGGGATGCACGGGGGCCAGGCCCGGCTGGCCGTTGTTGAAATGAAAGCTGTCACCGACTCCGACCAACGCCATTCGCGCCGGCGGCTTCTTGGATCCGTGCTCTAGCGAATCAAAATAGACGTGATACCGCACGGTCCGCGCATCCGGCATGCGCCACCAGACATGCCCCGCGCCATCGTTCGCGAAGTCCCCCGTCAATTGATGCGGCACTTCAGCGGCCCCTTCACCGGCGAAAGCCGCTCGCACGACGCGAATCGAATTCCGATCAAGCTGCCCCGGAATCGCCGCGTCGCGAAACAGCTTGTCGAAATCCAACTCGACTCCCACGGGACACTGCACGCGCGGCCCTGCCCCCGGCTCGACGTTGACCGCCAGGCGATACGCATTCTCCGGCACCGCCCAGGTGTCCGCGCCGATGGCCGACACGCTGACCGCAAACATCACCCCCAGCACGCTCAAACCCATTGCAATCTTCGTCATGTGGCGCTCCTCGGAATCACGCATTAGTTTAGCCGCCACGCCGCGCTTGGTTTCTCACCACTGACCGGCATATTCGGTCTTAAACGGGGCCGACACGCCGCGGAGATACTCAAAGTGCAGCCGGGTCAGTTGGCGAATGTGCAGCAGGTCGTGCGCGGCCCAGGAGGCGAGCAGGTCGCCTGCCTGTATTGGTCCGTGCGGGAACTGGTGCGTGTTGTTCCAGTTCGGTTCCTGGAGAGATCTGAGCCAATCCAGGGATTTCTGGCGCTCGCAAAGAAATCGCTGCAGCGATTCGCCCAGGTCTCTCTCGTTGTATTTCCGCTCAATCGCCCAGCGAGGGGGATCGATTGGGGGTGGCGGTTGGCCGGGCTGGTGCAGCAACAGGTCGAGCCGCTGGCGAAAGTCGTCCCGCTCCTCGTCATCCAGGTGGTTGATCACTTCCAACATTGACCATTTGTCTGGCGCGGGCTTCCAGCGCGCCTGCTCGGTCGTCACCCCCACGAGCAAGGCGCTGATGATACTGGGAGCTTGCGAAAGGCGGTCGATCAAGAACTGCACGTTCATGGAATGCATTACCCTCGGCGGCTGGGGCGCTTGCTGGTGGTCATGCAGACGTCGGCGACTTTGCCGGACTCCTCCAGGGCGACATGGAACCGCTGCTCCCCTTCCAGACGATGCACACTCATGTGATAGGCCTGGCTGACGGCGGCCAGATAGGGGCGCTCTTCCGGCTTCTTGGGAGCTCGCAACATTCCCCACGAGCCATCGCCCAGATAGAGGACGCCATTTTTGTCCTTGAGTCCGCCGGTCAGCGGATGGGTCCGCTTGAATGTATGGTCGTGATGTTCCAGCACCAGATCCACTTTGAATTTCTCGAACAGCGGCGACCAGTATTTGCGGTTCTCCTCGCCGGTCCCCAGCGAGCCAGTTTTTCCCTCCGGGGAACGATAGGACGGATAGGCCGGCACGTGGTTGGCGACGATCAAGTGCGGCCGCTCCTGCCGGTCGGCCAGCGTTTTTTCCAGCCAGGACGTCTGCTCGCCGCCGATGGGGGCGATGTGCCCGGTATCGAGCAGCACCAGGCTCAAGTAGTCCCCAATGTCAAGCACTCCATACGTCTGCTCCGCGAACAGGCCGTCAAAAACGCTGAGATAGTGCGGCGATTTTTCCCGTGTCCCTTTGTAGCCGCCGTTCACTTCGTGATTGCCGATGCACGACAGCATGGGAATCAACCGCCCCAAGGGGTCCACCATGTGCCGGCTGTAGTTTTGCAAAAAATTCAGAAACGTCTGCGGCGACTTGCCGTTGTCATAGGCCAGGTCGCCGCCGATGAGGGCGAACCGCGGCTCCTGCTTGGCGGCGATGATGTTGGTCCCCACGGCGTGGGCGTTCACGCCGCAATCGCCGCCAGAAACGAATTGGATGACATCCGTCGCCCTCGCCGGCATGGTGCGGAAGCGGTAGACGGTGGAAACTTCGCCAAGCTGAAACTTGTACTCGGTTCCGGGCGCCAACCCCGAAAGCTCACAGCGATGCACCTGCAAATCCGTGTCCGGAAAGGGCCGCAACTGCGCGACTTCACTTTTCCATTCTTGGAGTGCGACCGGCGCAAAGCGAATCGAGGACTTTGCGGCGGCCTCCGGTGGCCCCACCCACTGGATGGTCATCGTCGTGGTCGGATCCCTTTGCCAGGTCAGAAAGAGGGATTCTGGACCCTTGGGACCAACCGGCGCATCCTCCGCGGAGAAAGACTCCCTCCCCAGCGACAGCGCCGCCAGTCCACCCAGCGAAGAACTTAAAAAACCACGACGGCTGAATGCAGACATGCGGGCGCTCCCCAATCGATATAGGAATCTATCTCCAGCCTATAGATTGGCGCCGAAATCCGCAAACGGACCGCATGAACAGGCCAGGACTGCTCACTATTTCCAGCGGCACTCCAACCTCTACCTCAGCCGGTACTTATAAATCGGCAGATGCCGATAGTAGACTTCCAGCATGTAGATGGAGAGACACGTGGTATACAGCCGCCCGCCGGCACCGGCACCATGCGAATCCCCAGCGCTGGGGGCCCAGCTTCCCTTTTCCGCACCGCTCTTGATCTGGTGCGAAGGAACCGCCTGTCGCATGACCTTGTTCCACTTGTCCCAGTCGTCGCCGTCCATGTGATGCAAGGTCTGGGTGGCGTAGTACCAGTAATAGACATTCTGGTGGCTCTCCGAGCTGTTGTAATCGATGGGGTTGGCCAGCAAGTAATTGACCCCCGACCGCAGCCGTTCGTCGTTATGCTTCCATCCCAGATACTCGCGGCAGAGGAGTCCTTCCGCCGTCATGGAAAGTCGGTAGTCCTGCCCCGGCATGTAGGCGTACTTGCTCTGATTTTCTTGGCTCACGCTGTCCAGAAAGGCGGTGATTTTGTCGAAGTTCGGGCTGGGAACATCCAGGCCCGCCATCATCGCGCTTTGCAAGGCCATGACATACCAACCCGTGACGGAAGTATCGGCATCTTCCTTGGGGCTATACCGCCAGCCCCCTTGCGGAGACTGGGCGAACAGAGCGTAGTTTACGGACTTCTGCGCCGGATCGCGGAAGTTCTTGTCTTTGGTCATGCCGTAGATTTCGCAGATGGCAATCGAAGCCTGGGCTTGGCCATAGGTCTTCTGGTTATAGGTCGCTTCGCCTTGAAATTCGCCATCGGCATTCTGCATGGCGAGCAGGGCTTTCCAGGCTTTGGCCACGACCGGTTGGAATTCAGTTTTGCCTTGGTGAGTGTGTCCCGCACCTTGGAAAGCCAGCAGGGCCATGGCGGTCGCGGCGACACGGTTTTCCGCATAGCCCCCGCTGGAATATGGCCCGATCAAACTCCAAGTGCCGTCCTCTTTCTGCTGTCGCTTGAGCCACAGCAAGCCTTCGCGGACCGCGGCTTCCGTCGTCGCGGTTCCGCCATAAGCGGCCAGGAGCGACTTCTTGGAACCTTCTTGGCGTCCCGTGAGCGCCAGCCCGATGGCCGGCGCCTGAATGTCGCTCGTCGACGAATTGGCATCCGGGTTGTTGAGGTCAATGATCGGCGGCGCGGCGAAGGGATCCTCGACCGGCGGCTTATCGCTCAGGGAGAGCGCGGGGTCGATGACTTCAAGCTCCATCGACTCAGGGGATTGCAGCTCGTCCTCCATGACCTGCTCCCCCAGTTTCTCCGCGAAAATGTCGGGAGGAGAGATGAGCTCAATCACTTCTTTGGGATCCGTGGCAACTACGATTAACCCCATGATCAGCAGAATGATCGCATGGACGATCATGCTGACCAGCCACGGCGGCGCGCCTTTGACAACTTTGGCCGTGTCGTCCGGAGGCGGCTCATCCTCTGGGCGCGGCGGCTGGACGGCAAACGACGTTCCGCCACCAGGTTTTACCGGCGCAAGCACGGGCCGGTTCGCCGGCACCGGACGGGGCGTTGCAGCGACCTTGGCAGTGGCAGCCGCTTTGTTTTCCGGCGTGGCAAGAACGGGACGGGGGCCGGCTGGCCGAACCGGGACCGGTGCAACGACCGACTGTGGAATTGGAACCGGCACGGGAGCCACGGGGCGCACCGGCTGCGGAGTTTGCCAGACAGATTGCGGAATCGGCTCCGCCTGAGCAGGCACGGCCACGGGAGCCAGCGGGATCGGCTGAACGGGAATCGGCTGCGGCTGATAGGCTACCGGCTGCGGCGGATAATACGCCGGCTGCTGCTGGGGATAGCCATTCTGCCCGCCATATCCCGGCTGCGGAAACTGCGGAGCGGGGGGCTGCTGAGCGTACTGCGGGTATTGCGGCGGCAGCGGAACGGGCTGCGGAGGATAGGGCGGCTGAGGTGGATAACCGCCGGGAGGGGGATTCTGGCGATACGGGTCATGATTCGACATCAGGCCGTTCCTCGGCGAATACCTTCGCCTGCCATATTTGCCCCAAAGTGCTCTCTTTCACTACTTATGCAAGTCTATCAGTCTGTAGATGGAGCGCCAAGCAAGAAGTCCCTGCCGCGCCAAAGCCAAAAAATGCCGCCTGCCGCGAAATTATTTGACTTTCGCTATCACCCTCCTTACGATAACCGGTGCTGAGCCGCGAAAGTCTTTGCGGCTCGATTGAGTTTGCGAGCTGGTCCTACTTCATTGCGCCGCAGCTAGTTTTTCGGGCCGACCCGCCTTTCACCCGCCGACGCGGGCAAGGAGGTTCTGATGTCCGTTCTAACCACCACCGCGACCGTCACGGTCAATCCGGCATTCTTGCAGGAAATCAAAGAGGTCAACCAGGAGCTGTGGCAATCCCTGGCCGACCTGCGGAAACGTTGTTCACGCCCCATTGCCACGGGCATGTGCCGGCACCTGGTCGATTGGCTGAGCGAACTGCGGGACCAACTCGCGCTGCACTTCGCCTTGGAAGAAGCGTACGGCTATTTTGACGAGCCATTGCACGTCGCCCCGCAACTGGCGGAGAAGGCGGATCACCTGCGCAGCGAGCATCAGGAGCTTTACTCAGAGTTCTCGGATCTTGTCGACCGGGCGGAGCGCATGTTCTTCGCCGGCCAGACCGCCGCACTCGCCGTGTGGGTCGGCCCGCGCTTCTTGGATTTCGACCACCGCCTCCGCAGCCACGAAGACCGCGAGAACGAGCTCATCTACGACGCCTTCGATGTGGATATCGGCGTGGGGGACTGAGGGAGGGAAGTGGGCAGTCGGCGGTAGGCAGTCGGCAGTCGGCAGTGAGCAGCGTAAGTCGCAGCCCATTGTCTTTCAGTGAATGTTGTTTTAACCTTTCTTTCTCTGCCTCCTGCCATCTGCCTACTGCCTTCTGACCTCCCCTCCCCCATGCCCCGCTTTCACGTTCTGCTGACCGACTATGCCTGGCCGGACCTCCACATCGAGCGCGAAATTCTATCGGGCATTGATGCCGCGTTGGTCGTGGCCGAAAAGGGGAAGCAGGATGCGGCCTCTTTGGCGGAGCTCGCGAAAACGAAAAATGTCGACGCCATCATGACCAATTGGGCCAAGGTTCCAAGGGAGGTCATTGCCGCCGCTCCGCAGTGTCGCATCGTCAGTCGGCTGGGGATTGGGTTGGATAACATTGATGTGGCCCATTGCACCGCCCAGAAGATTCCGGTGACGAACATTCCGGACTACTGCCTGATTGAAGTTGCCGAGCATGCCCTTGCCTTGCTGCTGGCGCTGTCCCGTAAGGTCGCCTTCTTTCACCGCGAGACCAAGGAAGGCCGCTATCAGTTGCAGTCGGGTCCAAAGCTCCGCCGGATCGAAGGCCAAACGCTCGGCATCGTCGGCATGGGAAACATCGGCCGCAAACTGGCGGAAAAGGCCCTCGGCATCGGCCTGAAAGTCATCGCCACCAGCCGCAGTCGCAAGAACGGACTGCCGAGAGTCGAATTCGTTACGCTCGACGAGCTATTGTCACGCAGCGACTACGTCTCACTCCACACTCCGCTCACGCCCGAAACAAAGCGGTGCATCGGCGCGGAGCAATTCGCCAAGATGAAGCCGAGCGCGTACCTCATCAACACCGCGCGAGGCGGTTTGATCGATCACGACGCACTCTTGGCCGCGCTGCAATCGGGACAGCTCGCCGGGGCGGCTCTCGATGTGCAAGATCCCGAGCCTCCCGATCTTTCGCTGCCGATCTTTCGCGACGAACGAGTCTTCGTCACTCCTCACGCAGCTTTCGTTTCCGAGGAGTCACTGGCCAATCTCCGCAGCCGCGTCGCCAGGCAGGTCGTGGCCCGGTTGACGGGGAAGGTGCCGGAGAATGTGGTCAACGGAGTAGCGTAATCGTCCGATGAGGCATTACCGCCCCAAGGTGCTATCCGAATAGAACCGGTTGCGAACTGGCTCCGGCGTCTGGCGCTGATAGTCACGAGGACGGGCGTCGTCGACAGCCGGCCCCTTGTCCTGATCGGGATAGGGATCATGCACCGTGGCTCGAATCCGCTGAGCCTGAACGTCGCCCGGCCGGAAGGGATTGTAGAACCGTCCATTCGCACAGCCGGCGGAGAACATTGTCGCGAGGGCAGTCAGGGCCAGGATCATTCGGCGCAGCATCGGAGCATCCTTGCCCTGGGGGCGACAATCGGAACGGTTGGCGGGAGGAAAGCGGCGGGGAGTATAGAAGAGGCCCTTCCACTTCCCAAGCCCGAGTTGGGTAGACTTCTAGCAGCATCGAACTGCCGATGCTGCCAGCTTGAATTTGACGGCTCAGGTCAGCGCGGCGAGCGGCGACGATTCCGCCTGCCTAATATGTGAGGTTGCTAGCACTCTCCCCATGCCATTTCGAACTCAAAACAGTCCCAGAATCGGCTTGCCGCGCTCGACGAGGCGGCGAGGGCGGCGGAGAGTGTCGAGGTACTGCGTCTGTGGGTCGATGCCGAGGGCGTGGTGGACGGTGGCGATGAGGTCGTAGGGATGAACGCGATCCGACTTGGGCCAGGCTCCGTGACGATCCGATTCGCCATACACTTGCCCCGGCCGCACTCCGCCGCCGGCAATCAGAAAGCTGTAGCATTCCGGCCAGTGGTCCCGCCCGCCGGGGCCGACGTTGTTCGTCGTACCGACGCCGATTTTGGGGGAGCGGCCGAATTCGCCAATGACCACCACCATCGTCTTTTCGAGCATGCCTCGGGCGGCCAAGTCTTCAATCAGCCCCGACAAGGAACGGTCGAAGACTGGGCAGCGATGGTCCCGAAGCATGGGGAAATTGTTGCGATGCGTATCCCACGAACCGTCCGGCCCAGCCATCGGCTCGTCGTCGGAGCGGGCGGGCCAGGTGACTTGCACAAACCGGACGCCCGCTTCAACCAGACGCCGAGCGAGGAGGCAGCTTTGGCCGAAAGTGGTTTGACCGTAGCGCTCGCGCAGTGCGGCGGTTTCCTCTTCCAGCTTGAACGCCCGGATCGTCTGGTCCGACTGCAGGAGAGAAATAGCCTGCTGGAAAAATGGATTGAAGCCTTTGCTGCTCGCGGCGGACTCGGGAGTAAACAGTTGGTCGAGCCCGCGGCGGAGGTCGATCCGGGACTGCAGCCGCTCCAGCGGCATTTCCGCCGGCAAGGCAAACGCGGGGAGTTTGATCGACTCCTTGGGGTTCTCGTACATGGTGAAAGGATCGAAGGAGGGGCCAAGCAGCCCCGCCCCTTGTCCCACGCCGATCTGTCCCGCTTCGCGCACGGGGCTGCAAATCGTGACGTAGCTCAGGCTCCCCGGCCGAGCCGGCCGATACTTGGCCACCACCGAGCCGACCGAAGGGAGATCCTCGCGCGAAGGCGGCACCGCCAGGCCGGTCTCCGTGAAGTTGCCGGGGTCGTGCCCGGTCATCAGCATATAAATGGCGGCCCCGTGGTTCCGCAGCCCCTTGGGATCGACACCGATGGAGCGGACCAGCGAGAAATGCTTCGCCTGCTGGGAGAGCATCGGCAGCACCTCGCCGAGCATCATCCCCGGAGCGGTGGTCGGAATGGGCTTGAATTCACCCCGGATTTCCGCCGGAGCATTCGGCTTGGGATCCCACAAGTCGATGTGGCTCGGCGACCCTTGCATGTAAAGCAGAATGACGGAATCGGCTTTGCCAAAACCGGAGACAGAGTTTGTAGGCTGTGCTTGAGAGTCCGCCGCTGCCAGTGCCTGCCGCGAAAGCACTTCCGGCAGTCCCAATCCGAGGAGCGATAGGCCTCCCACGGAGAGCAACTCTCGCCTGGAAGGGCGATCGCAGAGAGTCCCGGGAGTGCCAAGGAGGGAAAGCATGACCCGCTGATTATCACGGGCCAGCCCATCAGAAGCAAGTTACTTCACCTCTTCCACTGACTGAATCACAATCGCCTCCGCTGGCAAGTTGTCAAAACCTTCTTTCGGCTCGACGGCTGCAGCGGCAATCTGGTCGACGATCTCCATCCCCTGCGTCACGCGGCCGAAGACGCAGTAGCCTCGCTGGTCGGGGGCGGTCCCTTGATAGTTGAGGCCCGTGTTTTCGACCGCGTTGATGAAGAATTCGCAGGTGCCGCTGTTGGGTTCGTTCGGCTCGTGCGACATGGCGACGGTACCACGCTCGTGCGAAATGCCGTTACTCGATTCGTTGTTGATGCTGCCGCGGGTCGGCACGTGGACCAACTCCGCCGAATAGCCGCCGCCGAGGATGAAGCCCTTGGGATCGACGTAGTGAAAGATGGTGTTCTCGTAGGCTCCCTGTCGGACGTAGTTATCCAGAAAGTTTCCCACGCTCTGCGGGGCCTGCTCCATGAACAGTTCGATCTGAATGTCGCCGGCGGAGGTGTGCAGGATGACGACCGGATTGGTGATCGGGGTCGCATCGGCATTGCCGTAGATCGAGGGCTGACTCTCGTAGCTGGCTTGGGCAACCGTGGAGCGGGCTGTGATGGTCGATTCGGACGCCGGCGAAGCAGCGGTGACATCCGTCGCCGTTTCCTCCGTGCTCGCGGTGGCAGCGGCTTCTTTCCCGCCGCAGCCGGCCAGGAACAACAATGCAGCCATTGAAAGCGAGGCGGCGACAAAGTGGCAACGGCGAACGAACGATTCCATAACAACAAGCCTCCATGCAGGTCGATAGGCCAAGGACCGTTACGGGCGGTCTCGGCAAATTAGTGAGAGGCCCATTGTTTCAAAAAGCCGCCCAATCGCCTACAGCGATTTGCAGCCGCAAAGGCCCCAGAATGCGTAGAATGTGGCAAAGGAAGGGGTGCGCAATGAGCAGCGAGTTCACGGAAAAAGTGGAACTGACCGGGCATATAATCGACAGCCTGCTGCTGCCGAAGGTGCTGGACTGCGTGACAGCGGCGGGTGGGGCGTTTCGAATCGAGAAAATCACGATTGGCCAGGCGCGGAAGGATCCGAGCTACGCGCTAGTCGAAGTTAGCGCCCCCAGCGAAGAGAAGCTGGAGCAGATTCTGGCGACCATTGCCGACCACGGCGCGATACCGGTGGTCAAGCAAGACTGCCGCCTCGTCGCAGCCGACATCGCCGGGGCATTCCCGGAAGGGTTCTACAGCACCACCAACCAGCGGACGGAGATTCGCCTCGGCGGCCAGTGGGTGGAGTTGCAGGACCAGGAGATGGACTGCGGCATCCTGGTCGACCCAGCCGCCAGCACCGCCCGCTGCCGGGCGATGACCGACGTGCGGCTCGGCGAGCAGTTCGTCGTTGGCCATGCGGGTGTGCGGGTCCATCCCCACGGCCGCGAGACGCAGGCTCACGGCTTTGAGTTCATGAACAGCCCGGTCTCCACCGAGAAGCCCAAGGGAGTCGCCATCCGGCAGATTGCCCAGGAGCTGATTCGCACGAAGCGAGAAGGGGGCAAGGCCCTGCTCGTCGGCGGTCCCGCCATCGTCCACACCGGCAGCGACGAGCATCTTTGCAAACTTCTCCGCAAGGGGTACATCCAGCGGCTCTTCGCCGGCAACGCCCTGGCCACGCACGACATCGAGCAGGCCATCTTTGGCACCAGCCTCGGCGTGCGGCTGGACTGCGGCGACATTGTGGAAGCAGGGCACGAGCATCACCTGCGGGCCATCAACCGCATCCGTCGCATCGGCAGCATCAAAAAGGCGGTCGAAATCGGCGAGCTGAAAAGCGGCATCATGTACGAGTGCATCAGAAACAACGTCCCCTTCCTCCTCGCCGGCAGCATCCGCGACGACGGCCCGCTGCCAGAGGTCATCACCGACACGCTGGAAGCCCAGCAGCAGATGCGGGAGCAAATCCGGGACGTCACGTTCTGCCTGATGGTCGCCACCACGCTCCACTCGATCGCCGTCGGCAACCTGCTGCCGGCCTGGGTCAAAGTCGTCTGCGTGGACATCAACCCGTCCACTTGCATCAAGCTCGCCGACCGCGGCTCCTTCCAAACCGTGGGACTCGTAACCGATGTGGAGCCGTTCTTCCGAGCCCTGGTGGGAGAGGTGGAGCGGATGGAAGCGAGTGCTCGGTAGGAATTTGGGACACGGAAAACACGGGGGACACGGCTTGTCGGCTCCAATTTTCCTGCCAACTTCGCTTCACTTCATCTGCCTTGCCGTGTTCCCCGTGTTTTCCGTGTCCTAATCCCTCTTCTGGTTTCGCAAAGTACAATAGGCCCATGCGAACCTGTCTCACCATTCCACTGTTGCTCTCTTGCTCTCTAGCTGCCGCCGCGCCACCGGAAGTTACCTCGTTCATTCCCACTGGCGTCTCTCGCGGACAGACGGCGGAAGTGACAGCAGCGGGAAACCTCGGGGGCACCTGGCCGGCGCAAGTCTGGACCGATAACCCTGGCTTGGCCATCGAAGCGCTCGCCGACCGCGGCAAGCTCAAGGTGACCGCAGCTGCGGATGCGAGACCGGGACTAACGTGGGTCCGTCTGATCGGAGCCGATGGCGCTTCCGTGCCGCGGCCGCTGTTCGTCGGCTCGCTCCCCGAAGTCGCCGAAGTCGAGCCGAACAACTCCTTCAAAGAGCGGCAGCAGCTTAGTAGCTCGGCCGCTATCACCGGGAAGCTGCAGAAGCAGAACGACGTCGATGTCTTCTCCATCCCGGCCCAGGCGGGGCAGACGCTCGTCGCTTCCGTCATCGGGAATGAACTGCTCGGCTCGCCGATGGATGCCGTGCTGCAAATCTGCACCGAAAGCGGCACGGTCGTGGCCCAGGACAACGACAGCCACGGCCTTGACCCGCAAGTGACTTTCGCGGTAACCCAGGCCGGCAACTACTTGGTCCGGATCTTCGCCTTTCCCTCCGAGCCCAACAGCTCCATCGCCTTCGCCGGCGGAGACAATTATCTCTACCGCCTCACGCTCACCACCGGCGGCTATGCGGACCACACCTTGCCTCTAGCAGTGCAACTCGGCAAGCCGACGGAGCTCAAGCTGCACGGCTGGAATTTGCCGACCGCCTCCGCGATGCTCGAAGTCCCGGCCACGGACCTCCGCGAGCTCCTCTTCTTCCAATCGCCGGACGCCACGGGCCTGGTGCCTCTGCTAGTGACAAGCCACCCGTCGCTAATCGCCGAGACAACCGCCAGTCGCGAGACCCCGCAGGAATGCCCGCTACCCTGCGTCCTCAGCGGCCGGCTCGATGAGCCCAAGGATAGCGACGTCTTCCGCTTTACCGCCGTCAAGGGAAAGGCCCTCAGCATCAAAGCCGAGTCCGACAGCATCGGCTACGAGGTGGACCCTTACCTTCGCGTGACAGACGACGCCGGCAAGCAATTGGCCGAAGCGGAAAGCCCGCGCCGCGGCGGCGAACCCGTTTTGAAATTCACTCCTCCCGCCGACGGCCCGTACCGCCTGGAAATCGCCGACTTGCATCGCCGCGGCGGCCTGCGCTATGCTTACCGCATCACTCTCACTCCGGTCACTCCCGACTTCACAGTCTCACTCGCAGCCGGCACGTTCAGCATCGTCCCCGGCAAGACCCTGGAGATCCCGCTCACCATCGACCGCAAAGACGGGTTCGCGGGCGAGATCGACATCACCGCCGAGAACCTCCCGGCCGGCATCACAGCCGCCCCACTGAAATCCCTGCCCACCGGCGACACCGCCAAGACGGCCAAACTTATCCTCACCGCCGCCGCCGAGGTTAAACCGGGCACGTTTCAGCTCCTCGCCAAATCCGCGGGCGACGCGCCGCTCACTCGGCGTGTCACCTACCCCGCCAAACTAGGCCCCGGCACGTTCAACCACAGCGACGTTTGGCTAAGCATTGGGAAATAGTCGGTCCAGCTACTTATTCATCGGTTCGTGGCGGACGGCGGCAATCTCAATGGGCCGCCGAAGAAGCCCCTTGGCAACCAGCTCGGCGAACTTCAGATTCGAATCACTGGGTTCAGGTTTCATTTTCCATTTTGATGAAATCTGAACGCTTTCTACTTTCGGCATAATGAAGCCTGGTAACTTCCGCGACGTAAGAATCTATTGACGCTCGCAGCCGACAGCCGCCCAACGCAAATGATCTTATGCACCTCAATTGAATTGGACGTCTGCGCCGCTTTTCTCGTTGCCCCATGCGGTTCCGCCGAGTTAGAATCGACGTGTAACGTCGTGAAGGGTGCACCCTATGGCAAATGACTGTCCCGTTTGCCGTCTTGTGACGGTCAGCACACTCGCGCCGGATGCGGCGGAAACTTGCCCCCGTTGCGGGCGCTCGCTCCGCAATCATTCGGCGAAAATCACGCAAACGTCGTCTGCCTCCACTGCCGGCAAATCACCGGGATCGGCCAACACCGCCAGCGGATTGCCTTCTACCCGCCTGGCCGCGGATTCGCTCCACCAGACTGGCGAGTCTTTGCTTGGCCGCTACACGCTCCTGCGGGAACTCGGCCGCGGGACGTTTGGTACCGTCTGGCTGGCACAGGATGAGCAACTGAATCGAAAAGTCGCCGTGAAAATTCCTCGCCACGAGCTGGCGGACGACTCTGAGAACGACCAATTCTCGCACGAGGCAAAAATCGCCGCGCAGCTGGCCCACCCCGGAATTGTGGCGGTTTATGACGTGCAGCGGCTGAAGAGCGGCGAATGGTTCGTGGTGATGGAGTACATCGACGGCAAAACCTTGGCGGATTCCCTGAAGGAAAACCGCCCCACTCCCGGCCAGACGGCGTCATGGGCCGCTCAAATCGCCGACGCCCTGCATGCCGCCCATCGGCAGAGCCTGGTCCATCGCGATCTCAAGCCGGCGAACATTCTGCTCGACTGGCTCGGCCAGCCGCACATTGCCGACTTTGGTCTCGCGGTGACGGAGGAATTGCAGCGCCGCCTGGCCGGGAACATCGCCGGCACACTGCTGTACATGGCCCCCGAGCAGGTGCGGGGAGAAACGCACCGCCTGGACGGCCGGGCGGATATCTGGAGCCTGGGGGTCATCCTCTACGAAATGCTGACCGGCAAACGGCCCTTCGGCGGCAAACGCGACGAGCTGTTCGACGAGATTCAACATCGCCAGCCGCGACCCCCGCGGCAAATCGACGAGCGAATTCCCGTTGAATTGGAGCGCATCTGTTTGAAATGCCTCGCCAAGGATCCCGGCAGCAGGTATAGCACAGCAGCTGATCTTGCTGCCGAACTGCACAGCTGGAAGACGGGCAAACCGAGTGCAAAAAAGTGGCCCATCGTGGCGGCAGCAACGGCCGCAGCGTTGGTTCTGCTCCTGGCGATTGGCATTCCGCTCGTGCTCTCGACGCGTGGAACGACCAAGGGGACCAAGGCAACCCAGGGAAAATCCCAATCCGCCGCCAAGCAGGAGGTGGACACCGTGGTGCAGGAGTTGCGGAAGTTGCTCGCCGAGCAAAACCAACGCCAGAAAGTGACTTCGATTCCAAGCGTTGCTCCCCCCGCGGCTGATCCTCCGGCGGTTGCCGGTCACGTTCCTCCTTTTGAATTGCCGGCCGAAATGGAGCCGCTCGGGTCGAAAATCAATGCGGCCCGGGAGGCGAAGGACGAGGTCGAGGAATTCAAGCTCCTGTTCGAAGCCACCAACGAACTGCCAGATCGAGGCTATGCCGCGGAGTCGGAGTTGGCCGCCCGGCGACTCGTGGAAGTTGCCGGCAACGACCCCACGCAGCGTCCTTTGGCGCTGGGACAGTGGGGATTGGCCCTCTCGCGCATCGGAAAACCCGAAATGGCCCTTTCGCCGCTGCGAGAGTCGGCTCAAAGTTACCGCGCGGTCTTCGATGTCGTTAAGCATCTGCCTGACGGGCCTGTCAAAGAAAAAGACCTCTCGCATATGGCACGCATGATCGGCATCGCGCAGCTGCGTCTGGGGAATGCCCAAAAGAAACTTGGCCGCAAGCAACTTGCCCGTGAAGCGTATCAGGAAGCCGAAGCGGTCCTGGCGGCGTTCGATCGCAAGAGCGAGTTGGTCACCCTGATCACCAACTACGGGTCGCTCGAAAGCGAAGCCGGCAATTACGCCGAGGCCCGGAAACTGTACGATCGCGGCATCGAGTTGGCGCGTGAACTGAAGGATGGCGAGTCTGAGACCGAGTTGCTCGTGAATCTGGCCAACGCGCATTCTCGGGCTGGTGACGAATCGACAGCGAATGCCACTTATGCTAAAGCCTATCAGCGGTTAACGCCGCAATCCTCATACGACTTGCATGCCTCGCTCCTATCCAGCTGGGGCATGACGTTGCTGGAATTGGACCGCCCCGAAGAAGCCCGTCAGCGTCTGGAAGAGCTGCGCACCTTTGCCCGCTCCAACGACGCGCGCATTCAGCAGATTTTGCAGCTTCTTCCAGCTCTGAAGAAGTCGCTTAAAAAGCAACTGTGAAACTCTCCCCACGTGGATCATCGCCTGCCTGCTGATGAGCCCGTGGACCGGGTGCAAGCCAACGCTCTGTACCTAGGAAATGATTTGCTCGTACTTCGGCGACTTGGCCACAGAGGCGGAACTGCTGGCGCACCTCGACACGTTGAAACGGCTCGACGCAGCAACAAGACACACGCAACTCAATTCCCTCGACGACATCTGGGTCTCGCAGTCCGAGCCGCTTCACGCTGCGAGAAGCCTCGCCGCAACGTCTACCGCTCCCTCGGCCAGTCGGACCCCACCGAATTCCTCGCGCCGCATGGCCCCAGTCAAGTCTCGGGCCGAACGAGATTTGACCCGTCCCCTTTGTTCTCACCCCGACTCCATCAAACCGAGTACGCTTTGGTGGGATGAACCGAAGATACTGGTTGCGACGCGGCACCGTTTTGGGAATAATCTGGCTCGTCCCCATGGGCCCGCCAATGTTCGAGGTGATGAATGCCGGAAAAGACGATTTTGGACCAAAACTCTAAGCCCCAAGTCAATCAAGATGTGCCGCGTGTTGAGGTCGCAGCGATTGCGGATGCGACGGTTATGTTCAGCGACGCGAGTTCCAGCGTTTTGCCTGCTCTCGGGAACGCGCCACGCGTGATGCTACGGGACGAGGCTGACGGAGCGGCTGAACCGGTGGTGCAGGCGACATCCAGCGAATTGCCAGCGACGCATCGCGAGAGCCGATATCAGTTGTTTGGCGAAATCGCCCGGGGCGGAATGGGGGCCATTCTGAAAGGGCGGGACAACGATCTCGGCCGCGACCTGGCGATCAAGGTGCTGCTGGAGTCGCATAAGGACAAGCCTGAGGTGCTGCAACGGTTTGTTGAAGAGGCACAAATCAGCGGCCAGCTACAGCATCCGGGGATTGTCCCCGTCTATGAACTGGGACAGTTCGCCGACCAGCGGCCGTTCTTCAGCATGAAACTGGTCAAGGGGCAGACGCTCGCGGCCCTGCTCGCCGAGCGAAAGACGCCAAGTGACGAACGGACGCGGTTTCTCGGCATCTACCAACAAATCTGCCAGACGCTCGCCTACTCCCACAGTCGCGGCGTGATTCACCGCGATCTCAAGCCGGCCAATATCATGGTCGGCGCCTTCGGTGAGGTGCAGGTGATGGACTGGGGACTGGCCAAGGTGCTGGGGGTCGGTGGAGTGGCCGACGAAAAAAAGGCAATTCAGAAGCAGCAGGATGTCAGCGTGATTCGCACCGTGCAGCGAGGAAGCTCGGGAAGCGCGCCAATTGTTGGCAGTCATACCTTGGCCGGTTCGGTGATGGGTACTCCGGCGTATATGGCTCCGGAGCAAGCCTTGGGGGAAATCGATCGGCTGGATGAACGGGCCGACGTGTTTGGCCTGGGAGCGATTCTCTGCGAGATCCTGACCGGAAAGCCCCCTTATCTAGGCCAAGACGGCACGGAGGTCTTCCGCCGCGCCACCCGCGGAAAACTGGACGATTGCCATGCTCGGCTGGAGGCTTGCGAGGCGGATCGGGAACTGGTGGACCTGGCCAAAGAGTGTCTCTCGGTGGAGCCGGACCAGCGACCGCGTAACGCCGGCGCAGTAGCGGAGAAGATATCGAGCTACCTGGCTTCGGTGGAATCGCGACTACGGGCGACCGAAGTCGAACGGGCCTCGGAAGCTGCTCGCGCCGAAGAAGCGCTGCACACCGTTGCGGAGCATGAAGCGGCTACCCGTGCGGAGCGGCGAGCCCGCCGGTTGCAATTGGGCCTGGCGGTGGTGTTTGTCGGCGTCACGACAATCGGCGGCCTCGCGGCGACTTGGGCCGCCATGTACCAGAGCCAGTTGAAACAGGACGCCCAACTTGCCGAGCGCAACGCAGTCGTTGCCCGTGAAGCGGAGTCCAAGCAATTGCTGCAAACCGAAGCGGAAAAAACGCGGGCGGAATCAGAGAAGACTCGCGCCGAAACGGAAAAATCTCGGGCCGAGTCTGAAAAGACCCGGGCCGACATCATGGTGGCCGACATGCAGACCGCGCGAGGGCTCCTGGCCGGCGAACGCAAAGCCCCTGCCGAGGCGGCGCTCTGGTTCGCAACGGCTGCCGAGCAATCGGCAGCCGCGGGGGAGAAAATGCGGGCAGAAACTAACCGGCTGCGGGCGCAGAATTGGCTACGCGAGGCGACGATTCCCGTGGCGGTCATGTCGCTGGGGGGATATCCCCGACAGCTTGAGTTCCAACCGGGTGGCGATCTGCTGTTGTCCCGCAGCGACCAGCGGCTATTTCTCTGGTCGTGGCGCGACGGGAAATTGCTTACTTGGGCCGACGAATTGAAAAACGTTGCTAGTGCCTGCTTCCACCCGACTGGTTCCAACGTGGCGATCGGCTTCATGAGTGGCCAGGTGCAGATTCTCAGCCTCCCAGGTGGGGAACGATTGCAACAAATTCCCCACACAGGTTCGGTCCAAGCATTGGCATTCAGCGCGGATGGACGCTACCTGGCCATTGGCAGCTATTCCATGCGGATTTGGGACACTCAGGAACAGACGTTTCTCGGGTCGGAAATATCGCATCCGAAACAGGTCATCGCGCTGGCCTTCAGTCCCAAGGGGGATCGCGTGGTCTCGTCCTGCGACGACAAACTGGCTCGTGTCTTTGCGGTGACGGGGGACAAGGAATCGTCGACACCTCTTTTTGCCCCGCTCCCACACACACCTGAAGTGGCTTCGCCACCAGTCCTCGTCGACGATGGCAAGACGCTGGTGACCATCAGTGCCAAATATCAACTCACCCGGACGGATATGGCGAACGGTCGGCCCAAACAACCGCCCACTATTCAAGTCAAGCCTTGGGGGGTACCGAGCGTCGTCTCCTCACCAGATGGCAACTGGATTGCTATCGGAGGTTATTACGGTCCCGAGGTGCATCATGCCGTCGACGTCAGCCGTCCGCCGCTACACCTTGGTCACACCAACTTGGTCAAGAAGTATGCCTTCAGTCCCGATAGCACAATGCTGCTCTCGGTCAGCTGGGACCAAACCGCCCGCATCTGGTCGCTCCTTGACGGCCAATCCGTGACCCAGCCGTTGCCTCATATGGGGAACGTCGAGAACTGCGCTTGGTCCAGCGATGCGACGCATGTGGCAACCGCGCAATCGGATGGCTTGATTCGTGTCTGGCAACGTCCCACCGACGAACTGGTGAAGGCCCGGGAAAGCAACTGGGGAGGGAAACCTCGAATTAGTTTTGACGGTCAACTGGTCGCTCCTGGTTATTGGCATGAAGGTCCGTTCGGCTTCAGGCATCAAGGGATAAGAAACCTTCATATATTATCGGCAACGACTGGCAGGCCAGCCGGCGCGGCAATCGCGTTGCCGGGCGATTTAGTCGAGTCCTGCATTTGCGGTGATAACCGCTCCGCGGCCGCCCTTTGGATTCGTGAAAGCGGGGGATTTCTAGGTGTTTGGGATGTCACCACGGCACGCGCATTGTTTGAGCCAATCGCACTTCCCGGAATTCCCTTGAGCGTAGCGGCCCGGCCAGGCAGCAATGAGCTGGCCGTCCTTTGCGCAACGGGAAACTTGCTAGTCGTTGATCACCATACCGGCAAAGTGACCTATCAGTCGCGTCACGACGGCTGGGTCTGGACCAACGAGCCCAAGCCCCAAGTGCAATACACGCCTGATGGCAAGACGCTGGTGGCTCTCGGGGCGGGAAATACCGCGGGGATCGACGTTCGCGACGCCGCGACCGGCAAATTGCGGTTTCCGCGGGTCTCCGTGGGCCTGGAGGGTGGCAACTTCCTCCGCAGCTTTTCCCTCTCGGCCGACAGCCGGATGCTGGCGACGATGGTCAATGGTAAGAATGCGGTTCAAGTGTGGGATCTGGCGACGGGGAAAGCGTTGTCGCAGCCTTTGCCCCATCCGGGAGACTCTTATGGATTGTTCTCCGTGACCTTCAGTCCCGATGGGAAGCGGCTGCTGACGGGAAGCAAAGATGGACAAGTCCGTTATTGGGACTGGCAAGCCGGCAAACTGGCTTGCCCTCCCATGACGCATAGCGACGAGGCCTACGATGTGCTCATCACGCCCGATGGTCGGTTTGCGTTGACCACGGTTCGCAAACAGCCCTGGTTACAAGTATGGGAGTTGACGACAGGCCGGCGCATTGCCTCTCCTATTGGGCTGGGGGGAAAAGAAGGAGATTCGTCCAATACCCAGGCGATTACTCCCGACGGCCGACATGCTTTGGTCTGTTACGGGACTGCCGAACTCGCGATAGTCGGCCTGGAGCCGTTGCTTGCGCCGTCCCCCACCCCTTCCGCGGATTTGGCACATCTGGCGGAACTGGCCACGGCTCAGCGGATTGAATTGGGGGATCTGAGCGGTCTCAGCAGCGAACAGTGGCAAGAACGTTGGAACCTTTTAAAACAGACGAATTCGCAGCTGGTGGCCAATCATGCAACGCGGGCTGCGCCGCTCAAGGCCCGGTTGGAAGATCCCCGATTGGCGGCCATGCACAGCGCCAGCGGAAATCAGTACGCCACTCAGGGGCAGTGGACTCAGTCCGCCAAGGCTGGACTGGCCGAGGTGGCGGCGAATCCTGGCGATCGGACAGTTTGGGCAACTGCCGCCGTACGCCTTGTTTTGGCGAGCGATGCCGAGGAATACCGCAAGCTCTGTGCGCGGATGCTCGACGAATTCGGCGGAGCACCGTCCGTGGAACAAGCGGATTCCCTCAGCAAGGCCTGTCTGCTGCTGCCCGATGCCGTGGATCGTACGAAGCTCCCGATGAAACTTCTCGCCAACTCGCTGGAAAAGAACACAGTTCCTGTCGGTTTTCATCCCTGGGGATATGCCACGCTGTCGTTGATCGCGTATCGCAATGGAGACTTTGAACAAGCAATCCGATGGGGCGAAAAGTCGTTTGAGTTCAATGACCGGAAAGGTCACACGGGGGGCATGGCGCTGACGGTCATGGCGATGGCCCAGCAGCGGCTGCAAAAGAACGACGAAGCCCGCAAGTCGCTAGCGGAAGCGACCTCTCTCATGCCTTTCGAATTGGCGACGCTCGGATCCAAGGACTACCAGGGCGGCCTGCCAGTCAGCATTGGTGTCATCGCCGCGGACGGGCTCATCAACGAAATCCTGCGCCGCGAAGCAGCCCTGCTGATTCACAACGATGTTCGCCGGCCCCCTGATGCCGCTTCCATGCGAGCGAGTGGAGATCACATGGCCTCCTTGGGAAAGTGGGCCGAAGCGGCGCAAATTGCGCAAGCTGAGATCGAAGCGACGCGAACCGATCGCATTATTTGGAGCAAGGCGGCCGCTCGGATGGTCCTCGCCATGGACGAGAAAGGATATCGCGAACTTTGCGGACGGATGCTTGAGCAATTCAGCGCCACGACCGTTCCCGAGCAAGCCGACTCGGTGTGCAAGACTTGCCTGTTGCTTCCCAAGAGCGTGGACCGTTCGAAGCTGCCCGTAAAAATCCTGCAAGACGCCTTGGAAAACAAGGCTGGTCCGGAATGGCTCCCCAGCTGGGGCTATGGCGGCCTGGCTTTGGTTGCCTATCGTGATGGCGATTTCAAGCAAGCGATTCTGTGGAGTGAGAAATCATTCGAGTTCAACCAGAAACAGAACACGAGCGGGGCGCTGGCTCTGGTCGTGCTCGCCATGGCCCAGCATCAACTGCAGCAGGGCAGCGAATCCCGCCGGTCGTTGGCGGAAGCCACGGCGCTCATTCCGTTCCAGTTGGAGACTTTGGGATCGAAGGCCCATCAAGGGACGTTGCCGGTCAGTAGTAGTGTCGTGGGACTCGACTGGTTGATTGCCGAAGTCCTGCGCCGAGAAGCGTCGCTCTTGATCTACAAAGATGCCCGTCGTCCGTCGAATTCCGCCACACTCCGCAGTCGTGGAATGGAGCTCTACAACCAGGGGCGACTGGCCGACGCTCAGGTGGCCCTCCAACAAGCGAGCGAACTGGAGCCGAGGCACGCCTGGACCCACAACTTGCTTGGCTTGATTCAACTGCAACAAGACAATCTGAATGAGGCAATGGTCGAATTCCGCCGGGCGAACGAGTTTGCCCCGGATTACGCACCCGCCTTCTTGAATTTGGGCTTCGCACTGTACCTCCAAGGAAAACAGGAGGAAGCTGTCGTCCCGTTGCGAAAGGCAGTGCAATTCGAACCCCGGCTCGCCCTTGCTCATCGGCTGCTGGGGCAGATCTTGTTCGAGCAGGGAAAGCTCGATGAGGCTATTGCTAGTCTGAACAAGGCACTGGAACTTGATCCGCAGGATCCCATTTCTCCCGAATTGCTCAAGAAGGCCAAGTGGATGCAGCCGCTGCTGGACAAGCTCGATCTCTTCATCGAAGGCAAGCTGGAGCCGGCCGACAATGGACAGCGGCTGGACTTGGCCCTGCTAAGCTTTGAACGAAAACGATTTGCCGCGTCGGCCCGCTTCTTCGCCGAGGCGCTCGCCAAAGACCCGAAATTGGCGGATGACCCAATGAAAGGGAATCGTTACAACGCCGCCTGCGCCGCTCTCCGCGCCAGCAGCGGCGAGGGAGATGCCGGAAAACTCGCTGACGCGGAGCGGACTCGCCTTCGTCAACAGGCGGCCGCCTGGCTGCGAGCCGAGCTTGATAACATCAACAAGCAGTTTGCAGAGAGCGGTCCCCAGGATCGCCAGCGACTGCTGGTGACGCTGGTCAACTGGATCAGCGATCCCGACCTGGCCAGTCTTCGCGACCCCAAGCTAGTCGCCAAGATGCCCGAAGAGGAACAAAAGGAGAATAAAAGCCTCTGGTCCGATCTGGAAGCCGCTCTGAGTCGTACGCCGTAGCCTGAAGGCTGACGACGACGATCAACATCGTTACCATTTGTCGAGCGTCCGTATTTACATACGGGGCTCAAGCATTTCGACCAGCTTGCGCCGCTGCTGGAGCGGTGGCACGTCGAGTACTTTCCTTCCCTTGCGCGTCAGACCTGTGTCGCAAAAGCCTGTCAACGATTCACTCCGCATGGTGAGAAATGCAGGCGTGTGATTTGCCAGCCTCGGGGGGCAAAAGAAATTCGACAAATCTGGCCTGCACGGCCTTGAACGTGCCAATCGGCATGTATACACTTACGTACAGTAGTGGTCGGAATGCGCGAGAAGGAATGACGATACTCGAATGGCGAGAATGCTCTCATTCGACATTTGGAATTCGAATTTCGCCATTCACAGGGAGGGGCCGCTTGAGGGCGGGACTCCAACAAGGGGTCTTGGGAAAGGGAAGGGTAAGGGAAGATAAAGTGCCGTTAAGAGGATTTTCTATTGTGTAATTATGTTTGAACAACAGATTATAATATCGAGAATACTTACCCCGGAAGAGCGGGGGTTTTAGGGTATCAAGAAAAGCGCGGCGACAACGCTGGGCATGATGCAGCCATTAGTGGAAGTGGCAGCCGGACAAGGAGTTGCAAGCAGAGAGACGACGCTGATACAGACGAAAAATGCATCGCCAAACCGGTATCAAACCGGGCGCATTAGCCACTTATAGGGTGGAGAATCTGGGGGTGCACCTTCCGGTTGATTAAGGGAAAGTCCGCTGACAATGCAGCGATGCGACTGGTCAGCGATTCCAGTAGAATATGGAAATTGCAACAACAACCCACACAACAGGATTTTCACCATGACGCGATACTTCTGGCGTCTGGGTTTGACGGCCACCTTCCTCGTCGGCCTGCTCGCCGGGCCGATGCCCACGAATGCAGCGGATAAGAAGATCTTCCGGGCCGGCGCGTTCGCGATTGACATCACGCCGCTGGAACTGCCGGTCCTGGTCAACGGCAATATGAATGCCGTCTCCACCGACACCGTCAACGACCGGCTGCACGCGCGGTGTCTGGTGCTGGACGACGGGACGAATCAGGCAGCCATTGTCATCGTCGATAGCTGCATGATTCCGCGGTCGCTGCTGGATGAAGCCAAGGAGATGGCGAGCAAGGCGACCGGCATTCCCACCAGTCGCATGTTGATCTCCTCGACGCATACGCATAGCGCCCCGAGCAGTTACGGTTGCCTGGGGACCGATGCCGATGCCAAATACGTTCGCTTCCTGCCGCCGCAGATTGCCAAGGGAATTGCGTACGCCCAGAAGAACCTGGCCCCCGCCCGCATTGGCTGGGGGATGGGAAGGGATGAGAAGAACGTCGCCAACCGCCACTGGGTGATGAAGCCGGGCATCGCGCCGACGAACCGTTTTGGCGGAACCAAGGACGACACCGTGATGATGCACCCCGGGCACAACAATCCCAATGCCATCCGGGCGGCCGGCCCGGTGGACCCCGATGTTCCGGTCGTCAGCTTGCAATCACCCGATGGTCAGCCGATCGCGGTCCTCTCCGCTTATTCGCTGCACTATGTCGGCGCGAAAGCGCTTTCCGCCGATTACTTCGCCGTCTTCTGCGAAAAGATTGATGGCAAAATTCGGGGAGTGTCAACATTGACGGGCAAGCCTCGTCCGCCGTTTATGGCCGCGCTCGCCAACGCCACCAGCGGCGACACCTGGCTGATGGACTACACGCAGAAAGAGCGGCGGAAATATGACATTGAAGGCGTGGCGGAAGACGTCTCCTCAGCAGCTTTCGAGGCTTACCAGAAAATCAGCTATTTCGACTGGGCCCCGCTGGTGATGGAGGAGAAGCTGCTGACGGTCGGGGTGCGGATGCCGAGCGCCGAAGAAGTGGCTGCGGCGAAGGAGATGGTGAAGACGATCGAAGCCGGCAAGAACATGAGCCTGGAGCAGATCTATGCCCGCGAGACGCTCCTCCTGAACGACATGCCGCCGACCCGCGAGCTCAAATTACAGGCGATTCGAATCGGCGAACTGGCCATCGGCTCGATTCCCAACGAGGTTTACGGCAGCACGGGACTGAACATCAAGAAGGACAGCCCGGTGAAGACCACCTTCGTCATCGAGCTCGCCAACGGCTGCGAAGGCTATCTGCCGCCGCCGGAGCTGCTGAAGCTCGGCGGCTACACGACCTGGCGAGCCCGCACGAGTTGCCTGGAAACCGAAGCCGAGCCCAAGATTCGGGCGGCCGTGCTGGAATTGATCGGGAAAGTGGCCAAGGAGCGGGCTGAGGAGAAGGCGGTGGCGTCAAAAGGGCGATAGGCCGCGCTGGAGTCCCGCCTTCAGACGGATTCCGAAGAGCCGCCTAAAGGCGGGACTCCAACATTCCGTCCGTTGACCACCGTAGCACCCCCGCTTAGAGTGAAAGCTCAGCTTTTTCTTTGTGTTCTAACGACTTTCTCCGTCGGCTTTCCATGCTCGCCAAACGTGTCATCCCCTGCCTGGACGTGGACCGCGGGCGGGTGGTGAAGGGGACAAATTTCCTGCGTCTGCGGGATGCCGGCGACCCAGTGCAGGTGGCGGCCCGCTATGAGCAGGAGGGGGCGGACGAGCTGGTGTTTCTCGACATTACCGCCAGCCACGAGGGGCGAGATATAATGCTGGATGTCGTTCGCCGAACCGCGGAGCAGGTTTTCATGCCGCTGACGGTGGGGGGCGGGATTCGGACCATCGAGGACATTCGGGCTTTGCTGAGCGCCGGCAGCGACAAAGTTTCCATCAACTCGGCGGCCTGCAAGAATCCGGACTTCGTCCGGGAAGCGGCCCGGCGGTTCGGCAGCCAGTGCATCGTGGTGAACATCGACCCCAAGCGGATTCGTAAAGAGGGACGAGAGGTCTGGGAAGTCCACGTCAATGGCGGCCGGTTGCCGACGGGGCTGGAAGCGGTGGCTTGGGCGAAACAAGTTGAGGAGCTGGGAGCCGGAGAAATCGTGCTCACCAGCATGGATTGCGATGGAACGAAGGACGGATACGATTTGGAAGTGACGGCAGCGGTCAGCGAGGCGGTGAGCATTCCGGTCGTCGCCAGTGGCGGAGCGGGAAAGCCCGAGCACCTGGCGGATGCGATTCTGCTGGGGAAGGCGGACGCAGCCTTGGCCGCGAGCATTTTTCACTTTGGTGAGTTCACGATTCACGAGACAAAACAAGTCATGGCTGGACGAGGAATTCCAGTCCGACTTTGACATACCTGGATGACAGAGGAGCAAGCAATGTCCCACACAGAAGAGAAAAAAAGCGGGTTTGAAACCCGCAGCGTTACGGCGGATGAGCTGATTGCCAAGATGTCCGGCGAAAAGCAGGAGCTGGAAGTTGATAAATACTTCCGCGCCCTGGTGAAGCTGGAGGGGAGCGACTTGCACATGAAGGTGGGCAAGCCGCCGATGGTCCGCATCCGCAACGAGCTCCGTCCCTTGAGCCGCGGGCCGGTCGAGCGAGCCGAAATGGTCAAGCTCCTTGTGCCGATGATGAACGACCGCAGCCGCCGCATCTTCGAGGAGGACGGCGGGGCGGACTTTGCCTATACTTGCGAAGTAGACGGCATCGTCTGGCGGTTCCGCGTGAACTTGCTGACGCAGAACCAGATGATGGGGATGGTGGCCCGCCGTGTGAACAACAAGATTCCGGACTTCAAGGGGCTGTACCTGCCGCCGTCCATTGAAGGGCTCTGTCACTGGGACCAGGGGATGGTGTTGCTGGCCGGCGTCACTGGTTCGGGAAAGAGCACGACCATCGCGTCGATGCTCGATTACATCAACCAGCGAGAGCGGGTGCATATTCTCACGCTCGAAGACCCGATTGAATTCGTCTTCACCGAGCAACTCGCGCTCATCAACCAGCGCGAAGTCGGCTTTGATGTGAAGGATTTCAGCATCGGCATGAAACACGCGGTCCGCGAAGATCCGGACATTATGCTGGTGGGCGAAATGCGCGACGAAGAGACGTTCATGACCGCCATTCACGCCGCGGAAACGGGACACCTAGTGTTCGGAACAATTCACGCTTCCAGCGCCCCGTCCACCATCGGCCGAATTCTGGACCTCTTCCCCGAAGCGATGCACAAGGCCATCCGCAGCGCGATCGCCTTCAACATGCGGGGTATCGTCGCCCAGAAGCTGCTGCGGTCGATCAAGCCCGGCGTGCCTCGCGTGCCGACCTGCGAGATCATGTTGTTCACCCCGATGATCAAAAAGCTGGTGCTGGAAAGCTCCGACAACAAACTGCCCGACGCTATTCGCATCGGCTATGCGGACGGCATGCAGGATTTCACCATGAGCCTGAAGCAGCTCATTGATGACGAATTAATTGACCGGCCAACGGCATTTGAAGTTGCGCCCAACCCAGACGCCCTCAAGATGGCGCTCAAGGGGATCAATGTTTCCAACCCAGGTATTATTTAGCAAGCCGGCACGCGGGCCGCGTGCGGCTACGCCAGTGGAGCAAGCATCATGATTTTCGGCGGCAAAAAGCAAGTTCAGGTTGGTCCCCCTTGGGGAATGGGTCCGCCCGTCGAGATGGTCGCCACCGTTCCGCTGCAGAACATGGCCCAGTCGCTGATGATCGAAGCGCGGCAGCATCCGGGCTTTGGCCTGGCTCGTATCTTCCTGGCGGACGCCATCGAAAACCGGGCCGAACGACTCATGATCGACTTCTCCGCCCAGGCCATCGCTTTTCGTTATCAGATTGACAGTGTGTGGCACAACCTGGGGCCGCTGGTTCCCTATCCGCCGCCGCCCAAACACAAAGGCCCGCTGCCGATGGGCCCGCCCACCCGGGAAATGGGAGACATGGCCCTATGGGTGCTGAAGAAAGTCGCCAATCTCAAGCCGGAGGACCGGCGCAGCAAGCAGGAGGGCAAATTTCGCACGGAGTACATGGGTCACAAATATCATACGACCTTGGTGAGTCAAGGGACGCAGACCGGCGAGCGAGCGCTGGTCAGTTTTGTACCGATTATCAAGGGTGGCGGTGTTCGCACCCTCGAAGAATTGGGAATGCGCGAAAAGCTCCGCGAACAGTTGAAGGGGCTGATTGGCCCGGGGACCAAGGGAATGGTGGTGTTATGCGCCGCACCGCAGGACGGCCTGTCCAGCCTGTGGGCGGGCACACTCCGCAGCACCGATCGCCTGATGCGGGACTTTGTCTCGCTGCAGGACCAGGACCAACCCGAACCAGACGTCGAAAACATTGAAATTATCAAACTCAACCTTGCCGAAGGCGAAACGCCCGACAAGCGCCTACCCAAGATCCTGTTGCGGCAGCCGGAGGTGCTTTTGGCACCGAATGTTCCCAACGCGGAAACGGTCGATGCCTATTGCAAACAAGCCAACGTCGACGAGCCCAAGCTGACGATCATTAGCACGCGCGGCAAAGACGCGGTGGACGGCTTGTTGCGAGTGCTGGCGATGGGGGTGGATCAAGAGCTGTTTGTCAAAACAGTAACCGGCGTGGTCTACACCCGCTTGATTCGCAAACTTTGTGAAGTTTGCCGCGAACCCATTCAACCCACGCCGCAACTCTTGCAGCGGCTGGGAATCCCCCAGGGACGAGTGACCGTTCTGTTCCGTGAAAAACCGCCCCCGCCCCCCTTGCCGCCGGGCGTTCCCCCACCTGAGCCGCCCAAGCCCAAAAAGGGTGAGCCGCCGCCCCCCCCCTTGATCTGCCCCGCCTGTCGCGGGCTGGGATTCAAAGGACGGACCGCCCTGTTTGAGGTCCTGATGATCGACGACAAGATTCGGGAGGCCCTGCTTAACGATCCGCGGCCGGAAACGATCCGCCAGTTGGCCAGGCAAGCAGGGAACCGGACGCTTCAGGAGGAAGGGATCCTGTTGATGGCCATGGGAGGTACCTCGCTTACCGAATTGCAGCGCGTCCTCAAACAGTAAGTAACCCTGGCAGCCCCGAACCGGCTGCCGTTGCCATCCGTAAGGATCGCTATTGAACCTGGTTGGCCCTGGCATTCTTATGTTGCAAACGGAAGCCCTCACCGCAATGGAGACGAACGAAGGGCCTATGCCCATCAAGGAGTACCGCGCGCTGAGCGTGCTGGCCATGTTGGCATTGGGGCTGGGATTGTTATCGGGAGTCGCAGTCTTTTCCCCCATTCTGGGAATCTTCGCCCTGGTGGCGATCGTCGTCGCCAGCTATGCATTGTGGCAAATTCACGTCAACGCCGACCGTTTGTCCGGCCGTTGGATGGCTGTCGCCGCGCTCCTTTTGGCACCGATGTTTCTAGGCTGGGGATTCGCACGGGAAATCGCGCGTCGCGAGATACTCGTCTCCCATGCTCGCGAATATGCCGACGACTTCCTCAGCATTCTCAATCGCAACGAGCCTTACATCGCCCACCAACTCAAGGTGGAGAAAAAGCAGCGACTCGACTCGCATATGAACTTTGAAGTTGCCTACCAGCAGAACGAAATGGCAACGACGGAGTTCAAGCGGTTTGTCGAAATGAGCCCTACTAAGGACATCCTGGCAGCAGCACCCCAAGTGACTTTTGAATACGAAGAGTACCTCCGACACCGACATACCGGACTTGCGGATAGTGTCACGCTGCAATACACGTACGATACCCCCGCCGGGGACAAGACGCGGTTTTGGATCACCGTCAAGCGCGAATTCAGCAACTACACTGGGCAGGCGGATTGGCATGTCGTGGAGCTTTCCCTCGACCGGCCGCGTGGCAGTTAGCGGTCCATCAGGTGGGGCAAAAAGTGGCAGAAAAGAGTGGCGCTGCAATCCCGACAAAGGCCCCTGAACTCACGTCTTGAGCATGCTCACGACTAGCGCGGCGAGCAATGGCAAACGACATTGGTGATTCTCTCGCTGACCTGGTCAAAGTACGGTCGCGCGCTATCTAGCTCTACCTCCCCGCATTCGGCCACTGTGGCCTGTATGTCTCCCAGGCTGGCGAGAAACCGCAGGCACTCACACGGGTCGATCCCGGTGCGGCGGAACACATCCCGATGGGCTTCCAGCGCGACAACCCACTCGGATGCGCTGGCGAGAGTTTGTCGCGCTCCGCGCAGGACGGCGAGTTCACCCCCTTCGACATCGATCTTCAGCGCGACTGGTTCGCCCGGAGCAATCCCCAGATCGTCGATACGTACTACGTCCAGATCCCCGTTCTCATCCGCCGCCAAATACCGTGAATGATCAGACGAATCCCGGGGCGAATAGGCCAGCGTCCCTCGTCCCTGAAAATCCGCTGCCGCTGATGACAGAGCGCGGCTCGAAAAGGGAAGTTGTGCCAGGTTTCTTTGCAGATAAGCCAAGGGCAGGGGATTTGGTTCTAGGGCGATGATTTCCTGGAGTTTCAGGCAGTCGGCGGCGACGAGCGCGGTGAGTATGCCGATATCCGCTCCGCAGTCGATCCAAGTAGTCGGCTGGGGAAAGGCATTAATCTTGTCGGTCAGTAGCTTTACTAACTGCCGTTCATAAGCGAGCAGGTCCGGTAGGGCCAACTGGTTCACGCGGCGGTAGAGCGGCACGTCGACGCTGACCTGCTCGCTCAGCCTGTACCGGCAGTCGAAATCGAGCCAGCCCATCCGCTCCGCCAGCTCAATCATCTGAAACCCACCACGAATCCGGTTGCGGATGAGCCATTTGGCCAGGCGGAAGTGCCAGGGGGGCGAAGAGCGGAGGGGATAGGTCGGCACAAGGGGCTAATCGAGGTAGAGGAACTCGTTGGAGTTGAAGAGGGCCAGGCAGAGATCGACCAGCGCCGCATCGCCCGGCTTTCCTTCGCGGCGGAGCAGCGCTTCTTGGCGGGTGAGGAAGTCGGAGAGCACCTTCAACTCATCTTGGCCTGGTGATCGTCCCCAGGTTCGGCGGCAAGCGGAAGTGATGCGAGCGGAAACGTCCACGGGTGCATCGCCGAGCACTTGTGATGCGAGGTGCTTCGCGCAGTCGAGCGAGAACTGCGAGTTGAAGAGCAACAGGGACTGTGGGGCGGTGGTTGACTTATTGCGAGACGCGCAACTGGCATTGGGATCGGGACGGTCGAAGGCCTCGAACAGTGGATAGCGGAGGTTGCGGCGGGCAAAAATGTAGATGCTGCGGCGGGCGGCATCGGCGGGGTTGTTGCTGGCCTTCCATTGGTTGGGAAGCAGCGTCTTGGTCAGTTCTTCCGGCAATGGCGGCATCACGCCCGGTCCGCCGCGGCGGAGTTCAAGCTGGCCGCTAGCGGCGAGCATGGCGTCGCGGATCGCTTCCCCTGCCAGCCGGCGTGGCTTGTGCGATGCCTGGCGATAGGTCGCCGAACAGACGACTTCGCGGTGGAGTTGCTTGAGACTCCAGCCGGTGGTCATCAGCTCGCTGGCCAGCCAGTCGAGCAGCTCCGGATGCGCCGGCGCGGTCCCCATCACGCCGAAGTCGCTCGGCGACTCGACAATGCCCTTGCCAAAGTGATGCTGCCAGAGCCGGTTCGCCATGACGCGGCTCGTCAACGGATGAGCTGGGCTGGTGAGCCAGCGGGCGAGGTCGGTTCTGGTCCCCT
>SXGT01277144.1_pt1 | contig 33480 bp, 29 predicted proteins | sample 3176221 | NCBI WGS metagenome assembly SXGT01 (sample SAMN11356862, study PRJNA531348) | freshwater metagenome | isolation source: freshwater sample F1-120 | place: China: Fuxian Lake, Yuxi | collected 2017-12-25 | reverse complement strand
CGAGGTTGGAGTTGGCAATGAGGACCCGCGGCGCATCGGCGTGTGTGCGCACGATGCCCACTGGCTTGCCGCTCTGGACAAGCAGCGTCTCATCCGATTCCAACGACCGAAGGCTCGCGCAGATCGCATCGAAGGCTGGCCACGAGCGAGCGGCTTGCCCTCTCCCGCCATACACGATCAGATCATCCGGGCGCTCAGCCACTTCCGGGTCGAGGTTGTTCATCAGCATCCGAAGCGCTGCCTCGGCGGCCCATGTCTTGCAGGTCATCGCTGTTCCTCGCGGCGCCCGGACGACACGCTCTTGCACGGTACTCATGCCCGAGAGTGTAGGTCGCGTCCCACGACGCAACTCACATGCTCGCGAAGTCGAGCGCGGGAACGCGGAACGCACCCGCCGCGATGCGCGCAGAAATCGCGGCAATGTCAGGCGCGGGAGGACGATCCGCGGTGAGTGGGGCGGCGCACTCGCGCACGACTGCGTGCGCGCGTTCGACCCCGCGTCCGCTGGTGAGTGGACGCTGATGCTCAAGCGACTGACCCATGACCAGCAGTTCGCACGCCACCACATCGCGCGCCAGTCGCAGCGCATCGGCTGCGTGGAGCGCGCTCGTGGCTCCCATGCTGTTGTAATCCTCGATCCCCGCGCAGGTCGGGATGTTGCCGACACTCGATGGATAGGCAAGCGTTCTCAGCTCATTGCAGCACGCCGCGGCCGCGTATTGCACCACCATGAACCCGCTCTGCAATCCACCATCCGCCGCAAGATGCGGTGGCAGGCGGCTTTCACGGTCATGCCCCGACAACGCCCAGAAGATGCGTCGCTCGGCGATGCCGGCCAGATGGCAGAGTGCGAGGCGCAGTCCATCGAGTGAGATCGCCAGTGGCATCCCGTGGAAGTTTGCTCCCGAGAGGATCGCACACTCCTTGCCATCGGCAAAGACGAGTGGATTGTCGGTGACTGCGCCGAGTTCCGCCTCGATCACACCCGTGGCGTGCAGCACAGCGTCGAGGACCGCCCCGAGCACCTGTGGTGACGCACGAAGCGAGTAGGGATCCTGAACGCGCGGATCGTCGATCGCGTGCGAGGGACCGATCGTGGATCCATCGAGCAGCGAGCGGAGTGCCGCCGCGACGCGCGACTGCCCCAGCTGGTTGCGTGCCGCATGGATGCGCTCATCGAGCGGCGTGGACGAGGCGCGGCATGCATCGATCGCCATGGCGTTCGCGCAGATCGCAGCGTGCAGAAGGCGCAGGGCACCATGCGCAACGAGTGCGCCGATCCCGGCCATCATGTGCGTGCCGTTGATGAGTGCGAGTCCCTCCTTCGCGTCCAGTTCGAGCGGCTCGATGCCGGCGCCACGCAGCGCGTTCCTCGCATCGGTTGTTGCGCCACGCACCGACACGTCACCCTCGCCAAGCAGTGCAAGCGCGAGATGCGCAAGCGGAGCGAGGTCGCCCGATGCACCCACCGATCCCCGTGATGGGATGCAGGGTGTGATGCCCGCATTGAGCAGCGCAAGAATGCTCTCGACCACATCCGCACGAACGCCCGAGTGCCCGCGCGTGAGGCTCGCTGCGAGCACGACCATCATGGCGCGCACGCAATCCACCGGCAGTGGATCGCCCACGCCACTCGCGTGCGATCGGATCAGATTCGCCTGCACTTGCCGAAGTTGCTCCGCGCCCAGTCGCACATGCGCGAAGCTGCCGAACCCGGTGTTGATTCCGTAGAACGCACCACCGGCAGCAACCGTGGCGAGCATCGCTCCGCGCGCCGATTGCATCTGGTCCTTCGCCGCCGGCGAAAGCTGCACCAAACTGCCGTCTGCCACCGCGCGCACCTCACGAAGCGTCAGCGGTCGACCATCGAGATTCACGCTTGGGAGCGCAGCAGACACGACGCGAGAATACCCCCGTGCGGGTGGCGGCGCGCCGACGCAGAACGCAGGCGCGTTGCAGAGTGAAGCGGGATGCGATACACCTGCGGCGTGAGCACGCATCCAAATGCCTCTCTGCCGCATGCGGATCCGCATGCGGGTGGCGAGCGCGCGGCAGCGCGAGGCGTCGTCCTTGCGGGCGGAATCCTCGCGGCATCCGTGATCGGCTTTGCCGCGCCCACACTGACCCGCGATGGGCTGGGCATTCCTGCCACGACTGTCGCGCTGTCGCAGTCGCCTGCAGCAACGGCAGCGTTGATGCTTGGCACTTTCGCTGCGCTGACCGTCATCGCTGCCGTCGTCGGTCGCTCCATCAATGCTGTCGTGGGCCTCTTCGTGCTGGGGTGGGGGCTGATGGTGTTCAGTATGGCGGGCGGCAACGGATCCGATGCGATCTTCCTCGGCGCATCGATGCGGGCCATCGGCGTGGAGACGCTGCTGTGGGGAGTGGTCACCGCGGTCGGCGTCGTGCTGGTGTTCCGCTGGTCTGGGGCGCTCCTCGACATTCCGCCGCGGGATCCGAACGCTCCTTTCTGGCGCGAGTACTTTGACTTGGATGCGCTGCGGGGTGGCGTGGCGGGACTGCTGCTGCCAGTGACTGCCTGGTTCGTGGTTCGCAACATGATGAAGGGACAAGCCATTGGCGGTGCGTTCCTCGGAGGGATCGCGGTTGGGCTTGTCTTCCGACTGGCGGCGAGCGCCGTGCAGCCTGTGCTTGCGTTCATTGCGCCGATCCTTTTGACGGGTGCGCTGCAGATCATCACGGCGGGCGAAGTGCGTGCGCACCTGGACGCGCAGTTCGCGGCGGGTTCCCTTTCCCCGCTCGCGCGCATGATGCCGCTCGACATCGTGTCGGGCGCCCTGATTGGTGTCGCCATCGGCATCGGTTGGGCACGCAGCTTCAAGCGCAGCGATACGATGTCATCGTGAGCCTCGTCGTCACTGGAACAATCGGGATTGACACGGTGCACACGCCGCGGGATCGCCGTGAAGGCGTCTCAGGCGGGAGTGCTGCCTATTTCGCCGCGGCCGCAAGCCGCCTCACTCCCGTGCGCGTGGTCGCCGTGGTCGGTGATGATTGGCCGGAAGAGCACCGCCGCATCTTGAGCGGTTTGCCGGGCATCTGTCTCGATGGGCTGGAGACGCGCGCGGGTTCTCGCACTTTCGCGTGGGGCGGTCGGTACTTCGACGATGTCAATCGTCGCGAGACCCTGTTCACGGAAGTGGGCGTGCTGCAGGAGGCACCACCGCGAGTGCCCGATGCGTTCCGTGACAGCACTTTCGTCTTCCTCGGCAACACGCATCCGGGAGTGCAGCTGGGCTTTCTCGATCAGTTTCCGAAGAAGCAACTGGTGGTCGCCGACACGATGGATTTGTGGATCCGATCCGCGCGCGGCGATCTCGATCAACTGCTGCGGCGCGTCGACGGAGTCATCGTGAACGACAGCGAGGCGGCGGAACTGACTGGATTCCGCAATGCGGTCAGTGCAGGTCGGCGCATCCTGGAGATGGGGCCGAAGTTTGCCGTCGTGAAAAAGGGGGAGCATGGCGCCATCCTCTTTCATCCGCATGGCACTGCACTCGTGCCCGCGTTTCCCGTGGACGAGGCGCGCGTGGTCGATCCCACAGGGGCGGGCGACAGTTTCGCAGGTGGGTTCATGGCGCATGTCGCGCGCACAGGTGCAAGCGACTTTGCCACGCTGCAGTCCGCGATGGGATATGGAACGGTCGTCGCGAGCTTCGCGCTGGAGTCGTTCGGGCTCGATCGGATGCGTTCACTCGAGACGGCGGAAGTGCAGAAGCGTCTCGAAGAGTTCCAGCGGAGTGTGCGGATCGGCTGATGGCGGTGCGCGCGCCCAGCCTGCTGGCGGTTGTGCTGTGCATGGCGCTCGCCTCCGTGCACGGCGCGCGCGCAGACTGGGTTCCGTTTGATGAGCTCCCGGGCGCAGCGCAGGGTGCGCAGGTCGCCGCCGCATTTTCGAAGGAGCGCCGGCAGGGATTCCGCGAGATTCGATGGGACTTGGCTGAGGGCAAGGCGTGGGTGATGGTCGGAGGGATTTGGCGCGTTGCGGATCTGCGGGCAGGGAGTGTTTCCGATGCACCAGGGAATGTGCAGCCGCCCGACCGCGCCCCGCGCAGCGATCGCGCGCCGCGCCGCGCGATGGCACCATCGCGCGGGCGTCAGCAGCCCGTCTCCACTTCGGCGGACGGTTCGATGCGCGCCGAGTCGAAGGGTGGAAATGTGTGGGTTTCCTGTGTCGGTGCGGATTCGCGTGCGGTGACGACGGACGGTGGTGCAGGTCTTCGCTACGGCACGGCGAGCTGGGTGTACGGCGAGGAACTCGATCAGACGACCGGCATGTGGTGGAGCCCCGATGGATCGCAACTTGCGTTCTACCGATTCGATGACAGCAAAGTCCCGGAGTACACGCTGTTGTCGGGGCTGACAGGGCTGCGTCCGAAGGTGGAATCGGAGCGCTACCCCAAACCCGGTGATCCCAACCCGATTGCGGGTCTGCAGGTGCTCGATGTGACGGCCTTCTGTGCGGATCCGAAGAGCAATGCTGCGGCGCACACTCGCACGATCGATGTTGGCACCGCGGATCAGTACATCTATGGAATCGAGTGGTCTCCGACAGGTCGTGAACTGCTCTTTCATCGCCTCAACCGCAAGCACGATGTGCTGGAATGGTGCGCGGCCGATGCGAAGTCGCTGCAGGTGCGCACCGTGGTGCGTGAGACGCAGCCGCGGTGGAACCATCACGATCCCGAGCTGCGATTCCTCAGGGACGGTCGGCGTTTCATCTGGGCGTCCGAGGCATCGGGCTTCAAGCAGTACGAGCTGCGTTCCCTCGATGACGGTCGCGTCTTGCCGCTGACAAGCGGGGCGTTCCCAGCGGGACGCATCGTGCAGGTCGATGAGGACGCGGGCGTACTGTTCTACACGGCGTGTGCGAGTGAAACACGAATCAACCCGCAACTGATGCGCGTCGGACTCGATGGCACCGGGCAGCGGCGCCTGACGCCGAGCGATCTTCACTACTCGCGCTTCGAGATATCGCCGGATGGTGCGTGGTTCCTCGCCACCGAAGAGACGCTCGTGCGTCCGCCGCTCGCGCGACTGCATGCGATGGATGGAAGCCGGACGATCGCCGTGCAGGAGGAGGCGGCCGATCCCTGGGCCAAGGCGGGCGTTCGTCCACCAGAGTTGCTGACGCTGAAGGCCGCCGATGGCGTCACGGACCTGTACGGCATCCTTCATTTGCCGAGTGGGTTCTCGCCGGAGCGCCCCATTCCGCTCGTCGTGGATGTGTATGGCGGTCCGTATTTCGCAACGGTGTTCAATCGCTTCAGCGAACCGCGCGAGGAGTGCGAACTCGGCTTCGCGCTCCTGCAAGTGGACAACCGAGGGACGCCTGGACGCGGCAAGGCCTTCGAGGACGCGACCTTCCTGAAGCTCGGTGGTCCCGATCTCGACGATCAGGCGGCTGCCGCGCGGCAAGTGGCGCAGCGACCTGGGATCGACCCCAAGCGAATCGGCATCACGGGCATGTCCTACGGCGGCTACATGTCTGCATTGGCGCTCGTGCGGCACCCGGAAGTATTCAGTGTTTCCGTGGCGCGGGCCGCGCCGGTGGATTGGCGGCAGTACGACTCGATCTACACCGAGCGTTTCATGCGGACGCCCGCGGAAAACCGCGAAGGGTATGACGCAGGCAGCGCCGTGGTGCATGCGGACAGACTGCGCGGTCGACTGCTGCTCATTCACGGCATGGAGGATGACAATGTCCATCCGTCGAATGCATGGGCGCTGTCGCAGAAGCTGTTCGACCGCGACTTCCCCTTTGACATGCTCCTCTTTCCCCGTGCCGGCCACGGTGGCTTTGGTGGTGCCGAGCGTTCGGCAACGTGGTCATTCTTCGTGCGTGAGTTGAACGCCGCACCGCTGCCGCGGGGTTCGGAGAGCGATCGAACCAGCGCGGAAGATGGCAGTTCGGACGATGACGATGATGATGACGATGATGATGGTGGAGAAGGTGCGCCATGACGCAAGCGCTGCCGCCGGACCGGAGTCATGTCGCGACGGAGCAGCGCAACGATCGCACCGAGGACTTTGATCTCCGAACCACCTTGGAGCAGGTGCGGCTCATGGCGGATGATCACGCGGCGGTCCACCGAAGTGTGCAGGATGCGGCTCCCGCGATCGCGGCGTTCATCGATGCGCTCGTCCCGCGCATGCGCGGCGGCGGACGGCTCTTCTACTGCGGCGCGGGGACATCGGGGCGGCTCGGTGTGCTCGACGCTTCCGAGTGCCCCCCGACTTTCTGCAGTGATCCATCGCAGGTCATCGGCATCATCGCGGGCGGTGATGCGGCGCTGCGGCGCAGCAGCGAGCGACGCGAGGATGACCCGCAGGGCATTCAGTCCGAACTCGATGCTCACTCGTTCGGTAGCCAAGATGCGCTCGTGGCGATCGCCGCTGGCGGCACGACGCCGTACGCCGTCGGCGCGCTCGAACAGGCGCGCGCTCGCGGCGGGCTGACTGCGTTCATCGTGTGCTCGCCGCTCCATCGGGTTGTGGTGTGCGATCACCTCATTCTGCTCGCCACGGGGCCCGAAGTGCTGACGGGTTCCACGCGTCTGAAGGCGGGTTCTGCCACGAAACTCGCGCTGAACTGCATCAGTACGGTGGTCTTCACGCGGCTGGGCAAGGTGCATGGGAACTTGATGGTGGATCTGGCTGCGACAAACGACAAGCTTGTCGACCGTGCCATCCGAACGCTGCGCATGATCGATCCGTCGCTCGAGCGCGAGGACGCATCGGCGCTGCTTGGCGCCGCGGGCGGTCGCCTGAAGGTCGCGATCCTCATGCATGCTCGCGCACTTTCGCGCGACGATGCAGTGGCGCGGCTCGCAGCGGCGGATGGGGTTCTCCGCACGGCGCTCGGCGACCGCGCGTGATCTGTGCGCGATCTGCGCATGATCTGCGCATGATCTGCGCGTGATCTGCGCGTGAGCAGCGCAACAACGGCAAGCCAACAGCGCGCCAAAACCGAGAAACGAATGCCTTCGGAAATCCGTGCGGGTCACTCTGCTGCCGCAGGCTGATCCGCGCCCTTCAAGGCTCGGTCGTTTCGCTCGATGACCGTTCGGGACGCTGCTCCGGGCAAAAACTGTCCCTTATTGGGACACTTCTTGCCGCGAGTAAGGCAAATCGCGCGCTCTTCCCCCTGCAAGCGCAGCCCACACGATCGCCTGAAGCAAAAAAAGAAGCGCGCCCCTGCAAACTTTGCAGGGGCGCGCGATTGTCGCTTTCTCAAACAGCCGCTCGGCCGCTGCACGCAGCGCTTCGCGGAAATGTCTTCGAAGGGATCCTTTGAAAATCAGCTGACGAGCGCGTTGAGCGTCTTGGTCGCGCGGATGCGGACCTTCTTGCTCGCTGGCTTCGCCTTGAAGACCTGCGTTTCACCCGTGAATGGGTTCACGCCGGTGCGCTCCTTGGTGGCTGGCTTCTTCACGGTCTTGAACTTCGCGAGACCGAAGAAGGAGAACACGCCAGGACCGCGGCCGCTGAGGTCGGCGCCGATGATCGTGGTGAGGTTGTCGAAGATCTCCTTCACAGTGCCACGCTTCAGCTCGCTCGCTGCAGCGAGTTCACCGATGACTTGGCTGCGCGAGCGCTGCTTGGTCGTCGTGGTGGGCTTGAAGGTCTTCTTCGTGGTCTTCGTGGTCTTGGTCGCCGTCTTCTTGGGCGACTTCTTGGTCATCGTTGCCATCTGTTCTCTGTCCTTTCTAAGACAATCCATGTCGAGAAAACTGGTCTCGCTCCCAGCCGCACAAAGCGTGCGATGGCGGGAATGTAGATCGCCTGCCAACCTCGCCGCAAGATGCGACGAGCAAAAAATGCACGATTTTCCGATGTTTTGGGTCGGTCGATCGAACGCCTCGGCGATCACTTCGGGCGCACGGTGGCCCGCCCAACGGACGCGTAGGTGAACCCTGCGTCCTGCATCTGCGCCCGACGGAAGAGGTTCCTTCCGTCAAAGATGATCGGGCGCGCAAGCCGCTTTCGGATCTCGGCAAAGTCAGGCGCGCGGAACTCCGCCCACTCGGTGCAGATGATGAGCGCCTCGGCGCCCTCGAGGGCGCTGTACATGTCCTCCGCGCGGGTGACGGCGGGCATCTCATGAGCGAGATGTTCGAGCGCAACTGGGTCGTAAGCGCGGACCTTCGCGCCCGCCTTGATCGCCCGCTCCATGAGGGTCAGACTGGGTGCCTCACGGATGTCATCGGTCTTGGGCTTGAATGCAACCCCCCAGAATGCCAAGGACTTACCGCTGAGGCTCGCCCCGAGTTCCTGCTCCACTTTGGACCAGAAATGCGCTCGTTGATCCTGGTTCACCTCATGAACGGCGGCGTTCAGCTTGCATGGGAATCCCAGTTCCCGCCCCATCGATACGACTGCCTGGGTGTCCTTGGGGAAGCAGTTGTGAACGACCACCCCGCCGCAGGTGACAAAGGTGTGGGCGTCAGGAACCTCGATGGAAAACACATGCTCCGCCAGGTCGATTCGCCGGATGGAAACGACCCGCACAGCGCAAGAAACCTCCATTCCCGCCGAAATCGTGCCCGCAGCGGCTCGCCCGGATGCACCCCACTCCGCCGACCCATGCCGCTCGACCCGCGGATCGGCGCCGATGTCCGCGGTCGCCCCAGCCACACGGGGCAGCAGGTCGCCAACACAAACCACATTCGCCGGGAAGACCATCGGTTCGGCGCCGCGGCGCAGCACGACGACGGGGTGGTCTGCAGTCATCACGATTGTGGTCCCGCATGAAGTTGTCATCTCCACACCGGGTCCCGCGTAACGGCGGCGACTGATGCCGGCGGATTGGCGGAACGCAGCGGGACGGTCGCTCGGCGACCACGAGAGGACTTCCACGCCAGGCAGCGCATGAACGCCATCGTCCTCTCCCGTGAACAGCTCATCCAACCGCAGCGTGCTCTCGCCGTGGAGATCACGGATGCGAACGAGATGCGATCCGCGCAAGCAACTGCCGCCGTAGCCAAGACCGGGATAGAGGAACTGGTTGCCGATGCGCTTGTCCGAGCACATGCCCTCACGGACGGCGTTGATGTCTGCGCCTGTGCGCTCACACAGATTGGCAATCTCATTGATGAAGGAGATCTTGCACGCCAGCATTGCATTGCTCGCGTACTTCACCATTTCCGCGCTTCGAACATCCATCACGAAGATCGGATTGCCCTGACGAACGAACGGGTCGTAGAGCGTGCGCATCAGTTCGCCCGTCTTCGGATCATCGACACCGCACACCACGCGGTCAGGTTTCATGAAGTCATTGATGGCATCGCCTTCCTTGAGGAACTCTGGGTTGTCCGCGATGTGAAAGGGCACCTTCGTCTTGGCGCGGATCGCATCGCGCACCTTGTGGCTCGTGCCCACGGGCACGGTGCTCTTCACCACGATGGTCTTCGCCTCGCCGACCGCGCCCACGCGCTCGATCGCCTCGGCAATGTCCTCTGCCACACGAAGCACATACTTCAGATCGGCGCTCCCATCGTCGCTGCTGGGCGTTCCAACGCAGATGAAGATGATCCGCGCGTCTCGGTACGACTCCCACTTGTCTGTCGTGAAGTGCAGGCGATGCGAGTGGGCATTCCGCTGAATCATCTCGGAGAGACCGGGTTCGTAGATCGGGCTCTCGCCGCGCTTGAGGGTTTCGATCTTGGATGCATCCACGTCGAGGCAGGTGACGGTGTTGCCCATGTCGGCAAAGCATGCGCCCGTGACCAGTCCGACATAGCCCGTTCCAACCATCGTGATCTTCATGCGTGACTCCTTCGTTGTGGCGCTCGAACACTCGCCCGCGTCGCGGGGGTGGAAGTGTAAGGAGCATCCGCTCGCTCGCGCTCGAGCAGCGCGTGCTTCAGTCGGATCGCCCAGTGCCGTCTGCGGCACGGTTCGATGCCGCAGAACCCGCCGATGCCGCTGCGCGCCACGACTCGGTGGCAGGGGACCAGCGGCGGCAGCGGGTTGCGCGCCATGGCCGATGCCGCAGCGCGCGCAGCACCGCGGCGACCTGCCCTCGCCGCCAGTTCTGCGTAGGTGCAGGTTTGTCCGCGCGGAATCTGCGCCGCGGCAAGCCAACACGCCGCTGAAAATGAACCCGCCTTGGGCAGCAGCGCGCCCAGCGTGCGTGGATCGATCTGACCATCGCGTTGCCAGCGCCGCAGCAGTGTCACCCCCAACCGAAGCAGCTTCGAGTCCCCCGGAGTGCACGTGCGCGTGGATCGGCGCCGCGCAGATGCATGCCACTGGATCCGAAGGGCGCCATCATGCGCCGCAACGTGAAGCACAGCACCGCACATGGGTACGCAGCGGCAGTCCATCGGCAGGGGGACGATATCGCGGGTGATCGGTCTACCATGGCCACATGACCACTGCCCCCGTGCGCACACATTCACCCGTCGCGGCGGACTCATCCGACGCGGGCGATCGCCTGCTTGATCTCGTGCGTTCGAGCGATCCAGATCTGGCGCGAATTCTCGCGGGTGAACGCGATCGCCAACAGCACACGCTTGAGTTGATCGCAAGCGAGAATCATGTGAGCACAGCGGTCATGCATGCCGCGGGCAGTTGGATGACGAACAAGTACGCGGAGGGCTATCCAGGCAAGCGGTACTACGGCGGCTGCGAGTTCCATGATCAGGCGGAGGAGTTGGCGCGCACCCGCGCCAAGCAGCTCTTTGGCTGCCGCTTCGCCAATGTGCAACCCCACTGCGGCGCCAACGCGAACATCGCAGCGTTCATGGCGCTGCTGAATCCCGGCGAGACGGTGCTCAGCCTGCCGATCAAGGCAGGTGGTCATCTCAGTCACGGACTGAAGGTGAACTTCAGCGGGACTTTCTACAAGGTGGTGGACTACGGATTGCATCCAGACACCGAGCGCCTCGACTACAACGAGATCGCCGAGCTCGCGAGGACGCACAAGCCGAAGCTCATCATCTGCGGCTTCTCCGCGTATCCGCGCACGATCGACTTCGCGCGGTTCCGCGCGATCGCCGATGAGGTGGGCGCGTTCTTGCTGGCGGACATCGCACACATTGCAGGTCTCTGCGCGACGGGTGTTCACCCATCGCCATTTCCGCATGCGCATGTCGTCACGACGACCACGCACAAGACGCTCCGAGGTCCGCGCGGCGGACTCGTGCTGACCAACGACGAGGAACTCGCCACGAAGATCGATCGCAAGGTCTTTCCCGGTTCACAGGGCGGACCGCTGATGCACATCATCGCCGCGAAGGCGCTTGCGTTCGGGGAGGCGCTGCGCCCCGAGTTCACCCAGTACTGCGCGCAGGTCGTGCGCAACGCACAGGCGCTCGCGGCGGAGCTCACGCAGCGCGGCTATCGACTTTGCACGGGTGGAACGGACAACCATCTGATGCTCGTGGATCTGCGCGCGCGCAGTGCAGACTTGACGGGCGCCGACGCCGAGAAGTGGCTCGAGCGCGCGGGCATCATTTGCAACAAGAACGGCATTCCCAATGACACGCGTCCACCGATGGTGACGAGCGGATTGCGGCTGGGCACGCCCGCGCTCACAACCCGCGGACTTGGCGAGAAGGAGATGTCGCTCGTTGCGGAGTGGCTCGACCGCGTGATGGGATCGAAGGGCGACGCCACCACCTGCGAGAGCGTTCGTCAGGAAATCCGAAGTTTCTGCGGCCGATTCCCGCTGCCGCACTGAGCAGTGCGTCCACGCGGCTCGCGTTCAGGCGCGGCTCGCGTAGGAGCCATCGGTCGTATTGATGCGCACGCGCTCGCCCGTGGTGATGAAGGGCGGTACGCGCGTCTTCAGTCCAGTCTCGAGCGTCGCTTCCTTGAGTTGATTGGTCGCGGTCGCACCCTTGATGCCCGGCGGCGTGTCCGTCACCAGAAGTTCAACGACATTGGGCATCTCGATGCTCACCGGCTTGCCATCGCACCACAGCACCACGACTTCCTTGTCCGGCAGCACATACAGCGGCATCTCGCCGACGACATCCGGATCGAGTTCGAACTGTTCGTAGTTCTGGTTGTCCATGAACACATGCTGCTTGCCCTGCGCGTACAGGTACTGCATCGGGCGGCGATCAAGTTCCACCTGCTCCACTGCTTCACCGGAACGAAGTCGCTTTTCCAGCAGCGTTCCCTTCTCGATGTCCTTGATCTTGATTTGCACGAACGCCCGCAGGTTGCCTGGCGTGACATGGGTGTACTGCGTGATCACATACATGCGTCCATCGAGTTTGATGGCCATGCCCGGACGAAGGTCGGTGGAGTTCATGGTGGCGTTTGGGGGGGGCGGGTTGAACGGAACGGACGACGGTGCGCCCTTGCGCGAAGCAGCGGAGGATAGCCAAGCCAAGCGATGCCGAAAAAAAACCCCCGAGCACGAGGCTCGGAGGCGGAGGGAGGGAAAAGGGCTTGTTTGATCAGCCAGCCGATCTGGCTGACTGATGCAGACTTTCATCTGCGACCCCAACATAACCCCGAAATGTGATTTGTAAAATCGCAGTTGAAAGATTTTGCTTCGCTGGACCGATCATCGCATCTGCAAAACAAGTCTGTGGGAGGGGAGCGAGCGGGGCCCTCTGCGACGAGGAGCCCATCTTGCGCCGACAAACCGCGCCAATCGGATACAACCGACCCATTCAGGAGCCCCCTTGAGAATGCACCTCACACCTCGCCACCGATGTTGGCACCTTCGATCTTTCGCTGCCGCAATATGTTGCATCGTGATGTCGAACGCCGCCGCGCCTCCCGCGGAGGGGCAGTCACCACCGCCGCCGACGGACCCAGCGAAGCAGCCCGCTCGCGGTCGCGACGGAGCGGCGCCCGCGCAGCCGAGAACGGGCGCGCCAGTGCCCCCCCTCGCCGCCGAGCCCCCAACGGCCGACCTTGGGTTCCTCGCTCCCAACACGGCGGGGGAGGGAACGGTGCGGATTCTCAATACCGGCAGCACGCCGCTGACCATCTCACAGGTGCAGCCGTCGTGCAAGTGCACGACGCTCGACAATCTCGTGGGCAAGGTCATCGAAGCGGGCTCATCGATCGAGATGAAGGTGAAGCTCGAAGGTGCTCCTGCGGTCGGTCCACGAAACTCCAGCGTCAAGATCATGGTCGATGGGTTCACCCGACCGCTCGACATTCCGGTGCGGGCCGAAGTCACACTGCCCGTGCGATGCGTTCCTCCGTATGTGAACGCCGTGGAGGGCAAGAACCTCATCGGCCGGTTGGTGCTGGAGTCGATTGATGGCAAGCCCTTCAAGATTCTCTCGATGACCGGCGCGCCGATGGTTGTTCAGTATGGCGACGGGCCACAGGATGCACCGCGTTCGTCGTGGGTCGTGACCTATGACATCAGCGGCGTGCCCGCAGGCTCGCTGCTTCCTGCATTCCTGTTGTTCGAGACGGATGCAGCAGGAGCGGGGGTTGTCGATGTGCGTGTACGCAGCAGGAACCCGCCCCAGAAGCCGAAGATCCCGGTCATCGAGCAGCGATTGAACATCGGCCGCGTGGCGAAGGGGACAAGTGGAACGGCAACATTCGTCTTCAAGCTGAAGGACATGAAAGTCGATTCCGTCACGACCACATCACCCGATGCCACCGTCGAACTGGCGGCCACGGCGCCTGGCGCGGAAGATGGAACGGCTGTTTCGGTGCGGATCACTCCGCGCGCCGATGCGAGCGGCATCATCACCGTTCCGATCGCGGTGCGCGCGGGTCCACGCGCCGCGGATGTCGAAGCAGTCCTATCCGTGCGCTGAGCGTCAGAGCTGTTGAACGCGGTCCGCGATGTCCTTGATCGCCAGCGCGTTCACCAGTTCCTGCATCGCCCCCGACAGCAGGGTGTCGAGCGCAAACGACTGCTCGATGCGATGATCAACGGCGATGTTCTCCTTCGCTCGGTAGGTCCGAATCTTCTCCGCGCGGTCGCCGGAGCCGATCATGGCGCTCCGCTCGGTCGCGCGGCGAGCGTGCGCTTCGGCGCTTCGCCGCTCCAGCACGCGCGCGCGCAGCAGGCGCCACGCCTTGTCGCGATTCTGCTGTTGACTCCGCGTCTCCTGCATGCGCACTTCGATTCCTGTCGGGGTGTGCACCAGATGAACGGCAGTCGAGACCTTGTTCACATTCTGTCCGCCTGGACCCTGCGCGGTGGTGACCGTTTCACGAACCTCCGATGGGTCGATGCTCTCGTCGATCGACTCGGGTTCGGGAAGCACCGCGACGGTTGCCGTCGAAGTGTGGATGCGCCCCTGCGCTTCGGTGGCAGGCACGCGCTTCACTTGGTGCGTTCCCCCTTCGTAGCCGAGCGCGCTCCAGGCGCCTTCGCCCGTGATGCCGAGGACGGCATGGGTCACGCCGCCGACATCGCCCGCCTTCGACTCCATCTCCTCGACATGCCAACCGCGTGCCTTGCAGTAACGCGCATACATGTTGATGAGATCGCCCGCCCACAGGCTCGCCTCATCGCCGCCGACTCCCGCGCGCACTTCGAGAATCAGCCGAGCGACCGCGCGGTCGTCGGCCGTCACGAGCTCATGCACGAGTTGGGTCAGCAGCGCATCGCACTCGAGCGCTGCGCGCCGCATCTCCTCCCGCGCAAGCGCCGCCATTGCAGCATCGGGATCGGCCGCCAACGGCGCGGCGGACTCGACATCCTTTCGGAGCGACTTCCAGCGCCGCCAGGCGTCGACCGTCGAGCCGATGGTTGCGCGGCGAATCATGAGTGCGCGGACCTGCGTGTGCTGCACCAGCACGGCGGGGTCGTTCAACTGGCTCTCGATGCGGCCGTGCTCGCTCTCGATTTCCTCGAGCCGTCGGACGAGGTTGTCAGCGGGTTCGGTCATGCGCGAGAGAAACAAAACACCGTGCCAAACAAAACACCGTGCCCGTTCGAGGGGCACGGTGGATGGTGTCTTTCGAGTGGGGGATCTACTTCTTGGCGTCGGGTTTCGCAGCACCCTTCGACTTCGACTTGTCCTTGCCGAAGTAGTCGCCTGCGAACTTCCGCTGGAACCGCTCCACGCGCCCGGCGGTATCGATGAAGGTCTTCTGTCCCGTGTAGAAGGGGTGCGATCCAGACCAAACTTCTACATTCAGCTCGGGAACGGTTGCGCCGACGGTCATCACGACCTCGCCGCGGAAGTTCACCTTGCACTCTGGGTAATACTTGGGGTGGATGTCTTGCTTCATGCCATTGCCTTCCTGTCGAGTCGCGAAGTGTAGGCAAATCACGCGGCAATGCAAGCGGGCGATCAGGGCAGGCGTATCCCACCACGGTCTGAGAACTGTGCAGAAATGCGCGCGGCTTGACGATGATGCAGCCCCCGTTACTATTTTCGCTTCGACTCAATTCCCCTATAGCTCAATGGTAGAGCGGGCGGCTGTTAACCGCCAGGTTGCTGGTTCGAGTCCAGCTGGGGGAGTTCAAACGGTCGGCCTCAAATGGGGCCGACCGGTTTGTTTACAGGCTGACCCGAGAGAAACCCCCTGCGGGGGCGTCGTGGCGGGGGTTGTGCGCTCTCGGGTTTGTGGAGAGAGCGAGAGGGTGGGATCAGAACGGTCGTCAAGTCGCCCCACCGCGACCAGACTCTCGGGTGCTCTCTGTTCCGTTTAACACGCTGCCGAGATCGGGGGGGGGCGCCGCGCGGCACGGCCCCTGCCTCAAGCCTCGCTCGAGCGCGCGCCAGCAACGACAAGCATCCTGACCCGCATGCCACACGCTGTCTACCATGAGTCTTGCGAGCCAGGGCGCCTTCCGCTACGGGCCGCTCTTCCCGAACTGCGAGGCGCCATGTCAACGGCAGCTGGTGTCGATCCTCTCGTCGCGGCCAAGTTGGGCTTCCCGAAACTCCGTTATGTCTTTGTGGAGTTGGAGCGTCGGTGGTCGTGCACCACCCTGCCCAAGGACTTGGTGCAGGAGACCGTTGCAATCACCGACCTCTATGTGAGAGGCAGCAATCTCCGCTTGAGAGAGGAGCGCTCGCTGTCCGGCGGGCCGCCCCTGCTGCGCCTCTCGCGGAAGGTGGATGTCGACGCGAGCACCCGACTCATCAGTTCCATCTACCTGCAGGAGTCGGAGTTCGCCTTGCTGAAAGGCGCGCTTCAAGGCAACACCCTCCGAAAGTTGCGGCATCGACTCGCCGGGCCCGACGAGGTAACGCTGGCCGTCGATGAGTTCGAGGGTCCTCTTGCCGGGCTCATGCTGCTCGAGGCGGAGTTTCGTTCGACCGACGCTCGCGCGCGATTCCGCCCACCATGGTTCGCTGGGGAGGAAGTCACGAGCAACAAGCACTTCACCGGAGGTCTGCTGGTCGCCCAAGGGCGACCGGATGAACGGCTTGATGGAGCGAGGGCAACGCGCGAAAGCTGAGCGTTCGAGTCCGGCATCACTCATGGTGATGCCACCTGAGTTTGAGAGTCGGCTGCTTGCGGCAGCCGCGGCGGGAGGTGGCGCCTGATACGCGTCCGCCATGCGGTGGGTGAAGATGTCGGGCGCGCGGGTCGGTTCGCGCTGGAACTTCGTGGGCATGGCGGAGCCCACGGGGCCGAGCATCAGGCGCTTCTCGCCCTCGAGGCCGTGGTAGTTGAAGTAGTGCAAGCAGAAGGCGAGCGTGCGCGGGTATGAACACGGTGGTTCAGGGCGCGCAAGCGCGTTTCGGAACTCGGCGGAGTTCAGCGGCGTGCCGTCGGTGTCGATCGCGACGAGGTCCATCTGCGCGTCGACGAACACCCAGCGCTGGCGGTCCTCGAGCCAGGCCTCGGCGAAGACATGGCCGGCGCCGGCGAGGATCGTCTCGACATCGCGGGCCTGGGCCCCGACGACGCGCGCCGGGATGCCCACGGCGTTGAGGCATTCGGCGACGACGATCCCGTACTGGACGCACCGCCACTGCGCGCCCTTCTCCGCGACCTGGAGCAGACCGAGGGCGTCCTCGGGAAGTTCGTCGTTCCATCCGTCATGCGACGTGCGGCCGTACACCCAGCGACACATCGCGCGCACCCGCTCGAGGTCGCTCGTGCAATCCTTCACCACCGAATCGAGCGCATAGGCCTCGCGCAGCTTGGTGAGTTCTGCGTCGTCGGCCGCACGCCGAATCGGGCGCGGCGCCTGGGAGCCCGCCGAGTCGTCGAACACGAGCGGGTCGGGGCGCCATGCGCACTTCTTCGCTCGTTCGAGCATCGGCGCGAACCGAGGATCGGCGCGAAGCGGCTGCCACGCAGGATTTTCCGGATCCGCAAGTTCCAGATCCAACGAGCAGGTCAGCGGACTCTCGGAGTACGCATCCTTCTCGAATGCCGCGATCGCGATGTCCAGTTCTTTGAAGGCATCGTCGTTGCGGTCATCCAGGCACCAGCTGCGGGCGAGGTACACGTGCACCCAGGGCTCGGGATTGATCGCGAGCAACTCGGTCAGTGACCTGCGCGCGTCCGCAGGCCGGCCTTCGTTCAGTGCTGTCATCCCGTCCTGCAGCAGCACGAGCTCCCGCGGCATGGCATTGCGCCGCGTGGACGCCGACGATGCTGCGTCGCCCGCGGGCGCGCGGGCCGCACAGCACCCGACCGGTGCAATCGATGCGACTGCGAGCGCCATCGCCACGAGTTTGGTTGCGGCATCGCAGGTGCGCGCCAATCGTCGAGTCTTGCTCATGGGTTCTCCTTCGGCTCGGGGATCCGCGAGACTTCCGTCCCGTGGTTATCGATGAGCTTAAATGAAGCATCGAAGCACACGGTGGCAATCGACGCTCAACTTGGCACACGGTGGCACGACGTCAGTCAGCGCGATCATGTCGGCCCGCTGCGCGCGCGATCGACAGCGAGGCGGTGCTCTCGTTTCGCCACCGTTCCGATCGGCACCCTGCTCTCCGTTAGCGAAGAGACAGCCCGTCACCCCCTCTGGCGCGCTCAGAACGCCATCTAAAGTTCGAAGCCGGTTCGATCAGGGAGTTACCCAAGCGGGTTGGCCCAAACAGGCCAACCCGCTTGTTCATTGGTGCGGGGTGCCGGAACATCGGTCCTGACGACGGCGTGCGCCTAGAAGTGGGGCACGAGCGCCCCATGGCGTTTGGCCAAGTACTCGACAATCACCCGCGTATCGGTCGCGTGCAGCCGATCGCCCGCCGTGTGGAACTTGCTCACGTCCACGAACCCGTGGTTCGCCGGATCCAGGACCAGATTGGGGCAGCCCTGGTGCGCGTCGCCGACAAGCTCGACGATCGCGCGGCGCGGCCTCGGATAGTCGACATACCGGATGTCGAGACGCGTGCGCAGCTCGGGGCAACAGCCGAGCACGCCCTCGAGGAACGCACAGTCGGGGCAGTAGTAGCGCTTGCCCTCGCGGTCGCGGGCGCTGTCGGTGAATCCGGGCGTGAGCAGGAAGAGGATGTCCATCGGTTGCTCCGTTTGCCTGATTGCTTCATGCGTTGCCGGCCTGCCAGCGCTCCTTCGGGCACGGCTTCTCCATCCACTTTCGCTCGGGTGGCAGCCGACGGTAGCCGAACTTCTCGTACAGGCCTTCGGCGTCGCGCGTGGCCAGCGCCCAGCGCCGGACGGTCTGCAGCGACGGGAGACGCTCGAGTTCCTCGATCATGCGCCGCGAGAGGCCCTGGCCGCGGAAGCGTTCATCGACGGCCACATCGCAGAGCCACGCGAATGTCGCGCGATCGGTGACGACCCGCGCAAGGCCGATCGTCGCGCCCGTGGCGTCTTCGATCGCAACCGCCGTGATGCTGTTGCGCAGCGCCTCGGCGACCACCTCGCGGCGGATGTTCGGCGACCAGTAGGTGGCAGCCAGCATGCCGTGGATGGCATCGAGGTCCTGGCGGGCGGGATCAAGGGAGATCGAGATGGACATGCGTCGGCCTCGTGCGGAAGTATCGCAGATGCGCGACACGACCGCAATGAAGCCGCTCGACCGGAGGGCGCGCGAGGCGAAACCGCGCGCGTGACGTTGCTCGAGCCGGACGTGATTGGGTGAGGCGGCCGTCTCGTTTCGCCACCGCTTTGAGGAAGTACTTGATCCGACGGATCGATAGGCACCCCATGCCGGTGGATCACTAGCATCTGAGGCATACCCCACTGCGCTGCCTGCCACGATCACGCGATGCTCCGCACGATCCCGCTCACCATCGAGACATTCGACGACGCCCTGGGGCCTGCCCTGCGCCGTCAGGCGGTGCTGAACCAGGTTGAGCTGGGCATCGTCGACTCGATCCGCGCGGAACCGACGCGCTATCCCCAAGGCGTGCGCATGCTCGCACTCGCGGACGACGCCACGGGCGACGTCGGCGTTGCCGTCCAGACGCCGCCCCACAAGCCGCTCATCTCAATGACGGGCGCGACCATCGCGCACGAACTCGGCCGGCGGTTCGTCGACGCGCACGGGGATCCTCGGTTCGTGTGGGGCCCCGAGTCGGCAGCCATGGCGTTTGCCCGGGGCGCCGGAGCACGCGATCCGCGCGCCGACTCACAGGACGGCGTGTTCGAACTCCGCGAGGTGCTGGCAGTTCAAGCCGCGGCGGGGTTCGCACGCATGGCCGGGCCTGACGATGCGCTGCTGCTGCAGGAATGGATGGATGCGTTCTTCGAGGAGGCGCTGCCGGCGGGATTCCCCAAGGACCCGAGGGCAGGCGCTCGTCTCGCGGGCAACGGCCGGACATGGCTCTGGTGCGAACCGGGCGGCGAGCCCATGAGCGTGGCGACGAACCACCGCCGAGTCGCTGGGTGGTGGGCCTTTGGCTACGTGTACACGCCGCCTGCGCATCGCGGGCATGGCTGGGCCACGTGGATGGGAAGTCGGCCGGTGCGTAGGCTCCGTGCCATCCACCATGTCGAACCAGCGGCCCACCATCTCGTGCATTGAGTCGCGCTTCGCCCTGATCCGCCGCGAGTCGGAACTTGCCATCCAGCAAGTGGATGCCGCCGATCTCCGCCGCTCGATCGACGGCGACACGAACTCGATCGCGATCATCCTGAAGCATGTCGGAGGGAACCTTCGCTCACGCTTCACGAACTTCCTGTCGGAGGACGGCGAAAAGCCATGGCGCGACCGGGAGGCGGAGTTCGTGGACGATTTCCCGCCGGGTGAGGACGGCCGCGCGGCCGCGATCGCAGCATGGACGGCGGGCTGGGAAGTGCTTGAAGCAACGCTCGCCACCCTGAACGACCAAGATCTACAACGCCACGTTCGCATTCGAGGCGCGCAGCACACGGTCGTGGAAGCGCTGGCCCGTTCGTTGGCGCACACCGCGTATCACCAGGGGCAGATCACGTTCGCGGCGCGCATTCTGGTGGGACCCGCAGCGTGGAAGACGATCTCGATCCCGCGCGGCGGCACGGCCCAGCGCCATGCCGACATGGGATTCGATCCCTCCGGGCCAACCCGCGGCACGGGTTGACCAGGCCAGGCAGCGGGTGACACGGTGATCATCCCGCCGGAGCGTGGTGAGCCGGCGTTTCGATCAGCACCCCGCACTGTGGTCGCGAAGGAATCGCACTTCATCTCCTCTGGATCGCTCGGAACGGCATCGAAAGGTCAAAGCCGTTTCCAGCAGGAAGTTCAAGGCCAGCCTCGACGCCGAGGCGGGCTGTCACGTTGACTGGCGGGATGGGCCAGGAGGCCAGCGTCAAGCCCCGGGCTTGGCGGCAGGTGCTGCGGGTGCGTCGCCCGCCGTCGGAGCGGTCGCGGGCTTCACGGCCTCGCCGCGTCGGCGGATCGGCACCTGCACCTCGGACCAGCGCCACTCCGGATCGACGAACGGTCCGTTGTAGACGAACATGTGCGGGTCGCCTGCGACTTCCCACTCTTCCTGCCCCTTGAGCCAAGTGCGGAGCACATCGAACTCGGCGGCTGCGTCGAACCCGCCCTTGGCGCCGATGCTGAGCACCGTCACGGGCGCGGCATCGCGAACCACGATCTTGCCATCCGTCCCCACCGGACCCTGCTTGGAAGAACGGTAGAGGAAGCTCATCGTGGTCGAGCCTTCCTCCGAGGGTTCGTCCTTCATGAAGTCCTTGTAGAGACCCGGGTAGTCCATCTCGACGGGTGCGGTCATGGCGATGTCGCGCTTCTTGATGTGGTTGAAGAGCGGGAAGAACCCGGCGACCATGCCATTGCCCGAATCGTCCTTGGATGTCAGTTCGGCGCGGCGCACCGAGGGGTACTCCTTGATGTCGATGGCACCGAAGGGAGTCGGCTCGGGATAGCCGTCGGGGAGGGGTGACTCGATCATCGCCTGCTCGAAGCGGTAGACGCCATCGACCACCTGGATAGCATTCTCGCGGTTGCCGCCGACGCGCGTGACGAGTTTCGGCGTCCGGACCGCTCCGTGGCCGACCTCGGCCGGAGCAGAGGGGGAGGCAGGCGCGGCTTCCGACCCGGTGCGTGGCTCGGCCTTGGGTGCGTCGGGTTGGGGGGGTGCATGCGTCAGCGCTTGGGCGAACGCGGATGCCGCAACGGCAATCGATGCTGCAGAGGCAAGGGTGGAGATCGAGGAGTGGATCATGCGTCGGGGTTCGCCTGGTCGCAGTCGCCCGATTCGCCGACGGTGGGCGACCATCGCGATTCATGGAGCCGATCCCCCTGATCGGGGGGTGGCGGATTCCGGTGTCCGCCGACGGCGTGGCGGGTTGGTAGCGTTGTTCGGCCACCATGTCGGAAACAAGCGTGAAACTCGGCGATCCACCGGTGATGCGCGCCCTGCGCGACATTCCCACCATGCAGCGTTGGGAGATCCTTCGCCGATCCAAGCGGGCGCTGTCGCCGGCTGACGTGGCCGCGGCGGCGGGCGCATCGATCGATGCTGCACAACGATCCCTGGACGCGCTGGTATCGGCGGGACTTGCGGTGAAGGTGCCTGCCACGAGTCGCCGCAGGCACACCACCTATCGTTGCGCCATGACGCGGCTGGTCATCAGATGGAGTCGACGCGATCCGACGGATGCCGCCGCATCCCGGGAGCTTGGACGCGTTATGCGTGCATACAGCCGAAGGCTGCAGGATGAAGCCACTGGGCACCCGTGGTCCGAGCGGTCCGCACCCCTCGACTATTGCGGGTGCAACTCCGTCTTGCTGCTCGACGAGGACGCGCTTCGGGTGCGCGAGAGCTTCCGGGCCGCCTACGCCTTGCTTGCCGATGCTGACCAGCGCGCGCGGGACAGCGCGGTTGCCGGGGCCGCCAGGCCCTATCTCGTCTCCTTCGACCTGTTGAGGCTCCGTGCGTCCGAGCCTCGGATGGCGGAGTACTTCGTTGTCGAAGAAGGCATGCACGATCACGAACGACGGTTGCTCGACGACGGCGCCGGCACGAAGCTCTCCAGACGCGAGCTCGACGTCGCACGGATGCTCGAACGCGGGATGAGCCGGCCGAAGATCGCGGACGAGCTCGGAATCTCGCTCCACACCGTCGCGTCGACATCGAAGTCGGTGTATCGAAAGCTCAGGGTGAGCAACCGCGCCCAGTTGACCAAGCGGATGCAACTCCTCTGAGGAGGTGGGACAGCCCCCTCTGCGGTGGGCCACGCGTCAGTGGGGAAGGGGCCGGTGAGGATGTCGAGTCCCGGGCGGTCACGCCCGGCTGAACCGTTCACGCAGAACCGATGACGGCGTCCACCTCGATCTCGATCTTCATGCGGGGATCGGCCAGGCCGGCCTCGATCATGGTGGCGGCGGGCCGGATCTCGCCGAAGGCCGCGCGCAGCGCGGGCCACGTGGCGGGGAAGTCTGCGGCGTGCGGCAGGATGTAGCGCACCCTGACCACGTCCTGCATTGATGCACCCGCCTCGCGCAGCGCGGCCTCGATGTTGCGCAGGCACTGCGCCGCTTGGGTGGCAACGTCATCGCTGATGGTCATGGTCGAGTAGTCGAAGCCGGTCGTTCCCGACACGAAGACCTGCTTGCCCACCACGACCGCCCGGGAGTAGCCGATGTCGCGTTCGAAGCTCGAGCCCGAGGAGATGAGGCGGCGTGGCATGGGGGTGAAGATAGCCCGATCGATCTCACGGGGTGCGCGCGACGCGGAACCCCGTGCCGCCGCCGGAGTCGATGGTCTGGATCTCGTACCGACGCGACGCGCGGCAGAAGCCATCCTCGAAGTCGAAGAAGCTGCCGCGCGCGATGCGGGAAGTCCCGGTGTCTGGACCGGTCGGATCGGTCTTGGCGCTTCGCGTGTAGTCGCCGTACCAGTCGCTCACCCACTCCCAGGCGTTGCCGATCATGTCGTGGAACCCGAGGGCGTTCGCGGCCTTCGTGCCCACGGGGTGCTTGCGGCCCCCGGAGTTCCCGAGGTGCCATGCGATGGCGTCGAGCTCGCCGTAGCGCGGCGCCTGCACGCCGGCGCGGCACGCGAACTCCCATTCGGCCTCGGTGGGAAGCCGGAGGCCCGCGAGACGGCAGAACTCGGCGGTCTTGGACCAGCCGGCCGTCACGGGAAGGCCGGTGCGCGTGTCGGGAGGGCCGGCCTGCCCGGCCTCTGCCGGAGTCGTGGTGAAGACGATGGTTCCGTCGGGACCCGCCTCCGCCGTCTGCTGGGTCTGGACTCGGTTTCCCTTCGAGTCGACGAGTTCGACGCCGCCGCTGATGATGACCGTCCGGCCGCCACCCGCATCGACCTGCGCACCCTGCACGCCGGGCTTGACGCCCTCCGCGCCGGTCCGTGCGTCGCGCCCGAGCACCTTCGACCACTGCTCCTTGGTGACTTCGTAGCGACCGAGGTAGTAGGGCTGCGAAAGCGTCACGGCATGCACGGGCACTTCGTTCGCGAGGGCTTCGGCGTCATCCGCGCTCTTGCCCATCATGAATTGCCCCGCGGGAACCAACAGCATCTCGATGCCGCTGGCCTTGTCGCGCACACGCCAGGGCAGGCCGGTGCCGGTGATCGCCTCGCGAAGCGCTGCATCCGTCACGACCTTGGGATCGACATCCTTCTCGAGGACCTCGCACCAGTCGAGGGTTGCCGGTGCGCGGACGGCAGCGGGCTTCGGCGCCGGTGCGGGCGAGGCGGCACTGGTGGTGCTTGCCGGCGCAGGCGCTGCAGGCACCACCGGTCGCGATGGCGCCGCGGTGGCCGGAGCCGTCTTGCGCATGGGATCGGATGCGCTCGGAACCGGTTCCGAGAGACCCGTCGTCGGCGGACTGCCCTTCATGAACTTGGCGTACCACACGCGGTCGAGGTCATCGATGCGCGCGCGCAGGCGGTCGCGCAGCACCGTTCGGTCGTTCGACTGCTCGTCACCCATGATGACCATGCCGTCGCGTTCGAGGGGCACCACTTCCTCGAGCATGCGAAGCCCGACCCGATAGACCGCGATGGCGGCAGGGTCCTCCATCGACTCGGCCTGCTTCAGCGTCCCGCGCAACTCATAGACCGCCATGAACTGCGCGTCCGCCGCCATCGCCAGCTCCTTGACCTCCTTCTCCCGGTGCGCCTGCGACGCGATGAGCGAGTTCTCGAACTGCGGCGGCACGAGCAACCGATCGACCACATGCACCACGCTCGACCCGACGGGGATGTCGCCCGCGACGATCCGCGCCTTGAATGGCTCCTCGAGCGAGCGATCGCGCATCGACCGCATCCGATAGACGTAGACCGCGCCGCTCGCCAGCACGTCGAGGACGAATCGGTCGTTGTTCTCGGAAATCATCACGGGAGCGCGATCGCCGGCGTTGAGGTCGAAGCTCCAGGGCTGCAGCTTCGGAAGCGCGTGCCAATCGAGCACGGCACGGAGCGCTTCGCGGTTCTTCGGATCGAGCAGGGTGGCGCGCTCGGCGTCGGAAAGCCGCGCGAAGGCCTCGTTCGTGGGGACGAAGATCGTCCAACTGCGGTCGGGTGCGGGCTGGGCCCAGTCTTGGTCGGCGCCGCTGGCCTCCACGGCCGCGACGAAGGTCGAGAAGCGCCCGTCCGGAACCGCACGGAGCGCATCGAGCAAACTCGCGGGCGCGGCCTCCTTCATGGACATGCCCATGGCCTGCTCCGTGCGCTTGGGCTTCGGAAGGACCACTCGGTCAATCATGTGGATCACGCCATTGCCGCAGAGGATGTCGGGCCGCACGACCTCTGCGGTGCCGAAGCGGAATCCCCGACGGTCCGCGGCGATCGACTCGCGATCACCCGCGGCGGTCCGCGCCATCTGCGGATCCTCGATGTTGCCGACCTCCATCGAGAGCAACCGGCCGGGCACCACGTGATGGGCGAGGATGGTGCGCAGCTTCTCCTTGTTCTCGGGAAGGAGCAGCGCATCCAGAGTTCCTGCCGGGAGCGCAGCGAAAGCTTCGTCCGTGGGAGCGAAGATCGTGAAGGGGCCCTCTGAACGCAGCAGGTCGGTCAGTCCGGCCGCCTGCACGGCGGCGACGAGCGTCTGGAACTTGGCGGCTGCCGCGGTGTCGACGATGTTGGGCTTGCCCCGGCCGTCGAAGAATGAACGCCCGCGCATTGGGGCTTCACCGGGTGACTGGGCGCGAGCACCGGCCGCGAAGCCTGACACGAGGCACGCGGCTGCGAGTCCCGCGGTCAACACGCGAAGCGGGAAGGAGGGACGACGCTGAAGCGATCCTGACATGATGATGGTGATCCCGTGTTCGAGCGATCCGCCGCTACCACGAGGCAAGCGCCGTACTCACGGGGCGAAGCCCCGCACGTGCCCATGACGAGCGTAGTGCTCGCGTGCTCCTCGGTCAACCCAATCGCTTCGCGCGACCCGCGCGAGCGGATTCAACCAGAGTGCCCAGTCGAGCGGGCGCACGAGGTGGTCACGACGACTGATGTGAGCGAGCTCGTGCATCAGGATCAGGCGGAGGTTCGGGGCGTCGGCGAGCAGAGTTGCAGGAATCACGATCACGGGGCCGCGGAATCCGCTCCAGACGAATGGAACGGCATCGGCGGGCGTCCAGGCTGGTTCGCAAGCGATCCAGAGTTTCAACGGTGCTTGAAGGGGGCCGATTCGGGTCGCCGCGGCGGAGACTGTGAAGACTCCGCCTACCCATGCGAGTTTGGTTCGTGGATCGGGAACCCCGTGGTAGCGTGATTCCGTCATGACAAACGCTTCCATCGTCCTTGCGGGCGTGATCGCCGCGCTCCTTCCCGTCGCACCGCTCGCGGCCGACGTCGCCTTCATCGACTCGCAGGGACGTGAGTGGCGGAAACTCGATGGGACCATCGGTCGAACGTGGCTTGCCGTCGCCGGCGCTTGCCCCACCGACGGCGTGACGCCATGCACCGGTGCCCTCGGGAGTCTGGTGGTGGACGGCTATGTCTGGGCGACCCGTCAGCAGGTGCAGGAGATGCTTGCTGAGTTCAGTGCAGCGGTGGTCAGCCAGCCGTGCGTCAGCGGCGCTGATGTCTCCACCGCAGCAAACTCCATCCTGTTTCACTTCGGCGGCTTCCCGGTGTTTGACTCGATTGTCATGGCCTCGGGCCTGACCGCAACCTCCGGCAGTGGTGCGCTTCCCAGCTCCTACGCCTACGCGCCGAGCGTCCAGACCGATTCAGAGTTCCTCGGCGGCTCGTTGATCTGCACCACGACTGCGGTTCCCAAGAGTTACGCCGATTCGTCGCAAGGCATCTGGCTGTTCCGGCCGCCTCAGTGCCGTGCCGACCTCGATGGTGACGGGGCGGTCGGTGGAAGCGATCTGGGCATGCTGCTTGCCGCGTGGGGTCCGTGCACAGGCACGCCGTGTGGCCGGGATCTCGATGCCGATGGTGCGGTGGGTGGCGGCGACCTGGGTGTTCTGCTCGCTGCGTGGGGTGCGTGCCGCTGAGGGGCCGCGCCCTCAGGCGCCAAGGCCCGGCTGGCCTCGATCGAGCCGCGCCCGCACCTCGGCGACCCTCGTGCTCGCCGTCCTGGCCGAAGTGGTCGCGCCGATCTTCATCGCCGCGGGCCTGTGGACCCGTTGGGCTGCGATCCCGGTGGCCGCGGGGCCTGCCGGCACGTCGTCCATGGGCGTGTCCGATTCCGGCGAATCGGCGACAATCATGGCGGTTGCCGACCCCGGCACCGACCAGGAGGCCCGCTCGTGCTGCTGAACCGCTTGCTGATCCTCGTCTGCCTTGCGTTCCAGGCCTCCATCGCGTCTGCGACCGCGGGACACCAGGATCCCGTGCCCGGCGGGGGATCCGCATCGCCCACGAAGTCTGCGCCGACCACGGCGACCGAGTGGGTCACGCCGGCCGTCAGTGCGCCTCGGGTGTCCTTCCGCACGTTCGAGAGCGCGTGCGCCAAGGCGACGGTGAGCTACCACCTTTACACGCCGGCTGCGCATGACCGCGATCCCGATGCACGGTTCCCGGTGGTGTACTGGCTGCATGGTTCCGGCGGAGGTGCCGCAGGCATCGCGCCGCTGGCCCGGCTCGTTGATGAGGCGATCGAATCGGGCTCCACACCGCCGTGCTTCATGGTCTTCGTCAATGGGCTCCCGCAGGGGATGTACGTCGACTGGAAGGATGGCTCCACGCCGATCGAGAGCATGATCGTGAAGGACCTCGTGCCGCACATCGATGCGACGTACCGCACGATCCCCACTCGCGAAGGCAGGCTGCTCGACGGTTTCAGCATGGGCGGCTACGGCGCGGCGCGCCTGGGCTTCGCGCACCCCGAACTGTTCCGGGCCGTGTCGATGCTCGGTGCGGGTCCGCTCGACCCGGACTTCGAGCGCACGCCGCGCGCCAATCCCCGTGCACGCGATGGGCTGCTCGAACGCGTGTACGGCGATCGTGCCACCTTCCGCGAGGTCAGCCCTTGGGTCCTTGCGGAAAGGAACGCCGACCGACTGAAGCGGGACACCATGCTGCGGATCGCCGTCGGTGACCGTGACGAGACCTTCGCGATGAACAAGGAGTTCCATGAGCACCTCGCGCAGCTCGGCATCCAGCACGATTGGCTGCCGCTGGAGGGCGTCGAGCACGATCCCATGAAGACGCTCCGGGCGCTCGGTGACCGAGCCTGGGCGTTCTACCGCAAGGCATTCGGCGCTCCCGCCACGCCGCAACCGCGCAAGGATGGCGAGATCGCCGTCATGGTGAAGGATGCGAAGCGCAGCGCCATCGTGGTGAACCCGCCGGCGGTGGGGCAGACGCGGCCGGCCGTCCTGATCCTGCATGGCGGCATGGGCAGCGCCGAGCAGATGCGACAGACCTCCGGATTCGATGCCGTCGCGCGCGCCAATGGATTCATGGCGGTCTACGCGCAGGGCACGGACTTCGGCGACGGGCGGCGGGCCTGGAACACCGGGCACCTCTTGCGGCGCCAGGTGCGTGATGCGGATGACCTCGGGTACTTCGACGCCCTCATCGACACGCTGGTGCGTGACCACGGCGCCGATCCGGCGCGCATCTTCATGACCGGCGGATCCAACGGTGGCATGATGACCTTCGTCTATGCGGTGGCGCGCGCCGAGCGGCTCGCGGCGGTCGCTCCGGTCGTGGCGAGCATGTTCTCGTTCGATCGGTCGCCGTCCACGCCGCTGCCCATCCTCATCATCAACGGAGCCAAGGACGAGGAAGTCCCGCTGGAGGGTGGCATGAGCAGGAACCCCTTGGTCCGCAACGCGCAGTCGACGCCGTACAAGCCGTTGGCGGAGGTGGTCGACTTCTGGGTGAAGGCCAACGCGTCGACGCCCAAGGGCGACATCGTCACGGCAGGGACGATCACCACCACGACCTACGCGGCTGGGCCAGGTGGGGCCGTGACGGAGGTCGTCGTCGACAGCGCGGGTGGCCACGGTTGGCCCGGTACGCGGTCGCGCCGTGGAGGCAACGCACCCATCGCTGCCTTCAAGGGAGCCGAGCGCGTGTGGGCGTTCTTCAAGGACACGTCGCGCGTGGCCCGGGTACCAGCCGCGGCACCGTGATCATGGCGAACGCCGCGCCGATCAGCGCCATCGTCATGTCCCACTGGGCATCCCATGGATCGCCCTGCGTGCCCAGCCACTCCGGACCGGCGTCGGGATAGAAGCCGATGACCATCCAGGCTTCGGCGAGCTCGTAGAACGCGGAGAACCCGAGGCTCGTGCCGATGACGAGCGCCGTGAGCCACCAGCCCGGCTGCAGCGGGGTCCGCCGCAGGACCACATCGCAGAGGAACACCGCCGAGATGAACCCCTGCATCACATGGCCGATCCGATCGATGGGGTTTCGCGTCAGCCCAAGGCCGTTGAAGAGCACGTCCGGCAAGGGGACGGCTGAGAAGGTGTAGCGCCCCCCGACGCACTGCATGATGAAGCCCACCGCCAGGACCGTGCAGGTGAACGGCTGCAGGGGAAGCCGCTTTCGGAATGCACCCAGCAGCACGATGCCCAGCCCGAGCGGCAGGACCTCGAACGCCCAGACCCCGATGTCGGTCGCCCCCGTGAGGGACCAGATTGCCGCGGCCAGGCAGGCGACGGCAGCCATCACGGGTGGCTTGTCGGCGCTGGATTGCCCGGGCGTTCAGTTCATCATCGCGTGGCGATGGGCGTAACCGAGCGTGCTCCGGCGATCATCGATCTAGGATGCCGCCATGGGCAAGCCTGCCGCCGCGAAGCGTTCGACGAAGTCCCCGTCCTCAAGGGCTGCAGCCAGGCCCGCTCCCCGTGGCCACGCCACGCCCGAGGCGTACTACGCCGCGCTGCCTGATGATCGCCGGCCCGTCATGCAGGCGCTGCGCCGTGCGATCGCGAAGGCGCTCCCCAAGGGCTTCGAGGAAACGATGGGCTACGGCATGCCTGGCTGGGTCGTGCCGCTGAAGACCTATCCCGCTGGTTACCACTGCGCACCAGGCACGCCGCTGCCGTTTCTGGGCATGGCGTCGCAGAAGGGACACATCAGCTTCTATCACATGGGCCTCTACATGGATCCGGCGCTCTTCAGCTGGTTCAAGGCCGAATGCACCAAGCGACTGCCCAGGAAGCTCGACATGGGCAAGAGCTGCGTGCGGTTCAAGCGCGCGGAGGATGTGCCGATCGACCTGCTCGCGGACCTCTGCCGCCGCGTGACGCCTGCGCAGTGGATCGCAACTTACGAATCCAAGTTGAACGCCCCGCGCACCAAGCGGTGAACGCATCCGCGCGGTGATCGAATCCGCGCGATTCTTGTCCGCGCGGCATGGCCGACGACAATGTACGGTTGATGGAAGCCAACTTGAGTATGCGAACCGCTCCAACTCGGACGCTCCTGACGCTGCTGCTGTCGCTCGCCATTCAAGTGGCGGCGAAGCCGAGAGAAGACTCGTCGGTTCTCGCGCCGCCGTCGCCACGCGATGCGCGGGACATGGGGGTCGGCCGCATGATCCCCGATGCCACCGGTACGACGATGGACGGTGCAACGGTCTCATGGCGATCGGGCCGCGGGGAACGCGCGACAGTGATCGCGCTGACCAGTGTGACCTGCCCGCTCTGCAAGAAGTTCACGCCGTCGCTTGCGCGCACCGAGTCGGAGTTCGCGAAGCAGGGGGTCAAGTTCGTCTTCGTCAATGTCAGTGGCCTCGACTCGAAGGATGCCATGCGCAAGCAGGCGGCTGATGCCGGGTTCAAGGGGCTCTACCTCGAGGATCGGAAGCAGTCGATCGTGACGGCCCTCGATGCGCGCACGACCACCGAGGTCTTCGTCATCGACGCGCGCAATACCTTGGTCTACCGCGGTGCGGTGAGCGACCAGTACGGCGTGGACTTCACGCGCGAGGCACCGCGCCATCGCTTCTTGGATGATGCACTGCGGGCCGTCCTGCAGGGATCGCAGCCCGCGACCGCGGCTACGACATCGCCCGGCTGCGCCATTGAACGCACGCGCGCTGCCGTACCAGTGCAACCGTCCGCGCCAACCTATTCGCGCGAGATCTCCCGCATCATCAATGCCAACTGCGTCACCTGCCACCGCGAAGATGGTGTCGGGCCGTTCCGACTCGATAGCTACGACGCCGTCGCGCGCAGGGCGACGATGGTGATGGCTGTGATCGACGAGGGGACGATGCCGCCGTGGTTCGCCGCGCCGATGCACGGGACGGATCGTGCATCGACGCTCAGTCCCTGGGCGAACGATCGCTCGCTCGGCACTGCCGAGAAGCAGGCCATCGCGGCATGGATCGCGGCCGGCAAGCCAGAGGGCGATACCAAGGACATGCCGCTTGCTCCAAAGTTCGCCACGAGCGAGTGGTCGATCGGAACGCCCGACGCCGTGTTCAAGTTGCCCGAACCGATCGCGGTCAAGGCCGACGGCTTCATGCCGTACCAGAAGGTGCTCGTGCCGACGAACACCACCGAGGATCGCTGGGTCAAGGCAGTGCAGATCGTGCCGACCGATCCGTCGGTGGTGCACCATGTGCTGGTCTTCGCGCTCGATGAGGAAACCGCGAAGGACCCCGACACGCGCCGCCGGCTGGGCAACGATGAGTCGAGCGGCTACTGGGCCGCGTATGTGCCAGGCAACGATGCGATCACCTTTCCCGAGGGAATGGCCAAGCGACTACCTGCCCGGTCGTCGCTGCTCTTCCAGATTCACTACACGCCCAACGGCACCGCCACGCAGGACCAGATGAGCCTCGGCGTCGTCTATTCAACGACGCCGCCGAAGCACCTCGTGCGGACCGCGGCGGTGGCTGACCTGCGGTTGAGCATCCCGCCCGGGGCAAGCCGTCACCAGGAAGACGCGCTGATCCGCATTCCCGCCGACGCGAAGATCCTCGCCTTCATGCCACACATGCATGTACGCGGCACTGCGTATCGATACGAGTTGGAGGTCCCGGGCAGCCCGAAGCGCACCGTGCTGGATATCCCCGACTACGACTTCAACTGGCAGCTCCGATACGAACTGCGCGAGCCGCTCGAGGCACCACGGGGGGCGACCCTGCACGGCACGGCTTGGTACGACAACAGCGCCGACAATCCCGCCAATCCCGATCCGACGAAGACCGTGCGATGGGGCCCGCAGACCGTCGATGAGATGATGCTCGGGTACATCGAGTACTACCTCGTCGACGAGGACCCGATGAAGCCGATGGACCTGCCGGGTCGCGGCGGGCTGCGCGGGCGCCTCGGCGGTGCAGGTGGTGCGGGACGCAAGCCGTCGTTCGAGATGCTGCAGCGTCAGTTCGACACCAACGACGACGGTCGCATCGAGAGGGCCGAGGTTGCTCCGGCGCTGCATGGCCGCTTCGACCAGCTCGATACGAACAAGGATGGCGTGCTGACAAGCGACGACTTCGGCGGCTGACCGCAGGCGCCTGGCGGCGGTGGGGCATGTCAGCAGATTTCGCAGCCGCGGTTGGCTTCGTGTCGACAAGAGGGGATCGCGCCGCTGGCGCGTCACGCCCTCCCCAAGGAGCACCGCCATGCTGCGAACCATCTTCGCCATCGTTGTTGGGTCAGTGATCGCCCTCATGGTTGGCTGGTTCAACTGGACCGTTCTCAATCTGTGGGAGGATGCGTTCAAGCCGTTGCCGCCCGCCGTTGAGTCGGCGATCGTTCCGATGGTCCCGTCGCAGCTGGGCTATGGCACTTGGTTCTTCCCGGGGATCGACATGCAGGCGATGGCGAAGTTGCCTGCGGGGGAGCAGGCGAAGGCGTTCGAGGCGTACAGCGCGGTCCATGAAAGGGGCCCAGTTGGGCTCGTGATGGTGTCGCCTGGTTCGGTCCCCATGGCGCCGTCGACCTTTGGGAAAGCGATGATCTTCAACGCGCTCGGCGCCATCGGCGTTGCGTTGGTGCTTTGCTGTTGCCGCGGTTGGCTGCTGTCGCGCTGGCTGCGTGCAAGCGCCGTGATCGTGCTGATCACGACGATCTTCTATGGATCGCTCGTGAACTGGATGGGCTTGCCGCCGCAGTTCATCGGTCGAATGGCGGCTGATGTCATCGTGACATGGTCCGTGGTGGCACTCGTGATGGCATTCATCATCCGCCCGCGGTGCTGCTGCGCGGGAACGAAGGATGCGGCCGCGTGCTCATGCGGCAACGGCGCCTGCAAGTGAATTGCAACGCGGGCTGCGAGTTCGAGGCCTAGCCGTCAGGACGCGGGGGAGTCGGAATGACGCTGCAAGTCTGCGGTGGCGCGCCTCTCCCATGGAATGACCTTGGTCAGCAGCGTGGCGATGGTGAGTGCGATGGGGAATCCCAAGTAGAGTTGTCGGTTGTTGGCGATCGCTCCGAGAATGCTCACGGCAACGCCCGCGCCGATCAGCGCCCCGCCGATGAACATTTGGTAGAGGACGACTTTGGGAACGGCGGCCCAGCGATGCCGCAGTGCTTCGGGCAGCACTTGTTGGGGATCCAGTTCGCGCGAATTCATGTTCGTAGGGGATTTTATTCCGCGGGCGTTGGCGATGATGCGTGGCGGTGGGTGAACGCGGCACGCGGCATCGGAACGCATCGTTCCTCGCCAGGGGCGGCGGCACGGACCTGCTGGGGCTCAGACAGCTCTCGCCTGCTCCACGGGGCTGGCGCCCCGCGTTCGCAGGCTCGAGAACTCGCCCAGCAGGATCGTGCCGCCGCCTCACACGGTTGGGGAGACGTGGATT
>SXGT01107485.1_pt1 | contig 33483 bp, 33 predicted proteins | sample 3176221 | NCBI WGS metagenome assembly SXGT01 (sample SAMN11356862, study PRJNA531348) | freshwater metagenome | isolation source: freshwater sample F1-120 | place: China: Fuxian Lake, Yuxi | collected 2017-12-25 | reverse complement strand
GTTGTCCATCGTCTTCGGGATGGCAATTATCTTTACCCCCTCGTTGTGCAGGCGGGAAGCGTAGCTGAGCGCGTCGTCCCCGCCGATCGCGATCAGGTAGTCGAGTCGGAGATCCTGCAGGTTCCGGAGCACCTGCGGTGTCATGTCGAGCATGCCGTTCGCCCCGGGCCCGAAAGCGCCACTTAAGTGTTCGGGCAGCGCCTTCATCCTGGATGGATTCGTCCGGGAACTGTGGAGATATGTGCCACCCGTTCGATCGATAATACGCGTATTATCGCGGTTGAGATTCTGGATGTAGCGTGTTTTGCTCTTCCCGTCTTCAAGATTTACGTGTGTAAGGCCTTCCCATCCCCTGCGGATGCCAACCACTTCGCAGCCGATCTCGCCGCCCCTGTAGACCACCGTTTTGATAACCGAGTTCAGGCCAGGAACATCGCCGCCGCCGGTCAAAATACCGATCCTCTTGCCCATCACTAGAGTATAAGTGACCGGGTGTAGGGGCTCATCGCGGAGGCCGTAACGCGGAAAATCGCTATAATCAATGAATACTCCGTAATGCTGCAACTGACGCACCAGGCGCGAATTTTAGTCGTCGACGACGAAGAGCCGGTCCGGCGGCTCCTGTGCGAATGTCTTAATGGCGGGGAATTCCATGTCGCGGCCGCTCCGGACGGCCCCGCGGCGTTGCAGGCGATTGCGGAGGAATCCTTCGACCTCGTAATCTGTGACGTCAAAATGCCCGGAATGTCCGGTCTCGACCTGCTGGTCGAGATCGGTAACGGCTTCCCCGATGCCGGAGCCATCATGCTCACCGGCTGCGACGATGTCGCGATGGCGGTTGAGGCAATGAGGGCAGGCGCCCTTGATTACGTCCTCAAGCCCTTTGAGCCAGGCGAGATCGTCGAGCGGGTCCGCCATGCGTTAGGCCGGCGGAACCGTTCGCGCGAACAGGCGTTGCATTTGTTCCTTCTGGAAGAGACGGTCAGCCAACGCACAGTAGACCTTACCCGAACGCTATCAAGCCTGAACGACGCCTCCCAGGCGACATTGGGCGCTCTGGTCGCGGCGCTCGACGCCCGGGAGCGCGAAACACATGCCCACTCTCACCGGGTAAGCGACTACACGGTATATCTGGCGGAGGTGCTGGGCATCGGAGACGTTGAACTTGCCATGGTTCAGCGGGGCGCAATGCTTCACGACATCGGGAAAATAGGCATTTCGGACTCCATTCTGCTGAAGCCCGGCGAACTGACGGAGGAGGAGTGGGCGCAGATGAAACGGCATCCGCGGATCGGCGCTTGGATTCTCGAAGGCGTAGCGTCGCTTCGGCCGGCGTCAAGCATCGTGCTGGCGCACCATGAGAGGTTCGACGGCAGGGGTTATCCGCAGAATCTCGCGGGCAACAAGATCCCGCTTGGCGCGAGAATTTTCGCGGTGGCTGATACGTTTGACGCGATGACGTCTGACCGCCCTTACCGCAAGGGCGCAAATTACAACCAGGCTCGCGCGGAGATCATGCGCAATTCGGGAAGCCAGTTCGATCCGGCGGTTGTGGAGTGTTTTCTGGGTGTGGACCCGGCGGTGTGGGACGGAATTCGGGATCGCGCCGCCCTCTCCAAACCCCGGCTCACGGCTGAACTAAGCGATCTCCTGTGACGATTCCAGCGATGCGGCGGGTTGCGATTTTTTGCCATGTTTTTTGCGCGCTTGCGCTGGCTCAAAGCCCGCCAATCGACTTGGCGCCGATCCTCGAACGTCTATCCGAAGAAGCGGCGGCATTTCGTTACCTGGCGCCCCGGATGCTGGCGGAAGAGCGGCTGGAGCAGATGGCAGTCAAGCCTCCGGCGCGATTTCGCCCTCGCATTGGCCAATCAGCCGAAGCGCCGCCGAAGCCGGTAGTGCAGACAAAGGTAGTGATTTCCGAGTACACATTCGCGTCGTTTCGCGAGGCCCCGGACGCCTTGCACGAGATGCGCCAGATCGTTTCTGTGGACGGCCGCAAGATCCGGACACCGGAGAAGGCCCGGCAGACCCTGACTGCGGGGGTTATCTCGGCCGACGACAGGCTGCGCAAGCAGATGCTGGTGGAACTACAGAAGCACGGGCTACTTGAAACGGCAATCGACTTCGGACAGATCATCCTGCTTTTCTCGAAGCAGGGACTTCGCAATTTCCGGTTTGAATCGGGTGGCCGGACCCGTGTGGGCGCTGATTCCATTATCACAGTCAAGTTCGAGCAATTACAGGGGGATGCCGCGCTCATGTCGTTTGAAGAACGTCGCGTGGTCCGGCAGCGAATGCAAGGCTCGGTGTGGGTCCGCGAGCCGGAGTTTCTTCCGATACGCGTGATGGTGGTGACGAGCTATGTGACAAAAGAGGGAACGATTCGGGACGAGGGGACGGTGGAATACTCCGAGACTCCGTTCGGCGGTCTGGCTCCGGCATCGGTGGTGCACCGCCGGTATCTGGGTCTCGAAGTTCTGGCCGAGAACATCTTCCGCTACTCGGTCTTCCGCAAGTTCGGCGCGGACTCGGAAATCAAGTTCACAGAAGTGCCCGACCCGCCGGGTCCGCCGAAATGAAACGCGAGCGAACCGTATACCTTCACGGCTTCGCTTCAAGCCCCGCCTCGAAGAAGGCGGCCTTTTTCCGCAGCCGCTTTCACGAGGCCGGTATTGAGATTGAAATTCCGGACCTGACGGAAGGCCGTTTCGAGCATTTGACGATAAGCGGGCAGCTTCGCGTCGTTGAGGCGTGCGCCGCCGGAGAGCCTGTTACATTAATCGGGTCGAGCATGGGGGGCTATCTGGCCGCTCTTTACGCGGCGAGACATCCTGAAACGGTGCGGCTGGTGCTTCTGGCGCCGGCCTTCGGATTCCCCGGCCGATGGAAGGATTCGCTTGGCGAAGAAAAGCTCCGGACGTGGCGCGAGACAGGAAGCCTGAATTTCTACAACTACGCGGAAGGGCGCGACTGCGCTGTCAGCTACAGGTTGATTGAGGACGCGCGGCAGTACGAGGACATGCCGCGCGTAACGCAGCCGGTGCGCATATTTCACGGAAGGTTTGACACAGTGGTTCCCGTCGGGTACTCACTCGAGTTCGCGAGGGGCAGAAGCAACGTAGAGCTTGACGTTCTCGATTCCGATCACGAGTTGCTGAGCGCCCTCGATGTGATGTGGCGGGGAATGCGAGCGTTTCTGGCGTAGATCCGAGTGGCGTTTCTATCTGACGCCCTCCATCAAACCGATGCTGGAGCGCAGCCTTACCGGTGGACGGATCGGGCAGTCGCGGAGCATGTCGATCGCGAGTGCGATCCGAGTGCGATAGATGGCCTTGATATTCCCCTTTTGTTCGCCTATGATATTCTGATGCCCACGGCATGCGTTACAGGAGCTTCCCGGGGAGTCGGCAGAGGCGTCGCCGCGGAATTGGCCGCGAACGGATTCAAGGTCTTCGCCACCGGCCGAAGTATCGACTCCGCGGACTTGCCGGCCTCTGTCAAGCGAATCCGTTGTGATCATACGCGCGACGAGGATACGGCGGCCGCGTTTCGCCAGGTCGAAGATGCCGGTGACGGGCTCGACGTCCTGGTCAATTCCGCGTGGGGTGGTTACGAGCGGATGGTGGAGGATGGTGCGTTCACCTGGGCGGCGCCTTTTTGGCGGCAACCAGCGCATCGGTGGAGCAGCATGATGGATGCTGGCGTCCGCGCCGCCTTTTTCGCTTCCGCCCACGCTGCCCGGATAATGATTACGCAGCGACGCGGGTTGATTGCCAACATCAGCTATTGGGCGGCGCAACGGCACCTCGGCAACACGGTTTATGGAATCGCCAAAGCAGCCACGGACAAGATGACCTTCGATATGGCTCACGAACTCCGCGAGCATGGCGTGAGCGCTATTTCGCTCTACCCCGGTCTGGTGAGAACGGAGAGCGTCCTGGCCGCCGCACAAGGAGGCTGGCTGGATCTATACAATAGCGAAAGCCCCGAGTTTATCGGGAAAGTGGTTGCGGCGCTTTACAACGATCCCGGGCTCATCGAGAGATCTGGAACCGTTGCCGTGGTCGCGCAACTCGCGCGGGACCTTAACGTCGTGGATACCGGCGGCAAGCAGCCAATCCCGCTGACTCTCGAAGCGCTCGCTAATTGGAAATAGTAGACGCGCCGCCGGAAATCAGGCTTCCGGGGCGTCCGGGGGGGCGATACGCAGACTCGTCGCCGCCATCTTGCCCATGCGGTCCATTCCCATTTCGAACACAATCTTGGCGTTCTGTACCAAAGCCGTGGAGTCGCCTTCCGTCAATCGGGAGATGTGGAAGAAAACGTCGCGGCCACCGCCGTCGGGGCGGATGAAGCCAAAGCCCTTGTCTTCGAAGTATTTCACGATCTGGCCCGTCTGCTCGCCGCTGGCCTGCTGGCCGGCGCCCCAATCGGAGGAGGAACTCTGCTGTTGCGGTGGACGCCCTGTCTTGTCGCCGACGCCCTGCTTTACGAGGGCCAAATCGTCTTCAGACCAGTTGGCGGGAGGCTTGGTTTCGGTTGGAACCTTTAGGCCGGGATTGCGTTTGAGGGCATCCTCAAATAGGCGCTTCTGTCTGGCGTTCAAACGCGGACTCCTCGATTGGGCAACTATTCCGCCACTGCTGCGGCGGCCGGAGCCGCTTTCGCTTTCCGCACGCGACGCTTTTCAGCCGGAGGCTGGCGGTCGCTCTTCTTTAGCGACGCCACGACCATGGAGGTGACAAACTTCTTTTCTCCGTGGTCGTCGAACTTTATCACAATGCGTTCTTCGGTGCTCAGCACAACGGTTCCAAGTCCGAACTTCGCGTGCTCGACCTGATTGTCCTTGTTATACGCCATGAAATAGCCTCGGCAGATGGATTCCCCTGGATGCATTATACCGCATCACAAGCGCTCTCACAGATCCACGAAATTCCTGACAATGCCCAAGCCGGCGGCGCCGGATTTTTCCGGATGAAACTGCACTCCGAAAATGTTGCCTGACTCAAGCAGTGCCGTGTACGGTGTGGTGTAGGTGCATGCCGCCGCCGTTGCGGCGCACTGCGGCACGTAGTAGCTGTGCGCGAAATAGAGATACGGCCGGCTGCCGATTCCCGCAAGCAGTCGCGAGGGCGCAATCGCTTCAATCCGGTTCCATCCCATGTGCGGCACCCGCGCGCCGGCCGGGAACCGGCGCACCGTGCCTTCAAATAACGCCAATCCTCCCGCCTCCGGCGCTTCTTCGCTCGCTTCGAACAATGCCTGTAAACCGAGACAGATTCCGAGAAACGGCACTCCAGCGCGCAGGCGCTCGATCAGAGTCGCGCGCACTCGAAGTTCGTCGAGAGCCCGCATGATCTGACCGAAGTGGCCCACGCCAGGCAAGAGAATTTTGGACGCCGCGCGAAGGCCCTCCGGATCGCGCACCAGCGAATAGGACGCGCCGATCTCGCTCAGCGTATTCTCGACCGAACGAAGGTTTCCAGCGCCGTAGTCGAAGACGGCGATCACAGAAGTCCTTTCGTGGAGGGAAGTTGATCCTTGAGCCGCGCCTCCTTCGAGCAGGCGTACTTCATGGCGCGCGCGAAACACTTGAACACGGCTTCGATCTTATGGTGATTCGAACGGCCGTAGAGCACCTGAACGTGCAGGTTCGCACCGGCGTGGTTGACGAATCCGCCAAAGAAATCTTCCACCAACTCCGTTTGCAGATCACCCACGAGCCGCACCTTCACGCGGTCTTTGTAAACCAGCGCCGGGCGGCCGCCGAGATCGAGCGCAACCACGGCGAGGGTCTCATCCATGGGCAGCACGAAGTACCCGGCGCGATTGATGCCGCGGCGGTCGCCCAGCGCCTTCGAGAACAACTGTCCCAGCACGATGCCGGCGTCCTCCACCGTGTGGTGTTGATCCACGTCCAGGTCGCCATCAGCCTCGAGCGCCAGGTCAAAGCCGCCATGCTTTGAGAAGAGTTCGAGCATGTGGTCGAGGAACCGGATTCCGGTCGAAATCGCGTAAGTGCCACGACCTTCGATCTTGAGGCGGCCCTGTATTCGTGTTTCTTTGGTGTCGCGTTGAACGGTGGCGCTTCTCATGCCGGGAGCACGGCCTCCAATTGATTGATGTCTTCGAGGATTGCGATCGCCCGCTCCGACTCGAACAGGCTTACCAGTTCCGGCGCTTTTCCCGCGGCGATCCCAACGAAGGGAATGCCGGCCGCCCGCGCGCAACGTGCGTCGTCGACGGTGTCGCCCACGTACCATTTGGGGCGATCCGGCATCCGGCGGTCAATCAGGTTGAGTCCCTCGGGATCGGGCTTGTGCCTGGAGACTTCACCCGAGCCGACAATAGGTTCGAAACACAACTCAGGCGCGAAGCGCGCGAGCGTGAGTTCGGCTTCCCACTTTTCGCGGCCCGTAAACACGGCCAGGTCGAAACGGTCGCGGAGCCTGTCGAATAGGCCATCCCGCGCGATCCAGGTTTCGCGCAGGATCAAGCCGTCCGTACCATCGCCATGAAAAATCGATTGGAAGTAGCGCACCACGTCGCCGTATTCGACCGTGGCGCCGCGGTCGCGAATGATGGCCGTGGAGAGTTTCCAATCGTCGTTCCAGCCTCCGCGATTCTTCCAGTCCTGAATGTGCTCGCGGGTGATTCTCACGCCCGCGAAATGTTCGACGGTGCGCTGGATGGCTTCGCGGTAGGACTCGCGAACGTCCACCAGGACGCCGTCCATGTCGAATACGATTACGCCTCTCACCGCGGTTCTCCGGAAGTTTTCCAGATCTCTCCAAGTGCCTGAAGGAATCGCCGCGTTTGCTCGCGTGTCCCTACGGTGACGCGAAGGCAGCCCTTGATTTCGTAGCTGCGATCCCGAACCAGGACGCCCATCTCGCGTAAGCGGTCGCGGACCTCGACAGAGCGCTTTCCGACCCGGGCCAGGATGAAATTCGCTTGACTCGGAATGTAGGGGATACCGAGCCTTTCCAAGCCAACGGCCAGCAGTTCACGCGCGGCCAGGATTTCGGTCACGTAGCTCTCGATATAGGCTTTGTCGCGGACCGCTTCGAGCGCGGCCAGAACCGCCAGAGAGTTTACACTGTACGGCGATTGCGCCTTGTGCAGGAAGCCGATGTTCGCTTCGTTCGAGAACAGGCACCCGATGCGCATGGCCGCCATCCCATAAACCTTTGAGAACGTCCGGCTTACGAACAGGTTTGGAAAAACGCCGATCAGCCCGAGCGCAGTCACGCCGCAGAATTCGTAATACGCTTCGTCGATGAGCACAGCGGCGCCCTTCGCCTTCTTCAGAATCCGCTCGATATCCTTAAGGGCCACGCCAGTGCCGGTCGGGTTGTTTGGATTCGAGATGAGAATGGCTCGCGTCTCCGGCCTGATAGCCGCAAGAAGTTCTTCGATCGGAAACGCGAGGTCGCCCGCGCGATACGGTATCTCGCGAATCGAGGCGGCGGCCACCTGCGCGTAGAAGCGGTACATCGCATAGGCGGGATCGAGAACAATGACGTCGTCCCCGTCATCGACGTACGTGTTGAGCAACACCTGAATGGCTTCGTCGGTGCCATTCGAGAGAATGAACTGTCCTGGATGCACACGGAAGTGTGCCGACAGGGCCGCTTTCACTTCACTGTACTCGGGATACACCGCAAGGCCCTCGGCGCTCAGCAGAGAACGCAGGGACTCGATGACGCGCGCGGAGCAACCGACGGTGTTCTCGTTAAAATCCAGCCGCAGCTTTCCCGCGCGGCCACCCGTGGGCGGCGAGTACGGGGCCATCTCGAGCACGGCCTTGCGCGGACGCGGACAGCCCTTGGGAATCCTAGCCACGGCGGATCTTCTCCGTTCGCGCCTCAACCGAGCGGGCGTGAGCCTCCAGTCCTTCGGCCCGCGCAAGAGTCGTAATAGCCGGGGCGAGGGCGCGGAGTCCGGCGGAACTGATCTCCTGGACCGAAATCACCTTCACGAAATCGCACACGGAGAGTCCGCCCCGAATACGCGCGGCTCCACCCGTGGGCAGGACGTGATTCGGCCCCGACGCGTAGTCCCCGGCCGCCTCAGGGCTGAAAGGGCCAATGAAAACACTGCCCGCGTGACGGACGCCTGCAAGCAGCGCATTGTTGGGAATACTGAGATGCTCGGGCGCGAAGCGGTTCGAAATCTCGATGGCTTCCTCCAGGCTGCCTACCAGGATAATGGCACTGTTCCGGTCGATCGCCTGGCGGGCCACGGCCGCCGTCGGCAGGTCCGCAAGTCGTGTTTCAATCGCGGCCGCCACAGCCTTCGCAAGTTCCCGGGACGGAGTAAGCAGCACCGCGGCGGCATCGGCATCGTGCTCGGCCTGCGCCAGCATGTCCGCGGCAATGTGTTGCGGGTCGCCGTCCGCGGCGATGATCAGGACTTCGGTGGGTCCCGCGATGAAGTCGATGCCGACCTCCCCGGCCAGCAATTTTTTCGCTGCCGCCACGTAGATATTGCCTGGACCCACGATGCGGTCGGCCTTGGGAATCGTCTTCGTTCCATAGGCGAAGGCCGCGATGGCGTGGGCTCCGCCCATTCGGAAGACATGCGTCGCGCCGGTCAACTTTGCCGTACCGTAAATTTCGGGGACAGGTCTCGGCGACGCAACGGAAATCTGTTTGACGCCGGCCACCACGGCGGGTATCACGGTCATCATCAGCGTCGAGGGCAGCGGATATCTGCCCGACGGAATGTACGCTGCAACCGAATCGAGCGGCCGCACAATCTGACCGGCCCGTACGCCAGGCGCAATGTTGCGGAACTTCTGCGCCGGAAGCTGCATCTGTGCGAAGGCGCGGATGTTGGCGGAAGCCTGTTCCATGGCCTTCCGAAACTCGGCGGGGAGAGCGCGTACGGCCCGGTCGAGCAGACGCTGCTCAACGCGCACGCTGCCTTCCGCGAATCCGTCAAAGCGCTTGGCATACTCAAGAACCGCCGCATCGCCGCGCTTTCGGACGTCTTCGAGGATGGGGCGGACGGCGGTTTCGGCCTCCTCCATCCTGTGGGCGCGAGGACCGAAAACCCGGTCGATTCCGCGAATTGAAAGGATTCGGATCATGTTTACATCACGATCTTGTTCAGCGGATATTCGACTATGCCCTGCGCTCCGGCCTGCTTCAGGCGGGGGATGATGTCGCGCACGGTGGTTTCGTCCAGAATCGTGTTCACTGCGAGCCATTCGTCGTCGCTCAAGTGCGAGATGGTGGGCCGCTTGAGCGCGGGCAGCACGCCCAGAACTTCCTTCAACTGGTCCTTGTGAACATTAAGCATCAAACCCACTTTGCCGAGCGCGTTGATCGCGCCATCGAGCAGCATCTTCATATCTTCGAGCTTGCGCCGCTTCGCCGGGTCCTGCCAGGACTGCTTGTTGGCGATGAGTTGCGTATTCGATTCAAGCACTGTGTCGATGATTTTGAGTTTATTGGCGCGCAGGGAAGAGCCGGTCTCCGTCACTTCCACGATCGCGTCCGCCAGTACGGGCGGCTTGACCTCGGTCGCGCCCCAACTGAATTCCACCTTCGCCGAAACTCCGTTCGCCGCGAGATACCGCTTCGTCGTCGCCACCAGTTCCGTCGCGATGATCTTGCCTTCGAGATCTTTCACCGAATGGAACGGCGACGATTCGGGAACGGCCAGTACCCAGCGCACTTTACCAAAGCTCTGCTTGGCGTAGACCAGATTCGCCACCGCTTCAATGTCCGCCGCGTTCTCTTCCACCCAATCTCGGCCCGTGAGACCGGCGTCGAGAATGCCGTCTTCCACATAGCGCGCCATCTCCTGAGCGCGAATGAGCATGCACTCGATCTCCGGATCGTCGATCGCCGGGAAATAGGAGCGGCTGCTGGTGCTGATGTTGTAGCCGGCTTTGCGGAACAGATCCACAGTTGCATTCTCGAGGCTGCCCTTGGGAATCCCCAGCTTCAAAGTCACGCTTTACTCCCTTCAAGCCGGCTCCCGTAGATGGCGTTCGGATCGTAGGCGCGTTCATCGGTGACTGACCAGAGGCCGTCTCTGCCGAGCGTCCGATAGAAACAGCTCTCATAGCCATCGTGACAGACGCCGGGACCAAGCGCCTGGACGCGAATCAGCAGGGCGTCGCGGTCGCAATCGGTCGAAATGCTTTTGACCACCAGCCGGTGGCCCGAGGTTTCACCCTTCAACCAAAGCTTGTTGCGAGAACGGCTGTAGAACGTGGCATATCCGGTTTCGACCGTCTTGCGGTACGCCTCATCGTTCATGAACCCGACCATCAGAACACGGCTCGAAGCGTCGTCCTGAATGACGGCCGCGATGAGGCCATCGAGTTTCGTGAAGTCTAGATCCATACTGAGTCCAATAAAAAACCCGCCATCACTCCGGCGGGCATCCTCTTTCAAGAAGTTTGGGAAAATGTTCAGGAGTGCGCCCGCTAACTGGTACGAAGAGGGTGGTGATGATGCGGGACGCGCGCTGGTAGCATAAGAACTTAGAGTATATCACATGAAGATCATCGCTCTGGCCCTGGCCGCGGCGGCACTGCAGGCGCAGGCGTGGGATCCGGGCGCGACGCTCAACAAGAGACTCGCCGAGGAAACGGGTAAGCGCTTCAAGCTGCGCTTCGAATTCCGCAACCGGCTTGAAGCCCGGACGGGAAATAATTTCGGCCGCGACGTGAACCTTCAGAATCCATTGACACGCCTCCGGATCGGCGCGGAATGGAAACCGGTGACGTGGTTGAAGCTTTCGGCGACGGGACAGGATGCACGCGCGCCCTTCTACGGCAGGGTCGCTCCAACTTCCGCTCGAGACACGATGGACGTCCAGGAGAGTTACCTTGAATTCCTGCCGGACGCCAAGCGCGGCTTCGGCGCTATGTTGGGCAGGCAAATGGCGTCTTTCGGAGAGGCCCGTCTGATCGGCGTTCCGCAGTGGGTCAACACCGCGAGGACCTACGACGCGGTGCGGATCTACTACCGGCTGCCGCGCGCGCGTCTGGAGTTCCTGATGCTCTCCCTGGCCAAGGTCCGGCCCGACGATTACAATCGTCCCGGCCTTGGCGACCGCCTGTGGGGGATGTACAACACCTTCAATAACTTCATCCCGAAGGGCCTCGTGGAAACCTATGTCTTGCGCCGGGACCAGAACAGGCCCGGCGGATTTACGGGTGTGGGAACAATCGGAATCAACACCTTCGGCGGCCGGGCGGTGGGGCCGCTGCCGGCCGGGTTCAAGTACAACCTTGAGGGCGCGGTTCAGACGGGCCACGTTGGGCCGCTGGCGCACCGCGGCCTTGCCTGGTATTCGGCAGTGTCTCGAACCATATCGGCAAAGTACCCTCTGGATCTGTCGCTTGAATACAAGTATGCCTCGGGATCGAAGGAACCCGGATTGCGCAGCGGCACTTTCGACCAGCTATACGCCGCGAATCATGACAAATTCGGGCACGCCGACCTGTTCGGTTGGCGAAACATCCACGGCTTCAGGTCGGTCGACACGTTGCGGATCGGCAAAAACCTTTCCCTGAACTTCATGTACGACAATCTGTGGCTCGTCAGCGCGCGGGACTCGATCTACAGTTTGCAGGGCCGCCCGATCCTACGATCAGTCAATGGCACGGCGGGACGGCATGTGGGGCATGAGGCCGATCTGTTCGCCGTGCGAAGGTGGGGCGCAATGCAGTTCGGCGCCGGCTTCGCTCATTTGTTCAAAGGCGAATTCCTGAAGAACACGACGCCCGGCGTGAATACCCGTTACATGTACATTTTTCAGAGCTATTCTTTCTAGTGTGACTAACCGCACCGCGCTGATTGCCGGAGCCACGGGTCTCGTCGGGGGACATTGCCTCAAGCTCTTGCTGAAGGAACCCGCTTATCAGCGGGTCATTGCGATCGCGCGCCGCCCCCTTGACGCAAGGCATCCCCGCCTGACGGCGATTATCAGGGACTTCGCCACGCTAGACGGCGCCGATTTTGCGGGCGTGACCGACGTGTTCTGCTCGTTAGGTTCCACCATTCGCAAGGCAGGCAGCCGCGAGGCCTTCCGTGAGATCGATTCGGGGTACCCGGTAGCGATTGCGGAAAAGGCCGTCGCCGCGGGCGCCAACAGATTCCTTGTTGTTTCGTCCGTAGGCGCGGAGCCGGGGTCGCCTAACTTTTACCTGCGCGTGAAAGCCGGGATGGAAGCCGCAGTCTCCGCTTTTCCATTCGATGCGGTTCACATCTTCCGGCCCGGTTTTTTGGTGGGCGAGCGTTCGGAGACTCGTGTGGGAGAGCGCATTGGCATTGCCGTAGCGGCCGGATTGGAATTCATGCTTGTGGGCGGCCTGAAAAAGTATCGCGCGATCCCCGCGGCCACGGTAGCAGCGGCGATGGTCGCAGCGTCGAAGACAGACACTCGCGGTGTACACGTTTACCACTGGAAGGAGATGACCTCCCTGGCGCCGGACGCCGGGCTCTAAGTTAGGCCAGACAACTCGTATCCCGGAAATGCTTCGGCAATCCGGTATACCCCAAAACGGACTCGTTCGCCTTCTGCCAAACCACCAGGCCGCGAAGACTTTGCGCGCTTCCGCCTGGTGTCTATAATCTACGGCCTACCGTCGCCGCACGCAAAATTCGCCGCCGCGTCGATACTCCCCGTACCCTTGTATCGGGCCACTTGCGGATGCGGGCACAGCGGACGCGTGCGCGTAGTGTTCCCGCCTTCGACGTGCGCGCCCGTGATTTGAGCGGGCGCCGTTCCCTTTTCCACCCAGTCCATCACGGCCCCCAGCCAGTCGGCGGTGTTGCACCCGGGTCCACCGCTGCAGTGGAACATCCCAGGAACCATGAAGAGCCTGTAAAATTCGCGGGTGGCAGCGCCGCCCATGCGCTTGCTTACGGTCTCGTAATATTCGATTCCGGGCAGCGGATTCACTTGCTGATCGGCCCATCCCGAATACTGCACGATCTTGCCGCCGCGCTTTTTTAACGGAGCCAGATCCGGATTCTGTGCGTTCAACTCCGAGGCCGCGCGCGCAAGCCGAGGCGGGTCCGTATCGAAATTGAACATGGTGTAGCTCCACGAGGGACCCGGAGGCGGATCGAGCAGGGCGAACTTCATTTGGCTTTCCGAGCGCGGCAGCACCAGCTTGCTCGGGCCGATCAGGTTCTCCGCCCACACCGGCTCGCTCCCCACGGGTTCCCCAGGGAAGAGCAGTTTGCCCTTCGAGTCGCGCACGCCGCCATAGATCTTCCCCAGCGACCCGATCTGCGCGGCGGTGAAGCAGTCCGCGGCTTCCGCGCCGGCGCACTTCGGCACATCGCGCGCCGGGTCGAACCCGCAACGGCGCGGATCGTCGATGAGGCCATCTTTCAGCCCGTCCACCGCATCGCACTTGCCGTAGACCACCTTCGTCAGCAGCGGAAGTTTCTCCACTGGAATAGCGCCCGCGCCCACTTGGGACTGGCCCACCCAGATACGCCGCATCGAGTTGCCGGTGTTGTAGAGGCCGGGCGCGCCAATTACCAGGCCATCGAAATCTTCGGGGTAGCGCTGTGCCTCTTGAAGTCCCTGACGGCCGCCGGTGGAGCAGCCGACCCAATAGGAGTAGCGTGGCGCCGCGCCATAGTAGGCGTGGATCACCTGCTTGGCCAACACGGCGGTCTCATGCACCGCGAGATACGCGAAGTCGAGAAACTTCCGCCGGCCGTTTGGATTCTCTGGTGTCACGTAAGCGAAGGTGGCAAGAGGCTCTTTCACCGCATCGTGGCCCGTATCTGTGGACGCCGTGGCGAAGCCCTTGCGAAGCGCATTGTCCATAGCGCCAAAGCTGATGACGCCGGCGGTGCCTCCATTGCCCACCATCTGAAAGCGGTCATTCCAGGCAGCGGGGAGCTTGATCGAGAATCCCGCCTCGGGCCAGATGACGCCCCGGACGTCGCAGTGCTCGGGCACGTTTCCCCTTTCGACCACTATCGCGGCGGAGTGAATCTCCACTTCATCGCCAAACGATTTGGCCGCGAGGGCGTCGCATTTCATGGCGGGTCCGGCGGCCAGGAGACCGCCCGGTAGCGAAAAGAACCACAATAGCTTCATTAATTTCACAAAGGCTCCTTGTCATCGCGGCAAAATCCGGTTCCGGGCCGGACCTTCCTTCTGGGCTTTTCTTGCAGGTATGAGTTTATATCAAAGTATGGTGGCAGTCCGATCGACCAGTCGATGAACCCCGGGCATTTCGCATCTGGCCAAACACCCGCACAGAACCGTTTTCGGGATTCCGCGTGTCATCGCCGCAAACGAACTCGGACGCTCCCGCGTGTCCCTGCCTGGCGTCAACTGCGCGACGGCTCACGATCTTCAGTTCAGCCGGCACGTTCGCGTGCGCCTGCCAACAGAGAGGGAACGGCCTCAGCAGTGCTGTGGTGCGAGGTAGCTGTCAGGCATACCCACTTCGGGTAGCATCGCCGCCAGGATGTACTCCGTCTACCCGCCTCTTAGTACCTCAACATCTGGATTCTGCGCGTTTCTGGCAGGAAATCTTCCACGGCATGCGCCGGAGCCAATGTTGATAGGCCTTCGGTGTGCTTTTGGGGAGGCTCCAACTTTCGGCGTTTGGGTCTGTTTGGTTCCGGCTTCGCCGTGTTAGGCATCTCCACCCGCGGGGTTCAACACGGCTGTTAATTAAGGCCGAAATCCGGGAGCCTGTTATCTTCGCAGGGCCCTAATCCCGCCTCGGACACTCGGCCGAACCGGCTATCCCCGACAGGCACGCCCTGCCTGGCCACGCAGCGGACGTCGCGCCGGCGCCGTCAATCCCTCCGCCAGATTCGGCGGCTCATTTTTTGACGCGTTAACGAATCGAATGTCCATGGATGATCGAATCGGTCGAATCGAATCCGTCCGTTGACTTCCGTCCGGAACCTCGCTACTATTAACGATTCTCGTTATCGAATGTCGAAAACGAACCTCGATTATACAGTGCACGCCCGCGATCTCTACTCGGGTCTGATCCGCATCCACGTCCTGCATCACGCAGCGGAGGGACCCATCTTCGGCCTTGGAATGATCGAAGAACTGGGCCAACACGGCTACCGGATCAGCCCTGGAAGCTTGTACCCGCTCCTTCACAGTCTCGAGAAGAAGGGTTATCTGCGTTCGCGGGAGCAGCGCAGCGGCAAGTCTCTGCGCAAGGTCTACAGGGCCACTTCGCTCGGGCGCAAGGCATTGGCGATTTCCCGGCGGAAGGTCGACGAGTTGTACCGGGAACTCACGGAGGGGGACCACGAATCGTGAAGACCGTATTCAAGCTAGCCTTAGCCGCCGCTGGGCTTGCCGCGGCCCAAGCTCCTCTCACATTGGAACAGGCGGTGCGGCAGGCGGCGGAGAGACATCCGTCCGTTCGAGTCTCCTCGGAACGCGCGAATGCCGCGGCGGCCGCTATCAATCTCGCCCGCACGGCATACCTTCCTCAGGTCAATACGGTCGCGCAAGTCAACCGCGCTACAACGAACAATGTTTACGGCATGCTCCTGCCGCAGTCCGTCGTATCGCCGATTTCCGGCCCTCCGGTTCGCGACAACCGGAGTTCGAATGTATTCGGCAGCGCAATCGGATTTCTGGTGAGTTGGGAACCTTTTGATTTCGGACTCCGAAAGGCGGGCGTCGATGCGGCTTCAGCGGCTGGCCGGCGGGCCGAAGCGGCCACGGAGAATACGAAGTTCGAGGCCGGAGCCTTCGCCGCGGACGCCTACCTGACGGCGCTTGCCGCCGAACAGCAACTGCTGGTATCGGAGGCGGGCGTCGCCCGGGCGAATGTACTTTACAACGAGATACGCGCCTTGTCTGCTGCGGGCCTTCGCCCTGGCGCGGACGAGGCCCGCGCCAGAGCCGAAGTGGCTTTAGCCGAGAATCAGCGGATCCAGGCGGCTCAGGCGGCGCGCATTGCGAACGTATCTCTCGCCGAGAGAGTAGGGGCCGCGGACGAGTTGACTCTCAGTTCCGGGCCGCTTCTCAGCGCTACGCCGGGAGAAGTGGAAGCCGCGCAATCGACGCATCCCGCGGCCAAAGAAGAGGCGGCGGCAATCCAGGAAATCCAGGCGCGCCAACACATCCTCGATCGGTCGTTCTTTCCCAAGTTCTCCGTGCAGGGCGCCACCTTCGCCCGCGGGACGGGAGCCCATCCGGACTTCTCGATACTCGGCGGCGCGAATGGTCTCGCTCCCACGTTCTACAACTGGGGACTCGGCTTCACAGCGACGTTTAATCTAACCGACACCAAGGTACTGGCCGAACGGAAGAAGATCGAGGCCGCGAATGAACGCGCCGAACGCGCCAAGTTGGATCTCGTGCGTCAGAGCCTTGACGCGGGACGCAAACGGGCGCAGGCGATGCTCGATGGCGCTCGCCAGATTGAGCGGAACGTCCCGGTGCAGCTTGAAGCGGCACGCGCGGCCGAGCAGCAGGCCTCCGCGCGTTACCGTGCCGGTCTCGGCGCGCTAGCCGATGTAGCGGAAGCGCAACGGCTCCTGACCAACGCCGAAATCGACAACGCGTTGGCGCGGCTCGGCGTCTGGCGAGGCAAGCTGGCCATCGCCATCGCGCAAGGTGATCTCGAAGGCTTCCTGAAGGCGGCAAAGTAACCTGTCATGTGGCTCGTTCTCACCGCCCTCCGCCGTCCGATTACCGTGATCGTCGCGGCCCTCACTCTGATGCTCACGGCGTGGATCGCAATCAGGCGAATGCACGTCGACATCTTTCCGCGCGTCGGCTCGCCGTCGATCTACGTCGCTCAACCCTTCGGCGGCATGGACCCCAGGCAGATGGAGGGTTTCCTGACGTACTACTACGAGTATCACTTCCTCTACATCACGGGAATTGAACACGTGGAGTCGAAGTCGATTCAGGGTGCGGCGCTGATGAAACTGGTGTTCCACGAAGGCACCGACATGAACCAGGCGATGGCGGAAACGGTAGGCTATGTGAATCGGGCGCGCGCATTTATGCCGCCCGGGGCTGTGCCGCCGTTCATTACCAGGTTCGACGCCGGGAGCGTCGCCGTAGCCCAGCTGGTGCTCTCGAGCGACATTCGCACGCCGGCCGAAATGCAGGATTTCGCCATCAATCGCGTGCGGCCTCTGTTCGCGACACAACCCGGCGTGTCCGCTCCGCCGCCGTTCGGCGGCAACCAGCGCTCGATCGTCGTGCGCCTCAATCCCGACCGCTTGCGCGAGTACCGCCTCTCTCCGGAGGACGCCATTTCAGCGGTAAGCCGTGCATCGGCGGTCTACCCGTCGGGCGTCGTGCGTATCGGAGATTTAGCCCGTATCGCCAGCACGAATGCCGTCATTGGCGGCAATTTGCAGGAGTTGATGGACGCGCCGGTTCGCACCGGCAGCGGCCCCACCGTCTATATCCGCGACATTGGCGTGGTCGAGAACGGCACCGACATCATCACGGCCTACGCCCACGTGAATGGAAAGCGCACCGTCTACATTCCGGTTACGAAACGCGCCGACGCTTCGACGCTCGACGTGATGCGGAGCGTCCGCGCGGCGATGCCCGCCATGCGTAACGTGCTCCCGGAGGACGTGAATCTGAGCATCGAGTTCGACCAGACCGGGTTCGTGGAACGCTCATTGCGGGCGCTGGTGAGAGAGGGGCTGCTGGGCGCGCTGCTGACGGGGCTGATGGTGCTGGTCTTCCTGCGTGATTGGCGCGGCGCCTTCATCGTGGTGACGACGATCCCGTTCGCGTTGCTGGGCGCGACCGTGGGGCTCTGGATCTCCGGCCAGACCATCAACATCATGACCCTTTCGGGACTCGCGCTCGCAGTGGGCGTGCTGGTGGATGAGGCTACCGTTGAGATCGAGAACATTCACTCTCAGATGGGCGGTGGTTCCTCCAGGTCCCGCTGCGTGATCGACGCCTGCCGTCGAACGGCAACGCCGCGTTTCCTGGCGATGATGTCGATGATTGCGGTGTTCGTGCCCGCCTACTTCATGACGGGCGTGGCGCGCCAGTTGTTTGTGCCGTTGTCGCTTGCCGTCGGACTCGCCATGATCTCCTCGTACATTCTGTCGAGCACTCTTGTGCCGGTGCTCGCGGTGTGGGTCATGCGCGGCGGGCATGCGGCACGCGAAGGCGGTTGGCTGCAAGCGTTCTATCGCCGTATGGTCGAGCGTATCGTTCGATTCCGCTGGGCCGTCATTCCCGTTTATGCATTGGGAGCGGGCGCGATCCTGTGGTTGCTCGCGCCTCGCATCGGCACGGAACTTCTTCCGAGTGTCGACTCCGGACAGTTTCAACTGCGCATGCGCGCGCCGGTTGGCACGCGTGTGGAGCGGACGGAGCTTGAAGCGCTTCGAATGCTCGACGTGGTGAAGCGTGTCGCGGGAGCGGGAAACGTGGCCGTCAGCACGGCGTTCATCGGCGTTCAGCCCGCGAGCTACCCGATCAACCTGATTCATCTATGGACCAGCGGACCGCACGAGGCCGTCATGAAGGTCGCCTTAAAACCGGGGGCGCCGGTTCGCGGGGAGACGCTCCTCGAACTGCTTAGAGTAGAGCTGCCTAAGGCGCTGCCCGCATCCCAGTTCACTTTCGAGGCCGGAGACATCGTAAGCCAGGTCATGAGTTTCGGGTCCCCCACGCCGATCGAGGTCGCGGTCCAGGGCCCCAACCTCGCGGCCAATCGCGTGTACGCCGAAAAGATCCGCGGGGAACTCGTGAAGATACCCGAATTGCGCGACGTGCAGCTTGCACAGCCGCTCGACTACCCGACGCTCGATATTGCGATCGATCGCGACCGCGCAGGGCAATACGGTCTTACCGCGGCGGGTGTGGCGCGCTCCATGGTGGCTGCCACATCGTCCAGCCGCTTCTCGGAACCGAACTACTGGCGCGATCCGGTGAGCGGAAACGGATTTCAGATCCAGGTGGAGATTCCGCAGGACCGCATCCAGTCCGCCGAAGATGTTCGCGCCATTCCGGTAATGAAAGACGGGCGGAGCCGGCCGCTGCTCGGCGATGTCGCCAGCGTGACGAACGGAACAGCCCCCGGAATGGTGGAGCGGTACAACATGCAGCGCGTCGTGAGCTACACCGCTAACGTTCATGAAAAGCCTCTCGGTCAACTCGCGGAGAAGGTGCGGGAAGCAATGAAGCACGCCGGCGAGGTACCGCGAGGGATGACGGTAGGGCTGCGGGGCCAGATCCCGGTCGTCGAAGAGACGTTCCTGGGGCTGCGAACCGGGTTGCTGCTTTCCATGGTGGCGATATTTCTGCTTCTGGCGGCGAACTTCCAGTCCTTCCGGCTATCGGCGTCGATTCTCGCGACCATGCCCGCAGTCTTGTCGGGGGTCGCACTGGCGCTCTGGCTGACGGGCAGGACGCTCAATATTCAGTCGTTCATCGGCGCGATCATGGCGATTGGGATTTCGGTCGCGAATTCGATTTTATTGGTTACTTTCGCTGAACGGGCGCGCGAAGAAGGCAATCCGCTCGCGGCCGCCGCGGCCTTGGGCGCAAGCGCAAGGTTGCGCGCGGTGCTCATGACAGCGATGGCGATGGTGGCTGGAATGATCCCGCTGGCTCTGGGAAGGGGTGAAGGCGGCGATCAAACCGCGCCGCTGGGAATCGCCGTGATTGGAGGGCTGTTGGTGGCCACCGTTTCGACGCTGACGGTGCTGCCGGCGCTCTACGCAGTGGTGCAGCGGGAAACGGGGGCGCGATCCCCTTCGCTCGATCCGGACGACCCTGGGAGTTCCCATTATGAAGGTACGCGAGCATGAGAATGATATCTGATCGGGTGTGGGAGAGGCCTCCCGGCCTGTCGTCGGCGGGCGGCAAGACTGCCGTGGCTTCTGACAAGGCCGTTGCCCGGCCAGGGGATCTGTCGCACATATCTCTGGCGCTATTGCCGTTCCTGCTGGCTGCGATTTCGCTACCCGCGCAAACTGTCGAGACCGCCGCAGTCGTGCGGAAATCCGTGGAAGGAACGCGTCGGCTCCCCGGCGAACTGCTTCCCTTCTTAAAGGTGACGCTCGAAGCACGCGTGAGCGGCTTCGTCGAAACCGTGAACGTCGATCGCGGCAGCGCCGTGACGGCGGGCCAAACGCTGGTGCGCCTCTCCGCCCCGGAACTCGCCGCGAGAGTCGGCGAGGCTGAAGCGAAGGTGGTCGATGCCGCTTCGCGGAAAGCCGAGGCGGAAGCAAAACTGGCGGGCGCGCGGAGCACGCATGCCAGACTCGAGGAAGCTTCGCGGACGCCAGGAGCGATCGCGGCGAACGAACTGGTTCTGGCCGCACAGCAACTGCAGGCTGCCGAAGCGGTCGTGAAATCGATCGAAAGCGCTTCCCTGGCGGCCGCCGCGGCGGTGCGCCCTCTCCGCGACCTCGAAAGTTACCTTGACGTGCAAGCTCCATTTGACGGTTTGGTCACGGAGCGTCTGGTGCATCGGGGTGCGCTCGTCGGCCCGGGATCGGCTCAGTCTGGGCTACTGCGGATCGAGCAGGTTACGCGCCTGCGATTGGTCGTATCCGTACCCGAGACCGAGGCCGCCAGCCTCGCAATAGGCGGCCGTTTGACCTTCCGCGTCCCCGCGCATCCGGCCCGCGAGTTCAAGGCCGTAATCGCCCGCATTCCGCGTTCACTCGACGCGGCGACGCGCAGCATGCCGGTCGAAGCGGACTTCGACAACAGCCGTGGGGATCTCGCCCCTGGGATGTATGCCGAGGTTGACTGGCCTCTGCGTCGCGCCGCGAAGTCGTTGCTGGTCCCGCCGGCGGCGGTCGTCGCAACTACGGAACGCACATTCGTCATTCGTGTCTCAGGCGGCAGAGCCGAATGGGTGAATGTAAAGAAGGGCGCGGTCTCGGGCGACTTTGTGGAGGTTGTGGGAGCACTCGCCGCTGGAGACAGGATCGTCAGGCGGGCCACCGACGAGATTCGCAACGGCAGCCCGCTTGTCGTTTCCGAAAATAGCAAGTAGCATCGAGTTGTAGTCTACGGAGGCAATCTCATCGTAAAAATCTGCGTGCTCGCAAGCGGAAGCACCGGCAATTCGTCTTTGGTGGCCACCGGCGAGACGCGCCTTCTGGTCGATGCCGGCCTCAGCTTCAAGGAGACCGCGCGCCGCCTCGAGTGCGCCGGTGAAAGCGCCGAGCGCCTGGACGCGATCCTCATCACACACGAACACTCCGACCACATCGCGGGCCTCGCGCGCATCGCAAAGAGGCTGAAGATTCCCGTGTATCTCACGCCGCTCACCGCGCCGTCGATCGACTGGAACGGCTACTCGCCCACGCTCGAACTCTTCCAGGCGGGCACGTCGTTCCGTATCGGCGACATTGAAGTGGACAGCTTCACGATTCCGCACGATGCGAAGGACCCCGTGGGATTCTGCTTCCGCTCGCACGGAGTGAAGCTCGCCATCGTTACCGATCTTGGCTACGTGACAGATTCCGTCCGCGTGCATCTCAGGGGGACGAACCTGTTGGTCCTCGAATCGAATCACGACCTGGATATGCTGAAAGTCGGTCCGTATCCGTGGGCTGTAAAGCAACGGGTGATGAGCCGCGTCGGCCACCTTTCAAACGCGGTGGTATCGGATTTCATTCTTGAGGATCTCGATCCGGAGGTCACGACTCTGGTTCTTGGCCATCTGAGCGAGCACAACAACCACCCGGCGATCGCGCGAATGGTTGCGCAGCAATCGCTCGAACGCCGCGGTTTGCGGACCCAACTCGTTGTCGCTTCGCAGAAGAATGCAACCGAAGTTTTCGAGTTTGCTAAGGCGCGAGCCGGAAGTTCACGGTTATTGTGGTGATCACCTCGACGGGTACGCCATTGAGCAGCGTCGGCTGGTAGCGCCACTGCTTCACCGCGTCGAGCGCGGCCGCGGCCAGATCGGGATTTGCGACGGCGTTCGCGGTTCGCACGCCGCCGAGGGTGCCGTCCACCAGGATCACGGCGTCGATGAGAACCACTCCTTGCACGCCTTCTCTCTGCGCTCTTTCGGGGTAGACGGGATTCGTGCGTGCGAGGAGTTTCGTTGCCTGAACGTCGCCGCCGACGCGAATGCGCCTGGGACCGGCTGGGGCAACGGGCGCTCCGGCAGGAGCTTTTCCGACGACTTCCAGCGTTTCGCTGACGCGCCCGAGACTCAAGGTGACGTCCATACGCTCGACGGAGTTCGCGCGAATCCCGACGGGCTTCCCCTCATAGAGGGCGAAGCCGGGCTTCGCAACGGTAAGCGAGTAATTCCCTTCAGGCAGATTCGGAAATAGAAATTCGCCCGTGTCGTTGGTCCACGCCATTTCCTTGCCCGCTCCCGAGCGTACTGTCACGGCAGCCTTTGGGACGGCGCCGCCGCTTTCGTCGCGAACCATGCCAACGATGCCGCCAGTGGCGGACTGCGCGCCCGCGTGAACCCCCGCAAGCGCCAATACGAGCGCGATCGCCGCAAAGCCAGCCATACCCGCGGCTCGCCACGACAATCCACGCCGGTTTGCTTGTTTGTTAAGAATATTCATGACACGGTCCTCCAGATTTGAGATTTGCGCCATAGCTACGGCAGCTGGTTCCGCGGAAAGCCGCAGCGATTTCGCGACGTCGACAAGAAGTTGCGCGTAGCCGGGTCCTTCCTCGCCGTGGCAAAGGACGCCGTCATCGCAGGCCCGTTCGCGCTCCACCCGGAGTTGACGGGCGGCGAACCACGCGAGCGGGTGAAACCAGTAGCAGGCGCAGGCAAGCCGCGCAAGCCACTGCGTGAGAAAGTCGCCCCGCTTCACATGAATCAACTCGTGGAGCAGGACGACACGCAACCGCGCCTCCGGCCACGACAGGGCGGCCGCCGGCAAGACAATTTCGGGGAAGACCGCACCCCACGTCATGGGCATGATTTCGGCGCAGGCAACCCGGAGCGCGACTGGCCGGCGCAGGCCGATTGCGCGTGAAAGGTCCGCGGCGATGGCCTCCCAGCGTCCGGGGCAGGTCGCTTCGCCGGAGTCCCGCGAGACCTTCCATACGCGCGCGAGACTTGCCGTGGCTCGAAGCAACAGTGCGATCGCGCCCGCTGCCCAAACGAAAACTTCCCACGGAACGCGAGGCCGAACGGGCGCGCCGCCGTACTGCGCGGCGGATGGCGCGGGAGCTTCGAAAACCGGCGCGGAATGGCCCGGAATCGGAACTTGAACGAAGCGTGGGGCCCACACGCTCGCGAGAGGCAAGGCAAGCAGCGCTGCCAGGGCCGAAGCCCACACGAAGTGCCGCGCCGCGGCGGGCGCGCGCCTGAGAGACAGTGAAGCGAGCGACGCAAGGGACAACACGGCCGTACTCTTGATGGCTATTTCCGCAGTCCAGTTCATTTTGGAGTACCCTCCTTTCGCGCTCTTTCGATCCGTTGGGCAATGCGGTCCAGGTCCTCGCTTGAGAGCGCACCTGCCTCAGCGTCGAGCAAGGCTGCGACGGCCTCCCCGGCCGAGCCGTCGAAGAAGGTCGCAAGCAAATGTCGCAGGGCGGAGACCTTTGCTCTTTCCCTGCCGACGGTGGGTGTATATACGTAACGCAACTCGCTCGCCTGATGTCTTACATGACCCTTCTCCTCGAGAACCCGGAGCATGGCCCGGACGGCGGAATAGCCAGGCGGCGAAGGAAGGTCCCGCTGGATCTCTCCGACTGCGGCCTGCCCGCGTTTGTAGAGGATATCCATGATTTGGCGCTCGCGAGCGCTCAGGTGGATGTGCGGTTTCATCATGGGTCGCACCGTGTGCTATTTATCTAGCGTAGTGCTGTAAATATAGCATTGTCTCGGGCGCGCGTCAAGCTTAATCTTGTCCGGACCGCCACCGTGCCGCTCCGGTCCAGGCGTAATGGAGACCACTCCAGAGGGTTGCGGCCCCGGAGAGCCATATCGAGGGTAGCGCGGCGCGTCCCGCGATTCCGGGCGCGGCGTTCGCCGCCAATACGGTGACAACGCAAGCAATCTGGAGGAAAGTGCTTAACTTTCCCCATGGGCTCGGTGGGAACTTCCTAAGCTTGGAAAACCGAAGTGCGGCTCCTGTCGCCGCGAGAATCAGAAGGTCTCGGCCGAAAACGATTCCAGCAAACCAGTAAGGGATGCTGTCCGCCGCGGCCAGAGTGAGGATGACAACCCCCAGGAAAAGTTTGTCCGCGATCGGGTCGAAATAGGCGCCGGAAGGGGTAGTTCCGCCGAAGCGGCGTGCGAGAAAGCCATCGAGCGAATCCGTGACTGCCGCGCCGGCGAAAATCGCGGCTGCCAGCCCATGCTCGCCCCGGAGAATGGCCCGGGATATAAACGGCGCTGCAATGACCCGGATCATCGTAACGGTGTTCGGAAGGTTTAGCCAGTCCCGCATGCGTCCCTCGATTCTACCCGGTCGGATGCATTCAATTGGCAGTGTGGGGCTGGTTGTTTGACGCATGACCTTCGCGCCGCATCCATGTGGCCATTTCCACGAGTTGGTTCGACACGAGCCGGTTCACGGCGCCGGCCCCTTAGCTTTCGGCGCCTCCAGGCGGAGCTATTCAGGGCTCCGGACCGGCGCAGCGAGCCAAATGGCCGGGCCTTGCTCCACCGGACACCTCACAACACCGCAACCGGTTCGGCGTCGTGAGCGCGATGTTGAATCAGCCGCGGGTGGTGCGTTTTGAGTGGGAGATCCCGAAAGGTCGAGGGCCATCTCCGTCCTGCCTGTCAGCATTACGTCGACTGACCAACTATTTCGTCGGTGGCCCTACCTACGGGCGCTGCGCGCGAGCAGCAAGTGCATTTCGTGATCGACTGCCCTTCCGGACGAGCGGAGCGCGATTCCCAGCGATTCGCCAGTCCGAACAGGAGCCAACGTGTGAACCGGACCGGACAACCACCATGTCGCGGGGTTCGGCGCCTCCCGCAAGTATGGCAACAAGGTGCGCGCGACTCGGATATCACGCAGGTAGCAGCGTTGTGGGATTACCGGTCCACGCCATGGGGAGGTCCCAAATCCGAAATGGGACTCCCGCATCCGCGGCAAGAAAAAATCGAACCCTCGCAGATCCCCGCCCTGCCCGGAAATCCCCAAACTCCCCAGCCTCTCCAAAATCCCTAAGTCGGCGAAGCCGGAACCAAACAAACCCAAAGGCCGAAAGTTGGAGCCTCCCCGAAGGCACACCAAAGGCCTATTAACATTGGATCCGGCGGCAATACCGCGGAAGATTTCCTGCCGGAAACGGGCAGAATCCAAATGTTGAGGTACTAAAACCCCAAAAATCCCGTACCCCCGTACTCCCCAAACTCTGTCGGGTTGCACTTTGACGCGCCGATAAGTTATAAGGGACATGGTACGCGGATTGCATTGTCCTGATATGACGATGTCTCGCAACGCTGGATCTTCGATCGCACGGGCAGGGTTGGCAGTGGGGCTTCTCTGGTGCGGCGGTATGAACGCGCAGTCGCTGATGCGGGGCTCGGGCCCCACAGGCACGGTCCGCATCTTCAACACTGATTCGGCCGTCCTCGAAGCGGGGGATGAGCGCAAGGATCTCCCATGCGCCGTCGTCCCGGTCAAGGCTCGCCTCGGTTTTGACCTCCGGTTTCACGCGGGCTACGAAGTCAGCGTCCCCTTGCGCGAACTCGCCGGCAACGAAGACATGTTGACGATGGTCTTCAGGGTAAGGCGTGAAGGGGGAAACGAGCCCCCGGTCTATTTCTCCCAGAAGATCAGCGTTCCCGCGATCGAAGATGACGCCAAAGGGGAAGCCTACTTGCGCGGAGGTTTCGACCTCGGCGAGGGAAATTATCACGTCGATTGGCTCATGCGGGACCGCACGGAACGCGTCTGCTCTTCGTTTTGGGAAGTGGAGGCGATGCTGCCGCCCAAGGACAAGGACTTGGCGATGGTGATTCCGGCGGGCGGAATCCGGGCGGTCGAGCAACAGCCTTTCAAGGAGGAACCGCCCGTCACGCGCGATCCCGAAGGAACGCTGAACGTCAAGGTGCTGGTGAATTTTGCCCCACAGAACGCCCGTGCGGCCGCGCTCAAACCCTTTGACACTGCGGCGCTGATTTCGATCTTACGGTCCGTCGCTCGCGAGCCTCGCATCACGAAGGTCTCGGTAGTCGCGTTCAACATGCAGGAGCAGCGCGTGATTTACCGTCAGGACAATACGGAGCAGATCGATTTTCCGGCACTCGGTGACGCGCTGGATTCCTTAAAGCTCGGCACCGTGGACTTGAACCGTCTCGGCAACAAGCACGGCGACGTCAGGTTTCTTACCAAACTGATCGCCGATGAATGCAGTTCCCCGCAGCAGCCGGACGCTCTGATTTTCGCCGGTCCGAAGGTGATGCTTGAGGAAGGAGTCCCCACCGAAGCGCTAAAGCAGGTTGGCGATCTGACGTACCCCGTCTTCTACATGAATTACAACGCATTTCCTCAGCAGGTGCCCTGGCGCGACGCGATCGGAACAGCGGTCAAGCACCTCAAGGGTTACGAATACACAATTAGCCGCCCCAGGGATCTATGGTTTGCCTGGACCGAGATCATGTCCCGTATTGTAAAATTGAGATATGGACGGGCGCCTTCGGCGGCATCCACCCAGTAAAGTATGCTTCGTTATTCCGTTTTCGGACTGATCGCGGGCGCTTTGACATGCACCGCCCAGCCGGCGGAGAGCAGGGACAGTCTCGCCCCTTATATTCCCAGCCCTCAAATTCTGGTCGACAGAATGCTGGAAGCGGCACGCCTCCTCCCGGGAGAACTTGTTTACGACCTTGGTTCGGGCGACGGCCGCATTGTTATCACGGCGGCTCAGAAATACAAAGCGCGGGGAGTCGGCGTGGAACTCTCCCACAAGCTATTCAAGGCTGCTTCGGACCGCGTGAGAGACCTTGGCTTGGACAACGACGTGCGTTTTCTACACGGCAATCTCCTCAAGGTAGACTTTAGCCCTGCCGATGTTGTGACCATTTTCCTGCTCACGACGTCGAACGCACTGCTGCGTCCGAATCTCGAAAAGTACCTAAGGCCGGGGGCGCGTGTCGTATCGCTTGATTTCGAAATTCGCGGCTGGACTCCAGTCCGCATCGAGAAGGTAGAAACCGATCGGCGCATTCACAACATATACCTCTACGAAGTGAAAAAAAAGTAACCTGTCTACCGGTTGCCGAGGCCGATACACACCGCTCCGCTCAGGATCAGCCCGAGACCCAATAGCTTCCCTCCGGTGAGTGGTTCTTTAAAGTAGATGCGCGACCACAGGACTGTCCAAAGGTTCGAAAGCGAGACCAGCGGGTAAAGGATGGTCAACTCTCCGTGGCGTATTCCCAGGACGAACGCGACCGAGGAAAGGACAAACAGCACGACGCCCGCGATGAGCGCCGGGTTCAAAAACAGATATCTTAGACCCCCCTTCAGCTTCGCCGCGCCGATCTTCAGAAAGACGGCTCCGAAAGACCCGATGAAGGAGGCCAGCAGTACAAGCAATATCGAAGTAATCGGAGTCCTCAACTCGCGGCACCGCTCCTTCCGAGAATCCCCACTCCCAGCATTACCAGAGCGACGCCAAGAATTTTGAACGGGTTCAGGAGCTCATCAAACAAGACCGGCGCGACGACCGTGACCCACACGTAGGTCAACGCGAGAATCGGGTAAAGGATGGAGAGGTCGCCGTCCCGCAACGTAAAGATAAGCATCACCGTGCTCAGCCCGTAGAGCGCATAGCCCGCCATCAAAGGAACGTTCAGAAGAAAACCCGCCACGCCAGGCTGAGTCATTGCCACAGCGCCTGCTTTCATGAGCAACTGAGCGGAAGCGCCGATAAGCGTACACAAGAACACGACGCCTATCGACTGCCTGGTCGAGAGAGGCCCTCTCAGGAAAACAAGCACTAGCGCTGCACCCGGCCGGAGCCGTCGCCCTTCAGCAGATTCTTGACTTCGTCAACCGTGAATCGATTGAAGTCGCCCGGAATCGAGTGCTTCAGGCAGGAAGCGGCCACGGCGAATTCGAGTGCGTCGGCGTGCGTGGGAAGGGTTGTCAGTCCATAAATCAGGCCGCCCGCGAAGCAGTCCCCGCCGCCGACGCGATCGACGATGTGCGTGATCTCGTAATGCCGGCTAACTATGAACTCTTTCCCGTCGTGGAGACACGCGGACCAGCCGTTGTGCGACGCGCTCTTCGATTCGCGCAAGGTAATCGCGATCGCCTTGAGATTCGGGAAAGCGCTCATGACGCGTTCGGTCAGGTTTTTGTATTGGCTTACATCCAGCTTCCCGGAATGAACATCCGCGCCGGACTGAATGCCGAGAGCCATCTGGCAGTCTTCCTCGTTCGCGATGACGAAATCGACATAACGGACAAGTTCGGTCATTACCTCGGCCGGGCCCTTACCGTACTTCCACAGATTCTTGCGGTAGTTCAGATCGCAGGATACGGTTAGGCCCTTTTCCCTGGCGATGCGCACGGATTCGATCGCGAGCCCGGCCGCGGATGCGCTGAGCGCGGGTGTGATCCCCGTGATGTGAAACCATGATGCTCCCTCGAAGGACTTATCCCAATCGATGTCACCGGGCTTTGCGAGCGCGATGGCTGCGTAGTCGCGATCGTACACGACTTTTGAAGGCCGTTGGTTAGCGCCGGGCTCGACAAAATAGATACCCATGCGGCCCTTGGCTCTCACGATGGCCGAAGCGTCCACGCCGAACCGGCGCATCTCGGCGACGACCCCGTCCGCTATGGGGTTGTTAGGCGGCAGCACGGTTACATAGCGCGCGGATTTCCCCCAGCCCGCGAGTGCCACTGCAACGTTGGCTTCACCCCCGCCGAATGTCGCCACGAACTGCGGCGTCTGAAGGAAGCGCTCGAAGCCCGGGGGCGCGAGGCGCAGCATGATCTCTCCGAAGGTAACAATTGTTTCGGGCATTAGGTTCATTTTTTCGGTATCGCGACGACATCCACGGCAAAGCCGGCGTCCATCGAGGGCAGGCCCTCGAACAGAAGCACCGTGCTTGCCGGCGGCCGCTTTCGGTCGTAGAACTCGAACCGGATCTTGCTCACCTGATCGCGGATGGAGGTGGAGAGCGGGTAAATACTCGACATCACGACGTCGCCGAAGGAGCTTCCGACCGCTTCAAGCGCCTTGCCAAGACGTTGAAAAGCGAGCCTTGCGTCTCCGTCCGCGAAGCCATATGCCGACTGCGTTCCGGTCAAGGCCACCTTCGGCGCGCTGACCGCGGCAACCTGAGAGTAATTTGGCGATGCCGTGAGTCCGCCCGGATTGCCCAACTCCACCCCGTCAACGGCCTTCGGCAACCGCACCACGGCTTCGCACTCGGAGATGCCTCGCATTGGAGCGCGCTGTGCCTGTACGACGTTTAGCGCCCCCGTTGGATAGTACGACCGGATTTTCGAGCGAACCTCAGCGATGTCCTGGAGGGAACTGACGAAACAGGTCACGCGCAACACGTCTTTCAGGGCGGCGCCGCTGCCGGCGATCGCGCGATTCAGGCTGTCGGCGGACAACTGCACCAAAGACGCGACGGGGCCAATCGGATTGTCGTTCAGCGAAGCCTGTCCTGAGACAAACAAGAGTCCATGCGGGTTCACTTCCTTCTTCGCGACGGCGATCGATTCAATCACAACTTGAGCGGCTTCGAAAGGCAGTCCGCCCACCTGGACAACGCTGAGCGCAGGTAAGGCCACTTTGCGCTCAGTGAAAGTCTCGCTGACAATCGCCTGAACGCGGCGGAGGTCACCGCTTCCAGCCACAAAAGCGCGCAGTTTTACGATTGACGCCCCGCCGTTGCTTTTCACCAGCGCCTTGAGCGCATCGCGGACCTGCTGGGAGAGCAGGCCCTTACCCGAAAGGGGTGAAACGTGAAACACCAGTCGGTTGGTTTCTGCCGTTACGGCGCTGGGCGGGTCCTTCGGAATCTCCAGTTTCTGCGTCAGCTCTTCTTCAGTCTTCTTTTTTTTGGCGAATGACGCTTCGGCGACGAAATAAAACAACGCGGCCAGCAGCGCAAGGCATCTCATACGGGTCGAATGAAAATTGTAGCACCTGGAGCAGGCACTTCAGCCAAGCCGGATTTGTCCAAGGCGTTGGTACTGCTCTGGCTCGTGCCAGCGGCCATGCATCCACATCCGCTCCCTCTCCTTGATACACCGTGTCTGGACGCGGATGCCCCGGCTTATCCTGATCAAAGAAAACCGAGCCGTGCCAGCGTGTTTCTCGATCCGTGCAGGTTTGTTCCCAAGCCAAAAGCCGTTTCGTGCGCTGAACCCAGCCCCACGAGTTTGTCTTGAATCCCCGGTGCCCCCCGGAGCAGGGTCATGACTGCGTCAGACGGGCCGCGGTCTCGTACCAACCGCGAGAGATCGGCGGCGGCTTCGCCGCGAGGCACCATGGCCGGAAGTCTCGTTTGCGCGAGGCGCCAGTTCGCGCTTGGGACGCGCGGGCCCGTCAACCTTCACCTGCCCGGCCGGATGCTTCGCGTCCCGCGGTCACAGCCGCCGGCTAAGCCCCAGCGCCCGAATCCGCTTGTGGAGGTTCGTCCGTTCCATGTTCAGGGCCCGCGCGGCTCCTGAGACATTCCAGTTCGCCTCCTCGAGCGCCCTCAGGATGTGCTCGCGCTCCGCCGATTCCCGCGCGTCCTGCACGCTTGACCGCGGCTGCGAATCCCGCGCCGTCCGAATCTCCGCCGGAATCGATTCCACGGTAAGCAACTCGCCGGGCGTGAGTATCGCCATCCGCTCGATCGAGTTGCGCAACTCGCGCGCGTTGCCCGGCCAGGAGTAGCCTTCAAAGACGGGAAACACTTCGTCCGCGAGCGTCTTCCTCTTGAAGTTGTTGCGCGAACAGAACTCTTCGAGGAAATATTCGCTGAGCGGCCGAAGGTCCGGCGGGCGCTCGCGAAGCGCGGGCACGCGAATCGGAACTACGCTCAGGCGGTAGTATAAGTCTTCGCGGAACTTGTCCTGCGAAACGAGCGACTGAAGGTCGCGGTTGGTGGCCGATACCACGCGCACCGATACCCGCACCGTCTGCTCGCCTCCCACGCGGTGAAACTCGCCTTCCTGCAACACGCGCAGCAGCTTGGCCTGGGACGCCGCGTGAAGATCGCCTACTTCGTCGAGAAAAAGAGTGCCGCCGTCGGCAAGTTCAAACTTGCCCCGGCGGGCGGACGTCGCGCCCGTGAACGCGCCTTTTTCGTGTCCGAAGAGTTCGCTCTCCAGCAACTCCGTCGGAATCGCCGCGCAGTTTACCTTCACGAACGGCCCTGAGGCGAACGGACTCGATTGGTGAATGTGCGCGGCGAGCAACTCCTTGCCCGTTCCGGATTCGCCGATGAGCAGCACCCGGGCGTCCGAGCGAGCCGCCATCGAGGACTGCTCGACCGCGCGCAGATACGCGGCGCTCGATCCGATCATCTTCGGCCCGCCGCCTACCAGTTCCCGAAGCCGCTCGTTCTCCCGCCGCAGGCTCACCTGTTCAAGGGCGTTCTTGAGCGAGAGGAGCACTTTGTCGCGCCCCAGCGGTTTCTCGAGGAAGTCGAATGCGCCCGCGCGCGTCGCTTCCACGGCGTCGGCAATCGTTCCGTGACCCGAAATCATCACAACCGGGGCGCGGTTGTCGCATTGGCGGAGGCCTCGAAGGAGGTCGATGCCACTGCCATCCGGCAGACGCACGTCGAAAAGGAAGGCGTCGGCACGGCGCGAATCGGGATGCGCGCGGAACTCCGCGGCCGATTTACACGTGGCCACCTGATAGCCCTCGCGCTCCAGAATCATCCGTAGTGAGCGTCCGATGTTCTCTTCGTCATCCACGATCAGAATACGCTTCATTCAACTCCTGTTGGGGCTGATCTTGCCTGACGGCCGGGAGCACAATCCGAAAGGCGGCGCCGCCGAACTCGCTTTGGACGTGGACGATGTCACCGCCGCAGAGCAGCGCGCTCCGGCGCGCAATGGAGAGACCAAGTCCCATGCCACGCTGCTTGAACGAGATGGTTGGCTGGAACAGAGTCCTGCGGGCCTGTTCGCTCAGTCCCGGGCCGGAATCGTGCACCTCGATGACGGCGCCCGAATCAGCGCCGGCCGAAGTGACGAGCACGAATCCGCCGGCGCCCGCGGCCTCCGCCGCATTCTGCACGAGATTGGTGAGAATGCCCTTGACGAGGTCTTCGTCGGCCCATGCGCGCGGACCGTTCGCATCGAGCCGCACGTCATAGCGGACCTCGGGATTGCCGGTGCGCAGAAATGCGACGCGGTCTTCCACCAGGGCATTGACGTCGAGTTCCACCGGCCGCACGGATGGCTCGGAGGAGAACTCGGAGAACGCCCGCACCCGCCGTTCAAGCGCTTCCACTTCATCGACAACGATTTGCGAGGCCTGCTCCAGGAATCCCCGGTCGGTTTCCGAATGCCGGGCCAGCATCTCTTCCACGGTCAAACGAATAGGCGTCAGCGAGTTCTTGACTTCATGCGCCATCTTGCGCGCGAGCGCCTGCCACGTGGCCACTTGTGTGAGATAAACCAGACGCTCCCGGTTCTGCTCAAGTTGCCCGGCCATGTGGTTGAAGGCCCATATCGCGTGACCCACTTCGTCGTCGCGACTGGTCTTAACACGCGTGCCGAAGTTCCCCGCGGTCAGTTCGGCCAGACCCGCCGTCAACTGCTGAATCGGCCGGCTGATCCGGAACGCCATGTACATCAGGAGCGCGAGCGAAATCATCCAGAAAGACGCCGCCATCAGGACATAGGTGAGCGTAAAGCCGCGCCTCAAGTCTCTCGCCTGGCTGTCCTCTATGAAGGTGCGCGCCTCCCGGATCTGTTCTCCGATGCGATCCAGATCGATTCCAACCGGCGCCGAGTACACCCAGACCTCGCCGCCGCGGCGGAGCAGGTAATCCAGGCGCCCCTGCGCGAGATCGAAGCGTTCGCGCTCTCCAGCAGCGACGAACTCCCGAAGCCGCTCAGGGGCGCGGGAAGCGGCGAAGACGGACGGCTTAACGCTTCCGCTCGCCGCATGGTTCTTCAGGTCTTCCCGGGCCCGCTGATAGTACGCGCGTGCCGTCTCCTCGAGCGACCTTGCGACTTCGTCCAACTGGCGTGTCGAAGAGTAGCTGAGGCTGCGTTCGAGCAGGGAGGCAGTAACCCAAAGGGTCGCAGTCAGCGGTGCGAGGGTCGCGGCGAGAAATATCAAAATCAGCCGGTTGCGAAGTCTATTCAAGTGGGACAGGTCTCCAGGCCTGCCGGGCGCCGTTCCGTACCAGCCTAGCCCTTGCGTCCGGCGGTCTTCAAGTCCACCAGCCGCAGCGGCCCTCGGTCCACAGTCCAATGCGGGTGCTGCCCGCGGGCCGGACGGCTGAATATCTCAACGAGCCGGGTGAGGTTGATGCCAGGCTCCCCAACCACCGCGCCCTGCTCCTTTGGATCTTCCGCGCGAATCTCCAGTTTCAACCAGAACGGCCGGTCGCGGGAGAAT
>SXGT01077818.1_pt1 | contig 33485 bp, 23 predicted proteins | sample 3176221 | NCBI WGS metagenome assembly SXGT01 (sample SAMN11356862, study PRJNA531348) | freshwater metagenome | isolation source: freshwater sample F1-120 | place: China: Fuxian Lake, Yuxi | collected 2017-12-25 | reverse complement strand
CTGCGCACCTACCTGAATCTGATGCTGACCATGGTCCTGGGCGGGCTCTGGCACGGGGCCGCCTGGACCTTCATCCTCTGGGGCACGCTGCACGGTGCCGCGCTCTGCGTGCAGCGTCTGTGGGGCGGCTGGCGCGCGGCACCGCGCGTGCCGGCCGTGGTCGGCTGGTTCCTGACCATGTCGGTCGTCACCTTCGGCCTCTTCATCTTTCGCTCGCCCGATCTCGCAGGCGCCGGCGAACTCCTCTCGCGTCTCGGGCACTTCCGCTGGACGCCCTTCGACCGCGCCCTCTTCCTCGCGATCGCCGCCACGACCGCTCCGGTTCTGTTGGTGGAGGTCCTGCAGCTTCGCCGCGCCGACCTGATGGCTCCGGCCCGTGTCGGGTTCGGGCCCTTCTCGGTGGCGACGGGACTTCTCGTCGCGGCGATCTTCGTCCGCTTCTCAGAAACAGCACATGACTTCGTCTACTTCCAGTTCTGAACAGGGCTGGAGCGACTCCGCAGCGCGGCCCTCGGGGCCGCCGTGGAGGGCGCCCGGCCCGAGCGTAATCGCCGGCTGGCTCGTCGCGCGTTTCTGGCTCGCCGGCCTCACGGCGCTGGTGCTGGTCGGCAGTTTCGCTCTGCTGGCGAGCCGTGCGCCGCCGGTCGTGCCCTCGCTCGGTCCGGCGATCATCGACCAGCAGATGGCTCGCAGTCACCGACCGCTGGACGCGGATCTGCTCGTCGTCGGCGATTCATCGGGCCTGCTCGGGCTCGACCCGCTCGCGGTCGAGCGCGCGCTTGGTGTCCGCACCGAGATGTTGAACGTGATCGGTCCGGTGCGCGGTCCGGGTTTTGTCCGACTGCTGGAGAACGCGCTTGCCGCCGGCGCCGAGCCCCGGATGGTGCTCTTCCTGATTCAACCCTTTACTCTCCTGCACCCCCCGGGACACAGCCACGACTCCCTGATGCAGGCGGTTCTCTCGGATCGCTGGAGCCCCATCGCGTGGGACGAGGGCGTGCGTCGGATCGGGGATCTGACGCTGCTCGGTGGCCTCTTCGAGGAGCCGATCGCGGGTCCCTTCGGGGCCGAGTACGGCAACGTCGCCGAACTTCGCCGTACCCTCGACATGGGCCATGGCGGCTTGCTGCATCCCGGCCCGCCGCTGGTCGCTCCGCCCGGCACGCATGGCGTCGTCGATTACGTGCTCTACCCGGTGGCGCGCGAGGATCTCCGTCAAGCCGGAGAGATGTTGCGCCGGCTGGACGGGCTACAGGTCTTCATCGGTTTTGGTGCGACCGCCGAGAGCCTCTCCTACGAGAAGCTACCCGGCGCGCGGCGGGCGATGCTCGACGAGGTGCGGGGCCTACTCGGCCTGCCCGAGGGCCGTACGCTCGATCTGCCGGCGGTGCTGCCCGACCACGAGATGGTCGACCCGATGCATGTCGGGCGTGAGGGACGGGTGCGCTTCACCGCGGGCGCACTCCCCGCTCTTCGTGCGGCACTTGAAGCCGCGGCGAGCGGCGAGGGCGATGTGCCGGCACCGGCGCCGGTTCGCGCACCGCAGCCGCATGGGCTAGCTTTGCGCGAGGGAGGCCCCGGGTGAGCGCGCCACGCGCTGCGGAGATGGAGTCGCGAGCGAGTCTCGATCCGCTGGTCCTGCGCCGGCTCGCGCAGGTTTCGGACGCACGTGGGGCTGCGGATATTGTGCTGGTCTGGGGCGCGATCTGGCTCGCGGTGACGATTGCCGTCTTGAGTGGCAGTGCCGTGGTGTGGGCGTGTGCCGTGGTTTTCATCGGCACGCGGCAGAACGCGCTGGCGACTCTGGCGCACGACGGCTGGCATCGGCTGATCTGCCGCGACGGCGCGCGCAATCACGCCATCGGGGCGTGGCTCTACGCCTATCCGATCGGCATTCCCTACCACCACGACCGCCGCCGCCACCTGCGCCACCACCGCGACGTCGGCGAGCCACGCGATCCCGACTGGCTCAACTACTCCAATGAGGGGCGCGAAACGCCGCTGCGGCTCGGCATGTACTTCGCGAGTCTGCTCGCCGGGCGCATGTTCTGGCAGACTTCAGCGAGCCTCGCCCGGCGTGGTACGCCGCGCATCGCACTTGACGAGCCGGCATCGGCCCGGGCCGACGAGATGCCCCTGCGCGGCGAGATGGAACGGATTCTGGTCGCGCAAGCGACCCTCTTTCTGCTGATGGCCGGTGCCGGGCCGTGGTGGACGTACTTCGTGCTCTGGGCTCTGCCGGTCGCAACCTTTGCCGGCTTCCTTGCCAACCTGCGGGCCTTCCTCGAGCACTGCGCGCCCACCGACGACGTCGGCGCAGGGCCGCGCCTCCATGATTTCGAGATCGGCTGGGCCGAACGACTCTTCGTTGCGCCCTGTCACTTCAACTATCACGCGCTCCACCACGCCTTCGTCGCGGTGCCGCACTGGAATCTGCCACGGGCGAAGGCCGCGCTGATGGTTGCCGCCGGCGGTAGCTACCCCCTCGAGGTGCAACGTGGATACCTGCGCCGACTGATTCGGCATCTGGCCGAGATCACGCTCGTGGCAGCACCGGAGAGCGACGCGGACCGGGGCGGGCGCGCGACGACGGCCACGGCCGAGTCGCAGCGCTCGCCTGAGCTGCAACTCGTCGCCGCGGCCAAGTCGCAGCGCTTGCCCGAGTCGCGGTGCGTGGTCGACTGTGGCTTCTGCGGCAGCGCCGAGCACGAGCCCGTGACCGGTTGGCTGGTCGACGAGGAGTCGGCTGGCGAACTGCCGCCCGCTTTCCGCGATCTGACCTTCCGTTTTGTGCGCTGCACGGGTTGCGGGCAGGTCTACATGCGTGAGCGCCCGAGCCCGCGTGACCTCGACGTGTTCTACGGTCAGGCCTACAAATGCTTTCAGAGCTACGACGACCGTGGCCCGATCATGGCCGGACTCGCCCGGCTCGTGGCCCGCGGCAAGCTCCGTGAGATCCGTCGTGCGATGCCGCCGGGCCGGCGGCGACTGCTCGACTACGGCTGCGGCTCGGGCACCTGGCTCGATCTGATGCAGGGGTTGCTGCGCGGCTCGGACGACGGCTTCGAGATGATCGGCACCGATGTGACGCCGGGGCCGCTCGAGGATCTTCGCCGTCGCGGGATCGCCGCGTTCTGCTGTGACGAGACGACGCTTGGTGGCGTGGTCGAACCCGGCAGCGTCGGTGTCGTGCATCTGTTCCACGTCATCGAGCACGTGCCCGATGTCGACGGCACGCTGGCGGCTCTCTACCGCGTATTGGCTCCGGGCGGGGTGTTGATGGGCCAAACCCCGAACACAGCTTCGCTCGGGCGGCGCGTCTTTGGCGACCTCTGGAACCAGTGGCACGTGCCACGGCATCTCGTTCTTTTTGACGACATGACGCTCCGGCGGGTCGCCGAGCGGGCGGGTTTCGAGGTCGTGTCGATCCGGAGTTCGCTCTCGGGAGCGACGCAGTGGGCGCTCTCGGCGCTGCTGTGGCGGGCGAAGCGCCGCGGCCGCGAGTTTCGCGGCATCCACGAGCCGCTCTATCCGCCACTCATCCTGGCGGCGCTGCCGGTGGCGGCGCTCGAAGCGCTCGTCGCGCGCACGTGCCACATGGATTTTGTGCTGCGGAAACCCGGGTGAGGCCGCGCGAGATCGGGCGGGACTTCGCCTGGGGTGCCGCCTCGGCCGTGCTCGTCTGGCTGATCATCGAGGTGGCGGGGGGCATCTGGGGCCACATCGGCGGGCGCGATTTGCACGGCTTCTTCCTGCCGCGCTTCGAGGAGGCAGCCCGGCGACTGATCGGGGCGGGTGAGCTTCCGCTCTGGAACCCGAACGAGTTCACCGGCAACCCGCGCTTCGCGGCACTCCAGGGCATGGTGCTCTACCCGCCAGTGCCGATTCTGTTTGCTCTCCTGCCGCGCTTTCTCGCTCTGCAGGCCCTTTACGCGGTCAATCTCCTGGTCCTGGGCTGGGGCACCGTGGCGTATCTCCGGCGCCACGGCGTGGCCCGCCCGGCCGCGCTGCTGGCGGTGCTGGTGGCGGTGCTGGGCTGTTTCTCGAGCTGGTCGCGGGTCGGGATGGACCACCCGAATTTTCTCGCCAGCGTGGCCTGGGTGCCGTGGATCGCGCTGGCCTGGGAGAACGCAGTCACGCATGGAAGTCGCCCCTGGCTCGGCTGGATGGCGATGGCCGTCCTCGTCCAGTGTCTCGCCGGCTATCTCGAATTCCCGTTGGTGACGGCGGTCCTGCTGGGCGCGATGGCGCTCGTGCCGGCGCAGCGGACTCTCGTGCGGCGCCTCGCTTGTCTGGTCGGAGGTTTCGGTCTCGGCGCACTGTTGGCGGCGATTCAGCTCCTGCCTCTTCTCGAGGCCGTGGGTGAGAGTCAGCGGGTGGCGGAGGTCGGTACCTACGAATCGCTGCGCGCCTTCTACGGGCTCGTTTCGTCGGGGCTCCTGGGGCGGCTTTTCTACCTCCGCTTTCCGCCTCCCGTCCTGGCGCTGGCCGCGGGCGCGCTTCTCGTTCCGCGACGTGCGCACCTGGCCTGGCTGGTCGCGTTGCTCTGGTCGCTATTGGCGATGGATCCGCCATTTTCAGCACTCTACATGCTCCCGCCTTTCTCCGGATTCCGGAATGCCTTGGCCTGGACTCACGTGACCGGGGTCTTTCTGGGCTGGCTTGCCGCGGCGGGTCTCGGGGCGCTTGCGGTACACCGCTGGGGCATGGCGCGGGCGGCGGCGGCAGCACTCGGGCTGTTGGCGGTGCTCTGGTGCGGGCAGGGGATCTTCCACGCTCCGCGCGACATGCCCATGCGTCTCCCCGATTATCCCCTGCTCGAGGAGCGGGTCCGGCAGATCGCTCGGGCACGTGCCGCGCGCGATCCAGAGGCCCGGCTCGTGTCACGGCACGAGATCGATTCGGGCTCGACCGTGCGCCACGATCTGCCGACGCCCGAGGGCTACGACCCGGCGATGCCCCCCCGCCGGATACTGCGCTTGATGGACCACATCGCGGCCCGAGGCGGCGGCGAGCCGGGCCGGATGCTGCGCTTCCAGGCCGATCCCCGTCTGGCGGAGCTGCTCGGGGTGGGCTTTGTCGCGCTTCACCGCGATCGGGCCGCGGAGATCGAAGCTCTCGACTTCGAGCGGATCACGGCCCTGCCGGGCGACGATGTGTTGCTCTACCGGCCGCCTGTGCCGCGGGTGCGTTTGGTGCACGAGGTGGTGGCGGCGGCCGATGACGGCGATGCCTTTGCGCGCACCGTCGATCCGGCACGCGATCTGCGCCGCTCGGCGGTCGTCGAGGGCGGAGTTGCCGAGGTCGCTCCCCTCGACGCGAGCGGGCGTGAAGACGTGGTCGTGGTCCGGGAGGCGCCCGAGGAAATTGTGGTGGCGACAGAGACTGTATCGACCGGGCTGCTTGTGCTTACCGACACCTGGTTTCCCGGCTGGGAGGTTCACGTCGACGGCGTGGCGCGGGCGTTGTTGCGGGCCGACTACGCGTTCCGCGCCGTGGTCGTTCCGGCGGGTCGGCACGAGGTGACCTTTCGCTACCGGCCGGGCTCGCTGCGCCTCGGCGCGGGCGTCAGTTTCGTGGCTCTGGTCGCCGCGCTGGCCCTCATCCTCTCGCGGCGCCGGCCCCTGACACCCGGGGTGTCGCCGGATGAGGCGGGGAGGGCGAGGGTGTGAGGGCGGAGCGTGGAGATGCACGGGCACTCGGCGAGGCAACACTCGCAGGAGTCCTTTTCTTCGCTCTCGCCGCAGGGCTGCTTTATCCGCTCTTCTCCGACCCCGCGCATTCGGTGCTCGACCCGCGTGGCGTCGATTGGCTCTACGGCTGGCATCGACCGTGGAACGCGGTTGCGCAGGGGGAGGCCCTGCTGCGCGATCTGAAGCTCGCGATCTGGGTCTATGGCGCGGGCTGGCGCGGCCTGGTCGAGCATCCGCTCGCGCTCTTCGACGCGGGGATCTTCCACCCGGCGCCGGCGTCTCTCGCCTACAGCGAGCACGCGCTTGGCAAGCAGGTTCTCTTCGGGCCAATCTTCGGTCTGACGGGCAACCCGGTGCTGGCCTACCAGCTCGACCTCTGGCTCTGCTTTGGGCTCTCGGGGGCCGCGATGTTCGCTCTTGTCAGGCATTTCGGTGCCGGCCCCGGCGCGGCCCTGCTGGCGGGCTTCATCTACGCCTTCTGCCCGGCCCGCATCGAGATGGTGCACTACTCGCACCTCATGACCGGCCAGTGGCTGCCGCTGGCGCTGCTTTTTCTCGATCGCACGATGCTGCGCGGTCGCTTGTCGGACGCTCTCGTCGCAGCCGGGTTTCTTGCAGTACATTTCCTGACGTCGGTTTATCTGGCCTATGTCGGGCTCACGGTCGTGCTGGCCTGGGCGGCTGCTGGGGTGCTCGCCGGATCACCGCGACCGGGGCCACGCGGGCTCGGCCTTGCCGCGCTGGCGCTCGGGCTGGCCCTCATCCCCTTCGCGCTGGCGGCAATGCCCTATCTCGACGTGCGCGCCACGGGCACGCTGCACGACTTTCGGCTTGCGCCGGCGGCGCTGGTCGGGGTCTCGCTCCATCCCTGGCGCGGCTTGCTCCTGCCCCCCGCATTCGTGCAGGGCGCGAATGCCCGCCTCGGGCAGGGGGCGTATGCGTATCTTGGCGTGCTGCCACTCGTGCTGGCAGCACTCGCGTTGCCTGTACTGCGGCGCCCGAAGAGCCCCGAGGTGTACCGCGGCGTCGCCATCGGGCTCGCCATCGCCATCCTGTCCTGGATCCTGGCGCTCGGTCCGGAGGTCTCGATCGGGAGCAGGGCGATTACGATGCCCTACTGGCTCGCGATGGAATGGGTCCCCGGTTTCTCGTCGATGCGGGTGCCGTCGCGCTTCGTGCTCGGGCTCGTGGCCGGATTCGCGTTGCTGGTGGGCCTTGGCGCGGAGAGACTGCTCGCCGCCGCGCGGCGTGCTCACTGGCCGGCGGCTCTCCGCGGCGCGGCTGTGGTCGCGCTGGCACTGCTGGTCATGGTGGATTTTGGAACGGCGCGCCGGACGTGGCCGCTCCATCGCGTGCCCGTGGGCGCCGAGCGCGGGCGAGTCTACGCGGCGTTGGAGAACCAGCCCGCCGGACCGCTTCTCGAAGTTCCCTTCGCCGGCCGCGGCGGTCGTCACGCGATCGACGCTATGCTGGCGGCCGTCTCGCACGGCCGGCCCTTGCTCAATGGGACGAGCGGTTACGCACCGCCTTCTCAGTCGATGGTCAGTGACCTCGTCGCGACACTGCCCGCTGCGGCAAGTCTCACCCTGCTCCGGCGCATGACGGGGCTGCGCTGGATCATCGTTCACGAAGAGTTGCTCGAGCCCGACGAGCGCGCCCGCTGGCAGCACCCGGCGGGTCTGCGCGAGGTCGAGCGCGACCATGACTCTGTGCTCTATGAGTTGGAGCCCGGCGCGGGCCCGGCCGATCTCCTGCCCGCGCTGCGCGAGTGCGCGCGCAGCGGACGTGGATGTGGCTTCTCCGAGGCCGACCGGATTCTCCTGCCGGGGGCCGACCGCAACGGTGATGGCCGCATCGTGATCGCCTGCCTCGGCGATTCGAACACCGATGCCGGCTGGCAGCATGAGCAGGATCCCACCTTCCCGCGGGATCGGGGCTGGTGCGAACGCCTGCCCGAAGCGCTCGGGGCCGCGTCGGTCGAGATCGTCAACCTGGCGGTGCCGGGGGCGAGCGCGGTTCAGCAGCCCATGCCCTCGGTCGAGGAGGCGCAGGTCCATTTTGATGGCGACCGACAACTCGCCGCCGTCCTGGCGGCCAGTGCTCCGGACATCGTGCTGATCTCCTTCGTGACGAACGACGCCCATCCGCGCCGCGCTCGGGAACTCGGCCGCTCGCTCACGGCCGAAGAAGTCGTGGGTGTCCACCGCGAGCTCCTCGCGCGCGCCGAGAGCGCCGGAGTTCTGCCTCTGGTTGCGACGGCACCCCGGCCGCGCGCCCCGGGGCATGGCTCACGATCCTACCGTCTAGAGGGCCTGGTGGTGGCGATCAACGATGGCTTGCGTGAGGCCGTTCCGGAGGAGCGCCTGATCGATTTTGCGGCTGCCGTCGTTCCAGCTGATTATCTCGATGACATCCACATGAACTCCGCCGCGCACGAACGCCGGGCCCGGTTGGCCGCACAGAAGATTCGCGCACTCCTGCCGGCGGGGGCACCCGTGGCACGAGCGGCGGGAGGCCCGCCGGCTGCGGCCAACGCACTTCCCGTTGACGCGGCGAGCGAGTCCGCGCGCCGACATGCCCAAACCGCCTCCGGAGAGAGCGGAGCCGTCGCGGGGCGACCGGGGGAGCTCAATTCGGGGCGGGCTCGACCCGCAGCGCAAAACCCATGATCGACGGCTTGCCGGCGAGGTTCTGCAGGAGCGACGCGGGTGCCGCCGCGAGCACCGCCGGCGTGTAGAGGGGCAGCCGGCCGTTGCGCAGCCAGCGCCGTAGCGCGGGCAGGCGGTCGACGGCGAGATTCTGCAGCGAGATCGCCCAATGCGCCGGCTGCAGAACCGGGTGGATCGTCAATCGAGTAAAACCGGCGCGGCGAGCCATCGCCTCGAAGCCGGACGGATCCCAGAAGAAGAGATGGCGTGGCTGGTGGAGCCCGCCCCAGTAGCGGCCGAAGACTCGCGCATCCCACGAGTCGAGATTCGGCAGCTCGCCCATCATCACACCACCGGGCCGCAGGAGCCGCACGCAGGTGCGCAGCAGTTCGAGCGGGTCGGCCACGTGTTCGATCAGGTGCGTCGCGACGATCGCGTCGAAGCTCCGAGGAGCGTAGGTGTCCGGTGCGAGCTGGCCCGCGCGCAGGTGGAGCCGGGGCGAACGCGGGCTCTGGATCACTTCTGGATTGATGTCGATGCCGTGCAGCTCCCAGCTGCCGATCGCCTCGAGGGCGGCGAGAAACGAGCCGTCGGCGCAGCCGATGTCGAGGATCGCGCCCCGCGATCCGATGCAGGCCCGGATTCGCCGGCCGAGACCTCGGCTGTAGCGACGCTTGAGCGCGTCGGCGATGGGCGAACCCTGGTAGTGCCAGGCGTGGTAATCGGGCGGGTAGAAGGCGGCGAGATCCGCGGGCCGCGGCAGGGGATCCTGCTGCACGACGCCACACGCGCGACACTCCACCAGCGTCGACCGCTGCGGCAGCGGGTACTCGTAATCCGGCACATCTGCGAATCGGAGCGCACCTTCGAGGCATCCGCAGAGCCCGCAAGTAAAGCTCAGATACGCTCCGGTCGACCCGGCCAGAGCAGCCGCCAGCAGCTGGAGAGCCGAATCGTGCTGACCCCGCGCGTGGCGATGTCGGCGCCGAGCTGTGCCCAGGCCGGTTCGTAGCGGTGCCACGGGATGGCCGGGTAGGCGTGGTGGAGAGCGTGGAAGTTGTGGTGCAGCATGAACCACGACAGCACGGGGCCGGTCTCGATCATGCGGACGGAGGCATAACGGCCCGCCGGCAGGCCGACGTGCGGCAGATAGTTGACGTAGAGCGGGTGGAGATAGCAGAGCACGAGACGCGGCAGGACGATCGCCCAGAGGGTGGCCGTCGGCGCTGCGATCAGCAGCGCCCCCAGCAGCGTGAGACTTGCCAGAATTTGTATGTGATCGCGCCGGCTCCAGCCTTTCTCGGGGTCCGCAGCGTAGCAGAGGGCGCGCGACTCTCTCTCGCCGGCGAAGTAGCGGAAGATGAGGCTCCAGAGCGGGCCGCGGATCTGCCAATGATCGGGATCGCGACCGGGCTCGTTGGTGAACTTGTGGTGCAGGAGGTGATGCGTGGTCAGGCGGTCGTAGAAGATGAAGACCGGGATCGCGCCGAGGCGCCCGATGCGGTCGTTCAGGCGGCGGTTCGGCGAGATGGTCTGGTGGATGCCCTCGTGCCAGACGGTGAACGCAAGGTTCATCGCCAGGGTGCCGAGCATGAGCGTCGCCCACCACGGCAGCCAGCCCTGCGCCGACCCGCCCCAGGCCAGGCCGAGCCCGATCCACTCGAGCAGAGCGACCATGGCCGTCCGCGCATCGATCACCGCCGGGCGCTCGGCATAGGCGAGATACGGATGGCGATTCTCGGTGATGGCGGCCACGGGCGGGATCCCACGCGGCCGGCGCTGGAACCGAGCCGCGCCAAGACGCTACCACCGGCTCGAAAGACCGGTCAACGGAGCGTTCCCGATACCGGGCCTTTCTTTCTTCCGCCGGCCTCGCAATAGCCGGGGCTTTGCCTCGTCCGGCTCGGGCCAGTAGGCCCGGCCGTGGCGCGCAGTGGTGGCGCGGACCTGTTTGGCAGGATCCACGGCAGAGGAGTCCGAGATGGCGATCGATTTTACCTTCCCCCCCGAAGTCGAAGCGGTGCGGCAGAAGTTCCGCGATTTCATGCAGCAGGTCGTGGCGCCGGCCGAGAAGGATCTGCACATCGATCGCGGCGACCCGGAATCGCGCCGGCAGATTCTCTCGACCATCTTCGATTTGCGGCAGAAGGCGCAGCAGGGCGGGCTCTGGCTGCCGCATATGCCGCGCGAATTCGGCGGCCTCGGCTACGGCCCAACCGCCGTGGCCGCGATCTCGGCCGAGTCGGCCCGCACGTCGTTTGGGCCCTTCGCGATCAACTGCCAGGCGCCCGACGAGGGCAATATGCATACCCTCCTCCATTTTGGCACTGATGAACAGAAGGAGCGCTTCCTGCGTCCGCTTTGCGAAGGCCGGGCGCGCTCGTGCTTCGCGATGACCGAACCGGAGGTCGCGGGCTCGGATCCGACTCTGATCCAGACCCGAGCCGTGCGTCACGGCGACGAGTGGCTGATCAACGGCCACAAATGGTTCATCAGCGGTGCCAAGGGGGCCAATTTTGCCATCCTGATCGCCTGCACCGACCCGGAGGCGGATCCTCCCCAGGCCCGCAACAGCGCCTTCATCGTCGAGACGCCGAGCGAGGGCTGGGAGATCGTGCGCGACGTCGAGACCATGTCGGGCGGCCACAACCACTGCGAGATCCGCATCAACGACCTGCGCGTGCCGCACCGCAATATCCTGGGCGGCGTGGGTAATGGCCATCGGCTCGGTCAGGTGCGCCTTGGCCCGGCCCGGCTCGCCCACTGCATGCGCTGGCTCGGCCAGATCGAGACCGCGCTCGAGATGATGGTCGACCGCTCGACCAAGCGCTTCGCGCACGGCTCGCTGCTCTCCGACAAGCAGGGTATCCAGTGGAAGATCTCCGAGTCGATGATGGAGCTCTACGCCGCCAAGCTGATGGTGTTGCACGCAGCCTACCTGATCGAGAGCGGGGCGGACTTCCGCGTGCCGGTCTCGATCTGCAAGCATCACGTCGCCAACACGCTATGGCGCACGGTCGATCGCGCCATCCAGGTGCACGGCGCGCTCGGCTATTCGAAGGACACCCCACTTGCGAACATGCTGCTTGCGGCGCGCTGGTCGCGGTTTGCCGATGGCGCCGACGAGGTCCACATGATGCGCATCGCGACCAGCACGATTGATGCGTGGCGTGGCGAGGGTTCGCTCGCCGGGCCGATGGGACGGTTGCCGCTCTAGGCGGCCAGGCCGCGATCCCCGGATCCGCGCCCGGCTGCGGCATCGCCGCGCGCGCAGGACGCCGGGGCCGCTGTGGCTCTCCTGTGGTGGAGAGCCGCAGCGGACGTTGAACGACGAAGCTGCTGTGCCGCCGGGCCGAGCGGGTTCAGCCCGCCGGCTCGGTCCGCAGCAACTCCGAGAGCCCGTAGCCGACCTGCTCGCCGAGGCGCCATTCGGTCAGCCCCTCGCCGATTGTCGTGGTCGTCCCGCCGCGGCGGTTGCGCAGCGGAATGAAGCCCAGCACGCGGCCCGTGATTTCGAGTGATTCACCCGCTGCCGTGCGGGCGTGCACGCAGAGCGCGCGATGGAAGGGTGTGCCCTCCTCCCAGTCGATCTCCACCGTGGCTTCGACCAGCGGCTCGAGGTGGCCAGCGCGGATCATGACGCCGCCACGACGGGTCTGGTCATCGCCGCGGCGAATCACTGACACCATGAGGCCCAGGTCGGCACCGAAGTTCATCGTCAGCCATTCGTAGCCCTCGATCGCCTGCCAGTGGCGCGGCCCCCAGGAGTGATCGCGCAGTCCGAGCCCGTCGATCTCGATCGCCGGGGTGCCCTCGATCTCGATCCGCCCGCGTATCCGCATGTGCTGCTCGTAGTGGGCGCGCGCGAACTGGTTCTCGGCGTCGCGATTCTGTTCGCTCTCATCCTGTGAGTGACCGTAAATGGGTCCGACGGCGTCGTGTTCGAGGTCGATCTCGACCCGCCGCAGCGGATTCTCGGTGAAGGCGCGCTTGGGGTCGGCCATCTCGCGCGGCCGGGCCATCTCCAGCATCGACCCGCGGTAGTGCGTGCGCAGCCGCTGGGTGGGTTCCAGAACCTCAAATTTCAGTCCGCCCGCGTCGAACGCGTCGTTATGGGTGATTTCGGGGCGTTTGAACATGAAATAGACGCGGCCGTCGGGCAGGTAGAGCGTCACCGTCATCTCGGCACGACGCTCGTTGGCCCGATTGCCGAGGCGCACGAAGCCCCCGACCTGACGCAACGGGTCGTGGAAGTTGAAGTACATGCTCTCGTTGAAGTTCAGCTCGGGACCGAGAGGATGCGTGAAATCGTCCGCCGGCACGAGATTGCCAATGATTTTCGCCATCTGATCTTCCCCCACTTTGGCCTCTACCCACATCGCTATGGCAGACGCCAAGGCCTGCGACGAGGCCCGGCGGGAGAAGCCGATGGGCTCGGCGGCGCCCGGAGAGTTGCGGGCGCGTCATCCGTTGCGCGAAGGCTATGGATCGCGCCCGCGCGTCCGCGCCTGGGGCCCCGAGGCGCCGCAGGTCCGGGTGTGCCGCCGGCGCAGGGCCGGCCAGGAGGAGTGCAGGGCTAAGGTTCGAGTCGCCCGGATGCTGGGACGAAACTGGATAATTCCTGGATCGCTAGTTTACCAGGGTGATCTGGGTGGCCTATGGTGTCGGTGTCGCGGCCGCTGCCGAGGAACCCCCGCAATTCTCTTGAGGTCCCAAGTGTGATGATGAGTTCGCCCAGGACGCCCGGTGCCCCGTTTGCCTGTGCTCTGGTCGTCGGCCTGGGAGTGCTCCTCGGAGCGAGTTCAAGAGCCGAGGCCAAGCCCGACAACGACACCTTGCGCTGTTTCGATTCCCTGATGAAGGGCGCGCGTCGCTACGCCGTCGAGGCCGCGCAAGCGATCTCCAAATGCGAGATGACGCGCCTCGAGACCCAGCCCGGCCAGAGCTGCGCGGACAATAGTCGACGCGCGGGCGATCTCGCCAACGCCGCCAAAAAGTTCGTCGAGAGCATGAGCAACTGCCAGAGCGGCCGCTTCGCCGCGATCTGTCCGCTGGAGAGCCGCACGCTGGCTGCGTTCGACACGGCTGTCCGCGGCCCCGAGCAGTCGCTCGAGACGCGCTTCGTCGACATGATCTCGGGCGCATTCGCGGGCGGGCTTCTGCCGCAATGTCCCGCGCCCGTGACGCGGCCTTCCACCAAGGCACGCGAGTGCGGCAAGGCGATCGCGACGGTCTGGAAGGAGACCCTCGACGACGCCCTGGAATGCATTTTCGACTGCGAGCTTCGCGTGCTCAAGCGGGACGAAGGAGAACTTTGTATCGATCTACTGACCGGGGCCGCGAGCGAGCACAAGCTTGGCGAATGTCTTGCCGAGGTGGCCGACGATGCCGCGTTGGCGCTGGTGCGTCGCTGCGACGACGCCGCCGTTTCGGATCTGGGTTGCCCGCTGGCGGCGACCTCGTCGGTGCAGGTCTCGGAATTGATCGTCGGCGGCGTGCTGGGCTTCTCCGAGGCGTTGAATCTGAAGGCCCTGCACGCAACCTGCCGCACGGACACCGAGACCACCGTGCCCTCGGCGCCCGGGGCCGGCACCCTCAAGCCGAGTGGCCGGAGCGTGAGCATCGCTTGTGGAAGTCTGCTCGACAGCGATTTCTTCGACGGCGACGACCTGCTCGTGCTCAACTCGCACGTCAACTGCGACGCCGCTCGCGGCGATCTCGACGGCCTCGTGATCACGGCCTCGGACGTCACGATCGACGGCCAGGCCGTCTGGGGCGTGAATGGTCCGGATGTCGACTCGGCCCGCACCGGCGCCGGCATCGTGATCGCCGCCGGCACCAGTGGCGTCACTCTCAAGGGGATCAAGTACATCCGCAACTTTGGCGTCGGGGCCGAAATCGAGGCCGGGGCCTCGGGGGTCGTCATCCAGGACCTGAGCGTCCGGCGCAACGAAATCGCCGGCGTGCTCTCCCGTGGCAACGCGGTCGAGCTGAGCCGAATCTACGCCGACCGCAACAAGGTCTCGTTCGATCTCGCCGGTGACGATGTGGTTCTGGTCGATTCCACCGCCCGACGGACGGACGACGCCGATGGGGCTTCGGTGGTCATCGAGGGGGAGGATCTCAACTCCAACGGCCGCGCGATCCGCGTCAACGACTGCCTGATCGAATCCAACAAGGGCATGGGCCTGTTGGTTCGCGGCAGCGCCAACCGTGTGCGCGCAACGAGGATCCTCCGCGGCCGCGGCCACGCTCTGGTGATCCAGGGCGACGGCAACAGGATCGAGGACAATCTCATCAGCGACAACCGCGCCGGCCACGGCGTGCTGGTGCAGGGGCGCCATAACGTGATCCAGCGCAACCGCAGCGAGCGCAACGAGTACAACGGTTTCCAGATCGTCGGCAGCGAGAACGAGCTCTTCTTCAACGAGGCGGGCGATCCGGGTGGCGGCCGCGGCAACGGCGGCGATGGTTTCGTTGTCGCGGGTGCCCTGAACCTCTTCGGCGGCAATGTCGCGACCGACAACTCCGGCAAGGCGTTCGAGCTCCACCCGACGACGGTCGATCTCGGCGGAAACGTCGCGAACTAGCGCAGGGACAAGTCGCTCACCCGGCCTGCTCGCGCGCGAGCTCGTCGATCTCGGAGGGCGCGTCGCGCAGGAGCACCCGGACGCGCCAAGCGGGCGCGCGTCTGGTTTCGGCTCGGGGGCCGTGATTCGCTCCAAGCATGGGGCGTCTGCTGATCGTCGCCCACAGGCTCCCGGTCACGCTGACGCACGGCCCGGGAGGCGCCGGGATCGAACGCAGTCCGGGGGGTCTCGCGACCGGGCTAGCGGGCTATCACGCGCGCTCGGAGGCTCTGTGGATCGGCTGGCCCGGCGCGGCTCCGGCCGCAGGTCTCGATTCCGCCGCGACTGAGTCGATCGCGGCGCGGCTGGCCCACCTGCGCTTGCACCCGGTCTGGATCGATCCGGACGAGCATCGCGGGTTCTACGAGGGCCATTCCAACGGCGTGCTCTGGCCACTCTTTCACTACTTGCTCGACCGACTCCCGCTGCACAGCACCCATTTTCCGGCCTGGGAGCGCGTCAATAGCAATTTCTCCGACGAAGTCGTGCGCCGCTACCGGCCCGGCGATCGGATCTGGGTGCATGACTACCAGCTGATGCTCGTGCCGGGGCTCGTCCGCGAGCGTCTGCCCGAGGCTACGATTGGTTTCTTTCTCCATATCCCGTTCCCGGCGGCGGAGATCTTCCGGATCGTCCCGCAGCGTAAGCGTCTGCTCGAAGGGTTACTCGGCGCCGATCTCGTGGGGTTCCACACCGCCGGCTACATGCGGAGTTTTGTCTCGTCGTTGCAACGGGTGCTGGGAACGACGGCCGGGATTGACCGCGTGTGGGCCGGAGCCCGCGAGGTCCGGCTCGCCGTGCTGCCGATGGGGATCGATGTCGCGCGCTTCGAAGAACTCGCCGCAGCCCCGGAGGCGTGGGATCTGGAGCGCGAGATCAAGGGCGATGGCGCGGTGCGGCTTCTGCTCGCGATCGACCGGCTCGACTACACCAAGGGGCTGCGCCGGCGCTTGCTGGCCTTCGAGGAGTTGCTGCGTCGGCGACCCGATCTGCACGGACGGGTGCGCCTCGTACAGGTGGCGGTGCCCTCGCGCGAGGGGGTGGAGGCCTACCAGGAGTTCCGCACCCAGGTCGAAGCTCTGATCGGGCGCATCAATGGCGTTTTTGGAACGCCGCAGTGGACCCCGATCCGCTATGTCCACCGCGCCCTGCCGGAGGCCGAGCTGGTGGCCCTCTACCGGGCGGCCGACGTCATGCTGGTGACGCCGCTGCGCGACGGTCTCAACCTGGTCGCCAAGGACTTCGTGGCGACGCGCTCCGACGAGGGGGGCGTGTTGGTGCTGAGCGAGTTTGCCGGTGCGGCTTCCGAGCTGGCCGAGGCCCTGATCGTGAACCCCTGGGACGTCGATCGTGCCGCGAGCGTGTTCGAGCGGGCGCTCGCGATGGGAGAAGCGGAGCGGCGGGCCCGCATGCGGGCGCTGCGGCGCCGGGTCGCCGATGGCGACGTTGCCAGCTGGGCCGAATCGTTTCTCGTGACCCTTGATGCGGCCGCGGCCTGCGCGCGCGACTCGTCGCGGGCGCCGGCTCCGCCCGAGGAGTTGACGGCGCTGGTCGCGCACATGCGCGCCAGTTCCCGGCTCATCCTCCTGCTCGGTTACGATGGCACGCTCGTGCCGCTGGCGGCGGTGCCGGCACTTTCGATGCCCGACGAGGCGCTCGTCGGTCTTCTGCGCGCTCTCGCCCAAAGGGCCGGCACCGAGGTCCACGTGGTGAGCGGCAGCGCCTGGGACCTTCTCGGCGCACGCCTGGGCGAGCTGCCGATCCACCTCCATGCCGAGTACGGTTTCTGGCATCGGGCACCCGGTGCCCCGGGCTGGACCTCGCGCGAGTTGCCGGTGTTGGCTTGGCGCGAAGCCGCCCTCGAAATCCTGCGCAGCTTCACCGCACGTACTCCGGGTTCGCTCATCGAGGAGAAGTCGGTCTCGCTGGCGTGGCATTACCGCTGGGCCGATCTCCAGTACGGGGCTTTTCAGGCCAACGAACTCCGGGTCCATCTCGCTCAGGTGCTGAGCAACGAGCTGGCCGAAATCGTGGCGGGCGAGAAGGTGGTCGAGATCCGGCCGGCGGGTCTGCACAAGGGGCTTGTCGTCGAGACGCTCGACCCGGCGCCTGCCGGCGGGGCGCTGGTGGTCGCGATCGGCGACGACCGCACGGACGAGGATCTCTTTGCGGCTCTGCCCGACGGTGCGATCTCGGTCCACGTCGGCACCGGCCCGAGTCGGGCGACACTTCGGGTGATTTCTCCCGAGGCGGTTCGCGGTCTTCTCGGCGCGCTGCTGCGGAGCGCGGCCGTGGCATGAGGGTCGCCGGAACGATAGTCTCCGGGGTGATGCAGTCCCGGCCCTCCGCTGCTTCGGCTTCTCGAGTTCGCCCGGGGGGAGGCCGCGGCGGATCCGCTCCCTCGGACCCGCCCGTCACCCCGCCATCACCCGACGCGGCTTCGCTCGTCGAGCCGAGCGCCGACGAAATCCTGGATGCGGTCCGCGACACGGTTTTCGTTCTCGACGCGGGAGGGCGGATCGTCCGGCTGAGCGCGGCACTCGAACGTGCTCTCGGCGTCTCCCGGAACGCGCTTCTCGGCTCGGAGTTTGCGGTGTTGCTGCATCCCGACGATGTCTCCGCGGCCACTGGGCTCGTCCGTCGGGCTCTCGCGGGCGAGGACACGTCTCCTCTCGTCGTGCGCTCGGTGGGGGCTGCGGGCGAGGTCGTTTGGGCCGAACTCCTCCTCCGGGCGCACGCGATCCGGGGCCGGACCTTCGTCATCGGCACGGGCCGTGATGTCGGAGAGCGGCTGCTCGCGGAGCGGCGGGAGCACGTGCAGCTCGAGCTCTCGCGGCAAGTAGCGGAAGGCGCGAGCGGCGAGACGATCTTCGCCCGTCTCGGTCAAGAGATGCTCGAGACCCTGCCGGCCGATCTCGTGTTGGTATTCATCCTTGACCACGGCTCATCCGTTGCCCGGCTGGCCGGCGCACACGGCTCGGCCGCAGCACACGCGGTGCTGCCGGCCGAGGTTCCGTTGACCGAGGCCGCGCTGGCGTGGCTGACGCGGGGGCCACGGGCGATCGTGAGCGAGGGCGAGATCGCGCGCGGGCTGTTCCCGGGCAATCTCGGGGAGCGGCTCGGGGTGACGGGCCTCGTGAGCGTGGCTCTGCAAGCCGAGGGGCAGCGAAGGGGCTTCTTCGCGGCTGTAAGGTTTGGCGGGGCAGCGTTCGACGCACGTAGCCGCCGCCAGGGCGAGCTCCTGGCCAGGGCACTGGCTGGCCTGCTCGGCCGGCACGAGCGGCATGAGAAGCAGGCCGTGGATGCCGCTCTCGGCGTTTGTGCGCGCGAGCTGATCGCGCAGCTCGAGACCGAGGATCTCCACGACCATCTCTGCGCAACGACGCGCGCCGCGCTCGGGGCGGACTTCGTGGCTCTCTTCCTGCTCACCGAGGACCGGGCGAGTCTGGTTCAGCTCGCGGGGGCGGGGCTCCTGGCGCGGCCACGCGAGGAACTGGCGACCGTACGCATCCCGCTCGATGTAATCCCTGAGATCATGGCTCGCCTGGCGCGCGAGGATGTGGTGGCGCTGCCGACGCCCCTGCACGACCGCCTGGTTCCCCTGGTTCTCCGCGAGGGCTGGGGGGATGCGGCCGCGATTGCGATCGCTCTGCGCCGGGGCCAGGAGCTGATCGGAATCCTCGTCGGGGCCTGGCGGGAACCGCGCCTCGGCTTCAGCGGAGTCGAACTCGGGACGGCGCGCGGGCTCACGGGCCTGGCCGCGTTGGCGATGGAGAACGCTCGCCGCTTCGAGGCGGTGGTCGCTGCCGGCCGCCTCAAGACCGATTTCGTGGCAACCATTTCCCACGAGCTGCGGACACCCTTGAACTCGCTCCTGGGCTACTCGCATCTCCTGCTCGAGGGCGAATTCGGACCGCTCGACGCCGAACAGCGCGACGTGGTGGCACGGATCGAACGCAATGCCGGTCGTCTCCATGAGCTGATCGAGCAGGTTCTCGATCTGAGCCGGCTCGAGGCCGGCCGGCTGCGGCCGGTGAAGACGTATCTCCGGCTGCGGGACGTCGTCGCCGCGGCCAGCGCGGCGGTGGCGCCCCTGCGCCGGGATGACGTCGAGCTGGTCGTCGAGGTCGCGCGCGATGGCGGTGGCGCGATCGGGGATGCCGTCAAGCTCCGCCTCGTGCTGGTCAACCTCCTCCAGAACGCTCTCCGCTACACGCCGGCGGGGCGGGTCTCGCTGCGGGTGGGGCGGGAGGGCTCGCAGCTCGTGGTCACGGTGGCGGACACGGGTGTCGGCATCGCACCCGAGCATCTGGAACGGATCTTCGAGCCTTTCCGCCAGCTCGCGCCGAGCCTGACCCGAGACCAGGGCGGTGTCGGGCTGGGTCTCTATATCGTCAAGCGCCTTGTCGAATTGATGCATGGGCAGGTTTCCGTCGAGAGCACGCTCGGTTCCGGCTCGACGTTTCGGTTCGCAATTCCGCTCGAGTGGGTGGGATCCGGGCGTTCGTCCGCGAGTTGAGTCAGGGGCCGCGCTCTGCGAGGGAGCAGGGTCATGGCGCTGACCGGCAAGCAGAAGCGACGCCTGCGGGCGCTCGGGCACGGACTCTCGCCGGTCGTTCAGGTCGGCCATCGCGGGCTCGGCCCGGAGCTGCTCCAGGAGACCGACGCACAGCTCGCCGCCCACGAACTGATCAAGGTGCGCCGCCTGCGCGAGTGCCCGCTCGAGCGGCGCGAACTCGGCCATGCCCTTGCGACTTCGCTTGGTGGCGAAGTCGCGGGCGAGATCGGGCACGTGATCCTGCTCTACCGCGCGCACCCCGCGCGGCCGCGCATCGTGTGGGAGCCCGGCGACGAGAGTGCGGCGGACCCGCGGGTCGATCCGGTCGGTTGAGCACGAGCTCGCCCTTGACCCGATGCCACCGGGACGCTGGAGGCCCCGGATGAGCGAGCGGGTGATGGCGCCACCGGCAGGGCCGGAAGCAGCGCGCCGGCAGATCCTCGAGGTGGACGCGACCCGGGCCGGATTACGGCTCGATCAGTTCCTCGCCCAGCGCATCGCCGGCCTGTCGCGCGGCCGCGCCCGGGTCCTGATCGAAATTGGTGGCGTGTTCGTCGACGGCGCGCGCACGCGCGTGCTGGGCCGGCGTCTGCGCGTGGGCCAGCACGTCGAAGCCTGGCTCGGCGGCGCGCTCGAGCGGGCCGGCAGCCGGCTGGGTAGCGCAGCGCGCGCCGCCGACGAACGCGCGCTGCCCTGCCCGGTGATCGTCTTCGAGGATGAGCATGTGCTGGTCGTCGACAAGCCGGCCGGGCTGCTGACCGCGCCGACGCCCGAGGGGGATCGGGGCAACCTGGTCGCATTGCTCGAACACGCCGGTCACGGCGCTCTCCACGTCGTGCACAGACTCGATCTGCCGACGAGTGGGTTGGTCGTGCTGGCGCGCAGCGCACTTGCCAACCGCGAGTTGTCGGCGGCCTTCCGCGATCGGCGGATCGAGCGGTCCTATCGCGCAGTGGTCGCGGGCTGGCCCGCCGCGGATGCCTTTCGCGTGGCCGAGCCCATCGCTGGACGCCCCGCCGCGACGCGCGTTCGGGTGCTCGATCGGCTCGTGGGCGGTGCTGCCGAGATCGCGGCGTCGCTCGAGACCGGGCGCACCCACCAGATTCGGATCCACCTCGCCTCCGTGGGTCATCCCGTGCTTGGCGACCGGCGCTACGGTGCCCGAGCGCAGCCCGGGAGGAGTGATCCGATTCGCTTGGCGGGGGCGGCGTCGGAGCGGGGCTTGCCCGTGGCAGGTGGCGAGGCGCCGGCACCGGTCGAGGCATCCGCACCGGCCGAGGCGTCGGCACCCGGCGAGGCGCCGGCACCGGTCGAGGCATCAGTACCTGCCAACAACCTCCGGCCTCCGCGGCTGGCCCTCCACGCCGTCATGTTGGGTTTCGCGCACCCCGCCACCGGAGCAGCGCTCCATTTCGAGAGCCCCTGGCCGCCACCGGACCTCGCCGACTGGCGCGCCGCGCTGGGCTGAGAGGGCGTGAAGGTTTTTGCTGATTGCTGGTTCCAGGAGGATGGGGGTGGCGGCCACCTCGACGCCGCCCCTCCTCCGTGATTCCTCCGCCGAGGCTCCGGCGGCCGCGTCTCCCCCTCAGTGGGGCAGGCCGAAGGCGTAGTAGAGGAAGCAGGTGGCGCAGAGCACCCAGCCGCCACTGGTGACCTCGGTGCGACGCCCGGCGGCGAGCTTGAGCAGCGGGTGCAGCACGAGTCCCGCCGTGATTCCGTTGGCGATGTTATAGGTGAAAGCCATCATCGCCACCGTCACGGCAAAGGGGATGGCCTCGGTCGGATCATCGAGCTTGACGCCGCGCAGGGCGGGCAACATGGCGACGCCGACCGCGATCAGCGGGGGCGCGTAGATCCACCCGAGTTCCTGCAAGGGTTCGAGCAGCGGGACCACGAAGAGCGTGCCGCAGAAGAGCGCGGCGGTCACCAACGCCGCGAGCCCGGTGCGTGCGCCTTCGCGGATGCCGGCGGCCGATTCGAGAAAGGCCCCGCTGGTCGAGGTTCCCACCAGGGCGGCGAAGATGCACGAGAGCGCGTTGACCGCCATCGGTCGCTCGATTCCGGGGAAGTCTCCCTCGGCATCGAGCATTTCGCCGGCAGCGCCGAGCCCGACCAGCGTTCCGACCGTGTCGAGAAAACTCACCAGGAAGAGCGTCAGCAGGACCGGCAGGTAATGCCAGCGCAGGACGCCGCTCAGGTCGGCCGCGCCCATGATCGGGTCGAGCGATAGATTTCCGGCAAAGGGCAGGGCGAAGACCGAGTCGGGCAGTGCGGCGAGACCGAGGGCTGCGCCCGCGGCCGCGGTGGTGACCATCCCGAGCAGGAGGGCGCCGGGTACCCCCCGAGTCTGCAACACGGCGATCAGGGTGAAGCCGCCGACGGCGAGCAGAACGCGCGGATCGTGCAGGTCGCCGAGAGCGACCGGAACCGGTCCCGCCCCATGCTTGACCAGCCCCGCCTCGTTCAAGCCGACGAAGAGCAGGAAGAATCCGATGCCCGCCGCGAAGGAATGCTTGAGACCCGGCGCGATCGAGCGCACGAGCCAGGGGCCGGTGCGCAGGGCCACCAGCAAGGCAAAGGCGAGGCCGGTGATCAGCACGGTCCCGAGCCGCTCTTGCCAGGTGACGCCGAGCGCTGCGAGACCGAAGGCGAGAAATGCGTTCTCGCCCATATAGGGTGCCACCGCGAAGGGGCGGTTGGCGACGAGCGCCATCAGCAGCGTGCCGACCACCGCCACCAGGATGGTCGCGACCGTGCTCGGGCCACGCGGAAAGCCGGCGTGGGCGAGGATCGCCGGGTTCAGGACGACGATGTAGGCCATCGCGACAAATGTCGTGACGCCACCGACGACCTCGCGGCGGGCCGTCGTCCCGTGTCGCGTCAGCTCGAACCAGCGCTCGATCATCGCTCCTCCTCAACGCGCGCGGTGGCGCGCGCCGTCCTTCCCGGTACCCCGCAGGGCCCGGATTCCCACTCCCCGGTCTGCTAGCGCAGGCGGGCGGGCGCGAGGCGCTCGGGAGGGCCCATGTTCGAACCGACGATTACCGAAGACCAGCAACAATTCGCCGAGACCGCGCATCGCTTCGTCGCCGAGCGGATTGCCCCCGTGGCCGGCCACTACGACGAGAGTGGCGAGTTTCCGCTGCCGGTCTTTCGCGAGGCTTTCGACCTGGGCTTCATGAATCTCGAGATCCCCGAGGCTTACGGCGGCCTCGGCCTGCACACGATCGACGGCTGTCTCATGGCCGAGGAATTCGCCTGGGGTTGTGCGGGCATCGCAACCAGCGTGATGGGCAACCACCTGGCCGCACTGCCGCTCTTGATCGCCGGCACCGAGGCCCAGAAGCAGCGCTGGCTGCCGCTGCTCACCAGCGATCTGCGTTTCGCCGCCTACGCGTGCAGCGAGCCCGAAGCGGGCTCGGACGTCGCTGGTATGCAGACGCGCATCCGGCAGGATGGCGACGATTGGATCCTGACCGGCCAGAAGCGCTGGATCACCAACGGCGGGCACGCCAGCTTCTATACCGGATTTGCCACGCTTGACCCGAAGCTGCGTCACAAGGGCATCGTCGCCTTCGTGCTCGGGCGCGACACGCCGGGCGTCTCGACCGGCCGCAAGGAGAAGAAGCTCGGCCAGCGCGCCTCCGACACCTCCGACGTCATCTTCGAGGATGTGCGACTCGGCCCCGACCAGATCCTCGGCGTGCCGGGGCAGGGCTTTGCGATCGCGATGGAGACATTCGACAAGTCGCGCCCGATGATTGCCGCCCTGTGCGCCGGTCTGATCCGGCGCTGCATGGAGGAGAGCCGGGACTATGCGCTCGAGCGCAAGACCTTCGGGGTGCCGATCGCGCAGCATCAAGCGGTCCAGTTCATGATCGCCGAGATGGTCATGGCCTATGAGGCGACGCGCATGCTCTATCTGAAAGCGGCCTGGGAAGTCGATCACGAGATCAAGCGCACCTCGACCTCGGCTATCGCCAAGGCGCTGGGGGCGGACTTCGCGATGAAATCAGCCATCGATGCGGTGCAGGTTTTCGGCGGGTACGGCTACACCAAGGAGTATCCGGTCGAGAAACTGATGCGTGATGCCAAGCTGCTGCAGATCTACGAGGGTACGTCTCAGATCCAGCGCATCGTGATCGCGCGGAACTTCCTCGCGCGGAGCTGAGCCGGCCGGTGCAGCCGCGCCGGGCCGGCTGTGGCAACGAGGCCTCGCGCCACGGCCGAGGGCGGCGCCCACGCAGACGGCGCCGCCGCGATCCCGGCCCGTTGCGGCGGGTGATTTGATCGTGCGGGCGGTCTCGGGCAGACGCGGAGGGGGAGGTGGCGTGGTGGTGGCGGACGCGGCGGTGAGTCGGGCACGCGCGGGGCTGCTGGTAGCACTCGCCCTGCTGGTCGGGGCCTGCTCGGCAGCACGGCCGAGTCGTCCCGAGGATCTGTGCTCGATCCTGCGCGAGCGTTCCGAGTGGTACGAAGCCCTGCGCGCCTCCGAGCACCGCTGGGGCGTGCCGGTGCCGCAACAGCTCGCCGTGATCCATCAGGAATCGGGATTCGATGCGTCGGCACGTCCGCCGCGCAGCAGCATCCTGTGGATTTTCCCCGGCCCCCGGCTCTCGAGCGCATACGGCTACGGTCAGGTGCTAGATTCAACGTGGGACTGGTACCAGGATTCGCGCGGTGGCGGGCTTGCGTCGCGCGATGATCTGGAGGACGTCGCCGACTTCCTCGGCTGGTACGGCTGGGTCGGCGAGCAGCGCTTCGGCATCCCCCGCGACGACCCGCGCGCCTACTACGCCGCCTACCACGAGGGGCACCGTGGCTATTTGCGCGGTAGCCACCGCCGCAAGCCGGGCGTCTTGCGCGCCGCGTCGAGCGTTGAGCACCGGACGCGCCTCTATGCGGCGCAGTACGCGCGCTGCCGGCGCGAACTCGAGGAAGCGCTGGAAGGTCCGTGGTGGTGGCCCTTCTGAGCGGCAGGTCGGAGCTGCCCCGACGGGGCCCGCCCACGGGGGCCAGAGCGGCGGGCTGTGCGGCGGCGCACGTCGCTCCGCTCGGGTGCGAGGTCGCGTCCGCACACGGGGGCCGGGGCGGGCTGGATTCGCTGTCGCGCTCAGACCTCGACCTGCATCTCCTCGATGCCGGTGATGAAATTCGAGTTGCGCCACGGCAGCGGTCCCTCGTCGACGAGGCGGGCCAGGGGAATGCGCCGCACGATTTCCTCGAACATCACCCTCAGTTCGAGTCGCGCGAGACTGGCACCGAGGCAGAAGTGCGCGCCGAAGCCGCCGAAGGCGAGATGGTCGTTGGGCCTGCGCTCGACGTCGAAGGCGAAGGGCTCCGCGAAGATCTGCTCGTCGCGGTTGGCCGAGGGGTAGAGCAGCAGCAGCTTGTCGCCGGCGCGAATCGTCTGACCGCGCAGCTCGACGTCGCGGGTCGCGGTGCGTGCCATGTTCTGGATCGGTGAGACCCAGCGCAGCATCTCCTCGACGGCGCAGGCGATGCGCTCGGGGTGGGCCGCCAAGAGCGCCATCTGGGCGGGATGGCGCAGGAGCTGGAGCATGCCGCCGGTGATGACGTGGCGCGTGGTCTCGTCGCCGCCGACCAGGATGAGCAGGGTCTCGTGCAGGAGTTCCTCATCGTCGAGCCGGTCGCCCTCGATCGTGGCGTGGACCAGCGTGCTGATCAGATCGTCGCGTGCTTGCGCGTGCCGCTCGGCGACCACGCGGCGGTTGTAGGTGGAGTACTCCGCGAAGGCCTGTATGGCGCGCTCGACGGTCGCGGGCGGCGCGCTGAGCGAGGTGCCCGAAACCATGTCGTCGGACCAGCGCAGCAGGTCGTCGCGGTCCTCCGGCGCTACGCCGAGCATGTCGCCGATCATGATCATCGGCAGGGGGGCGGCCACCTCGCGCACGAAGTCGAAGCGATCCTTGCGCTGGGCACGGCTCAGCAGGTCGGCGCAGATTTCGCGAATCTTCTGCTCGTGGTCGGCCACCCGACGCGGAGTGAAACCTTTGTTGACGAGGTTGCGCCGCCGTTTGTGCTCGGGATCGTCCATGTTGATCATCGAGGGCAGCGGTGGTGAATCGGGCCGCATCCCGCTCGCGTTGCTGAAGGTCGTCGGGTCGCGCGAGATGCGCTGGATATCGGCGTGGGTGGCGATGCCCCAGACCGCGCCGGCCGCGTCGTGGTAGACCGGTGCGTTGGCCCGCATCCAGGTGAAGTGCGGGTGCGGATCCTCGGCGTAGAAGCGCCCGTCGAGCAAGCGAATATCTGGATTTACGGGATGATCAGCCATGAGGATCCTTGTCTTCCGCCCCCCGGACCTTCGCGGACGGCTGCCAGCACCGGAGTAGTGGACGGGCGGCGCCGCGCCAAGCCGGAGGCCCGGACCTTGGCCACGAGCCGGGCCCTCCTTGTGTGATCCGTCGAGCCGCGTCTTGGCCACCCGGGGGCCGAACCGGTCAGCAACCCAGGAACGCGAACGGCGGGGCGGGGGGTTTTTCTTGAGTCGCCCTTCATTGAGCCGAGCGTTGCTGGCTGGAATCGAAGCGGCCGGAGCGATCGCACTCGACACGCTTGCGTACGCACGTCGCCTGCGCGAGGCGGGCTTCAGCGAGCAACAGGCCCGCGGACAGGCCGAGGCGCTCGCGGCGACCATGACCGATGCACTGGCGACCCGCTCGGACTTGATCGAGGTGGAGGCTCGCCTCGAGAGTCGCTTCTCCTGGATCGATCTGCGTTTTGAGAGGGTGGAGGCGCGGTTCCAGCAGATGGAGGCACGCTTCGATCAGGGCGTGCGCGCGCTTCGTCGAAACGGAGAAGCGTCTGGACCTTCGCCTGGCCGAGCACAGCGCTCGCCTCGAGGCCCGGCTCGCCGACATGGAGCGGCGGATCACCGTCCGCCTCGGGGGCATGGTGGTCGCGACCGCAGGCGCGGTCTCGGCGCTGGCGCGCCTCCTCTAGCCGGCTCAGCGCCGCACGAGCGTGCGCAGGTACTCGCGGCGCAGCACGGCGATGTTCTCGATCGAGATCGCCTTCGGACAGGCGGCCTCGCACTCGCCGTGGTTCGAGCAGTCGCCGAAGCCCTCCTGATCCATCACTGCGACCATGCGCCGGGCGCGGCGGGTGCGTTCGGCCTGGCCCTGGGGCAAGAGGGCGAACTGGCGGATTTTGGCACCTACGAATAGCGATGCCGAGGCGTTGGGGCAGGAGGCGACGCAGGCGCCGCAGCCGATGCAGGCGGCCGAATCCATCGCCGCCTCGGCGACGTCCTTGCCGATCGGCATCGCGTTGGCCTCGGGGGCCTGGCCGCAGTTGACCGACACGTAGCCGCCGGCCTGCATCACCCGATCGAACGAGCTGCGATCGACGACCAGGTCGCGCACCAGCGGAAACGCGCTCGCGCGGAAGGGCTCGATGGTGATGGTCGCGCCACTTTCGAACTCGCGCATGCGCAGCCCGCAGGTGGTGAGGTTGGGCACCGGGCCGTGCGGCCGGCCGTCGATCACGATGCCGCACATCCCGCAGATGCCCTCGCGGCAGTCACTCTCGAACGCCACCGGCAGCTCGCCCTTGCGCTCGAGCGTGTCGTTGAGGTGATCGAGCATCTCGAGGAACGACATTTGCGCGTCGATATCCTCGACGCGGTACTCGACCAGCGCGCCGGGGCTCGCGTTGTCGCTCTGTCGCCAGATGCGCAGCGTGTACGAGCGGGTTCCGTTCGTTGCACTCGTCATCATTTGTAGTTCCGTACCGCGAGGTGGACGTTGTCGAAGGCGAGACGCTCGCGGTGTAGCCGCGGGCGGCCCGGATCGCCGCTGTGCTCCCAGGCGGCGACGTAGCTGAAGTCGCCGTCGTTGCGGACGGGCTCGCCCTCGGCGGACTGGTGGTCGGTGCGCAGGTGGCAGCCGCAGCTCTCGTCACGGTGGAGCGCATCGATCGCGATCAGCTCGCCCAGCTCGAGGTAGTCGGCCACCCGGCCGGCGTACTCGAGGCTCTGGTTCAGCGAGTCGCCCGAACCGGGCACACGGACGTTCTGCCAGAATTCCTCACGCAGGCTGCGGATCTTTCCGATCGTGTCGCGGATGCCTTCGGGGTCGCGTGACATGCCGACCTTGTCCCAGAGCAACCGGCCGAGGTCCCAGTGGAAATCTCGCGCGGTACGGCGACCGTCGATCGCGAGCAGCTTGTCGACGCCGCCCCGCACCGTCGCTTCGGTCGCGGCAAAGGCCGCGTGGTCGGTCCTGACCGTGCCGGGCTTCTGCCCGGCGAGGTAATTGCCGAGCGTGTAGGGGATCACGAAGTAGCCGTCGCAGAGGCCCTGCATCAACGCGCTCGCGCCGAGCCGGTTGGCGCCGTGATCGGAGAAATTGGCCTCGCCGAGCACGTGCAGGCCGGGAATCGTGGATTGCAAGTTGTAGTCCACCCAGAGTCCGCCCATCGTGTAATGCGGTGCCGGGTAGATCTGCATTGGCACTTCGTAGGGGCTCTCGCCGGTGATCTCGCGGTACATCTCGAAGAGGTTGCTGTAGCGCTGCTCGACCGTCGCGTGCCCGAGGCGCGCCATCGCGTCCTTGAAGTCGAGGTAGACGGCGAGTCCGGTGGCGCCGACGCCGCGTCCTTCGTCGCAGACGTGCTTGGCCGCCCGCGAGGCGACATCGCGCGGCACGAGATTGCCGAAGGCGGGGTAGATGCGCTCGAGAAAATAATCGCGCTCGTCCTCTGGGATCTGGTCGGGACGTCGCGCATCGCCGGCCTGTTTCGGCACCCAGATCCGACCATCGTTGCGCAGACTCTCGCTCATCAGCGTGAGCTTGGACTGGGTGCGCCCCTGCATCGGGATGCAGGTCGGGTGGATCTGCATGAAGCAGGGATTCGCGAAGAGTGCGCCGCGCTTGTGGCAGCGCCACGCTGCGGTCGCGTTCGAGTTCACGGCGTTGGTCGAGAGGTAGTAAACCGTCGAGTAGCCGCCGGTGCAGAGCAACACCGCATCCCCGGCCCAGCGCTCCAGCGCGCCGGTCACCAGATTGCGGGTGATGATGCCCTTGGCGTGGCCGTCGACCACCACCAGATCGAGCATTTCCCGGCGGGCGTGCAGCCGCACGCGGCCTTCATCTACTTGACGCATCAATGAGCTGTAGGCGCCGAGCAGGAGCTGCTGGCCGGTCTGGCCGCGCGCGTAGAAGGTGCGCGAGACCTGTGCCCCGCCAAACGAGCGGTTGGCCAGCGTGCCGCCGTACTCGCGCGCAAAGGGGACGCCCTGCGCCACGCACTGGTCGATGATGTTCGCAGAGAGTTGGGCCAGCCGGTAGACGTTCGACTCGCGGGCGCGGAAATCGCCGCCCTTGATCGTGTCGTAGAAGAGCCGCCAGACGCTATCGCCGTCGTTGGGGTAGTTCTTCGCGGCGTTGATGCCGCCCTGTGCTGCGACCGAGTGGGCGCGGCGTGGCGTGTCCTGGATGCAGAAGTTTTCGACGTTGTAGCCGAGCTCGGCGAGCGTGGACGCGGCCGAGGCTCCGGCGAGCCCCGTGCCGACCACGAGCACCGTGTACTTTCGCTTGTTCGCGGGATTGACGAGCTTCAGATCGAAGCGGTGGCGATCCCAGCGCGTTTCGACCGGGCCCTCGGGGGCACCCGAACTCAGATCGCCATCGACGATTTCGAGATCCATCAGGGGACCACCATCACGACGCCAGCCGCAGCGCGCGGATCCGCGCTGAGGAAGAGCCAGATCGGCAGCAGCAGGAAGCCCGCTGCGATCACGAGGGCGACGACGCCGCCGGCCGAGAAGGCAAGCGCCCGCGTGTGCGGCGCGAGCAGTCCGAGCGATTGGAAGGCGCTCCAGAAGCCGTGTCGGAGATGGAAGCCGAGCAGCACCATCACGCCCAGGTAGAACACGACCCAGAGCGGATTCTGGAAGGTCTCGACCACCAGCCGGTAGAGATCACGCACCGGTTCGCCGTGGAGCAGCGTGACGTAGCCCTCGGCGATGCTCGGACCGAAGCGGAACTGCCAGACGTGCAGCACGAGGAAGACCAGCAGCACGCCTCCGGTGACGATCATGCTGCGCGAGAAGACGCTTTGCTTCGAGCTGCCGCCCTTGCTGGCGACCATGGTGTAGCGCACGTTTCGCGCCGCGCGGCGGTCGTTGTAGACCGCGACGGCCGAGAGCACGTGCGCCGCCACGAGTGCCGTCAAGCCAATCTCGGCGAGGGGCACGATCACGCCGAGCCGGTGGAGCCCCTCGGCATAGGCGTTGAAAGCGTCGGTACCGACGAGCAGCGTCAGGTTGCCCGCAAGGTGGGCTGCGATGAAGAGCATCAGCAAGAGGCCCGTGAGTCCGTTGAGGAGCTTCTTCCCGATGGACGACCACGGTCTGAAGGGCAGTGTTTGCATGAGTGCTGCTGATGCATAGCGATTTGCCGGATCAGCGCAATTCATGTGGGCCTGTGCGCGGGTGATGAGGCGGTGGCCGCACCGCTTCGAGTTGGGCTGATCAGCTCCAACATCACGCGAGCGCGCCCGAGCGGCGGTCGTCGACGGCTGCACTTCATCGACCAGGGCTGACCCTCTGTGACATGGACGCGAGCGCCGCCCGGTGGCGGTCGTCGACGGCGCGCTGCGTTGAGTAGATGTCATCATCTAGGCCAGAAGTGTGACTGATGCTGCTGGACCCTCGCGTCGTTGCAATGCCGGGGAGGGATCCGTATCGACCGCCGGGTCGGGAGGCCGGGGTCAGGGAGAGGGAAGTTCCGTGCCCGGGGGGCTCGGCCGGCCCGAGGTCTGGCCAACCTACTCGGCGCGCAATCGATCCATGTCCCAAGCTCGTCTCCGCATCGCGCTGCTCACCTATCGGGGAAACCCCCGTTCCGGGGGGCAGGGCATCTACGTCCGGCTGCTCAGCCGGGCGCTCGTCGAGCTTGGGCACGAAGTCGACGTCTTCAGCGGCCCGCCCTATCCGGAGCTTCTGGACGGGACTCGCCTGGTCGAAGTGCCGAGCCTCGATCTCTGGGCCGATCCGAGCGGCCGCCGGGCCAAACCGGGTCTTGGCGCGCTGCGCGACCGCGCCGATTTCGCCGAATGGGCGAGCGCCATCACCGGCGGCTTCGCCGAACCGATCACCTTCTGCCGGCGCGTGTCGCGTCGTCTCAAGCCCAACGGCGCGCCGGTGCCCTACGACATCGTCCACGACAACGGCTCACTCGGGCCGGGGTTGCTCGAGCTGGGGGCGCACGTGCCGGTCGTGGCAACGATTCATCACCCGATCACCCGTGATCGCCGCATCGCCTACGGGTCGACCCGCAAGCCGATCGCACTCTACGGCTACTGGCGCTTCTACTCGGCTTTCCTGCCCAGCCAGATCCGCGTCTCGCGTCGCCTTGACCGTGTGCTCACGGTGTCGGAAGCGTCGCGTGCGGATCTCGTCAGCGAGTACGGCGTGCCCGCCGAGCGCATGCGGGTCGTTGGCAACGGGATCAACGTCGAGGTCTTCCGGCCGCTCGCCGGCGTCGACCGCGTGCCGGACCGGATCGTGGCGACACTCTCGGCGGACGCGCCACTCAAGGGTTTCCGCTTCCTGCTCGAGGCGCTCGCCCAGGTGCGGCGCGAGCGTCCGGCGGCCCACTTGACGGTGGTCGGCGCTCCCGGAGCCCAGGCGGATACTCCAGACCGGATCCGCGCGCTCGGGCTCGAAGCGGCGATTCGCTTCACGGGCAAGATCGAGGACCACGAGATCGCCCAGCTTCATGCCGAAGCATCGGTCGCGGTAGTTCCTTCGCTTTACGAGGGCTTCGGTTTCCCCGCAGGCGAAGCCATGGCCAGCGAAGTGCCGGTGGTCTCCACCACGGGCGGCGCTCTGCCGGAGGTGGTCGGCACCGACGGACGCTGTGGGATTCTGGTCGAGCCGGGCTCGGCCGAAGCGTTGGCGCGTGGCCTGCTCGATCTGCTCGGCCGCCCCGAGTCCCGGCGCCGCGAGATGGGTGCGGCCGGCCGCCAGCGGGTGCTCGAGAACTTCACCTGGCGGCGTGCCGCCGAGCGGACGGTCGAGGTCTACCGCGAGGCGATCGCGCGGAGGGCGCTGCCTTGCTGACGGTCGAGATGGCGAGACTCGGGCTCGAACCCGGCGCGCGCGTTCTCGACCTCGGCTGCGGCGAGGGCCGCCACCTCATGCAGACGCGCCTTCTCGACGGTGTGATCGGCGTGGGCGTCGATATCGGCCGCACCGAGACGGCTCGCGCGCGCGAGCGCATGGCGTCGATGGACGAATTGCCGCGCGAACTCGGCGGTGCGGCGACGGCAGCAGGCGCCTGGGGTGTGATGCGCGGCAGCGCCTACGACCTGCCGTTTGCCGATGCGAGCTTTGACTGCGTGATCGTGTCGGAAGTCCTCGAGCACCTCGAGCACGACGAGGACGCCCTGCGCGAGATCCGGCGCGTCCTGCGGCCCGGGGGCACCCTCGCTGTGTCGGTGCCGCGCGAAGGGCCGGAGGAGATCTGCTGGGTGCTCTCCTGGAAGTACCGCAACTCGCCCGGAGGTCATGTGCGGATCTACCGCGGCGACCTTCTCCCCCGCCTGCTCGAGCGGGCGGGCTACCGTGTCCGAGAGAGCGGCTACGCGCATGCGCTCCACACGCCGTACTGGTGGCTCAAATGCGCGCTTGGTCTCGACAACGACGACGCCTGGCCGGTCAAGCTCTACCATCGCTTGCTGGTGTGGGACCTGATGCAGAAACCCTGGATCACGAGAACCCTGGAGAACGCGCTCAACCCCTTCATCGGCAAGAGCGTCGTCTTCTACGCGACGAGGAGCGAAGCGGCATGAGCACGCATCACGCGCATCACGCGCACCACCTGCGCCGACCGGCGATGCGCCGGGAGCATTTCGAGCAGACCGCCCTGTGGATTGCCTCGCGACAGGAGGCCGATGGGCTCCTGCCCTGGGCACGCGATGGCAAGATGGACCCCTGGGATCATGCCCATGCCGCCATGGGGCTCGCCGCGAGCGGTTGCCACGAGGCAGCGCAACAGGCGCTGCGCTGGCTCGCGCGCCACCAGGAACGCGACGGTGGCTGGCCCATGGAGCTGCGCGGCCGCGAGATCGTCGAGTCGACCCGCCAGACCAACCACGCCGCCTACATCGCGACCGCGGCCTGGTATCTCCAGACGGCCGAGCCCGACATCCTCTTCCTCGCCGAGATCTGGCCGGTCGTCAAGCGAGCTATCGACTTCGTCGTCGCGCACCAGCTTCCCTGCGGCGGGATTGCGTGGGCCGTGACGGCCGACGGGCGGCCGTGGCAGGCGCCGCTGGTGACCGGTTCGTCGTCCGTGCACGGCTCGCTGGTGTGCGCCATCCGGATCGCCGAGCGGCTGGGGCGGCCACAGCCGGCGTGGGTCGTGGCGCGCGAGAGGCTCGCCGACCTTCTGTGCAACGACATCGGACGCTTCGACAAGGTCGATCTGGCCGAACCGGTCGGTCGTCACTCCATGGATTGGTACTATCCGATCCTCGGTGGTGCCTTGCGCGGTGCCGCAGCCCGGGCGCGTCTGCAGGCACCCGAGCACGTGGATCTCTACGTCGAAGAGGGTGTCGGCTGCCGCTGCGTGGCCGATCAGCCGTGGTACACGGTGGCCGAGACGTGCGAACTCGTGCTCGCGCTCGATGCCGCCGGCCTCGAATCGCGCGCCCGCCAGGTCTTCTCCTGGGTTCATCCGCTGCGCACACCCGAAGGAGGCTACTGGACCGGCGTCACGCACCCGGCGCGAGAGCTCTACCCCGAGGGCGAGCAGACGCCGTGGACGGCCGCGACGGTGATGCTGGCGGCGGATGTGCTGGAGGGCCGCTCGCCGACCGCGAACTTCTTCCGGGAACTCGCTGGCGACGAGTTCGTGCGCGAGTCCGCCGTCGTCGATGTCGTCGAGGTGGCGGCGCCGGCAGAGGCCTGAAGCGCCGGCGTCGG
>SXGT01523661.1_pt1 | contig 33486 bp, 43 predicted proteins | sample 3176221 | NCBI WGS metagenome assembly SXGT01 (sample SAMN11356862, study PRJNA531348) | freshwater metagenome | isolation source: freshwater sample F1-120 | place: China: Fuxian Lake, Yuxi | collected 2017-12-25 | reverse complement strand
CCATGAGTCGCGACCAACTGCGAATGTGCTGCATCGGCGGGAGCAGGCGGTTGAGCGCCAGCGGGGGCATGGTCAACCCGTCGAAGGCGTTGGTGATCGCGCCCAGGTAGAGCGTGGCGCCGGAACCCATGATGAAGGTGAAGCGCAAGGCGGTCGAGGCCAAGCACAAGGCCCTCTTGGACGGGTTCTACGAGGGTGCGCTGGCGAGCGTGTAGGCACTCGCGCCACCGTGGGACGCCCCCGCCACGGGGGGACGGCCACGTACTCGGCCTCGCTGGCGTACTCGAGGCCCGTGTACTGCATCTCGCTATTGCGGCCTGCGAAAAGCCGACCCCCAGTAGCGCGATAACGACCCTTTCAAAACCTGCGCGCTGACCGCGCAGGTTGCGCGCTCAGCGCGCAAGCGTCCAGACGGTCACGACGGCGGCGGGCAAACAAACATCGGCCTTGGTGTCGCGACACGTCATCACTAGGCGAACTGGTCGCCCGTCTCCGGGTAGACAAGGACGGTCAGCGTGACCGTCCAGGTGGACCAGTCGGGGCTCACCTCGACCACGAGGGCCGGGCGGCTCTTGAAGCCCTCGGCGCCATCCCGTCTCGACCTCGGCCGAGTGATGTTGAGCGTCACCAGCTCGCCGTTGGCCAGGCGGGCCCAGCGGCACGTCGAGAGGCGCAGGGTCAGGCGCTCCGGCACGCGGAGGCCGCTCTCGGCCAGGCGGTCGAGCATCTCGCCGGTGACGCCCACCCACGCGCCCCACAGGCCATCGACGGCGTACTGCAGCATGGCCGACTCCATCGGGATCGTCGCCGGCGTCTCGGACTGGGATCCGCCTCGGCCGAGGGCGTCGAAACAGCCCACGCTCTCGTACTCGACGCCGTGGTCGGCGGCATCGTAGTCCTCGTAGCTGACGATCTCGACGACGTCGGCATCGTCGATGACCATCCCCGAGTCGGCGAGGCCGAGCTGCGTGTCCTGGGCTGCTCGCCACGTGATGCAGCCCTGCCGGAGCGTCGGGAAGATGCCTGCCTGCGCCCATGTGCTGGTGATCCACCCGTAGGCATCATCCTGGGGCTCGGCGACGACCAGCTCCCAGTAGTAGCTACCGGATGTCGCGACTAGCACGTTGTTCTGCCAGTCGTTGACGTCATCGTGGTCGATGAGGTCGTAGGCGAGGCCGAGACCCCAGTACGCCGGGTAGGTGTCGAAGCTGCCGTTGCTGCTCGATCCTCGGGAGGTGAGCACCCTGCGAACCACCTCGAGGGGATGGCCGTAGAGGTAGGCCACGTTGCTGACGGCATTCCCGGAGGCCGCGTTCACCGCCGTCGTCCCGAGCTGCCCTGTGGCGCTCAGGCCGGTAAGGCGCGCGGGCGACGAGGCGGTGCCCGTGTAGGTCAGGTAGAACGGGTCGCCGCTCGTGGGGGTGACCAGCACGGCGCCCGTGCCGCCCGTCTCCCGCTGGAAGTTCGCCGTGGAGGCCACCTCGATGGAGGTGTCGCCGACGGTGTACGCGGCGGCCAGCGTCGAGCCAGCGTCAACCCCCTGGAAGAGGCTGTTGGCGTAGGTCGCGGTGTCCCAGCGCTGGGTCATGGCGGAGAAGAGGTCGAGGATCTCGATGGTGAACCGGTCGCTTCGCCCGGCGCGCATCGACCGGTAGGGGCCGATGTGCACCCGCTGGAAGTCGGCCGGGGCCATGCCCGGGAGGCCGCACAACACGGCGAGCACGGTGCCGCGCGTGACCCGCTGGTGAAACTCCCCGATGTCGCCGACGAGCTCCACGGTGACCGAGCCAACGGACGCCGACCACGACCGAGGCGAGAGCGACGAGCCCTGCTGGCGCACGCCGCGCACCGAGATGCAGCGCGAGTCGGCGAGACCCCGGTGCGAGGCGCAGCTCCACGGCCGCCCGGGCTCGTTGTTGACCTGGACAACCTCGACAATCCAGCGCTGGGCCGTGACCGGCTCGCCGAGGCCCGCGATGAAGTCGCCCGACCAGCTCACGAGCGTTTTCCCGAGATCGTGAGCTCGAGGCCGCGACTCGTCCTGCGGCCGAGGAGAGCCTCGAGCGAGCTGCCGCCCGCCGAGAGCGACGTCCCGGCGAGGCTGGTGACGACGCCAGAGCCGAGGCCTGCGCCGAACAGCGGCGAGACCTCGGAGTACTGGCCTGCGCCGCCCTCGAAGAGGTCGAGGGCGGTCGAGGGGCAGTACTCGAGCGTGAGGTCGAGCGTCCAGTTGCGGCGATGATCGTGGGTGACAATCGGCTTCGCGAGCGAGCCTTTTGGCAACCAGAGCACCGGGTAGAAGTCACGCCAGCGAACCAGCGTGGGCGCGTTGTAGTCAAAGACGACGCCCGGCGACTGGATGGGGAGGTTGATGGGCGGCGTGACCGTGAGGCTGTCGCAGAGGACGACCTCGCGGCGGCTGTCGGGATGCTCACTCTCCACCACGATCTCGTCGTCCTCGGCCGGGGCGCCGCTGGCCGACCAGGCGGCGAAGCCGTTGGCGGCCGTGTAGAGCGTGAGGTCACCCTGCGTAGGGTACGAGCCCACCGAGCTCGCCCACGTCTTCGCGTGGTCCCTGCTGAACGCCACGAGCCCGCCCCGGTTGAGGTGGCTCTGGAGCGCCTGCAGGTCGCGCTCGAGGGCGTCGACACCGGGCGAGCCGAAGCGCTCGAGCACGATCCGCACCCGGAAGACGTCGGCGTGGTGCACGCGGACAGGGCTACCGTCGCCCGCGTAGTCGTCATCGACGTCGGCGAGCGCGAACTCCTGCAGGTCGGACAGGGTCTCGCCGAGGTCAACGACTTTCAGCGGCCCTGTCGCGACCGGATACCAGTAGAAGCGCGGGGTCGCCATCGCTCACCAGCCCAGGCGGCGGCCCGTGGGCCCCATGTGGCGCTTGATCTCTCGCATCACCTGGTCGGGGGTGCCGAGGAGCATGCCGCTGCCGAGGTTGATGCTCGTCGACTGCGACGAGCTCGACGGGCTGCCGCCCATCACCGCCGTCGTGCGCTGGCTCGCCGAGCCGGTGGCGGGCACGATGCGCTCGCCCGCGTGGACGTACTTCAGGCCGCCGCGCGCGACGTAGTCGCTGCCGCTGTCGTAGCTCTCCTCGCCATCAAACCAGCCCGCGACGGTCTTCCCGGCCTCGTCGAGCCACCCGCCCTTGTCGAAGAGGCCGGGCTCAGACGAGGACTCGATGCCGAGGGCGTCCTCGACCATGCCGACGAGCTGCTCCCACAGCCCCTTGAAGGCCTCGGCCATCCCGTCGACGAAGTTCTCGCCCACCTGGAACCAGTCGATCTCGAGCAAGCCCTGGAAGAAGGCCAGCGCCACCTTGGGGCCGAGGAGGAAAAACATGTCGACAATGCCGGCGAGCATGTCGGGCACGGCCTCCACAAGGCCCGCGGCGATCTCGGGCGCAGCGCCAGCGAGCCCGGCAACAAACTCCGGTATCGCGCGGAGGATCTCGGGGACGGCGGTGGCGGCAACGTCGCCCACCCAGTCGGCGATCTTCCCGGCACTCTCGGCGTTGACGTTGTTGAGGATCTCGCCGAGGAGGCCACCGAGCTGCTGCCCGCCTTTGCTGTCGGACGAGACCGAGTAGATGCCCGCCATCGTGTCGTCGAGCTGCGACACGGCCTGCGCGATCGCGAGGGCCGCCTCCATGTAGGGGTGCGCCCCGGCGATGGCGCCCAGCGGGTCAGCGAGGGCGGCGGCCGCGCCGCCGCCGAGGGCCCCGGGCTCCTCGGCCTCTGGCTCGTCGGCAGCCACGGCCGCCGCGAGCGCGGCGTCGAGCTCCTGCGACGCCTTGATCATCCCCTTGGCGACGGCGTCCGCGATTGCCTCGTCGGAGCGGCCCGCGTCGCGCATGGCGGTCGCGGCGTCGTCCACCATCTGGACGCGCTGCTGGTATTGGAGCCGGGCCTCTGCCGCCGGGTCGCCCTCGGCGAGGAAGCTCTCGAGGCCCGCCTCGGCCGCGTCCGCGGCGGCAAGCGCCGCGACGGCCGCCGCGTGCTTGGCCTTCGCGGCGCGCTCGGCCTCGGCTGCCGCCGCCTTCAGCGCGGCGGCGCTCTCCCGCTCGGCGGCCGCGTGTCTCTGGGCCGCGGCGGCCCCCTTCTGGTCGGCGTCCGCCTTGGCGCGCGTCGCCTTGTCGGCCTCGACGAGCTTCGCGGTCGCCTCGCCCGCGCGACTTGCCTCGGCGGCCGCCGCGTCCATGAGCGACGCCACCTCGGCCTCGGCCTCGGCCGACGACGTGGTGATGCTGTCCAGCGCCATCGTGATGGGGTTGAGCCCGCCCTGCAGATCGTCGGCCCAGTCCACCGCGTCGCCAAGCAAGGCACCCCAGCCACCCTGGTGCTCGCGGAGCGCCTTGACCCTCGCGGTGTTGGTCTCGAGCGACGAGTTGAGCTGGTCGAGGCCGCCCTGGCGGATGCGCTGCTCGGCCGCCTCGGCCTCCGTCAGTTCGCCCTTGGCGACCGCGAGGTCGAGGACCGCCTCGCGCTCCGCCTCGTAGAGCCCAGCGAGCTGGGCGTGCGTGTCGCGAGCGAGGGCGGCGACGCGGAGCTCCGCCTCTTCGGCCTCGTAGAGCGAGTTGTAGGCGCCAATCGCCACGGCGACTGCGGCGGCCACGGTGCCAAGGACTGCGGCGACCGCCCCGAGCGGAGACGCCAGGCCCGTTGCGCTTCCGGCTGCGGCCTCGAGCACGTCGGCGACGTCGTTGCCGATCCCCAGCAGGTTACCGAGCTCCGGCGAGAGCAATGAAGCGGCGCCGCGCGCCTTGGCGAGCCCGCTGCCCATGCGCCCGGCCCCGTCACCGAGGGCGTCGGCCGCCTTCCGCGCACGGTCGGACTTGTCCGCGAGATCGTCGAGCGGCGGCGTGGCGCCATGCGCCGCCTGGCCCATGCCACCGACGGCCTTGTCGGCGGCTCGGGCGCGATCGGCGAGCTCGTCGACCGACTCCGCCGCCTTGTCGGCGGCGGTCGCGACGGCCTTGACCTCCTTGCTGGCCTCGTCGCGGGCCTTCAGGATGACGCTGGCGACGGAGTCACTCACAAGGACCCCACGTCGACGACATGCTGGGTGTGCTCCGTCACGCGGCCCTCGACGTCGTCGTCGTGGACCTCCAGGCAGTCAAGGGCGAGCCTCAACCGGGCCGGCGACCAGCCGAGCACCCGGTGGGGATCAGTCCCGTAGCGGTGCGCCAGCCTGTCCAGCATCCGCAGCGCCGCCGTCGAGAAACGTGGCGAGCGCCTTGCTGGCCGCCCCCCCGTTGCTCAGCTCGAGAATGGCCGCGACGAGCGGCTCGACGACGCCGGGCGGCAAGGTCCAGGGACACACCCGGTTCTTCGCGACGTCTTCCTCGCGCGCGTCGAGCACGATGGCTAGCGGCTCCCAGGACTTGCCCTGGTCGGCCGACGCGGCGATGACGCCCGCGGCCAGCACGGCGTGCTCGAAAGCCTCCTGGCGGGCCGACTCGGCCGGGTTGCGGGCGAGGGCCTCCAGCGCGTGGCGGATGCGCTCGCGGCGCTTGTCGGGGTCGGCCTCGACGGCGGCGGCCCGGGCGGCGGAGACAAGGAAGCCCGCGCCCGCCCGGAAGAGCTGGCGCGAGGTCACGCGACGCACGCGCACGCGCAGGGGGCCGGCCTCGACCTCCTTGTAGGCGGTCGCGACGAGGGCTTGCCCGATCTTCACTTCTTTCCCTTCGCCTTGATGCGGCGCTCGGCAGCGATGACGACGACGCGAATGATGGCGAGCAGCACGGGCCCGTCGAGCGCCTCGAGCGCGAGGCCGGCGGGGCCCGGGACGAGCACCGGGAAGGGCAAGGCGAGGTCGACCAGCGCGGCGACGTCGGCGACGATCTCGTCGCGCGAGTGGCCCGCCTCGAGCAGCTCCTCGGCGAGCTGGCCCACGGCGGTGATGTCGACGTGCTTGATGACGTCGGCGAGGCGGAGGCGAGGCGTGGCGGGGCCGCGCGTCATGGAGTCGGCAGTCACAGGCGACCTCCTACGCGGCGACCGCGTCGGACTGGGTGTTGGTGAGCGCGATGGTGAAGCCCTCGGAGCCCGCGTCGGCGGTGCAGCGGAAGGTCACGCTGCGCTTGATGATGCCGTTGCCCTCGATGGGGTCGCTCATCGACTCGATGTAGGCGGCGTTGGCGTTGACGGCCAGGCTGCGCGCGCCCGAGGTGAAGGTGACGGTGAGGTCGCTCGTGGTGCCCGCCAGGAAGGCGGTCCACATCGTCTCCTCGGTGTACTCGACGTCGACCGACACGAGCACGTCCATCGCGTCGGAGGGGGTCGGCTCCTTGGTCTCGGCGCTCCCCACCTGCAGGCGGGTCGCCACCTTGTTGTCGATGGCGAACTCGAGCTTCGAGGCGCCGAGCGTGAGCGCATTCCACAGGATGGACCCGGCCTCGGAGAAGACGAGCGGCAGGTCGCGCGAGGTGGTGTGCGTGGCCGTGCCTGCCGCGACGCGGCCACCCGACGTGCGCGCGATGATGTCAGCGGCGAAGGTGACGACCTTCCCGGCCTCGACGGTGATGGTGCCCTTGCCCACCTTGCAGCCGTTGAACACCTCCGAGCTGCCCGAGTCGCCCCGGATCTCCTCGAGGGTCAGGCCCGTCGGCAGGGCGCGCGACAGCGAGAAAGTGTGGACGTAGGGGCCGGTGCCCGCGGTGCTTACCTGGCCGAGCAGGTGCTTGAGCCAGTAGCCGAAGCCCTCGTAGGTCATCTCGAGCGTGACCGGCCCGCCCGCCATGTCCTCGGCGAGGAACTTGCCACGCCGGTTGCGGCTCGTGGTCGACTCCGAGATGGTCGCGCGCGGCACCCAGCGCGGCTTGCGCTGCAGCCCGGAACGGATGACCGGGAACCAGACGCCGCGTGCCGCCGCGGTGCCGTAGGTGCTCTCCTGGCCCACGCCGAGGACGGTGCCGAAGCTGGTGTAGGGAACGGCCATCTCAGAGCTCCAGGTTCTTGACCTCGAGGTGCGCTCGGCCCTCGAGGACGCGGTTGTTGCTGGTCAACACCCGGCAGATCGCGATGTAGCTCTGCCCGGAAGTGCCCGACTTGACCCAGGTCGACACCCAGTGGCCGTGCACGCGGGTCTTCGTGCTGTCGACCATGCCCGCCTGCGCCTCCTCGCTGCTGTTCTGCACCTGGACGAGCGAGATGGCGCTCGGCTCCTCGTACAAGAGCGCCCCCTGGACAGGGCTCGACGCGGCCTCGAGCACGCCCCGGAAGTCCCACCAGATGCGCAGCTCCTCGGCCGAGGCCTTGCGGATCTTGCTGCGCGGCAGCGTGGCGCCGTGGCGCTCGAGGCCCACGCGCACGATGTTGGGGCCGGTCGGCCGGGACACGTCGATGTTGCCCGACTTGGGGCTGGCGATGGTCGGCGTGGTGGCGGTGTCGGGGGCCGCGCTGTTGCCCCAGTAGAGCCAGAGCACGGTGCTCCCAGCCTTGGTGGGGACGGCGCCGAGCTCGAAGGTTGCCGTGGAGCTCGCGTAGACCCAGGTCGTGCGCTTCATGTTGCCGAGCGCCACGGCGCCGTCGCCCACGGTGAAGCGCACGTCGTAGCCGGTGGACAGCGCGCGACTCCAGAAGCGCGTGAGCGTCGAGGGGATGACGACCTGGATGTCGGACGTCCCGTCGACCGTGCCGTCGACGACGACGGCGATGCGGTCGCTCCACGCGGCGCCAATCCAGCTCACCGCTCTCTCCAGCTCGCGGCGATGGACACCGCGCAGACGCCCCACGTGGCCTGGTCGGGCGTCTGGTCGCGCTCGTCCTCGAAGGGGGCCCCGCTGGCGCGCATGTCGATGACCAGGCCGCCGAGGCGAGGGTCGGCGCGCAGGGCCGTCCTGATGTCGTCCAGGAGGTCTTCCGCCGCGTCCTGGCGGGCCGACGGATGCTTCGCGCTGGCGCGCACCCAGCCGAGCACCATGAAGGTGCCGAGCTGGCTCTTGTCGGGCAGGGGCGGGCCGGGCGACTCCTCGACGGAGACCGTCCAGCAGCACGCGAAGGGGGCCGACGCCGAGCCGGGCGGCCTCGAGTACTTCCCCGAGAGCGCCTGGTCCGTGCCGCTCAGGTTGTAGGTGTACCCCCCGGCGGCGCCGTTGATGGTCGCGAGGCGGGCGACGATCGCGTTGCGCACGGCCTTCGTGGTACTCACGCGGCCGCCAGGGCGCGCGCGGCGCTGTCGGCGAGGCGGCTCGGCAGCTCGGCGAGCACGCTCGACCAGGCGTCGCGGAGAAAGCGGCGGGCGGGCAGCGTGACGGACTGGCGGAGCACGTACCAGACCTCGACGCGGGGCGCCTCGCCCTTGGCGCCCTTGACGAGCTTGACGAGGAGCGGCTGGCCCTTCAGGCTCTGGACGTACACCAGGCCGGGCGCGTCGCGCGCGGAGCGGTACTTGGCCAGGCCGATGCTGTTGAGCGCGGGGCCGACGGGAATCGCGAGGAACTTCCCCTTCACCGGCAAGACCGTGCCACCGTACTCCTGCAGGCGCGCGTAGGGCACCTCGAGCCCCTGGTAGCTCCCGCCGGCGCTCACGATGCCCTGGATCTCGCCATCGGCCTCGACGAGCTCGTGGCGCACGCTCTTGAGCAGCGACCGGCTGCGCTCCTTGAGCCGCTCGGCGATGTTCTGCTCTGCGCGCGCTGCGAGGTCGGCCGTGGCGAGCTCCATCGTCTCGACGATGGCCAGGTGCACGCGCCGATCGGCGGCGGCGCGCAGCTCGTCCGCGAGTTCGTGGAGGTCCACTAGAAGTCGTCCAGGTTGTCGCGCCCGAAGACCGGCGCGCTCGAGGAGGTCTGGACGGCCTTGCCACTGGCGGGCGAGGCGCCCGGGTCTGCCGCGGCGCTGGTGAGACCCAGCGACACCTTGCCGTCGCGGACGGCCTCGAGCGTCTTGAGCGCGCCGTTGTAGTCGTCGGTGAGCCACTGCTCGGGGGTGCCACCGCGGCTGGTGTAGAGCCGGTAGCGGGTGATGCGGGCCGAGAGCCGGGCGACGAGCACCGGCACCGAGCCGAGCGGCAGGTTGTAGCGGTAGCCGAGGTAGCTATCGACCTCGGCCTCGGCGTCCTCGACGAGCTGGTCGAGGACGTCGGTGTCGGTGGTGACCGCGTCGGGATCGTCGTTCGTGAGCTGCGCCATGGCGACGCTGCCCACGAGCGAGGGGACGATGTCGGCCTCGGTGGCGTACCGGCCCACGGGCTAGGCGCCGGTGGAGCCGACCGCGAGCTGGTAGAAGCCGTAGCCGACGTTCCAGCGCCCCTGCACGCCGTGCAGGATCTCCTTGCGCTTGAACACGCTCTCGGAGTCGGCGTCGGTGATCGTCTGGAAGCTCGGCTTCTCCCGGGTCTGCATGATGAACGGGTAGGCCGGGCCGTCACCCACCATGAGGAACCAGTAGTTGGCGTAGGCGCCGATCAGGTACTCGTTGACCACGACCTCGGCGGCCTGGTAATCGGGGTTGCCGGCGCCCGAGGAGCTCGTCTGGACGGCGACGATCGACTGCGCGGTGGCGCGGTTGCCGGGGCCGACCATGAGGTAGACCTTGGCGCCACGGCTCGCGAGACCGAGCGGCTTGCCGTAGTAGTCGGTCATCGACTGGATCTTGGCCAGCGCCGAGCGGAAGGTCGTCGCCGACAGCGCGCCCGACTCGAGGTTGGATTGCACCGCGCCCGCGTCGAGGGGGTGGGTCGCGGAGAAGAAGGCGACAGCGTCGTACGCGGTGTCGAGGAAGCCCGCCTTGAGCGCGTCGGACAAGAGCTTGTCGGGGTGGGTCTCGGCGGCCATGCCGAGCATCTCGGCCTGCATGCGGTACACGCCGAGGGTGTCGTCCTTGTAGGCGTTCACCGGCACGACCAGCGTGCCTTCCCAGTCCTTGTTGGTGATGGTCTCCGTCCAGCGGATGGACGGCTTGAGCTCGCGCTCGCCGATCCACTCGCGGAGCTCGCCCATGCCCCCCGGGATGTGCAGCTCCTCGGCCGCGCCGGAGCTGGTGATGCCGAACGCGAACGTGGCGTGCATCGCCTTGACGCGCCCGACGCCCCTGAGGAAGAGGGCCTTGAAGCACGTGGCGGCGGCCTCGACGAGGGCGGCAGAGAGGAACATCGGGGGACTCCTTGGGGACGGGCTGGACGGCTACGGTTGGCTGCGAGAGCCCCGGGCGCTCGGCGGTCGCTAGGACTGCTTGAGCACGCCGCGGAGCGAGACGTGAAGGCGGTTGAGGGACTCGTCGGTCACGCAGGTGATGACGCCCCCCGAGACGGTGTAGTTGGTGGTGACGACCTTGCGGCCGGCCGAGAGGCCCGTGGCGATGACGTAGGCCGACATGGCGGTGACCGCCTTGACGTAGAGGCCGCTGGCGGTGCTGTCGATCGCGGCCGCGATGGTGGCGAGACCCGAGGTGAGCGTCCCCGCCGCGGCGGCGCCGGCGACGTCGACCGTCACGTCGATGAGGTTGGGATCGACGCCATCGGGGTCGATGGCCACCCAGCACGCGGTCGCCGACTCCACCTTCGTGATCCTGCCGACGAAGATGTGCTGGTCGACGCTGGCGTTGGCCGAGAGGCCGACCGTCTGGTTGTCGATGAGGTAGACGGCCTTGCCCACGTCCTCGGCGGCGAGGCCAGAGCTGGCGAGGAGGAAGTCCCCCTTGGCGTAGACCTCGGTGTTGAGCGTGCCGTCGCTGCCATCGGTGTTGTCCTCGCCCTTGCGGACGACACCGAGGAAGCGGTAGCCGCTCGTGTCGGCGCCATCGACGGCGTACCCATCGGCGTCGATGCAGGCGAGACAGCCGGCGAACAGGATCGCGGCGGCGGCGATGCCGAGGGCGCGGATCTCGCCCGGCTTCTGTCGAGTGGCCCGGTCAGAGGTGGCAGCGGACATCGAGAGGCTCCGGGATCAGGTGGGCGACGAAGAAAACGTTGAACTAGGGTGCGGTGGCGAGGCGGCGACTAGCCCTTGGCGGCCAGGTACTCGGCCTCGGTGAGGTTGAGGGTGCGGCACATGGCCTGCTCGTCGGCGCTGAGCTTCGGCGCGGTGGCGGGCTTGCCCGTGGGGTCGGCCTGCGAGCGGCCAGTGGCGACCACGATGGGCTGGCTGTCGAGCCAGGAGCAGGCGGCCGGGTAGTCCCGGGTGGCGTAGGCGAGGAAGTGATCCTTCATCGACGGGGTGATCTTGCCGACCTCGATGCCCCGCGCGAGCAACTGGTGCGCGTCGTGTCCCCCGGCCTTGGCGTCGGCCTTGGCGAGGGCCTCGAGGTGCTTCTCGACGGGGACAAAGCCCTCGTGGGCGAGGACGTCCTTGATGCGCTTCTTGGCGGTCGCGGCGTTGACCTTGAGCTCGCTGCAGACGATGTCGCCGAGCTCGGCCTTGGCGCTGACCGCGCCCTCGCCTTCCTTCAGCCGCTTGATCTCGGCGAGCGCCTGCTCCTCGGTGGTGGACTCGGGCATCGCGAGGGCGCCAAGGACGAGGGCGAGGAAGTTCATGGGGTCAGCTCCGCGGGCAAGCACGGGGGCGAGGTCGCCACCGAAGAAGGGGATGTTGGTGAGCGCCACGCTGGGGATCCGCTTCCCTGCAGGCTGGCCAGTGTGCCGGTCGGTGTGACGACGGGCGATGACCGGGCTGAGGTAGCGGTACTCGCGTGCACGGAGATGTTCACCCGCCCGGCCGGTCCATGACTTGACGTGGGCCCACAGCCCGTCCTCTCGGCACTGGAGCTGGTCAATCCAGCCCGCGGCGGGCGCGGCCGCCCCGTTCTTCTCGCAGAGCACCGACTGGTGCTCGTAGTCGATGACGAGCTCGATGCCGCTCGACTCGAAGTTGGCCGCGATGTCGGCGCAGTCGCGGGCGGTCACGACGAGCGGGCCAGTCGGGTGCCGCCACTCGCCCAGCGGCAACACGTGGATCCACTCCGGAAGCTCGCCGCCCTCGCCGAGCGCCAGCTCCATGCCCTTGCAGATGAACAGTTCCATCAACGCCGCCCTCCCTTGTCCTGCCACTTCTGGATGGCCACCCGGTACTCGGCCTCGCGCTGGCCGACAGCGGCACGCCAGTCCTCCGGGAAGGCCGAGAGGTCTCGCTGCTCCTCGCCGCGGTCCTTGCCGGTCCAGCCCTTGTCGGGGACGGCCGGGCCGCTCTCGAGCGACGGGTAGCTGTCGAGCACGTCCCAGCCGGCGGCCTCGACCTCGGCCGCCGTGTGGGCCGTGAGCCAGCACCGGCAGCCAAAGCCGTTGGGCGGGCGCCAGACCTTCCAGATCGGGTGGTCGGCCGGGTAGACGCGGCCCTGCATCGCGGCGTGGGCCGGGCGCACCCGGGCGTCTTGCATCGTGTTGTAGCGGAGGAACACGCGGCGCTTGTCGGCACCCACGCCTTCCCACCGGCCGTCACCCCAGGCCGACGTGGTGGCGCCCTCGACCACGGCGACCGAGCGCCGGGGGTCGGCCTCGAGCTCCGCGCGCCGCTCCTCGGCGTACTCGGCCCGGCGAGCCTCGTCGGCGAGCTCGTCGCCGCGCTCGCGCGCCTGCCGCTCGATGCCCTCGACGAGATCGCGGGCGCTGGCCAGGAGCGCGTAGCGGATGGCGTCGGCGGCCTTCACGCGGGCATCGACGACGCGGCTCGCCCAGTCGGCCTCGGTCACGCCGAGGGGCTCGGCCCAGCGCTGGGCATCGAAGGGCGAACCGCCAGGCGCGTCGGCGACCTCGCGGCTGTCGGCCGCGCGGGCCTGCAACAGGCCGAGGGCCTGCGCGTGGAGCATCGCCTCGGCGAGCGGGTCGGCGTAGGGGGCAAGGTCGAGCCGCTCGAGCACGCGCGGCACGGCGGCGCGCGCCTCGCCCGGCGACGGCTGGGTGCCGATCTCGCGGGCGAGCTCCACCACCATCTCGCGCCACGCAAGGCCGACCCGCTCGCGGTAGCTCGACATCGCGGCGTCGAGCGCCGGGACGGGCGACACCGAGGTCTTGCCGACACCGAGGGCGAGCTCGCCGTGGTGATGGCCACAGCCGGCCACCACGCGGTCGCGAGCGAGGGCAGGCAAGCCCGTGGAGGGCGGCGCGGCCGGCAGCCTCAGGACCGGCTCGCCGGGCTCGACCTCGCGGATCCCGAGCTCCTCGCGGACCTGGGCGGCCGACACCGCGATGCCGAGCTCGAGCGCGATCTTGAACACCGCCCCGCGCTTCGTTTGCACGTCCGCCTCGGCCGACTTGTCGGCGGGCGGCTCGGTCTCGAACACCCAGCGTGGGCAGAGAGACTCCGCCGCGAGGGGGCCGTGGTTGAAGAGCACGTAGGGTCGGACGAGGTCGCCCGTCAGTGTCCGCGCGAGCTGCAGGGCATCGGTGTCGCGGATGTCGGCCCGCACGCTGTTGTGCACGGCGCCGAGCGCCAGCGAGCCGTTGGCGCCCTCCTCGGTGGTGAGGGTCTGGCCGAGCACGCACTTGCTGATCTCGCGGTTGGCGAAGAGCAACAAGCGTTCGAAGACGTCGGGCCCCCGGGTGGCCGCGTTGTCACCGACGAGCTCGACCGACATGTCGGACGGGATGGCCGCCCAGGCATCGACACCGAGCTGCTCGAGCGCCTCGGCGAGGCTCGTGATGTCGGTGGGCGTGGCGGTCGAGGGGTACTTGCCGAGCCGCAGGGGGGCCCCGAACTTTTCACCGTAGGACACCCAGTCCTTGATGGCGTAGTTCTTGAAGAGATACCACCACACCAGTGCCCGGCCGAGCCCCGACTGGACGGGCCAGCCGCTCTTGGCCTGCGCCACGTGGACGACCCACTTGTTGGGCCAGAGCGGCACGCCGTAGACCGGGTCACTGGCGTCGAGCACGCGCCAGGCGCGCGGGTCGTCGGGCGCCGGGCGGAGCCACTGTTGCGGCCGGTAGTCGAGGCGGCAGGGCTCCAGTCGCCCGGCGGCACCCCGCGCGCGCCAGTCGATCTCGGCGGCGGCGTAGCCCTTGCTCACGGCGTCGAGCAGGTCGACGAGCGCCGTCTCCAGCGCGTCGACGCGCCGCATCGCGGCGGTGGCCGACGCGACGATGGCGCGGGCCTCCACGCTGTCGCCGGCGGGCTCGAGGTGCCACTTGAGGTTCGCGACCGCGCGCTTGCGGGTGCCGAGCACGCCGACAAGGTGGGTGTCGCGGTCCTCGATCTCGTGGAGCAGCTCGGCCAGGCGCGCCGGGTCGCCGTCGTCGGCGGCGCGGAGGTAGCCCGCGATCTTCGCCGGGGTCAGCCCCCGCGCGAGCGCGGTGGACTCGACCGCGCGCAGGCCGCCCCAGCGGCTCGGCGGGGCCTGGACGCGGCGCGCGATCTCGGCGAGCGTCGGCGCGGGCGTGGTGGCGCTCACGCGTCACCCCGGTGGACGCGGACGAGGGCGTCACCGAGCACGTAGGCAACCGCCACGGCCGCCCACGCGACACCCGAGATGAGGCCCTCCATGCGGAGCGCCGTCGCGATGCCCACGACGAGCAGCCGCCGGTAAGACCAGCGACGGCTCGGCGTGAAGAGACCAACCAGGAGGGTGGAGAGCAAGCCCATCAGAGGATCCCCAGGGTGCGTGACTCGGGCGCGCGGCCGAACGGCCGCTTGTGCTCGCGGCGGCCCTCGCCCCGGCGGTCCTCGCGGGCGCCATGAAGGGTCGTGGTGACGTTCGCCCGGGCCGGGCGCGCGAAGCGGAAGGCCATCTCGGTGACGTCGGGGCCGTCTTTCTTGGACCCGCTGTCCCCGTAGTCGAGCCACTGCCGCTCAAGCAGCCGGAAACGGTGGTCGGACGGGAAGCGGATGGTGCCGTTGTTCAGCGCCGGGGCACAGCCCGTCACGCGCACGTCCTTGCCCTCGGCCTGCCGCTCGATGCGCACCCACTGGGCGAAGCTCCGGGAGTGCTTGCCCGTGGCGGTGGCCAGCATCTCAATCCAGTGGCCGAGGCTGATTGCCTCGATGACGGCGAGGTCGGGGCGCTCCTCGGCGTGGATGTCGTCGAGTCGCTCGGCGAGGAGCAAGGGGTCGGCGATGCGAAGGAGCTCGACGCGGTGGACGAGAAACCACCCTTGCGCGGTGGGGCCCCGCAGCACCACGAGCGCCTGGAAGTCGCTCTTCTTCGACTTCCCGAGGCTCGGGTCAAATGCCATCACCTTGGTGAGCTTGAGCCCCTTGAACTCGTCATAGTCGTAGTAGTGCAGCTCGCGCACCGGGCGGTTGCCGAGGGCGGGCGGGCGGTCGCCGAGCTCGCTCTCGAAGCCCTCGGGGTCCTCGGCGCGCTCCTCGGCGATGGCCTCGGCGGGCCAGCGGGAGGCGTAGAGCAGGCGGCCCTGCTCGTCGGCCACGCGGAAGCGCACCACCGTCCAGCGCGCCTTGAACTCCTCGCGCTCCGTCACCCGGCAGATGACCGCGTCGGGGTGGTGCGGCGTGCCGTTGATCATCACGCGGCCGCAGCTCGGCTCGAGGCCGTAGCTGACCGCGCGGGTGATCTTCTTCAGGTTGCTGTCGCGCTGGCCCGAGGTGCGCGTGGTCTCCTCGGAGTCGGGGTCGTCGAAGAGTGCGAGGGTCGGCCGCCACTCGCCGTGCTTGCCGCCACGGATGGCCTCGGCCATGCCGTAGCCGCGCACGCGCACCCCGTTGCTCTCGAAGTCGAGCTGCGACGCCGCGCGCTTCACCTTGCGGGTCCAGTCGCCCACCATGCAGGGCGAGAGGTCGCCCCAGTCAGAGCGGAGCAGCTCGTTGCGCTCGAGCTCGGCGCGGATGCTGCCGAGCACGTCGCCCGCCTCTTCCTCCTTGACCGACACGAACTGGATGTAGGGGTCCCAGTGCGTGCGGATGCCGTCGCCGAGGGCGAGCTGCTCCTGGTGGATGCCCGCCAGCCAGGCATCCATGGACGCCTCGACCTCGGGGTCCCAGTGCTCCGGGAGGCCGAGGCCGCGCACGGTGAGGGCGCCCTCGGCGCGGCGGCGGGCGGCCTCCTCCCGCATCACGTCGACAATCGCGCGGGCGAGGGGCTCGTCCTTGGCCCACAGGGTGCCGTCTTTCAGGGCGCGCAGCACCCCCGCGCACACCACCTGGTGGGTGATGTAGGCGAAGCCCACCACCGTGGTCTTGCCGCAGCCGCGGGGCACGCGCGAGGCGATGCGCTTGCTGTGCTCCAGCGCCAGGTAGAGCACCCGCTGGTAGGGCGAGCCCCCGTCGCGAAAGTAGTGCGGCAGGTAGGTGCGGTTGAACCGCTCCGGCAGCACCACGGCCTCGGCCTTGCGGCGGAGCTGCTTCTCCGGGGTGTCGTCCGCGAAGCGGGCGCCCTTGAGCGCAGCCAGGCGCGCGATGCGCTGGGCCTCCTTGAAGGCCTGGTTGGTGGTGATCCTAGCCACTGGCGGCCCCCGCGAGCTCGGCAACGAAGGGCTCGATGTGCTTCTCGATGCCCGCGCAGGCGTTGCGATCGTGCTCGCCGAGGTACTCGACGAACCGGCGCACGGTGTCGACCTGGAGACCGAGCAGGGCCTTGGGATCGGCCTTCTGGTCGTAACGGTGCTCGGGGAACGCGGTCTCGGCCGAGCGCCAGGCGTGCACGATCTGCGTGGCGTCGCCCCCGTCGGCGATGACCTTCATCGCCTGGTCGAGGAGGCCCGACTTGAGCCGCCGGATGGTCTCGCGGTAGCTCGTCTCGACGCCCTTCCGGGCGCCCCACTGCTCGGCCGAGCCGCGCTTCTGCAGCGTGGACGCGGGGATGCCCGTCGCCTCGGCCGCCTGCGTGTAGGTGTACCCCTCGCGGACGACGAGACGGCGGGCCTCTTCCATGGCCGCCTGGCGGTTCACCCCTGCGGCCCGCGCGAGATGACGATGCCGGGCTCGGCCACGGTGCCCTCGACGACGTCGATGCCCGCGGGCGTGCACGTGTAGGACGTGACGCTCGCGTGGCCAAGCTGGGCCGACTCGGACTTCAGCAGGCCCTTGCCCTCGAGGTACGCGAGGTCGCGCGGGAGGTCCTTCTCCACGCCGGTGTAGAACGGCCCGACCGCGCGCTCGAGGAGCGCCCGGGTGAGCGGGTAGGGGAACTGCGCGTGCACCGTGAGGAGCACGACGCCGCGGCGCGCGAGCGCGACCTGGTCAGCCATGGCGGTTTTCCCGGGGAGCGAGGATGGCGAGGATCTTGTGGGTGGTGGCCGCGACCTCGTCGACGCGGTCGCGGAGCGCGCCCATCTCCTGGCGCACGGCCTCGACCTCGGCCTTCTTGGCGAAGTCCTCGCGGGTGGTGGCGAGCAGCCGCTCGTGCTCGCGCTGGCGCGCCGAGATGCGGTCGAGCCGCTCGTCGAGGTCGCGCTTCAGCTCGCGGAGCGCCTTGGCGGCGGCCTCGTGCCGGGCGGTCTGGCTCGCCTCGGCCTTGTCGAGGCGCCCGTCGGCGAGCGCGATGAGGCGGGTGCGCGTGGTCTGGTAGCCACCGACGACGAGGGCCACGACGACCTGGACGCCGGCGGCGACAAACAGCGGCCACGAGCTCGGTGGCGCGCCCCCGGCGCCCTCGGCGGCCTCGACCGGGAAGGGCCAGCCACAGGCGATGGCGAGAGCGAGGAGCGCCACCAGCGCGGCGAGGAGACGGCGCCCTGGCGCCGGGGCGTGAACCACGTGTCGCAACTCTCCCAACTGCAACTCCCGCGGCGCAGGGCGCGCCTCGGGTCAGAGGCTAGCGGGACGGGGGCGGCGGCGACTTGACGTGGGCGCGGGGCTAGTTCGTCTTTCCTGCCATCTGCATCTCCCCGCAGTCGTGGGGGTTCCAGAAGAAGCGGACAGGGATCGCAGTCTTCTTTGCCACCCGGTTGACGAGCGAACGGCGAATCCGACCTGAGCGGTCAAAGAGGAGGGCCTCGGCCGGCTCGTCGGCCGCGTACACGACGTAAAGCGCCTCCTCCGTGACCCAGGCTCGGCCATCGCCAAGCCCGAGGCACACCACCTCGGCGACAGTTTTCGCGGGGACGGCATCCACCGGCGGCTACGCGGCGGCCTGAGCCTGGTAGTACGCGAGCGCTCCAAAACCGAGCTGCGCCAGCGGCGCCGCAGGCGCTGGCGCCCCAGTTGCGGCCTTGCCCTTTCGCGGTTGCGTCGTGTGGGCAGCAAGCACCTTCTCCCCCACGTCGACCGCGAGCTCGTGGATTGTCACGCCGGAGAAACGGAACTTGCCGTCGGGGCCGCGGGCGAAGAACTCCGCCCACACCTCCGGCGGAGCCGGCCGCAAGAGGTGCTTGATGTCGCCAAGCTTCTTTAGATGCTCGGTGATTGTGAGTTCGAGCCCCCGCTCGAATGAGCGTTGCACGTCCTCGAGCGAATCGCCCTGGGCGAGGTAGTCGATCTCGATGCCCTGAGCGTACCAGTCGCGATCCCCTTCCTGAGTGATGAACACGCGCAGGTTGCCGAGACTGACGGCCGTGACTGATCCTGCCTTCGTGCGCCGGGAAACCTGGGCGGCATTTGCCATGGGAGACCTCCTGCGTGGTCGATCGGGGCCATCGGCCTAATCGGTTGACACTGAAACAGTAAACCCCCGGCACCACTTCCTTGTCAAATCCCCATGCACGTTCGTGGGCGAGCAGACTACCGAGGCGGGCCGTTGATGATCGGCCAGAGATCAACCCTTGACGGTGACGTCGCGGTCACGACGGTGGCGCGGCGGGGCGACCGGGGTTTCGTTTCACTCGGACGTCACCGGCACGCATCCCGCACCTGCGGCAACGCCTTCCCGGCGGCGGCGAGATCGAAGGTGACGGCGGCCGGGCGCCGGTTGTAGATGGGCAGCTCGACCGCCCACGACTCGGCCTCGTGGGCCTCGAACTGGGCGAGCCACCTGCCCGGGTCGCGCAGGAACACCGCCTTGCGATCCGTGCTGACGCTCCCGGAGAACCGCTCCGCCGCCGCCGAGCCGAAGCGATGCTGGCCCGACACCGAGTCGTAGCGGTAGTCCGAGTCGAGGATGGTGTCGGTGTTGACGTAGACGTCGAGCTTCCCGCGCGCGCAGCGGGCGATGATGCTGGCGGGCTTCATCTCGCCGATGACGTTCGGCAGGCCGTCGACCGACGCGAGCGCGGCGGTGACCTCGACCGCGTCGGTCATCGGGTCCTTCTCGGCGGTGACGCGCCAGCGGCCGCCCGCCCAGCCCGTCTTGCGCGCGGCGACGAGGCCCTCGGCCTTCGCGAGCTGCTCCTCGCTGCTCCCTCGCAGGGGGTTGTCGGGCGCCAGCTTGCCGAGCTCGTCCCGGGCGCTCGCCAGGGTTGCCGACGCGTCGTCAAGCTTCCAGTCGAGGGTCTCGTCGAGGGCGCGCCCGACGAGATCGGCCACACCCTGGGCGGTCGCCAGGTCGCGCTGCATCTGCGCCCACCCGGTCACGACGCACCACTTGCCGTCCTCCAGCCTCAACGAGGTCTCGCGCGTGGCGGTCTTGCCGCCAGGCTCGGCCCGCGCCTCCACGGTGACCGTGGCCGCAGTGCCGCTCGAGTCGAGTTGGGTGGCCTTCGCGGTGAAGGTGAGCTTCGCCAACTCGGCCTTCGCCTTCGCGACGACCTCGGCGCCGGTCGCCGCCTGGTCGGCCTGCATCGCCTCGACGGAGGTGGTCGCCCGATCCTCGACGCAAATGGCGGCGAGGTGGTCGGCATGGGCGTCGAGGGGCAGCCGGAGGTAGGCGAGCGCCGCGTTGGCGGCCGCCTCCTCGGGGGTGGTACAGGCAGCAAGCAGGAGAGAAACAAGCATGGTGGCCTCCGGCCGGGAGCCTACCACGGCTCGCGACGGCGGGGCACTACTTCCCCGGCAACCTCGGCGCGGGTCGGTCCGACGGCCTGGGCGCCGGTGGCGCGGGCCATGGCGACAGCGGCTTGATGTCGTGGTCCCGGCGGATGGGCCCCGCGTCGTCCGGGTTGCCCGGGTGCCGCAGCGGGATGACCTTCTCGGGCGGCGCGGGCTTGGTGCCGCTCATGCCGCCGGGTCGACGCGGTGGGCGTGGCGCTGGTTGACCTCGGCCTGCAGGCGCGCGATGCGCCGCCGGCTGGGCGCGTCGACGTCTGAGCCCTGCAGCTCGTCGGCCCGCGCGGCGAGCGCGAGCAGGGCGGCGCGCGGGTCGGGATCGTCGCGCAGTTGCAGGTAGATGGCCCGCAGCTCGCCCGCGATGGCCGTCCAGCGGGCAGCCACGTCCCGGCACTTCCGGGCGCGCTCGTTCCACGAGAACACCGTGCCGACGATGCTGGCCACGGCGGCCCCCACCGACAGCGCCTTCCACCACGACGGGTCGCTGGCGAGGGCCCACGAGGCGACCGTGGCGGAGGCGACGACCGAGGTGACCACGCGCGACCAGAGGTCGAGCCGCGAGTAGAGCGTGCCGAGCTCGCGGTAGTAGAGCTCGTTCAGCTCGGCGGTGCGGAGGTCGTCGAGCGCGAGGCGGGCGAGCCGGTCGTCCATGCCCGCACCGTACCACGGCCGAGGGCGTGGTTTGACATACAAACAAACACCCCGCAGCGAGGCGGCGGGCACCCCGCGAGTCGCGACGGGGCCGGCCGGGGTTTCCACGGGGAAACAGTCGCGAGGCCGGGTGGCGCGCACCGCGCGGGTGACGACGGAGGCGCGGACGGGCGAAGCTGCGTTTTCGCAGTCAAAACGCTCACGGTGAGCGTTTTGACTGCGAAAACCTAGGTGTCACCGTGGGACAGCACATCGTCACCACGACGGTACACGCCGGTGCGGCCGCCCGGCCCTCCTAGCCGGTTTCGTCGCCCGCTTCTCCCCGGCGCCAGACGAGGCGCAGCGCGGGGCGGCTAGGCGGTGCGGGACCGGCTGGCGCGCGTGTCTTCGCTGGCGAGCCCAGTGAGCAGTCCCTCCACGAAATCGACCGAGCGCCGCGCCGCCACGGCGTCGACAAGCCGGTAGGCACGGAGGTGCGCGGGGCGGAGATCGTCAGCCCAGTGCGGAACTGGCGTCGACGCCGCAGGGAGGTGCGCCTCGCCGCCCTCAAGTATCCACGACGCCTCAACCCCTCGTTGCTGAAGCGCCCGGAGCAACGGGATGGATGGGTAGGAAAGACCACGACAAACCTGATTCACGAAAGCCTGAGATACGCGCGAGTCGCGCGCAAACTTGGCCTGTGAGACGCCGAAGTTGGAGATGGCTGTCGCTATGCGGAGGCCGATCTGTTCTCTGTCAACTGATTTTTCAGTTGACACAACAAGGGTCCGGTCGATAGCCTTCTGATATGTCAGTTGCTCTCTCCCCCCTCGACATCCGCCTCGCGCTCCTGCGCCTCGGGTCCTCCGGCTGCAAGGTCGCCAAGCGCCTCGGCATCACCCGCCAGTCCGTGTACATGGTGATCGCGGGACGCACCGAGACGCCTCGGATCCGGCGGGCCATCGCGGAGGAAATCGGCAAGAGCTACCTCGATACGTGGGGAGAGGCGGATCCGGGCGTCGACTCGCTGCCGACCCGCCGTCCCCCGATGGTAGCACCGCTGGTTGACAGTGTCACCGAGGTGGCGTCGTGAGCCCCTCGCGCGCCGAGCCGCCGGTGACCCTGGGCGACTACGTGATGATGGCCGCGCTCGGCGTGCTCGCGTTCGCCGCGGTCCTGTGCTGGCTGCAGCCGGAACCCGAGTTTGTCGACGACTTCGCCGGTCCCCGCATGGCCTGCGTGCCGGGCCACACCGGGTGCCCGCGATGACGCTTCGCCGCCCCGAGTCGCTCGCCGACCAGGACTTCAACGAGACCGCCTGGGCCACGATGAACGTGCTCCTCGTGCTGCTCGAGCACGGGGGCGTGCTCAGTACCGCCGAGGTGGCGAGCCGCGCCGAGATCGGGCGCGACGCCGCCCGGCGGCTCCTGCGCACCCTCGCCGCCGCCGAGTGGGCCCGGCGCGTCCAGGTCGAGGGCGCCGAGAGCTGGAGCCTCGGCCCCGAGCTGCCCCGCATCGGCGTCCAGTGGCAGGAGCTGCTCGTGTCGCGGATGCGGTCGCTCCGCGCCGACTTCGACCGCGTGGCCTCGCCCGCCACCCGCTGAACTTCCCCTCCCAACGCCTACCCCAGGAGCGAACCGTGAACCTCGATCTCGATCCCGACACCGAACCTCGCCCCCCGGCCACCATGCCCGGCCACGACCGCGTGCTCGAGCGCGCGGGCTTCACTCCCGAGGGCGTGGCCGAGGGCCAGCGCATCTGGTTCGAGCAGTCCTACACGCTGCCCGGCCAGCGCCCGCCGCTCCGGGTATACGTGGCCACGCGCCTGGAGAACGAGGCCCAGGCCCGCGCACTCGGCGACGCGCTCCGCGCCCGGGGTGCCGAGGTGACCTACGACTGGACGGTGCACGGCGCGGTCTGGAATCCCGACCGCCGCGACCGCTGGGACGTGCTGCGCCGCGTGGCGACCGACGAGTGGCGCGGGGTGATGGCGGCCGACGTCGTCGTGGTGCTCCTGCCGGGTGGCCGGGGCACCCACGTGGAGCTCGGCATCGCGCTCGGCGCAGGCGTGCCGGTGCTCGTGTGGGCACCCACCCCGGAGCACCTCGAGACGCAGCCGGCCTGCTTCTACGCCCACCCGCTGGTCACGCGGCTCCACGCGTCGCCCGCCGAGCTGGCGGCGCTCGGCGAGCCCGAGTTCCCCGCTGGGCTCATCGCCTACGCGGCGCGGAAGGTGGCGATGGCGGCCGTCACCCCGCGCGGCGACGGCGACGACAACGCGCGCCTCGCGCCCACCGACACGGGGCGGAAGGCACTCCAGAAGGTGCCCCGGTGAGCTGGATCTCCCGCCGCGTCGAGCAGCTCGTCGAGCGCGGCTACGCCGTGCTCGGCAAGCCCCGCCACCGGCCCACGGCCGACGACGTGCCGAGCAACAAGGCCCTGCTCTACGTCGACCCGCTGACTGGGCGGCTGCGCCTCCGGGAGCGCCGCAATGGCGACCGCGCGGTCGAGTCGTCGGGGGGCGGCACGGGCGACGTGGTGGGGCCCTCGTCGTCGGTGGCGAGCGAGGTCGTGCTCTTCGACGGCGCCACCGGCAAGCTGGTCAAGCGTGCCAGCGGCACGGGGGTGCCGACGCTCGTGTCGGGTGTCCTCTCCGTCCTCGCGGCACCCTCTCGCGTGCTGGGCCAGGGCGTCGAGTACGACGCCAGTGGCACGCTCGGGTGGCGCTCGACGCACGACTGCATCGCCCGGCGATGGAGCGTGTATTACGACTCGACCATCCGCACGTTCGGAACGTCGAACGCGACGATCTCCCCGACGACGGCGGTGGACGCGACGGGCATCTACGCGCAGATGACGACCGCGGCGAGCGCGGGCAGCAAGATCGAGCACCGCGACGGCACGGGGCAAAAGGTCTACCAGCCGCGCCACGGGGCCGAGATCGCCTGGCTCGTGTCGCCGCAGCACACGACCACCGCGCTCTACTGGTGCTCGTCGACGAGCGCGCAGACGGCGACGCCGGCGGGCGACACGCTGGCGGGCCACGGTGTCGGCTTCCGTCACTCGACGGACGCCGGGGATGCGGGCTGGACGTTCTGCACGCGAGACGGGACCAACCAGAACACGACCCCCACGGGGATCGCCGTCGTCGCGGGTAACGTCTACGTGCTCGTCGCCTCGACGCTTGACGCGGGCGCGACGTGGCGCTGGCGCGTGTACGACGTCACCGCCGGGACCACGGCGACGGGCACCACATCGACGAACCTCCCTGGCGCCTCGACGAGCCTGGGATGGCAATACCTGGTCGAGGCCCGCGCCGCGTCTGCCCGCTCGATGTGGGGCTACGGCCTCTCGGGCGTCCACGGGGCGCGCGCATGATGGCCATCACCCTCGCGAGGGGGCAGCACGTCACGCTGGAGTTTGGCCCCGCCGAGGCGCCGCTCCGGGTGGAAGTGCACGCCACCCGCCGCACCCAGCTCCGCGTCGCCGCGCCCCGCGCGGTGCGCGTCATCCTCCCCCGCGCCGAGAAAGCGGCGCCATCCCCGCAGCCACCCAGTACCCCCGAGGAGAACCCTTGAACGACCCCCGACCGACCGACCTCGCCGCCACCCTCGACGACGCCACCGCCCGCGCCGCGTCGCTCAGGCCCTACTCCGACGGGCGCGCCTGGAACCACGAGCTCGTCGTCCGCGAGATCGCGATGCACGCCGAGCAGATCGTGGTCAGCGGCTACGAGATCGGGCGTCGCCTCACCTGGACCAAGGCCGAGCTGGGACACGGGCGCTTCGAGGCCTGGCTGGGGGAGCACATGCCGTTCAGCCTTCCGACCGCTCGCCGGTACATGCAGATCGCCGACTACCTCGTCGAGAACCCGCGCCTGCTCGAGCCGATGGCCAAGGCGGGGCTCAAGAAGGCGCTCCTGCTCACCACGCTCGCGCCCGACCAGGTGGAGGCCTTGCTCGGCGACCAGGGCGGCATGCCCGAGGCCGAGGTGGAGGGCATCGACAAGGTGCCCTACCACGAGCTGCGGCGCGAGGTGGAGAAGCTCCGCGTGGAGCGCGACATGGACCGGGGCACGCTCAAGACCAGGGACGACCAGCTCGTCCGGGCCAAGGCCGAGATCGCGGACCTCACGGGGATCTCGCGCCGGCCGGAGGAGGCCGCCGTCCTGGACAAGATCCAGAAGCTCCACGAGAAGGTCGACCAGGTCTTCACCGAGATCGACATCCTCGTCGACGCGGTCGGGCCGCACTGGACTGGCCTCTCGCTCCGGGCGCGGGGCGAGCTCGCCGGTCTCGTCCACTACGGCATGCGCCTGGCCCAGTTCGAGGAGGCGCTGTTCCGCTCGACCATCGGCGAGGCGGTGTGGGCGCACGACTGGACGGCGATCATCGAGGACCCGTTCCCCGCGGCGCGCAGCTACCCGCTGCCGGTCGAGCGCGCAGGCCCGGAGTTCGCCGAGAAGTACGGGCGGGTGATGCCGCTCGACGCGGCGACCCGCGCCAAGCGCGAGGCGAAGGCCGCCCGCGAGGCCGCCATTGATGCCACCGCCACGCCCGCCAACGGCACCCCCGGCGAGGCGAAGTAGCCCGTGACCGCCGAGATCCTCAGCCACGCCGCCGAGCAGGTGCGCCACGCGCGCACCCCCCGCCAGCGCGCCGCCATCGTGGCGCGCCTGGCCGAGCTGCTCGGCTGCACCACGCAGACCGCCTACCGCAAGCTCCACGCGGCGGGCTGGGACTCGGGGCGCGCCGCGCGCAGCGACAAGGGCGAGCGCGCGGTGAGCCGGGAAGAGGTCGAGGAGCTCGCCACCATCCTCGCCCGGGGCCGCAACAAGCGCGGCCAGCCCAACATCCCCGCCAGCGAGGCGCACCGCCTGGCTGTCGAGCACGGCCTCGGCGCGGGCCGCGCCAGCTACTCCACCGTCGCCCGGCGGCTGCGCGAGGAAGGGATGTCGCTCGGTCACATGCGGGCGGCCCAGCCCTCCGTCGCGCGGGTCTCCGCCCACCCGAACCACGTGTGGTTCTTCGACATCTCGATCGCCATCCAGTGGTACTTCCGCGACGAGGCTGGGCAGAAGCTCGACCTGTACACCGATGCCGGGGCGCGGTTCTACGAGGGCAAGCGCCAGAACTTCACCTCGTCGCGACAGGTGATTCACCGTTTCCTCGTGGTTGACCACGCGAGCGGCGCCTACTACTGCCAGTACTACTACTCGGCCGGGGAGAACGCGGCCGACGTGGTGGACTTCCTGTGGCGAGCCATGTCGCCGAAGCCGCACGCGGGCGAGGCCCTGCCGATGCGCGGGCTGCCGCGCCGGATGGTGTTCGACCAGGGGCCCGCCAACAAGTCGCAGTCGGTGCGCAACCTGCTCGAGGGGCTCGACGTCGAGCCCGAGTGGCACGCCCCGCGGAACGCCAAGGCCTCGGGGGCGGTCGAGACGCGGCACAATCACTGGCAGCGGAGCTTCGAGGGGCGGCTCGCCCTGCAGCCCGCCCGCCATCTCCTCGAGCTCAACGCGCACGCCGAGCGCCTGTGCGCGCTCCAGGGGGGCGACCCCGAGCGCGCCATCGCTCGCCACGGGATGGCCCCGCTCGCGGCCTGGGCCACGATCTCGGCCGGGCAATTCCGCGAGGCCCCGGGCCGCGACGAGTTCCTCCAGCTCGCCGCGAGCGACCCGCGCACCGGCACGCTGAACAACTGGATGCACCTCCGTGCCGACGGGCTCACGTGGCAGCTCAAGGGCCGCGATCTTTGCCCCGGCCAGAAGGTGACCTACCGCCTCTCGCCATGGACCGAGGCGGGCGTGCGGGCCTGGGACAAGCAGGGCCGCGAGCTCGCCTGCGAGCGCATCGCCTTCGACAAGCTCGGCTTCGCGGTCAACGGCCTGCGCCACGAGTGGGACAACCCCGACGCGCAGGGCGCCGCGCACCCGGAGCCCATCGCGCAGGCCATCGCCCGCAAGGTGGCCAGCGGCGAGCTCGCGCCGCCGAGCCTCGACGTGTTCGGCGGGCTCGACGAGCGGCTCGACCGCCAGCGCTACCTGGCACCCCAGCCGCAGCCGTGGGAACGGCCGTCCACGCCGCTCGCCGCCGAGCCGGTGATGGGCGACCTCGACGCGCGCGAGGAGGTGGCCCGCCGCCTCGCCCGCAACCTCAATGCCCAGGAGGCCCAGTGGTGGCGCGAGCGCGCCGCACGGGGCCTCGTGGCCAGCGATCTCGACGCCGCGCTCGCCGAGTTCACCGGCGCCGCCACGCCCCTCGTTGCCTCTCGTCGCGCCCAGGGCGCCTAGTCAACCCGCCTCTCTCTCCCGAGGAACCACCGATGGAAGTCACCTCTCGCCTCTACCTGGAACCGCAGGCCGTCGAGCACTTCAAGCTCGACGAGGACCCGTTCAACGACCCCGAGTCGCCCGAGGACATCTGGCTCTCGCCCGCCCTGCGCCGCATCGAGGGGCAGCTCGTCAACGGCATCAAGCGCCGCCACATCGTCGTCGTCACTGGCGAGGTGGGCGCGGGCAAGAGCACCTTGTTGCGCCGCCTCTACGGCCGTCTCGTCCAGGAGCGGCACCTCCGCTTCATCGCCCCGGCCTCGCTCGACCGCCGGAAGATCACCGAGACCGCGCTCGCGGTGGCCATCCTGCGCGACCTCACCGGCAAGGACACCAGCTCCATGGCGATGGAGGCCCGGAGCGAGATGCTGCGGGTGCAGCTCTCGGCCGAGGGCGCGGCGGGGAACTTCCCGGTCTTGCTCGTCGACGAGGCGCACCACCTCCCGAACAAGGGGCTCGTCGCCATCAAGCAGGTGTGGGACAGCCACACCATGTTCAAGCAGCTCGCCGTCATCCTCGTGGGCCAGCCGCCACTCGCGGCGCGGCTGCGCCAGGACATCACGCTGCGCGAGGTGACGGGTCGCGCGGTGATGTGCGAGGTGCCCACCTTCAACCGCGACGCGGGGGGCGCCGCCGCCGACTACGTCCGGTGGCGCTTCGCCCGCGTGGGCGCCGACGCCGACGCGATCTTCAAGCCCGACGCCTACGCGGCGCTGGGCGCCCGCGCCGAGCACCCGCTCTGGCTCAACAACCTCGCCGTCCGCGCGCTCCTGTACGCCTGGAGCGTCGGCGACATCACCGTCACCTCGGCCCACGTCGGCCGCGCCTAGCCACGTCAACCCACGTCAACCCCCACGGAGCCCGCAATGAACGACACCATCCCCGACACCATCACCACCTGGGACGAGGCCGACCTCGCCCTCGGGAAGATCCGCGAGCACCGCGAGCGCGTGAAGCTGCTCGCCTCCACCTTCGACAGCCAGGCCAAGGCCCTCGAGGAGGCGCGCGCGAAGGCCTGCGCCCAGGACGTCGCCGCCATCAACGAGCTCGAGGCGCGGCTGCGCGACTTCGGGCGCCAGAACGTCGCGGGCATCACCGAGACGCGCAAGGGCGGCCGGTCGCGCAAGCTCGTCCACGGCGTCGTCGGCCTGCGCATGTCGACCCCAAGGCTCGACTTCATCGAGAGCGAGGCCCACAGCATCAAGATGCTCAAGGTGCGCAACCACCCCGACTGCATCCAGACGACCGAGAAGGTGCTCAAGGAGCGCGCCCGCGATCTCCCCGCCACCGAGCTCCGCCTATGCGGCATGGAAGTGTCGCAGGCCGAGGCGATCTACTACAAGCTCAACGGCGCCGAGGTGGTCAGCCTGGGCGGCGACACCGTCGCGGGCGAGGCGTAGGGTGGCCGCCGCCGCTTCCCTCCCGGAGCCCGGCCGTGCCCGCGTGCTCGACCGCAAGCGGGTCGCCAGTGGCGAGCGGGACGACGACGGCGCCGGGATCTCGATCCTCCGCGCCGAGGCGGCCGCACCGCCGGTCGAGCTCTGCCCGCCTGTCGATCCCGTGCGCGACTGGCTCTGCCGCCACGTGGGCGTGAGCATCGGCGCCGAGGAGATCGTCCGCCAGTACGACAGCCAGGCCGGGCGCCTCGCCTCGGCCGAGTCGCTCCTCTCCGAGCTCGCCGCCCTCGGCGAGCGCGTCCCGTCCCACCTCAAGCCCTCCACCTAGACTGCCCGAGGGCTGCCACGACGGCGCCCATCTCCGGGTCGAAAGCCAGCCAAGACGGCGGCTCCTCGGCCACCCGGAGTTTCCCCGTGCTCGCGACCTCTCCCCGCGTCCGCACCCCCGCGCAGAACCGCGCCCTCTGGTCGCTCGTCGGCCAGCTCTCTACCCGTAGCGGCCTCTCCCGCGACGAGCTGCGGCCGTTGCTCGACCGGCTCTGCCACGAGGCCAGCGGCCAGGCGCACACGAGCCACCTCGCGCCCGGCCAGGCCAACAAGGTCATCGACGGCCTGCAGCGCGAGCTCGCGCGCTACGCCGCGCCGGCCCCCGCTCGACCAGCGCCCGCGCCCCACGATCCCTGGAGCAAGCGCGGGCCCGGCGCGCGCGGGGACCAGCGCATCACCCGCTTCCAGCAGGTCGTCATCACCGGGCTCTTCGAGCTGCTCGGGATGGACGCCGTGGCGCGTCGCGACTTCTCGACACGCCAGTGCAAGGTGCCGTGGCCGCAGACGCAGGCCCACGCCGACGCGCTCATCGAGCCCCTGTCGTCGATGGCGCTCCGGCGACACACGGTCGCGACGCTGCTCGCCCGGGTCGATGCGCTCTCGCGGGCCGACCTCGACGCGTGGAAGACGGGCTTCGTCGCCGACGTCGCCCGCCAGCTCCGCGAGGCGAAGCCGGGCGCGACGCCCCGCGCGGCGGGCATCACCCCCATGAAGCTCGCCAAGCTGCTCGAGTGCGAGGCCGCCGCGGTGGCCGCTCGGGGCGGCGAGTGAGCCCGGCGTGGCTGCTCCCCTCCGAGGTCGCCGCGCGCCTGGGCATCACCAAGATGGGGGTGTTCTACAAGGTGCACTTCGAGCAGCTCCCCGCGCTGCGCTTCTGCGTGCGCGGGCCAGGCCGGCTCGTCACCCGCATCGAGGCGACGGCCCTCGATCCCGCCGCGCCCTCGGCCTGCGAGCCGCCCGCCTCGCTCACGACGCGGACCCTCGCCGCGTGGCTCCGCGTCAACCCCGGCACCGTGCACCGGCTCCGCCGCGCCGGTCAGCTCGTCGCCCACCTCGACCGGCCCACGAACTCGCTCGTGTACTCGCGCCGCGCGGTGCTGGCCTTCCTCGCCGACCACTCCACCACCGACTGAGAGGTGCTCTTGATCTCCCCTGATGCCTGGACGCACAACGTCATCACCGCCGTGGCCGCCCACGAGGGCACCTACTCCGCGTGCAACCCCAACAAGGACGGCGCGGGCCTGTCCTTTGGGATCCTCCAGTGGACCCAGCGCTCCGGGAGCCTCGGGCACTTGCTCGCCGCGATGCACGCCCGCGATCCCGGCGCGGTCGGCACCTGCCTCGGCGAGCACGCGCGGGCCGTGATCGACGCCTGCCTCTCCGGCGAGCTTGCCGCCATCGACGGGTGCGTGCTCTGGAAGGAGCCATGGCTCTCGCGCTTCGGGGCGCTTGGCCAGCACCGGGGACTGCAGGGCGTCCAGCTCGCGCTCGCGGGCACGGGCACGCACATGGCCGGGGCGGTCGACGTCGCCCGCGTGCTCGGCGCGACCACGGAGCGAGCCCTCGCCGTGGCCTTCGACCGCTCGGTCAACCAGGGGCCGGCGGGCGCCTTGACGGTGGCGCGGCGGGTGGCCGGACTCTACTCGGCCGACCCGGACAAGCGGCCTGCGCTCGCGGCCGACGTGGCCGCCCAGTTCGCGTGGGCCTGCGCCGCCCGCTTCCGCGCCGAGAGGCAGGCGCCCGTGAAGGGCGACTGGCGACAGGTGGACGAGGAGTACTCCGAGCTCCGCACTGGCGACTACCACGTGTCGCGTCGGCCCGTCACGCTCGCCACGTGGCACCGCTTCGCCGGGCCATGGAGCCTCTTCGACATCGTCACCCGGCGGTCGTCGCGGCTCTTGTTGTCGCGGTCACTGTCCGACGAGGAAGCCGATCTCTCGCGGTGGCCCCAGTGAACCTCTGCGAGATCCAGCAAGACGAGCGGCGCGATCGGGAGGCGGCCGCGTTGCGTCGCGACCGGCAGAGCTTGTCGCCGCGGCACTTGCCGTGCACCGAGACCGCCACTCGCACCGTCCGCGTGCCCGGCCCTGGCGGCGTGGTCTCCACCCGTCGAGTCTGCACTTTCCACGAGCGCGAGATCAGCGCCGCCCTCGCCGCCAGTCCCCCGCCCGCCGCGTCGTTCTCCGTCCCGGAGATCGTCCGCGACCGGCCCGTCCGTCGCCCGTCAACCCCAGAAACTGAGGACTCTCCCATGCCCCGCATCCCCCACGAGCCAAGGCCCTGTCTCTTCCCTGGTTGCTCGGCGCATGCCGTGCGCCACGGTCGCTGGTGTGACCGCGACAACCAGCGGCGCTTGCGCTTTCACTTGCCCATCGACGTCGACCCCGCTGAACTCGGGGCGACGTGGCAAACCCTTGGCCGCAAGGTCCCAGGCACGCCTGCGCCAGCGGCCGCCGCCGAGCCGACGACGGCCGACCAGGCCGCGATGCGCAACCTCGACGCTGCCCTCGGCGAGCTCCGCGAGCTGCTCGACATGGACGGCTACAGCCCGGCCGCCATCGCCCAGCGGGCGGCCACGGAGATCCGCCTCGCGAAGACCGGCGTGCCGAGTGCCGCGCTGCGGGAGATCGTGGTGCGGTGCGGATTGCCGGGGGCGGCGACGGGCGAGGAGCTCGTCGAGAACTTCGCCGTGTTGAGGCGGGGCGTCGAGGCCGCCGCAGAGCAGTACCACATGCTGGAGGAGCAACTCGAGGCCGCCGAGCAGACCAACGCCCGACTTGTCGACGAGCGGCGCGAGCTTGAGTGCATCAGGACGAAGGCCGTTCGCAAGGGGGCGATGATCGCCAGCCTCACGAGCGAGCTCGCGCATCACCTTGGCCTCGACACGGGCATCGTGGACGCGTGGCTCGAGGAGCGCATCGAGCGCGGCAACAGCAAGCACCTTGCCGACCTGCGCGCCGCCGCACAGAGCGACGCCAACAGCGATCTGCAGGCCCGCGTCTCAGGGCCGCAACGCAAGCTCGCCAACGAGGCGGCCTCCAACTCGTTGCTCGGCGACGAGCTCGAGGCGCAGACGGGCTGTGACGCTGGCGAGATCTACCACTGGATGAATACGCCCAACAGGGGACACCTCGTCAATCGCCGGATGAGCGAGTTGAGCCGGGCGCTCGCCGACTCCCAAGTCCGCGCCGCTGCGGCGGAGGATGCGCTCCTGAACGAGCGTGCCGCATCCAGTACCTCGACTGTCGCGCCGTCCTCGACCGTCGACATCACCTTGCCCGGCGGCCTCCGTGTGTTGATCCAGCCCTTGGGCGCGTCGTCGTGAGTGCCCCCCCCCAAGCCGACATCGAGGCGTCGTTGAGCCTCGGCCCTGATCGATTCATCGAGGCGCTGCTGCCCGCGATGGACCGGCTCAACCGCGCCGCGCGGACCCATGACTGCCCGGTGCCGCCGGCGTGGATCTACACGCTGAAGGACCGCGCGATCACCGTCGCGACGTCGATGCGCGCAGCCGATCACCAGCTCGTGTCGGTGCGCATGACGTGCGCGGTGTGCGGCGGCTCGGGGGTCTACGGCCGCCACCGGGACTGGGAAGAGGAGTGCCGCGCGTGCGCCGGTGGTGGCGGTCGCGACCTCAACTTCGTCGAGACGGCGATCGGCGGGGCGCGCTGGCACACCCCCGCCAACAGGGGCGAGGGCCTCGAGCTCTGGCGGCAGCTCGCGGCGGCAAGCCTCCGGCCGCGCCGCGAGCGAAGCTGGAAGCCCCGGCAGCCGGGCGAGTCCATCGCGCCCGAGCTTGTCGCGCAGCTCCTCGTCCACGTCGAGCGGCTCCTCGTCCCCACCTGGCTCATCCCGCCACCGGCCTACCACTCGTACCGGCTCGAGCTCGGCCGCATGTCGCTGTGCCGGTCGTGTCTCCGTCGCGACTCGCGCGAGGGGCTCGAGGACATGAGGTGGCGCCAGCTTGGCCGAGCGAGCTGGACGTCATGGCTCTGCGTGGCCTGCGACGCCTCGGCCTCCACGGCCGTCGTCGAGCATCCTCACCCGCTCCTCGGCCACGAGCACGTGGCGCGATGGGTCGAGACGCACCCGCCGCTGCCGCCCTCCCACGCGCCGACGTCGCTCTCGGCCGAGGACGAGATCCCGTTTTGAGGGCGCACCGCTGGCGCGCGCTCACCCTCTGGCCCGAGTGGGCCTGGGCCATCCACGCCCTCGACAAGCGGGTGGAGAACCGGCACTGGCGCATCCCTCGAGGGTGGGTCGCGATTCACGCGGGCGCGTACCTCGGTGGGCGACCCAGTGCGCCCGCCGTGCTCGAGGCGATGCGCGCGCTCGGACTGATGAGCTGGCGGGCCGGGTGGCGCCTCGACGCCGGCGCCCACTTCGTCAAGGAGGGGCGCGAGGTGGATGTCCCCCTCCTTGCGGCGTGGCCGAGGTCGGCAATCCTCGGCATCGCCCACTTCGACGGCGCCATCGAGCGAGGCGGGTGGGCTGCGCCAGGCGCCCTCGCCAACCACCTCGACGAGTACTTGCCCCTCGACACCCCGCTGCCCTGCCGAGGCGCGCAGGGCCTCTGGCCCGTTCCGGTCGAGTATGCGCCCACCCTCCGCGAACTCCACCGCTTGCTTGGGTGGGCACCCCTCGACGAGCGCTAGCGGTGGCGGCCTTGCTCTGCCCGCAGTGCGGCGGCACGGCCTACCGCTTCGTGCACATCTCGACGTGCCGGTGTGGCTGGCACAAGGTCGACCCGCCGAGCCGCCGCATGGCGGCCGGCCCCTGCTTCACCCCCTCAGCCGACACCGACCTCGACATCGACGACGAGCCTGACGAGCCTGACGACCAGGCCGACGAGGATTTCGAGGACCCCGACGACCCGTTGCCATAGCGTTTCCGGCTGCGCGCTCACCGCGCACCTTGCGCGCCCAGCGCGTTGCCACCCGGTTGCCGACCTTTCCGCGGGAGTGACGGATCAGCGCTGATCGCGCGACGCCCCCCCCCGTGATCGCGGTTCGTTATAGCACCCCATCCACCACGACGCT
>SXGT01563048.1_pt1 | contig 33492 bp, 26 predicted proteins | sample 3176221 | NCBI WGS metagenome assembly SXGT01 (sample SAMN11356862, study PRJNA531348) | freshwater metagenome | isolation source: freshwater sample F1-120 | place: China: Fuxian Lake, Yuxi | collected 2017-12-25 | reverse complement strand
CATGACGGCGCAGGCGCCGGCGTCCTCTGCGATGCGCGCCTGCTCGACGTTCATCACGTCCATGATCACGCCGCCCTTGAGCATCTCGGCGAGACCGACCTTCGTTTCGTATGTGGACTTCTGCATGGCTGGCTCCTCTTCAGTGCGATCGATTCACAGGGCGGAGCGCGCGTTGCCTGGCGCGTCGCTCCGGTTCGCTCCGGCTCGCGTGACGGTCACACGAGCTCGGTGCGGGGTTCTTGGGTGTCGGCCTGTTCGAGGCTCTCGCGCAGCGCCACACCGAGGCGTCGCGCGGCTTCCCTGAGGCGCTCGGGGGGCTCGGTGCAGAACGCGAGGCGGAGGCCGCCGGCGCCGCTGCCGGACACGGAGTTGACGTTGCCGGGCGTGACCATCACGCCATGACGGCGAGCGGCCTCGAAGGCCAGCTCCGGGTCCACGCTGTGGGGCAGTCGGAGCCACAGGAGCACTCCGGCGTTCGGACGCTCGAACGCGATCTCGCGGGGCAGGTGCTCGGTGAGCGCGTCGCACAAGGCGTCGCGTCGCTCCCGGTAGTGCGGCCGGATCTTCGCGAGGTGCGCGGCGAGGTATCCCCGCTCCATGAACTCGGCCAGGGCGTGTTGGAGCAGCGCCGACGAGCCCAGGTCCATCGCGTGCTTCAGCGGGATCAGCTCACGCTGGAGCCCCGCAGGGGCCACCATGAAGCCGATGCGCAGCGCAGGCGACAGCTTCTTCGAGAAGGTGCTGACGTAGATCACCTGCCCATCGAGCGCCCGCAGGGCAGGGGGCGGCGGGTCGTCGAGGTACATGTCGGCGCCGTAGTCGTCTTCGATGATCGGCACGCCGCTGCGGCGCGACCACTGGACCAGGGCTCGCCGTCGCTCGAGCGTGACCGTGCGGCCCGTGGGGTTCGAGCCGTTGGGCATGACGTAGAAGCCCTTCACGCGCGGACGGTGCTCGTCGCGCCAGGGCTTCTGGGTCAGCTGATCCAGCGCCTCGGGGTCTGGCCCCTCGAGGTCCCCGGGCACGCCGATGGGACGCGCGCCGGCCGCGCTGAGCAGGTTGAGCACGCCGGCATAGGTAGGCTCCTCGACTAGGAACGTGTCGCCGGGATCGATGAACGCGCGGGCGAGCAGGTCGAGCGCCTGCTGGCTGCCGGAGGTGACCATGACCTCGTCGGCGGTGGCGGGGATGCCGCGGCGCACGAGGTCGGCCGCGATCGCCACCCGCAGCTCGCGCACGCCTTCGCGGGGCGCGTATCCGAGCACCTTCGAGCCGTAGCGCCGGAGGACGTGGTCGATGCACCGCCGGAGGCCTTCGGCCGGGCGGACGTCTTCGCCGGGCTCGAAGCGGCCGAGGTTGATGGCGTCAGGCGGCGGTCGGCGCGTGGCCACCCGATCGCCGCGCCGCAGCGCCTCGCTGCCCACCGAGCGCGACATGAGCGCCGCCCACGGGAGGCCCGCCGGCTCGAGGGGCGTGACCGCGGAGGGCGGGCGCGCTGCCACTGCGGCGACGAAGGTGCCGCGGCCAACGTGCGACACCACGAAGCCCGACTCCACGAGCGCCTCGTACGCGCGGACCACGGTGTTGCGATGGGTGCCGAGGGCGTCCGCCAGGTCGCGCGTGGGCGGGAGGCGCGTCGCGGGGGGCAGCGCACCCAAGTGGATGCGGCGCGTGATCGCGTCGGCGATCTGCTGGAAGAGCGGGACCTCGCTCCCCGAAGCAAGTTGGATGTCTAGCGCGTGCACCATTGGAACCCTTGGACCCCTCGACGGCGAAGACTCCGCCACGATCTGAGGTGTGTCCAGCGCCAATCCCGCGCTAGGTGCCGGTCCAATGGGTCCAATTGACGGCGTTTAGGTGGTCCAATGTGGTCCGCGAAGCCTCGCGCCCTGGGCGCCCACCTCCGACCCCTTCTTGACGGAGGGAGGCGTCTACTCGGTCTCGTCCTCCTTGTAGAGGCCGGCCGAGCCCTTCATCGAGCACTCGCCTCCTGGCCCTGGATCTTCGCCATAGCCTTGGCGCTCGAACGTGGAGAACTCGCCGTCGCAGTCGAGGTCTGCGTACGCCGACACGGTGAACATGGCAGCGGAGCCCGTGAGGCCGTTCGACGTGTACGCGTAGCGGAAATAATGCGCGTCGTTCAGCTGGAAGCCGAGGGCCGACCAGGTCTCCCCGCTCCACACCGACGGGTTCGCGTCGCACCGTCCGTCGCCGTCCGCATCCGCCTCCCGGTCGCAGCAGCTGGTGGCTGGCGTGGCCGGGGCCGAAGGCGGGAACTGGCAAGGGACTCGCTCTCCCGTGCCCGCAGCGACGCGGGGTGTGGCGTAGTACAACGCCGACGCCTTGCAGAGGTGGTCGAGATGGGCCACCGCCTCGGTCGTCTTGGCGCGCCCCATGTACTTGGTGAACGCCGGAATCGCCACCGCCGCGCTCGCTCCAATGATGGCCGCGGCTGAGCCCGCCGGGCCCCCGTCGACACGGAGCTTCAACGCCTCGCCCTCGAGCTCGAGCTGCACGAGCGCCGCGAGGTCGTCGAACTTGTGCTTGACCAGGGTGAGCCCGAGGATCGCCCAGGCCATCTCCGACTCGGGTTCTTCGGTCGCCTCCTTGTTCGCTTTGACGAGCAGCTCGTCGACGAGCACCTTCCCCTGCGCCAATGCGGCCTGATACGCCCCCAGGGCGGGCGCGAGCGTGGCAGCGTCGCCGATGGCCGCCGCGGTCAGGGAGCCGTCGGAGCCGAACGCCACACTTGCGCCGCGGATCCCGTCGGGGAGATAAGGCAGCAGCGCCCGGAACGAGTCTGCGCGGACGCTGACCGTGATGGAGCCGTCCGCGACGGCGTCGAGCGCCTCCTGGTGCGCCTTCTTCGCGTCGTCGTCCTTCACGATGGAGGGGCTGTTCCCGGCGAGGGTCTCGGCGCCCAGCCGAACACCGTGGGGGTTGCCGACGAGGAGGCCGCTCTTGGTCACGGCGGCGTGCAGCTCGCGGGAGAGCTTCACTACGCTGGCCGTCCCGGCGGTACTCGCTGCGTCGCCCTTGAGCGCGCCCTCGAACGCCCCCTCGAATAGGACGGCGACCGCGTTGCTCTCGGGCGCCGCCCAGAGCACCGCCCGCCGCGCCGCGAGGAGATCGACGCCGAAGTGGGCCTTGCTGGCGTCCGACAGTTCGCCTCGAAGCGCCCTCGGATCGGATCGCACCGGGAAGAGCCCGAGGTTGTTGTCGATCAGCTGGTCGATCATGAAGCCGACGTCCATGGTCAGCACGAGCCCCGAGGCGCTCGGGCAGCTGGCGAGGGCTTCCTTGTGGAAGCCCTTCACATCGGGCGCCAAGGGCGGTGAGCCGCTCCGTCGGCCGAGCCACCAGCCCAGCGCCACCGCCACTATCGCGGCCGCCGCGATGGACGCGAGCACCAGGATCCGCTTGTTTCCAGTCATCGTGGCGCCCCGTTCATCGATGCTTGCCCGAGCACAGGCCAACCGCCGTCAGGGAGTCCGCCGCGAGCAGGCACTGGGCCATCTCCGGTCCGCCCGCTTCACACCGCGCCACTTCGGTCTGGCGCGTGGTGTAAGAGGTCGCTTGGCGGAGGATGTTGGCTTTCGCGTCAGCCGGGAGGTCGGTGTCCTTCTCGAGCAGTTCCAGCGTGTGGTCGTACCCGCGCTCGCAGGCAGAGCGGCTGCTCGCGAGCACCTCATACGAGCGCGCGCCGAACACGGCGCCGAAACCCCCGAGGTAGGCAACCAGCATCGCACCGCTGGCGCCCGGCATCGCCACCACCAGCGCGTCACGCTCGCGGCGGATCTCCGGATAAGCGAGCAGGTCCTCCAGCTTGTGCTTGGCCAGCAGGACGAGGAGGGCGCGGGCGCCGTCTCCAGAGGCGTTCGCTTTCACGACCGCGCCGGAGACCAGGGCTCGCAGCGCCGCCTTGCCGTCTTCAATCGCCTTCGCGGCATGATCGAGGGCGGGACCGGAGCCCACGATCGCGATCGTCACAGCGCCGGCGCTCGAGACGCTGACGGCACCCGCCGTGAGCCCCTCGAGTGGCCCGGCCGCAGGCCCCATCCGCGTGTCCGCGACGATCTGGATCGCGCCCGGACCCGCCAGGCTCGCCGCCCGGTCGAGCGCCTCCTTCGTGGTTGAATCGGCCACGAGGCTCGAGTGGTTGCCAGCGATGGTCTCGACCAGGAGCCGCGCGGCCTCCTCGTCGCCCAGCACGAGCCCGGCCTTCGTCACGGCGCCGGCGACCCCGCCCGGGAGCATGACGAGGCTCGCGCTCCCGTGGATCTCCCTCGCAATCCCCTTCAGCGGACCGGGCAGATCCCCCTCCAGCAGCACGGACGCGCCCGCCTCGCCGGCGATGAGCGTAGCGCGCTCGACCTTCAGGAAGTCCACGCCGAAGTGGGCGAGGCTGGCCGCCGAGAGCGCCGCGCGCGCGTCCTGGGGATCCGACTTCACCGGCAGCAGGCCCGCGTTCTCGTCCACCACCGCCCGCACCATCGCCCCGAGGTCGACCGTGGCCGCCACGGCCTGCCCCATCGGGACGTGGGTACGCGCTACGTCATGAAAGTCTGCGACCTCACCGCCCAATACGAGCCGCGGTGGGCGCCGCCCCAGCCAGTACCCGAGGCCCAGGGCCAGGACCACCGCGCACACGGCGCCCACGGGCGTCCAGCGAGTCAACCGGTCATTGCTCATGCCGAACGCTTTGTCGCGTTGGCTCTGGATGTCAAGCCGCGCTCTCCCTTGCGCCGGCAGGGGGTAACCCGCAAGCTCGCGACGTGAGCCAACTCGTTCAACGCGCCGGCGGTCTCCCGGGCCTCGAGGCCGTCATCGTCACGTTCTATGACGCGGTCCTGCGAGATCCCATGATCGGCTACCTGTTCGCCCGCGCCGATCGCGGCCGCCTGATTCGAACCGAGACCGAGCTGGCGGCCCGGCTCTTGGGGGCCACCGACGTGCGCTATTCGGGCAGGCCCTTACCGGCGCTCCACGCGCCGCTTCGACTGACGGGTGGCCACTTCGATCGGCGCACCCAGCTCCTCAGGGAGGCGATGGCGGCTCACGATCTGCCGGACGACGTGCAGGCGGCGTGGCTCGAGCACGTCACTGACATGAGGCCCCACCTCATCGCGGCGGCGGACGACTGCGGGCCCGAGGCGGGCAGGGTGGTCCCCGCGGGAACGGGACGTCGGCTCATGATCCATGCGAGCGACCCGAAGGGACCCGACGGCAGGCCGTGAGCGCGACGAGAGCCCCGTAAACGCTAGAAGGAGGCGCGGGCGCCCTTGACCCGCCGGGCTCGATCCGGGCCCTCGCGTTCCGCCGGTTACAGGACGGGGGGCACCACGAGCTTCTCGATCGGGGTCCAGAACGCCTCGAGCGCCACGTTGCACGGCGAGCCACACGCCGCGGCCGCGGTGGCAAGCGTGGGGCTTGCTCCACACAGCTGGGAGAGCCAGAGCGGCTTCGGGCCATCGGTAGCGCAGGCGCCGGCCAGCTTCCCGAGCGCGGGTGCCAGATCCAGCGAGCCGCACAGCTGCCACTTGTTCGGGGTGATGTTCAGAGTGGCCGTGGTGAAGCTGAGCCCGAAGAGCTCGGTCAACGCGAGCGGGACCAAGAAGGGGCCGGAGTAGTACGGCTCGCCCGAAGGCGCGCTGACGAAGTGGAAGGCCGGGCCGGCCCCGCACGCTTCGGTCGAGTCGGTGACCGCGGTGGGTGTGCAGACAGGCTCCGAGCACAGGCTGATGTCGCGCATGGCGTAGAGCCAGTTCTGGTCCGAGCCGGAGGCGAGCCACGCGACGAGCAGGCCCCCATCCGAGCCGGCTTGGGCCAAGGCGGCCCCCAACCCACCGTCGTTGGCGGCCAGGTGCTCGTTGAGGGTGTTCGTGGCGGGGCACCCCTCAGGGATCTGCTCGACCGGTGTGAGGCTCCACCAGTAGACGCGGGAGACCTGTCCGAGCTCATCGCTGGACACCAGGTCGCAACCACCGAGGGGGCAGTTGGGATCGGCCTCCAGGCACGGCCCCTCGGTGCCGTCGCTGCCGTCGGATCCGTCCGTCGCATCGGTCCCGTCTGTGGCGTCTGTGGCGTCGGTGGCGTCTGTGCCGTCTGTGGCGTCGTCCCCGTCGGTGGCGTCGGTACCGTCCATGGCGTCACTTCCATCGGTGCCGTCGTCGGCGTCGGCGGCGTCGGTGGCGTCGGTGGCGTCCGTCCCGTCCGAGGCGTCGCTCACGTCCGTGGCGTCGCTCACGTCCGCGGCGTCGCTCACGTCCGCGGCGTCGCTCACGTCCGTGGCGTCTACGCCGTCGCTCCCGTCGGCGACGTCGGCCGCGTCAGCGGTGCCGTCGGCGGCGTCCGTTCCATCGCCGGGGCCCGCATCGGTCGCATCCGCGGCGCCATCCCCCGCGTCGACCGGCAGGAAGTCCGCGCCCTCACCCTGGGCGGCATCCGCGAGGCCGTCGGTCCGGTCGTCGCCCAGTCCCGGCGAAGGGTTGGGTTCCAGTGCGCAGCTCGCCGCGAAGATCAGGATGAGCGGGCGCATGGACGACACTCAGCGCTCGAGGCTGGCGGCCGGCGCGGCCTCGAGGTGGAACACAACGGAGCAGAGCCCGTCGACGCCGCACTCGCTGTCGAGCAGCGCCAGCACTACGGACTGGTACTCGCAGAAGGCGAGCGTTGGGTCGTTCGTGCACGCGGTGTCGAAGTTGGCCTCGATGTCGGTGTACGACAGCTGACCGCAAAGGGCGCCATCCGTGAACACGAGCCCTCCCGACGGGTGCGGCGCGGTGTTGGCGCGCACCCTCCCCGTGCTGACGCCGATCGCGAAGTTCGTGGAGGCGAAGGAGGCCACCAGCTGATAGCTCCCCGGCCCGCCCTCGAGCACGCTCTCGGAGTGCGTCGCGGGTGCGATCGTCATGATCGCGCACCCCGCCTCGTCGAGGGACGAGGCGTCCACCGTGTAGCTGCACGCCGTCGAGCCGTCCCAGGCCGTGGCCGTGACCTCACCCTCTGGCGTGGTCGTCGTGGTGAGGTCGGTGCAGGCGTCGATCGGCTCACCGGTGTAGAGGTGAACGGCGCCTTCGCCGACCTCGGCGAGCAGGACGAAGTCTCCCGCCGCGATGGAGCTTGCGAGGAACGCGTTCACGTCCAGGACCGCCGTCACCAGGGCGTTGTTGTAGAGCCCGTTGAACTCGCCATCTGCGTCGGTGATCACCCCGTCGTTGTCGGCGTCGCAGCCGAAGGTCTCCACCGCCGACGGCAAGACCACCTTGGACACGTGCACCGCCTGACCCGCCAACACGCCGCAGCCGTCGGCGCCGTCGGCGCCATCTGTGGCGTCGGTGCCGTCAGTGGCGTCGGCGGCGTCGGTCCCGTCGCTTCCGTCGCTTCCGTCACCAGCGGCGGCGTCCGCGGCGGGGCTGACGACGTCTGACGCCGCGCCATCGAAGCCCGGGAGGCCGTCGGCTCCGTCGAACCCGTCCGTGGCGTCTGCCGCGTCTGTCGCGTCCAAGCCGACCCCGTCCGTGCCGTCGGTGGCCTCGGCTCCCACCGGCGACGGGTTCGGCTCGAGCGCGCAGCTGGCCGCGGCGAGAACCACGAGCCCGCTCGACCAGCGCCATCGCGCGGTCCTCGGGGCCAGGAGGGAGTCACCCGCCGAAGTCAGTTCGCTGTGCATGATCGCCTCCCACGGTTCGCGCCTACAGCGAGCTGGGTACACGAAGCGTGCCAGCTACAATGCTGTCTTGGTGGGCTCGACTGTAGCGGGATTCACCACTCGCTGGCCAGCCGTGGTGAAAGTGTTCCCACACGTCGGCGTCCGCGGGCATCGAAGCGGCGCTCCGCTCAGCCTCCGGGTTGACCGTCTACCTCGAAGCGCACGACGTAGCGGATGGACCAGGGCACGGCCTCGCCGCCCCGAGTGCCCGGTTTGAACGTGGTGGCCTTGGCCGCCGAGAGCGCCGCGGCGTCGAAGGCGTTGCCCGCGATCCGCGGACGGGACACCACGCGGGCGCCGATCACCCGGCCCTCGGCGTCGATGTCGAGCGCCAAGGTGAGCGAGATCGGCTTCCCGGGCCGCGGGGCGCCCGCCGGATACACCGCCGGGGCGCGGACCTTCACCTTCGGCGCAGTGGGCGGAGGCGAAGGCGCCTGCGGAGCTCCGCCTCCTCCGCCGGACGGCGCGGTCCCCTTCGCATCGCGCGGGCCATCGCCGCGCGGCCCGTTGTCGCTCTCCTCGTTCTCGGGCGTCGCGCGCTCGTCGGGGGCGCCGTAGCTGTCGTCTGACCCCGCGTAGGTCCGGACGCTCCCGGTACCGGGAGCCAGGTTGGCGAGGCGTAGCGCAGGAGCCGCCACGGGCTTCGCAGCCGCCGGCTTCTTCGTCGCGGGTCGCGGCGGGCGGCTCGGCGCGGGCGCCGGCTCGGCGGGCCGCGTGACGTCCGTGGGCGGGGGCGGCTCCTGGGGCGGTGGCTCCGGCGGCTTCGGCGGGGGCTCGGGAGGCTTCGGAGGCCGAGGCGGCGGAGGCTTCGGCAGCTCCACGTCGGCCTCGAACGTCCGGACCTCGGTCCGATCGGGTGGGGGCAACACGAACGGCTCCGGCGCGGGGCTCTTCGCGACCACGGCGGCCAGCCCACCATGTGTCACCAGCGCGAGCGCCAGCGCCAGCAAGAGCGGGTCCCGGACGCTCACTCGATGGTCTGCTTCTTCGTGTTGATGGCGATGTCTTTGACCCCGCTCAGCCGAAGGAAGTCCATGAGGCCCGCCACCTCGCCGTGCGGGGTGTCCTTGTCGGCCGAGATCAACGCCTGCGGCGTGACCTTGCGCTCGCGTAGGCCGTCGAGAGCCCCGCGTACGCCGGCGTAGTCGGCCTTCTCACCGTTGAGCCAGAGCTGACCTCGCACGTCCACGACGAGCGACAGGAGCCCCTGGTTCAGGACCTCCTGCGCGCTTGCCGCCGTGGGCAGCTCGAGCGGGATCACCTTGGGCTTGTCCTGCTCGTGGATCACCTCGGTGGTCACCATGAAGATGATGAGCAGGACGAGCACGATGTCGACCAGCGGGGTGACGTTGATCGCGGTGATCGGCTCGTCGTCGTCTTGGGCGGCGCCGGCCACGGCCTAGCCCTGCCGCCGGAGGTGCGCGAGGAGCTCGTGGACCAAGGCCTCGGCGAAGCCCATCCGGGTCTTGATCTCGGCCTTGAACTGGTTGTAGGCGATGACCGCGGGGATGGCGACGACCAGCCCGACCGCGGTAGCCACCAGGGCCTCGGAGATCGAGCCCATGATGGCGTTGGCGCGGTCAGCGCCTTGCTGAATGTCGGCCAGCTGCCCGAAGGCCCCGACGATCCCGAGCACCGTGCCGAACAGCCCGATGAACGGGGCGTTGGCGCCGAGCGTGCCGAGGAAGCCGAGATAGCGGTCGAACGCGGCTCGCTCCACGATCAGCGCGCTGCGGGTGACCTCCTCCACCGTCGCCGGGCCGTGTTGCAGCACCGAGAGCCCCTGGGCGAGGACGCGGCCCTCCAGCGACTGTGAGTCGCGCGCCAGCACCAGGGCGGCACGGTGGTCCCCCGCCTGAAGAGCGCGCCGCACGTCCTGCACGAGGGTCTCGATGCGCGACCGGCTGCGCCGGAAGTAGAGCCACCGCTCGACCATGAGCGCGATGGAGATCACCGAGAGGAGGATGAGGAGCCACATCACCCACTCGGCGCCGATCCAGTTGAAGAAGTGCGAGAGCTTCTCAGTGAGCATCGGGACTACTCCGTAGCGGGTGTCTCGCCGGGCGCTCCGACGCAGGGATCAGGGCCGGGAGGGAGCGCGCGAGCGATGGTGGAGTGGCACCAGGCGGTCCCACCTCGCCCGTCGCGGACCACGATCCAGAGCGGGACTCGCTCGGGCATGTCGCTCGGTAGCTCCCAGGTCGTGGACGGAGTGGCGCGGGACTTGAACACCCGGTCGCCGAATGAGCCGTGGCTGGAGAACATCGAATAGAAGTAGACCTCCTCCTTCTCTTGGATGCCGAAAGGCGAGCTGGGATTCGTGCTACCGAGCAACACCGGGTAGACCTGCATGTCTTCCGGGATGTTCATGGGGCGTACGCGGTAGGTGGTCCCTGGGACCAGCGCCACCGGCGCGTCCGGGGCCTCGCCGAAGCACGTGCCGCGGGGGGACGCCGTCCCCTCCGTGGGCGCGGTCTCGTCGTCGTCCGCCGGACAGCCGGGCCGCGCGAGGTGAAACAGCACGTCCGCTGGGTTCGTGTTCTTGGGGGTGGCCGTTGATACGTTCACCCGCTTGAACGCCTCGACGAGGTCTGGCTTGGCGCCGCCCGAGCGCACCTCGAGGCTCACCGACAGGTTCACTCCAGACACCGACCTCAATATGGCGATGGCGGGCTCCGGGAGTGACGCGGGCAGCCCATAGGCGTTGGCGATGCTCTCGCCGCTGAGGACCCCGGTAGGCACCTCGAGGCGCACCGCCATGGTGTCCCCGAGGTACGTGACGTCGTACCCGGCCTGCTCGATCGAGAAGCAGGACCCCGGATCGTCGAGGCCGAAGCCCCGACCGCCGCTGAAGCCGACGTTGCCGCCGCCCGAGAAGAACCCAGACGACCGCTCGGGCTTCAGACACGCCAGCCAGCGCAGCGTGAGCGGCACGGTGGGGTCGGGGTGCGCTACGAGTGCCTCGACGGTGACTGGCTGGCCCTCGGCCGCCTCGGGGGGATCGGCGCGGATCGCGAGGACGCGGAGGCCCTCGACCTTGGCGGGGTCGGGCAGCTCTTCGAGGCAGCCGACGAAGAAGGCAGCGAAGAGGCACGGGGCGAGAAGTGCGGTGCGCATCAGAACACCCCTCGAACGCCGATCGTGGGCAAGATCGGGAGCCCCGGACCCGCCGTGAGGACGCGGTAGTCGAAGCTGTAACGCTGGGCCTCGGGGTTGTCCGCGTTGTAGACGTTCTGGATGTCGAGGTACGCCTCCAGCATCCAGGTGTCGAAGCGCCAGCGCTTGTCGACCCGCAGGTCCAGGCGGTGGAACACGTCGAAGCGGAAGCTCTGTTCGCCGTAGACGGGCTCGTAGCTGTCGCGGTCGGCGTCGTAGCGCGCGTCTTCGATCGGGTAGTAGAAGTTGCCGCTGGTGAGCGAGAAGCGCGCCCCGACCGACCAGTCGCGTCCAAGGATCACCGACCACGCCACGTTCAGGTTGTGCGTCTGGTCCTGCTCGTAGAGCGTCCAGTCGGCCGGCGGGCGTAGGCGCTCGGAGCGGGACAGCGTGTAGCTCACCCACCCGTAGTGTCGGCCGCCGTACTCCTTGCGGAGGAAGACCTCGAGGCCGTAACCCCGCCCTTGCATGTCGTACGACCAGAAGCTCTGGGCGAGGTCGCCCGAGTCCGACGCCCCGGCCGAGGCGTTGGGGCGGATCATGTTGTAGAGGTGGTTGTAGAAGCCCTCGAGCTTCAGCAGCCAGCCGGGCTCCGGCACCCACTCCATGCCAAAGCTGCCCTGTACGCCCTGAACGAGTGGGGCCTCGGGGTCGCCATACGGCTCGGCGTACTGGAACGGCTGAGGGCTCTCGTGCGCGATGGAGCCCATCGCGGTGAGCGTGAGCCCCTGGGCCACGGCCCAGCGGACGGACAAGCGCGGGTCTGGACCCACGCGGAGGCTCTCGTCGCCATACGTCATGAGCGCGAGCCGGAAGCCGGGGATGAGGCGCAGGCCGGGGATCACCTCCCAGTCCGCCGACACCCAGGGATCGGTGGAGGTGAAGGGGCCCTCGACCCGGCTGGTGATGATGATGGGGTCGAACGCGGGCGGGCGGGGGTCGCCGATCGGCGGGAGCGAGGGGACCCGCAGGTTGGCGCCTAAGTCGGCGAACTGCCCGTCGAAGCCGCCCGACACCGTGAGGTTCGGCAGGGCCCGCCAGTCCACGTCGACGCGGAGCCCCACGAACCAGCCCGCGAAGTCGGCCGTGATGCTGTCGTCGTCTTCGCTGGTGCGCTCCGTGTTGTTGCGGTCGTACTCCCAGGCGAGCGACGTCTCGACCTTGACGTTGTCGGGGGCGTCCCACGTGAGGCCGGTGAGCAGGCGATGGAAGCCCAGGATGAACAGCGAGTCCTGCTCCTCGCCGTTGTCGCCGACCTCGCCGCCCTGACCGAACGCGTCTTCGGCGCCGAGTGCCGAGAAGCGCCAGCGGAGATTCGGCTTGATCGCGTAGTTCACGCGCGCTTGGTAGTCGAGGTAGCTGAGCGAGATGTCGGGCTGCACCAGCGGCAGGAGCAGCTCGTAGTACGAGCGGCGGATCGACACCGTCACCTGGCCGCGCTCGTCGTCGAAGGGGATCGAGAACAACGCGGTGGCCTTCAGGAGGTCGATCTCGACGTCGGCGTGCCAGCGGTCGGTGGGCGGATCCTTGGTGGTCACCAACACCGCGCCCGTGGAGAAGCGCCCGTAACGGACCGGGTAGCCCCCGGGGTAGAAGTCGAGCGAGCCGACCAGCTCCGGGGCGAGCACGCCCGGCCCTCCGAGGAGGTGGTAGAGAAACAGAACCGGGTGGCCGTCGATGAAGAAGCCGGTGTTCTCGAAGCTCGAGCCGCGCACGGCGTAGAAGCCGATGCCGAACGGTGAGCGCGCCACCCCCGGCAGCGTCTGCACCACGCGCGTGGGATCCCCGAAGGTCCCTGGCGTCTTGCGCAGCTCGTCCTCGACCAGCGTCACCTGCGAGGCCGCTTTCGGCGGTGCTTTCTCCCGCACCACGGTGAGGTAGTCGCTGAGCCCAACGGGGTCGAGATAGAGCGTGGCATCGGACTCCGGCGCCGCAGGGGCCCGGTCGAGGGGGACGCCCTCCACCTCACGGGCGACCGGCTCGTGCTCGCCGGTGACCACCTCCAGCTTCACCCGGCGTGGCGGGAGCCCATCGACGCGGAAGATCCCTGCTCCGTCCGTGGTGGCCTGGTACTCGACCCGAGTGTTCGGGTCGATCACGACGACGGCGATGCCTTCGAGCGGGGTTCGTGTCCCCTTCTCGAGGATCCGCCCCACGTATCTGTAGCCCGGGGTGGCCTCCTCTACGCGGCGCTCCCGTCGCTCTGTGATGAACTGGCCGCGGCGCAGCGTGGGCCGGAAGCGGTAGGTGAACGGGACCCTGACGGGGACCGGCACGCCGTTCTCCAGGGCCGGGCTGAACTCGAACCGCCGCGCGGCCGCGAGCGCCGCCAGGTCCCATGGGTCACCCGCCGAGACGTCCACCGTGATCTCCCCGGGCAGGCCGGTCTCCAGGATCGTGATCGAGAGGACCACGGCCACCTCTTGCTCGATCACCGTGCCGGGCGGGAGCACTGCGTCCACGAAGCGCTGGAGCGCCGGGGCGACGAAGTCGTCCGCGCGCGCGGCCAAGGCCAACGCGAAGACACATACAAACGCGGAGCGGGCTGCGAACACGGGGGGAGGGACCACCAGGGCTGGGCGTCGAACGACCGACCGGTGGCCTTTCTGAAGACTCCCGGCGGCGCCGACGCAACGTAACGACGGGCTCCCTCACGGTCAACGCGTTCCGCGTTTCGGAGTTTGTCGTGGCGCCGTGCGATGGGCTGGTGCCGCGCTTCGCGGGGTCGGGCCGCCGACGCGAGGCTCGTTCGAGGTGCAGATTCCTTCGGTTGTTCTCCGGGAGTGCGTGTACCGTAGCTCCGCTTGGAGGTCCCATGAAGCAGTGGAAGTTCAGTATGGCGGTGGGGGTCGTGGCCGGCTGCGGCGCTGGAGGGGGCTCGAGGAGCGCTTCGCCCGAGGTCGCGCCTGCCGAGGAGGTGACCGTGGCCGAGGACACCGGCCTGGCCGAGGACACCGGCCTGGCCGAGGACGCCGGCAACGCAGACTTGGCTGACCCGCCGAGCGTGGGGCTGCCGTCCAGCTGCGCCGAGCGCGTCATCGTCAGCCTCGACTCGGCCCACGGGCCGCTCGAGGTCACCTGCCTCGGCAGCGGCGAGACCGCCGTGTTGCTCCACGGCCTGGGCGAGGACGAGCGCGGCATGGAGGCGCTCGCGGACGCCCTGGCGCCCACACATCGCACGCTGGCTCTCGACTGGTCGCAGCGGGAGGACCTGTCGCTGGCGGCGCTGGCCGCAGACGCGTCCGCGGTAGCCGCCGCGGCAGGCGGCGTGGTCACGCTCATCGGCGCTGACGCCGGCGCCCTCGTCGCTTGGACTGCGGCCGCTACTACGCCCGACGCCGTGGCGCGCGTCCTGGCGATCGACGCGGCCCCGCCCGGCGCGCTCAACGCCGCGCCCGAGGCGCTCTCCCGGTGGGCGGCGCACACCACGACGGAGGCGCTGTCGGCGCTGGTGGGAGACCCCGAGCTCGCCGCCAATTACGCCGCTGAGCTCTGGGCCAAGCGGGACCCCGCGGCCTTCTTCGCCGCGAACCTCGTGGACGGCGTGCTGGCGCCCCTGGCGCCCGTCGCCCAGCCGGCGTTGCTGGCGCTGGCCACCGGCCCCACCCCGGCGGCCTTCGGTGAGCCGCTGTTCCCGCTCTCGAGCCTCGTCGGGCTCGACACGTCCGCGCCCGCGGCCCTGGCTTGGCTGCTCCCGGGCGGCCCGGGCGCCCTGGAGCGGACCCGGGCCACTGAGCTCGCGGCAGCCCTTGCGGCGATGGATGCGCCCCCGGAGCCTTGGGAGGTCCCGGCTGGTACGGTGGGTCAGGCGGCCTCGCTCTCGCCGCTCCCCGCGTTCGAGAACGTCGTGGACGAGAAGGGCCTCGCGGTGACCGCCGCCGACCTCAAGGGGCGACCGACGGTCCTCTGGTTCTATCCAAAGGCGGCCACCTTTGGGTGAATGACGGAGGGTTGCGGGTTCCGCGACCACTTCGCCGAGCTGACCGCCTTGGGCGTCACGGTCTACGGTGTGTCCTTCGACACCCCGGCAGAGAACGCGCTGTTCAAGCTGAACAACAAGTTCCCGTACCGGCTCTTGAGCGATCCCAAGCGCGAGCTGGCCCTCGCCTACGGCGCGGCCTCTAGCGCGGGGCAGTTCTTCGCCGATCGCGTGAGCGCCGTGCTCACGCCCGCTGGTCGCTGGCTGCTCAAGTACCCCGAGGTCGACGTGGTGACCCACCCGACCGACGTGATCAAAGACATCGAGGCTGTGCTGAAGATGAAGTGAGGCGGCGTCCCGGCGCGCTATGCGGGCCAGCTGTGGACGTCAGCGTGTGAACAGCGCGTCGAGGAACTCTTGGCGGTCGAAGGGACGAAGATCCTGGACGCGCTCGCCGATGCCAACCCAAGAGATGGGCAGCTTCAGCTCGTCGGCGATGCCGAGGATCACGCCCCCCTTTGCCGTTCCGTCGAGCTTGGTGAGGGCGATGCTGGTGACGCCGAGCGCCTTGCCGAAGACGTGCGCCTGCTGGATGGCGTTCTGACCCGTGGTGGCGTCCAGCACCAGGATCACCTCGTGCGGCGCGCCCTCGAGGGCCTTCGCGATGACGCGATGGCACTTCTCCAGCTCCTTCACGAGCCCCTGGTTCGTGTGGAGTCGCCCGGCGGTGTCGAGCAGCGCGATGTCGAAGCCCCCAGCTTGCGCCTTCTTCACCGCGTCGAACAACACGCTCGAGGGGTCTGACCCGTCCTCGCCCTCGACGAGCTCCGCGCCGACGCGCTGCGCCCAGATCCCCAGCTGATCGGCGGCCGCGGCCCGAAAGGTGTCGCCGGCGCCCAGTAGTACCCGGTGCCCTTGGGCGATCATGCGGTGCGCTAGCGTGCCGATGCTGGTGGTCTTGCCGGCGCCGTTGACGCCCACGATGAGCGCGGTGTGGAGCCCCGGACCTCGCGGGACGAGCGAGTTGGCGTCGCCGACCGCAGCCAGGATCGCCTCGGCTTCCTCGCGCAGGTATCGCCAGACCGCGTCGGCGTCTGCCAGCTCCTTCCGCGAAGCGCGTGCTCGGAGGCCGTCCAATAGCTTCTGCGCGGTCCGCACGCCGATGTCGGCCGTGAGCAGCACCTCCTCGACCTGATCGAGCAGCGCGGCGTCGACCTGCTTGCCCTGGAAGAGCTTGCCGAGCCTCCCGATGAAGCCCTCGTCGCGGGTCTTCTGGAGCCCCTCGCCGATGGGCTTGTCCGGGGGGAGCAGGAGCTCGGGTCCCTTGGGCTTCTCGACCTTCGGCGCGGCCTTCTTCTCACCGGCCTTGGCCTTCTTCTCCTCGGCCGCTCGCTTGCGCTCCTCGGACGCGCGTCGCGCCTCCGTCGCGGCCTCCTCGGCGGCCTCGCGCTCCTTGCGCTCGGCCTCCAGCCGTCGCTGCTCCGCCAGGGCCTTCGGGTCCAAGCGGCGCTCGCCGGCCTTGGAGACCGCCCTCACGGCAAAGGCGATGATCGCTGCGACGAGGCCGAGGAGTACCCAGACTCCCGCGCCAAGCCCTTCGGCCTCGGGGGCGGCGAGGAGTCCAGCGGTGGGCGCGTGGCCTACGAAGAGAGCGAGGTGGTGCATGGGGGCCTAAAAGGAACTAGCGGAGGATGAGCCACGTCGCGACGCCCAGTCCGGAGGCGCCGAGCACGACGAGGGGCCAAAGCCACCGCTTTTTCGCGGGCTCTGCCACGGGCTCTGGCCGGGTCTCGAGGACCTCGTCGGATGGGATCTCGAAGATCGGCGCCGCGCGTCGGTGCCCGCGGATGAGGCGCCGCGCTCCGGAGGTCTCGGCTGCGGGTTCCGTGGGGGCCGCGACGGACGCGGAGTCGTCGAACAAAGGACGAACGTCGAGGCGCGTGGCCTGCACTTCGTCAGAGATCTCGGGCATCGGCGTCGCCATGGGCGTGAGGTGGGCCGGACTCGGGGCCGCGGCCGGCTTCGGAGGCGCAGCCGGGGGCGGGCTGACGACGCTTCGGGGGGCCGGCGCCTTCTCGACGGGCCGTTGCAGATCCGGCAGTGGTGCGACCACGCTGTCTTCCCACTCGCCGTCGTCGTTGCGGCGTCCGCCGCGTCGCTTCAGCGAGACCGGCTTGCGGAACCCCGCCTCCACCTCGCTCGGCGGCTCGCGCACGGCGCTCTTCGGCGGGCGCTGTGCGGACCCCGAGTTGGAGACTTCGGGTCGGCGCTTCTGTTCCTCCAGGTCCGCCTGGAGCGCCTCGAGCAGTCCGACGAGCTTGCCGGCGTTCTCAGGCCGCTGAGAGGCGTCCTTCGCGAGGCAGTCCCGGATGAGGAGCTCAACGCCCTCGGGGAGACCCAGGTCGGGGCGCGCCACGCGCAGCGGCTTCGCAGTATCGCGGATGTGGGCGATCATCACCTGCAGCGCCGACTCGCCGGTGAACGGCGGGCTGCCGGTGAGCAGCTCGTAGAGCATGCAGCCGAGCGCGTAGACGTCCGTGGCAGGGAGGGGCTTGGTGCCTCGGGCCTGCTCGGGCGCCATGTAGTCGGGGGTGCCCAGCGTGGTCCCCTCGACCGTGAGCGGGCGCTGCTTGATCTCGTCCGCGCCGTCGACCCGAGCGACCCCGAAGTCGATGACCTTGACGAAGTCCGGCTTACCGAACGCCTGGGTAAGGAAGATGTTCGACGGCTTCAGGTCGCGGTGGACGATGCCGTGGTGATGCGCCTCGGCGAGCGACATCGCCGTCTGCGTCACGATGTGGATCGCGCGCTGGACGGGCAGAACCCGCTCGCGCTCGAGCAGCTCGTCGAGGCCTACGCCCTCGAGCAGCTCCGTGACGATGAACGGCCGGTCGTCGTCGCTGAACCCGTAGTCGATCACCTGCACCGTGTTGGGGTGGCGCAGGCGTGACAAGGCGACGGCTTCTCGGCGGAAGCGCTCTTTGATCCGCTCTTCCTGGCCGGCGTCGGTTGGGATGTGCGACAGGAGCTTGACGGCCACATCGCGCTCGAGACCCAGCTGGCGTGCAAGGTAAACCTCACCCATACCGCCGGAGCCGATGCGCTTGCGGGCCTCGTAGCGCCCGCCCAGCACGCAGGGCAGGGCCAGGGAATTCGGGGCGAAGCCGGACACTGGGCGCGACTTTACCAGAACACGGCGCTGGCACAACGCGCCCTGGAGCTTCGAGAGGCCGTGCGCTAAGCTCGTCGCCTCCATGCGTATCTCCTCCTGCTTGTTCGCGCTTCTGCTCGCCGCCCCAGCGCTCGCCGCGTCCACGTGGTTCCAGGTGCCGGCCCACCCGCTGTGGGTCGAGCTACCGGCCGGCTGGAGGGCGGCCGCCGACGCCGCCGAGCCACTGCTGGTGGGCCAGGGACCTCGCGGCGGCACGGTGTTCCTCCTCGCGTCTCCTGCCGACAGCAGCGACACCGGGCTCGCCAGCGTAAGGCGCCGGCTCGAGTCGGAGTGGCGCGAGGTCGAGGTCAAGCTCACGGACGGGCGCCTCCAGGGCGCTGGTCGCCTCGGAGAGGCGAGGATCGGGATCGACAGCCGTTCGCTGCGCTTCGAGACCTCCGCCGTCTCTGCCACGCACGGTGAGGTGGTGGTTCACGTGGTCGCGGGGCTCCCCAAGGGCACCCGGCTGGACCTCGACGCCGTGCTCGGTTCGGTGCGCGTCCGCTGGGATCGACCCGGTGGCGGTTGGGCTGGCGTGCCCCACTCGGGCGTTCAGGCCATGGTGCCCGTGGACGGGTGGCGCAAGGTGGTCAACGAAGACGTGCTTTCCCTCAAGTCCATCGAAGGCAAGAGCGAGCTGCAGGTGCGGGTCATGCGGCGCCAGACCGCAGACGCCGCGATCGGTTACTACCGGCAGGCCATCAACTTCCCCTTCTTGACCTGGGACGACGCCCCGAAAGCATGGGCGCCCCCGAAGGGCGTGGGCGGCAAGGGACTCGAGCTGTCCGCAACGGGAGAGAGCGATGGACTTCGGTTCAACGTGCTCATCCGTACGGCGCCGATTGAGACCGCCGAAGGACCCGCCACCCTGATCCTCTCCGCGACCTCGGAGGGCGTTGCCGCTGTGGATCCCGCAGCGCCGCGACCTCCTGCTCTGGACCTCGCGACCCTTCGCGAGCTCACGCGGGCCCTCCGACCCGCGCCGTGACCGACTCGGAACTCAGTGCGGGGGGCGGTCCTCCCGCGCCTCCAGATCTCGCGCAACGCGGCGCTCGGGCGGACCTCCGCACCGCCGCGATGATCTTTGTAATCGGGCTGATCGCGTATGCAGTCAGCGCTTGGGATCGGCTGGCCGCGCCGTCTCCGCACTTCCACTTCGTCGACCTGGCGGCGTCGTTCCTCGACGGGCGGCTCGACACCGACACGCCGCGGCGCGATCCCCGGCAGAAGGGCGCGCTGCCCGAAGGAGCCCGCCCCGGCTACGAGAAGGCGCTCACTCGCCACGCGCTCCATGCGGACGGCAGCTTCCGTGGCTGGAACGACTGGGCCAGCGTGCGCACGCTCACGCTGAAGAGCGGCGAGGTCCTGACCGGCGTCTTCCCGTGGCGCGACCAGGGCGGCGAGAAGGCCAAGGAGTTCCACGCGCTCAACGGCCAGCTGTATCGAATCGACTGCGGCCGCGACGTGCGGTCGGGATGCCACGGCAACAAGGCGGGCGAGCACACCTGGTTCGTCTCGTTCCCGCCGTGGCCGTCGGTGCTCCTCATGCCGGTGGTCGCTGCGCTCGGCTACAACACGAACGACGTGTGGTTCACGCTGCTCTTCGCCGCGGCGAACGGGGCGTTGCTCTACCTGCTCCTGGATCTCTTGAGCCGCACCGGCAGGAGCCCTCGCAGTCGCCGCGACAACCTCTGGCTCACGGCGCTCTTCCTCTTCGGCACCGTGCATTGGTTCAGCGCGATCCGCGGCGAGGTCTGGTTCACCGGGCTCATCGTGGGGGTCACCATGAACCTCCTGGCGCTGCTCGGCACCGTCACGATGCGGCGCCCCTGGCTCGGGGGCCTGCTCCTCGGCCTCGGCTTCGCCACGCGCACGCCGCTCCTCTTCGGCTGCGTGCTCCCGCTGGTGCTCGAGCTCCCGGTCTGGCGCGACCGCTCGGCGATCGCTCGCTCGCTCGGGCGCCTCGTGCAATACGCCGTGCCCCTCGCGGCCGTTCTCGCTGTGCTCATGGTCTACAACGCGAAGCGCTTCGGCAGCCCGTTCGAGTTCGGGCACACCTTCATCCAAGAGGGCATGCGCCCGGCGATCCGCGACCACGGCCTCTTCAGCGGCTGGTTCCTCCCGCAAAACCTCAGCGCGGCGTTCACCAACCCTCCGGTGATCACCTTCGAGTCCTGGCCCTTCCTCAGGATCACCCGGCACGGCCTCGGGCTCCTGTGGACCACGCCCCTGCTGTTCCTGATCTTCGGGTCCACCAACAAGACGCCGCTCTTCTGGGGCCTCGTGGCGGCCACCGCCGCAGTCGCCGTGCCGGGCTTCTTCTATCAGAACACCGGCTGGGAGCAGTTCGGCTACCGCTTCGGCCTCGACTGGCTCCCCATGCTGATCGCGGCCTTCGCGGTCGGCGGCCGACCGCTCACCCGCGGGGCGCTCGCGCTGCTGCTGTTCGGGGTGCTCATGAACGCCGTGGGCGCCGCGTCTTTCGGCCGCTACCCGCCGCTCTACTACTGAGCTGGCTCCGTCTGAGCCGGTTCCACCTGAGCCACGCGGTACGCTGAAACTCCTGCTGGGGCCGGGGCAGCAGAGCTCCCCGGCCCGGTCACCTCCGCGCTCCCGCGCTCCGGTGAATTACCGGGCGTCTAGTCGCCCACTAGCGTCGCGTCGAAGCAGAGATGTCGCCAGTCGCCGGGCGCGGCCACGCGCAGCTCCAACACGGCGCCCGATGGCACCCCCTCCACGTCGTGCCGATACAACACATCTCGGCGGGCCACCGGCGGCAGCGCCACCGGCTGGCCGTTCACCAGCACCTCCAGCGCGACGTCGTGGTGCCGGCTGGTCTCCGCCAGCCCGTACTCGAGCGCGAGCCGCCCACCGGTGGGCAGCCTGACCGTGGCGGTGCGGGACGCCGCCTTGAGTGGCGGGTGCAGGAAGAGCAGCGACCGCGGCGATCCGCCGAACGCGCACTGCTTGCCCAACGCCCGGCCCCACATGAGCTCCGGGCCGCCGTCCTGACCACACTCGAACTTCTGGTGGAGGTTGTTGAAGTAGTCACACCGCCTCGTGCCCTGCCGCACGTCCAGCGTGTCGGCGTGCTCGGAGAGGCGCCACGGGCCACGATCGCCGTCCCAGCGCGCGAGCCCCAAGGCTGCCAGCGGACCCATGACCGCCGCGGCGAACGCCGGGTTGACCCGGCCCAGCACTGTCGGACGCAGCCCCCGGCCCAGCGCCGACAAGCCGCGCCCCGTGGCGAGCAGCACCCACCCCAGCGGGGCCACCGAGAGGCCCACCAACGGCAGAAAGAACCGCGCGTACGTGTAGGCGTACTTCGCTTGCACGGCGAGGAAGGCCGCGAGCACGGCCAGGAACACGACCCCGAGCACGCGGGAGTCTCGGCGGAGGCACAACCCGAGCCCCCCGAGCACCGCGATGGAGATCAGCAGCGGCGCCTTGGGCAGCAGGCCCTCCCGAGGGTCGGTGGTGATCCGGACGAGGCCCGCGCGTAGCGGCTCGTTGAACTTCACGCCCACGCTCTCGGTGGTGAGCACCCGATCCTGGCGAACGATGATCGACCCATAGCTGGTCGAGAGCGGGGAACCAAAGAGCACGGTGTTGGACACCGAGAAGAACACCACGGGCACTGCGAAGCCCGCCAGGCACCGGCCGATCGAAGCTCCCCGCTTTCGGGCCAGCAACCAGAGGCCCAGCGGGGCCACGAAGACGAGGTTGGTCACCTTGGCGACCACCCCCACGCCGAGGCAGAGACCGGCGAAGACCTCGAGCCACGGGCGGTCCGGTGCGTCACCTGAAGGCTCCCCGTAGCGAATGCTGGCGAGGTAGGCCGCCGTCCCCAGGGTGAGGCACGCCGCGTAGAACGCGTCGTTGTTGAAGCTATAGACGTCCCCCACGATCAGCGGCTGGCTGGCCGCCAGTAGCGCGCCGAGGGCGGCCGCGGATGGGCTCATGAGCCGTGCTGCGATCGCGTAGCCAGCCGTACAAAGCACCACGAGCATCGCGACGTGAAAGGCGAGGAGGCCTCCCGGCCCGAAGAGCCCATAGAGCGGCAGCGCTAGCGCCGGCATGACGAACGAGTGCTTGGGGAGCCACCGGCCGTCCTTGCCGAGGGAGACGTTGCTCCAGCCCTGGTCCACGTTGCGGTTCCAGCCGAGGTCGTCCTCGAGCCAGGAGCGCGGGTGGGTCTTGCCCTGGTCCAGCGACCCGTCGCGCCAGAGCGTCTTCGCGATGTTCGCGTAGAACGCGCCGTCGCCGTGAAGGAAGGTGTAGGGCTCCCACCGCGACCACGCGATGGACGTGAAGATGACCGTGGCAGTCAGCGCGACCAGCACGCCGATCCGGCGGCGTTCCGCGCCGGATTCGAGCGGGCGAGCGGGCAACACGGCGCGACTGTAGTCGCATGCACCTCGCCGGCAAAGCGGCTATGGTCGGCCTCCATGCCCCAGCGACTCCTCGCCGCGCTCAAGGCCGCGCCGCTCTTCTGGACCGTCTTCGCCGCCCTCACCGTGGCCGTGGTGGTGCCGTTCTGGCGCGTCGACTACCTCCCGTTCCTCGACGCGCCGCAGCACCTCGCCACGATCGACGTGATCCACCGCGCCAGCGCGCCCGAGGTGGCAGCGCTCTACACGGTGGACCTCGCGTCCACGCAGTACCTCCTCTACTACGTCACCACCGACGTCCTCGCCTACGCGGTGGGCGTGGAGAACGCGAACAAGGTCTTCCTGTCGCTCTACGCGGCGCTCTTGCCGCTGTCGCTGCTCTACGCGCTCGTGGGTCTCGGGCGCGCCAAGGTGGCGGCGTTGCTGGCCTTTCCGCTGGTGTTCAACCGCTTCCTGTTCTATGGCTTCATCAACTACCTCTTCGCCTTTCCCCTCCTGTTCTTCGCGATCGGGCTCCTCGCCCGGCGGGGTCCGGAGTGGCGGTGGCGCGCGGAGCTCGCCCTCGCCGGCCTGGCGGTGCTGTCGTTCTACAGCCACCTCCAGATCTTCCTCGTCCATGTGGGCGCGGTAGGCCTCTTTGCGTTGGCCCGGTGGCGGGGGCTGCGCCTGGCGTTGCGCGAGCTCAGCCACCTCGCTCCGGCCCTGGTGCTCTTCGGCGTGTGGTTGGCGTTGTCGGCGGGGCTCGCAGGCGGGGACGCGTGGGAGAGCGACGTCTCCCGCCGCTACGCCACGCTCGACAAGGCGCAGTGGGAGCCGCTGCACGAGACCTTCTCGCAGGCCCACACTCGGCTTCTATCCACCTACTGGGACGCCTGGGACGAGCGCCTCACGGCCGCGCTGCTGGTTGGCCTGGGCCTCCTGATCGCCATCCGTGGCCTCGGTGTGCCCGCCGCGAGCTGGCGGGACCTGGCGCCGGAGGCGCTCACCCTCTTCGTGCTGCTGTTCTATCTCTGCCTCCCCACCAGCTACCGGTGGATCTGGCCCGTGAACTGGCGGTTCCTCCCGCTAGCAGTGCTCTGCGGGCTGCTGTGGGGGCGCGCTCAGCTCCCGAGGGTGGCTCATGGCGCCTTCACCCTCCTCTTCGGCGCGGTGGCGGCCGGCGCGATCGCGCTGCACGTCCAGCGCTTCGACGCCTTTGACGCCGAGGCCCGAGAGTTCGACGGCGTGCTCGCCAAGCTCGCCCCGGGCTCGCGCTGCCTGTCTGTGATCTTCGACAGCGGCAGCGCGGTGGTGGAGGGTCCGGTCTACCTGCACTTCGGCCAATACCACGCCGTGCGCAACGCGGGCCTCGCGGTCTACTCCTTCGCCGAGGCGCCTCAGTCGCCCATTCGCTTCGTGCCTCGCCCTCAAGGCGGGCCCCCACCCACCGTGCTCCGGTCCGAGTGGAAGCCCAACGAGTTCCGCTTCAACACCGACAACCGCTACTACGACCACTTCCTCGTGCGCGGCGCTCCGGCGGGTTTCGCGCGGCGCGTCGGCTTCGGCGACGAGGTGCAGCAGGTCTTCAGCACCGGCAAGTGGACGCTCTATCACTACCCGCGCGGGGCGGCTCCAGGCTGAGCCCCTTCGGGCCCCCCACAGCTCGAGCCGCGAGCGCTCGCGTCGGCGCACTCATGACACGCGCGGCCACTTGGGGCAGTCTCCGGGCGTGCGCCGCGCCGACCGCCTGTTCCAGCTCGTTCAGCTCCTTCGTAGGACGCGCCTCACCACGGCTGACGCGCTCGCGGGCGAGCTGTCGGTCAGCGTGCGCACCGTCTATCGCGACATCGCAGACCTCGCGGCCTCCGGAGTGCCAGTGCGCGGCGAGCCCGGGATCGGCTACGCGCTCGACAAGAGCTACGAGCTCCCGCCGCTGGCCTTCGGTACTACCGAGCTCGAGGCGCTGGTCCTCGGCGCGCGGATGGTCCAGGCCTTTGGCGATCGCGAGCTCTCCCAGGCCGCGCGCTCCGTCCTCGCCAAGGTCGAGGGCGTGGTCCCGAAGCCGCTCCGGGATGCGGTGGCCCAGGTCCCGTTGTTTGCGCCGCGCCACTCGCTGGCGGCGCGCAGGGCCCGAGGCGACCGCGCGTCGGCGGACCTGGCTGTGCTACGCCGAGCGATCTCCGAGCGCCGTCGCCTGGAGGTGGACTACACGCGCGCCGACGGGGAGACCTCGAGCCGGGTGATCCGCCCCGTGGGGCTCTTCTTCTGGGGCGACCGCTGGTCGGTGGCCGCGTGGTGTGAGCTCCGCGGCGACTACCGCAGCTTCCGGCCGGACCGGATCGAGCGCTCGAAGCTGCTCGAGGCTTACCCCGTGGCTGACGGCGTGAGCCTCGACGCGTTCCTGCTCCACACCGCCAACGAGGATTCGGGGGGGCCGTTATGAGGTCGGCGGTGCTTGTGTTGTGCTGTCTCGTCCTCGCGGGGTGCGAGACCGAGGTGCCCTGCGACATCGACAACGTCGGGTGCAGCCCCACCGAAGACCTCTTCGCCCTCGATCCCACCTGCACGCTGACCGGGCCGTTGCTGGTCACGCTCGGCACGGGGACCTCCGCATTCAAAGAGCTGCCGTCCGGGGAGCTCCCCGCGTTGGAGCACGGCCCGCAGGGCGGCAGCCACAGCTTCCTCGCGATCCGCGTCGCGAACCCGGCGCCGGTCAGCCTCGGCGAACAAACCCAGCTGTTGAGGGTCCACTTCGTCGTGTCCACCGAGACCGCTGGCCCGTGCCCCACGGTGGGCGGCGTGACCACCGGTGAGCCCGTGGATATCGACGGAGCGCCGGGATGCGCCCAGCGCAGCACGTCGCGCACGGTGGTGTTCGGAGCGCGAGCTCCTCTCCATCGGGTCGACGGCGCGGTAGAGGAGCTCTCGGTGCTGTTTCAATGGGACCCGTACGGGCCCGGTCGCTGGGCGGTGACGGCCACGGCCACTGATCCCTGCGGGCGGACCGGGAGCGACAAGTCGGCGGCTGTGGTGCCCTGAAACACTGGAGACCCCGGGGGGCGGCCGAGCCCGCACGCGGGCCGCGCCTCAGTCGAGCCGGCGGTAGTACTCGATGCGGGGTTCAAGTGAAACTCGTTGTTCTACACGTTCCACTTCGCCGCTCGGGCCCCTGGCCCAGCTCGGCGAGCGCTCCCAAGTCCATTGGCCCAAGTGCCGCGCTCCGCGCATCGTTCCGTTCTCCCGCAAGACGAGCATTTGTCCAACCTGCGCGGGGGCGAGGATGGCCCAGCTGGCCGCCTATGCGGTCGACCGCCTCCTACCGCGCGTCCCCTATCGCCAATGGGTCATCAGCCTCCCCTTCGCGCTGCGCATGGCCGTCGCCTTCGACCGCGACCTCCTGAACGGCGTGTTCGCTTGTGCTACGCGCACCATGCTCCGCTGCGCTGAGCGCATCGGCGCCGAGAAGGGTGCCGCCGGCCAGCCCGCGGGGGTCTGAGGGGCCGCCACGGCCCAGCCCAGAGGCCCGCGCTCGCGCCGTGACGACCCGCGCTCCCAAACGGGCCGAAGTCCAGGCCGTGGCGGATCAGGTGGAGCGCGATGTGCTCCGGCTTCTCGAGCGCAGGACCCGAGTGCCGGCCGCAGAGGACGCAGAGCGTGTCCGCGGCATCCTGGCGCGTCTCGCCACGGCAAAGCCGTCCCTCGAGACCCGCCTCTCGCACCAGAGCGGCGGCCGCGCCCCCTCCCGGGCCCAAGAGCCCGCTCTGCGCCCGCTCGGCACAGGGATTCGACGTGCACGCGGGCGTCGCCATCCCGGCCCACGCCCGAGACGCGCTCGAACGACTGCTGCGCTACCTCGCGCGGGCTCCGCTGCCGCTCTCCCGCCTCAACCTCCGCGGGAACGGGAACGTCGTGGTCGACCTGAAGCGGACGAGTGGAGCCGAGGAACCGTCGCAATCGAATACACGCCGATGGCCTTCCTCGCGCGGCTCGCCGCGCTGGTGCCGCCACCCCGATTCGTCGCGGTCCGGGACCTCGGCGTCATCGCGCCCCATGCCGCCCACGGGCCCCTGGTACTCCCAAGACCACCCCCCGAAACCCCGGAGCGACCCGTCGGGCCGCCGCGACCGGACCGCCTCTCGTAGGCTGAGCTGATGAAGCGTGTGCTCTCCCTCGACCCGCGACAATGCCCCTGCGGCGGGACCTTCCGCATCGTGGCCATGGTGCGGAAGGTCCCCGACGTGATCGAGGCCATCGCGGCCGCGCTCATCGCCTCGGGGCACCTCGCCCCGCACCGGGCCCCGCGTGGCCCGCCACGGAGAGCAGGTCGAACGGATCAGACCCAGAACCGGGCGCCCCGCCGCAAGACCCAGCGCCGCGCACCGCGAGCCGACGCCCCGTCCTGACGCTCCGCACGCCGCGGCATTGCACCGCCTTGCCCGAGACGCCCAAACGCTCCGCCGCCTCGCTTCCCCGCCTCAGAAACGCCCCGGACCGGCGTGGCGGCACAAGACCGACACCCCGCAGCACCACGACTGAGGGCGCTCCAGACCACTTCGAGCCCCTCCACCGGCGGCTGGACCCGCCTCCGGGCGCCAGCTACCCTGCTCGAGTGATTCGTGGCACCTATCCGCGCGGGTCCGCGCCCCGAGCTCGGTAGTCGTCGGCGCTGGGCACCAAGCGATAGATATGGAGTGCCAACCGCGAGGACGGGACTCCCAGAGTCATCCACACGGCGGCGCCGGGGTGCGACCCGGTCATCGCCGCCCTCCCGGGAGACGGCGGCGTCTTGGTCGGCGACCGTGATGGCGTGGTGTGGACCGTCGCCGCTTCGCCCTGAGCTCAGAGGGAAGAGACGACGATCTTCCACTCGCGGCCGGACCGCTTCAGCTTGACGGGTACGGGCATGCGTCTTCTTGCGCCTTCAGACTGCGGTTCACTCGCAGCTGTCCGGGACGCCGGACGCGTTGGTGTCGTAGCCGCCGAAGCCGCGGTTCGAGAAGATGTTCACGCCCGAGAAGAACTGCCCGCCGGCGCCGCCGGACGTGAAGCCGTAGCTGGTGATTGCCGTGTCCAGGGTGCCGTCCGCGTCAAAGTCCGCGGTCACCGTCGCGGTCGTGCCGTAGCCGCCGAGCGTGGAGACGCCAGCGTGCCGCGGCGTGAACACGCCCATACCGTCGTTGTCGAAGACGCTCAGGCGCACTGAGGCCCCACCGGTGGAACCGGTGCTTCCAGCGAAGTCCACGTCGCCGTCGGCGTCGAAGTCGCCCGCTGCGGAGACCGACGAAGGGAGGCTCTGACCCGCGGTGAACACGGCGTCGCCGTCGTTCAGCCACAACGCTGAGCCGCCGACGAGGTCGAGATCGGTGTCTCCATCGACATCGACCAGAAAGAAGCTCCAGACCGAATAGACGGCCAGCGCCTCGTTGGCCGGAGTGAACGCTCCAGTGCCATCGTTCCGATAGATGCGTGCTGCGCCCCCCGTGTACGCGACGATCTCGGGGGCGTCGTCTCCGTCGAGGTCCGCGCCGAGCACCCGCTCCACGCGGAACACCTCCGGGTAATTGGCGGGCTCGGTGAAGCCGTTGCCGCCCACGCCGGTGGTCCCGTTCGAGACCGAGATGCCGGCGTGAACCGGTCCGAAGAAGAGCGGGATCCCCTCGTTTCCCGTGACGAAGTCGAGCTGGTCGTCCGTATTCCAGTCTCCGAGCGCCACGCTCACGGGGTCGGGGCCGACCGGCACGGCGAAGGCATACGTGAAGCTCCCGAGCCCGTCGTTCTCCAGGACGCGGAGCATGTCTTTCGGCTTGTCCGTGATGGCAAGGTCGAGGTCGAGATCACCGTCGAGGTCTCCGACGGCGAGCCCGCCGGCGACGGGGTCGATGACTACGGGGGCCTCGAACGTTCCGTCGCCTTTGTTCTCGAGCAAGACCGTGCCGCCGGTGCCGTGGGTGATTAGGTCCACGTCCAGGTCGTCGTCGACATCGCCGGCGACGAGCGCCCCGGAGGCGCCGAGCGCGATCTGCTGCCTGAGTTCGAACATCGGCAGGACATCGCACGCGTCGGGGGTGCCGTTGCCGTTGCAGTCCGGTCCACCGGGCGGGGCGGTGCACCCCGCGGCAGGCGCGCCGGGAGCGGCGCCGGGCGAGAGATCGTAGACGACGCCCGGCAGGGAGCTCGTCTCGGTCGCGACGCCGGTGAGCGGGTCGACGGTCAAGAGGGCGGTCTCCGCGCCGTCCGTGGCGGTCGCCCAAAGCGACCCGCCGGTGTGGGCCAGTCCGAACGCGCCGGTCACGCCGAGGGGGCCCATCACCTCGACCAGCGCTCCCGTGGCCGGGTCGATCCGCACGAGGCGGTCGCTGGCAGCGTCGCTTCCGAGCGTGGCCCAGAGGACGCCCGCGGCGTCGAACGCGAGCGCGTGGATCGGGTCGGGCAACGCTGCGCCGACTCGCTTGGCAGCGCCGGTCGTCGGGCTCACGCGCAGCAGCTGGCCCGTCGGCGCGAAGCTCGGGCTTGGGCCGAGCTCCACCCCATAGAGCGCCTCCTCGACGGGGTGCCAAGCGATCGTCGTGGTGCGGATCGGCAGGCCGCCGTCCGAACCATAGGCACCAATCAGAGTCGGCACCGCGGTGAGGCGATTCGCCTTCGCGAGCTCGGTGAGGGTCGCGATGTAGAGCGCGGCGCCCTTTCCGGCCGCGACGCCGAAGCCGAGCCCCTCTGCCGGTCTGCCGATGGTTCCGATGAGCCCGGTGTTCGGGTCGAGGAGCGCGAGATCGGCGCCTCGTTGCGCAAACAGGAGGCCAGCGGGGATGGCCGTGGGCTTGCTGAGCGCCGAACCTGCGTTCGTCCCCACGACCACCTCGAGGCCGTCGCTGAAGCCGTCGCCGTCGCCGTCGTCGGCGTCGGGATCGAGACCCAGCGCAATCTCGACCGCGTCGGGTAGGCCGTCGCCGTCGGTGTCGTCGTTCAACGGGCTCGTTCCCGCGGCCACCTCGGCGCCGTCGCCGACACCGTCGTCATCCGAGTCGCGATCGTTCGGGTCGGTCCCGAGAGCCGCCTCGTCCTCGTCGGAGAGCCCGTCGGCGTCCGCGTCGGAGGCGATAAGCAGCACGCGCTTCTGCAGCAGCGCCGGGGTGATGGCCCCGAACGTGCCGAGGACGACGCTGACCTTGCCGACGGCGACCGTGTTGAAGCCGGGAGAGAGCGCGATGGTCGCCTCGAAGGTGTCCCCGACGAGCGCGAGCGGCGTGACCGTCGCCTGACCATCGTCCCTGACCACCTGGACCGCCAGGCCTGTCTCCGAGCTCCTGACGCGGACGAGGTGGATCGCCCGGCCGGTGACGCCACTGTCGAGGGTGGCCGGGTCCAGCACCGGGAGGCCGGCCTCAAGTGCCGCGTCGCTGAAGCGGCGCGTCCCGGCGCGCCCGCGTCCGCCGACGCCGCTGCGGAAGAAGTACTGGCGAGTGGCCTCGGCGTCGTCCTCGAGCTCGATGTAGCCTCCGGTGCCGCCCGTGCCGGACGCCGAGATCACCGACGCGCTGGACCCTCGCTGGATGCGCGTGCCGGACGTCAGGAGGAGCGAGCCGCTCGCCCCACCGCCGCCGCCGCCGCCCCCAAAGCCACTGGCTGCTCCGAGCTCGATGTCGAAAAAGACGAGGTTCAGCTCGGCGATGCCGACCTGGGAGCCGTTGCCGCCGGCGCCGCCCGCGGTCGAGATCGCGCCGTCCAGCGTGACGTTGCCCGCGGACAGGATGCGCACCGACGCGCCGGGCTCGCCACCCGAGCCGCCGCCGCCACCACTGACCGAGACCAGCAGGTAATCGTTCTCGCCGCCGCCGCCACCACCGCCCCCGCTTCCGCCGTACGCGGCGCCGAGCCCCCCGCGCCCGTGGCCGCTGTTCTCGCTGAGATCTCCCATGTCTTCGACGATCGCAACGACGTCGGCGATCAGCGAGATGCACGAGACGACGCTCCCAAAGGCGCACCCGACGAGATCGACGATGGCGCTGAGGATCGAGCTGAGGACCCCGACGTCTTCGCCCGGAGCGCCACCGAGCGCCGCGAGCTGGCGGACCTGCGAACACTCGGCGCTCGGGCCCCAACACGGGACCCCGTTGCCGCCCCAGCTGTCTTCATCGTCGAAGTCACCGTCACGGCCGCGCCCGCCCGCGCCCGACGTCCCGGCCGTCGCCGCGCCGCCCTGACCTGTCGCGGAGAGGCCGGGTGCGCCCTGCGCCGCAATCGTTCCGGAGATCGTCACGCGACGCGTCGCCACCACATCGAGGATGTCCGCGGCGACGAGGACCGTGCCCTGGATGTCCACGGAGGAGTAGGTCGCCAGCGTGGAGTCGGAGACCGTCACCGACTGACCTGCAGGCACCTGCCACTCCGCGAGGCCTCGGACAGTGACGTCGATGCTCGCCTCGAGTCCCTCCGGCGTGGTGAACAGTAGGGTATATGTCTCGACCGCGCCGGCCCCGAGCCCCGGCAGGACGTGCACGTCGAGCGTGAGCCCGGCCTCGGAGCCCACCGTGCGCAGGCCGGTGGCGGAGACGTCGCCCGTCACCTGACCCGCCTTCAGGACCGTGACCCGCAGCTCCGGCGTGAGGCCCGTGCCGGTGATTCGCACCGGGGCGCGGGTCCCCTCCGTGAGCTCTGCGGGCGCGATCCCGGTGAGCGTCGGGGCCGGCGCACCACTCGGCCGCTGCTCGGAGTCGACCACGAAGTCCGAGAAGTGGGAGACGAACGCCGAAGCGCGCACGCCGCTGTCGTCCACGACCGCCGGGCTCGGCGGTCCAAAGTCGCCGGTAAGAGGGAGCCACTCTCGAAGCACCAGCGACGTCCCGGGGGCGAACGCGTGGTCGAGCGTGATAGTGACGCGCGCGGGCAGGTCGAAGACGAGGCCCGACGGCTCAAACGCGACGGCGGCTTCGGTGCGTCGCCCGTCCGGTGGGGGGGGCCGGTCGCCCGAGGGTATGGGGGTCACCCCGATCGTCGTGTCCGCTGCGATCGAGCCAGCCGGCACGTCGAGCGTCACGCTTCCATCCTCGGACTCGACCCGTCCGCCGTTGACGGCCACGACGAGCCCCTGACCCGGCCCACCCGGGGGCGGCGTGATGGTCAGGGTCGCGTCTCCGGAGAGTGCGCCGACGACTGCCGACACGACCACCGTCGCGCCTGCCGGTGGGGCATCGGGTGCGTGGTACAGGCCGTCGGGGTCGATGGTGCCGGTCTCGACGGCGCCACCGACGACGCCGTTCACGCGCCACTCCACCAAGGCGTCGCCAGGGATTGAGACGACGGTCGCCGAGAACGGGAGGAGCCCGCCGGCAGCTACGACCGACGACTCGGCGGCGACGCTCACGCGTGCTGGAATGACGAACAGCTCGCTGTGCTGTGTGACGCCGCCGGGCGTCCGGACGAACAGAGGCCCGGTGCTGGCGCCGTCCGGGACCAGGACTCTCAGCTCGGTCTCGGTGGCGTCGACGACCTCCGCGCGCAACGGGCCGAAGTGGACGGCGTTCGCGACCGGATCGAGGTCGAAGCCGACGCCTGTGATGAGCACCTCGGCGCCCGCCCCCCCTTCCGGAGGCAAAACGCCTGTAACTTTAATGGCCTGCGCGCCGCCCGTGGCCGCCAGTGTCACGACCACCGAACTCGACGCGCTCGCATGGCCGGCCGCATCGAACAGCGTGACCTCGACGGCGTAGTCGCCGAGCATGTCGGCCTCCGTGAATCGGAGCGGCCGGCCGCTTGCCGTCCCGGATGCTCCGGCGATACCCCATGCGGAAGCGCGGGTTTCGGTCGTGCGAGCATCGCCCCCCGGCGGCGTCGCGGTGACCCGGACGCGCTGAATGTCGGCCTCAACGTCGGCGAAGTCGAACTCAACGGCCGGTCGAGAGTCGTTGCCTTTGCCAGTGGGTCGGTCGACGGTCTCGCTCCCGGCGGCGAGCGCCGTCAGGACGGGCGCTGCGCCCAGACCGGAGCCGATCACCTCGAGGTCGAAGACGATGGGGGCCGAGTCGTTCCCGCTCGCGTCGCGGAGGACGATCTCGTAGCTCGAGACGCCGAATGGGAGCGCCTTCGTCGGGATCGGTAGCGAGAGCTGGCCGCCCATGCCCGTGAGACCCAGCGCCTCCGGCTTCAACACGAGCGAGCGGCTGCCGAGGACGTTCGAGCGCGTGACGCGAACCGACGCCAGATCTCCGTCCGGATCGGTCCACTCGAACTGCAGCTTGGCCGGTTCGCCCGAGAGAACCGACTGCGGGAACGTCAGGTTGACCCAGCTTGGCGCAGGCGTGGAGTTGGTGTCCGGGTCGGTGGTGGTGTCGGGGTCAGCCGCCGTGTCGGGGTCTGTCGTGGTGTCGGCGTCTGTGCCCACATCGGGGTCCGTGCCGACATCGGGGTCCGTGTCGACATCGGGGTCCGTGCCGACATCGGGGTCCGTGCCGACATCGGGGTCAGTGCCAACATCGGGGTCAGTGCCAACATCCGGGTCCGTTCCAACATCGGGCTCCGTGCCAACATCCGGGTCCGTGCCGACGTCGGGCTCGGGGGTCACTGTCTCGGTGCTCGTGACCTCGGCGTCTGAGCCCACGGAGCCACCGCTCGTTTCGGTGTCGTCCCGCGTCGCGGCAACGGGATCACTGGAGGCGCCGCATCCGATAGTGGACGGCAGGGATGCCGCGAAGAGCGTGAGGCCCAGTCTGGAAAGTCGCATGATTCCCCCTCTGATAGAGCATAGGAGGCTACAGCGCGGGTATCAGGCACGCCAGCCGCGCGCCTGGATACCCTGGATACCACGAGAAGAACGTGCTTCGAGGCCGAGTGCGACGGCATGGTGCGGAGCGTGGCGGCGGCGCCCTGAGCTCAAAGGGAAGAGACAACGATCTTCCACCCGCCGCCCGACCGCTTCAGCTTGACGGGCACGGGTGCCCGTAGCCCGTCCGATTAGGGCTTCGAACGCGCCGGCGGCGCGATCTCGTCAGGTCGGGTCGATGAGCGACGCCCACGGCCACGAGAGCGCCTGGCCCGATTCGAGAAGGCGCTGGCCGAGCGGCGAGAGCCGTTCATGCTGCATCGTACTTTTCTCCAGCTTAGCGGCAGGGTGCTGCGCAAGGGCTTGCTT
>SXGT01541531.1_pt1 | contig 33498 bp, 23 predicted proteins | sample 3176221 | NCBI WGS metagenome assembly SXGT01 (sample SAMN11356862, study PRJNA531348) | freshwater metagenome | isolation source: freshwater sample F1-120 | place: China: Fuxian Lake, Yuxi | collected 2017-12-25 | reverse complement strand
GTCTTGCCGCGTTCGAGTGTCAGGCTGACGCCATCGACGGCCTTGACCAGTCCGCGGGGGGTCTTGAACGACGTTCGAAGATCCTTGACCTCGAGCAGCGGCGCATCGGTCGCGTCCCGAAAGCGCGTGTCCTCGCTCAAATCGCCGCCTCTCGGACGCTGAACCGATCGCGTACAACATCGCCGAGCAAGTTCAGGCTCATGACGGTCAGGAAGATGATGACCGACGGCACGATCCAGACGTGCGGCGTGATGTTGAGATCGTCGATCTGCGACGCGACCATCGACCCCCACGACGGGTCCGGCGGAATCACGCTCAGTCCGAACAAGGCGAGACCGCCCTCGGTGATGATCACGGTGGCGACGCCGAGCAACGCAATCGAGAGCATCGCCGGCACGACGTTCGGCAGCACCTCGCGAAACATCACCGAAAGCGGTTTGGCACCCTGCGCCCGCGCGGCCATGACGAACTCGCGTTGCGACCATTGCAGCGTGTTAGCCCGCGTGATCCGCGCCAGGATCGGGATCGACACGAGGCCGACCGCCAACGCGACGATGAGAATGCGTTCGAAACGAGTTGGGGGCTCCGTCTCGGTCGCCGGCGACAACACCGACACGAGCGTGAGCGCCAGCAACAACGGCGGGAACGCCAACAGAATGTCGAAGATCGACGACAGCACCGCGCCGATCTTGCCGCCGAAGTAGCCAGCGATGAGTCCGACCAAACCGCCGACGAGCGTCCCGAAGGTGATCGAGATGAGTGCGATCGTCAGCGACGCGGATCCGCCGTTGATGACGCGAGACAGCACGTCGCGTCCGCCTTCGTCGGTGCCGAAGATGAACCCCTCTTGGAAGTAACTCAGTTTCTTGGGGTTGCGGATTCCCTTGTTCGGGTCATCGAGCGGCAAGAACGGAGCGAGGATTGCTGCGACCGAAATGAAACCGAGCCACACAATTCCCAGCCAGGCCGTGATACCGAGGCCCTTCTTGTAGACGACCGGATCTTCGTTGACCGGTTCTGCGCTCAACGGCGCCGCGGCATCAGACATTGCGGATCCTCGGGTCGAGCACGCGGTACAAGATGTCGACGAAGAAGTTCACGGCGACGTACAGCACCGCCACGATGGCGATGAAGCTTTGCAGCGGAACGTATTGACGACGGTTGATTGCGTCGAAGATCTGGCTCCCCAAGCCGCCGGTCGTGAAAATGCGTTCGACGATGAGCGCGCCACCGATCAGTGCTCCGATGTTCAACCCGGCAACCGTCAACAGGGTCAGGCTCGACGGGCGCAGCGCGTGACGCCACAGGATCCGCCGGTTCGGGATGCCCTTGGCCTTCGCCATGAGGATGAAGTCCTCCTGGAGCGTCGCGACCATGTCGCTGCGGAGCAGTCGCGAGTAGATCGCGACCTGTCCGACGGTGATGACGATGACCGGCATCGCCATCGTCTTCATGTGTTCCACCAGGCTTAAGCCCGGCGACACGTAACCGATCGTCGGGAGCAAGTCGAGACGAACGCCCAGCCAGAACTTCAAGATGGCCGCAAAGACGAACGTCGGGAGGGCCACGAGCGCGAACACGATGCCGTTCGCACTCCGATCGAACGTCGACCCGGCCTTGTAGGCCGTCAACACGCCCAATGGAATCGCGAACAGCAACGTGAGCACCTGCACGTAGAGCACGAGCAGGAGCGACCGCGGGACACTGTCCTTGGCCCGCGCAAACACGTCGTCGCCCTTGACGCCGGCTCCCGCGTAGTACTCGCCCATATCGCCGGTGAAGAAGTTGCCCGCCCAGTCGAGATACCGCGGCACCAGCGACTTGTCGAGACCTAACGCCTCGCGGATTTCGTCGCGTTGTTCCTCGGTCGCGAATGGGGCAATCGTCGTTGCCGGATCACCCGGCAACAGGTCGGTGAGCATCGCGGTGAAGAACGTGACGACGACCAGCACGACGATGACCTGCGCAAGCCGTCGTAGCAGCGTTCTCACTGACGATCCTCCCGACCAGTTGCCTGAGTGTCTCCTTCAGATTCGTACCAAATCCGTCAGCCCTCGGCCACCCAGAGGCCGAGCGTCGGGTGACCCGTCGCCAGTCCATCGGAGTAGCTGTCGCCGTTGGGCAGCGGCGGACCGAACACACCGTTGACGTTCGTCTGCTGGGCGATCGACCACAGCGTGTAGCCCGACCAAAGGTTCCACAGCTTCTTGGCGAACTCGCGGTTGAGCTCCTCGTAGATCGGCAACTGCTCTTCGGCAGTGGCAGCCGCGCGGCCCTGCTCGAGGAGAGCATTGATCTCGGGGTCGTTCCAGCCACCGAAGTTGACCGGGTTGTCGCAGGCCGCCGGCGGGTCGTTGTCGCAGTGCCACCAGACGTACTGGAGGTCCGGGTTACCGCCGGGGTGGTTCCGCCAACCGATCGCCTGCTGGGCCCGACCAATCGCCAGGTTGATCAGCGTCGACTGGTCGCCGACCGGGTTCAGGCTGACCTCGATGCCGACCTCGGCCATGATCTCTTTCAAGAACTCGGCCGTGCGAACACCTTCGGGGTCGGAGCTGAACGTGTACGTGAAGGCCAGCTTCTCACCGGTCTCCTCCTCGTACTGCGCCACCAGCTCTTCGGCCTTCTCGGGGTCGTACTCGGGGTAGCCCGCGTCCTCGAGGAATCCGGGGCTCCCAGGGGCGAACGGGCCTTGCGCCAGCGTGCTCAGGCCTTGGCTCAACGTCTCGTTGCCGAGTTGGCGGTCCTGGGCGTGGGCAACGGCCTGGCGGGCAAGGATGTTGTCGAACGGCGGGATCGTGCCGTTCAGCAACAGGTAGCCCACCTCGCCGAACTTGTTCGACTCGACGAACTTGAGTCCTGAATCTTCGGCCGTCTCACGCAGGTCGGCGATGTTGTTGAGCGACGACGTGTGCATGATGTCGAGGTCGCCGGCCTTCAGCGCCGTCAGGCGGTCGGCTTCGCCCTCTTGCGGCACGAAGGTGATCTTGTCGAGGTACGGCAACGGGTTGCCGTCGGCGTCGACCTGCCAGTAGTCATCGTTCTTCTCGACGACGATGCGCTGGTTCGTGACCGCCTCGACGAACTTGAAGGGGCCGGTACCGATCAGGTTGGTGTTGCAGTTCTCCGGGTCATCGAGCTGGGCGCGGCCAACGATGCCGAACCGGCTGCTCCCCCAGAGGAACCACTCGAACGACGGCCACGGCGTCTTGGCGATGACCTTGACGGTCAACGGGTCGACGGTTTCGGCGGTCTCGACGTTCGAGAACACGAAGGCGAGCAACAGCGGGCTGCGGCCTTCGTACGCACCGGTCCACGAGATGATGTTGTCGCGGACGATGTCGGCGTCGAGCGGGGAGCCGTCGTGGAAGGTGATGCCATCACGAAGCTTGATCGTCCACTCCGTGAAGTCCGCGTTGGATTCCACCGACTCGGCCAGGTACGGGGTGATCTCGCCATCGGCGTTCGGCATCGTCAGCGTGTCGTAGACGGTGCGAGCCACTTGGATGCCCGAGATCGCGAGCTGGGCCTCGGGGAGGCAGTAACCGCCGGTCGTGTCGGCTTCGAGGCCGTAGCGGATCTCGCCGCCGTAGACCGGGTCGCCTTCGTTGCCGACGTCGGGCTCGACGACGGTGGGCTTGTTCGTGGCCCCCGGCTCCGGGTCATCATCACCGCCGCCGCAAGCGGCCGCGACGAGCGACAATCCGAGCACGCCGGCAATCCACTTGGCGCGGTGTGTGCGAGTCCGTGTGATCACGGGTTCCCCCTCTTGACGCCGACGTTCCGGCGGTCGTCGTTGCTTGATCCCTCATGATGCTGGCGACCCCTGTGACCCGGGTCACAGCGGAAGATAGCGCCGAAAGCTACGGAAGGGGTGTCGCTCCTGTCAATGCAGCCACCCGCAGACCTCAGACCAGCCGGGCAAGATGCCCGGACTGCTCCCCCATCACTCCGGTGAACGGGTGCGGCACGAGGTGCGCGCGGGCGCCGACGAGCTCGCGCTGTTCGGCTGCGACGAGCATGTCGGGGTCGAGGAATCGGGCGTACGCGCGACGTGGCGTCGACGCGCTGCCCGCTTGCTCGGCGTCGAGTTCGACCACGGCAATGCCGTGCCGGGCGGCGCCGTCGCGACCGTGCACGACGGTCAGCGCGAGGATCGTCGCTTCGCCCGTGTAGTCGTCGACGATGTCGATCGGGCCGTTCTCGTCATCGAGACGCGTCTGTTCGGCGGCGAGGTCGATTGCGGCGGTCGGCGGTTCGACGGTTCGGTTCGGCGGGTCGCAGGAGTACACGCCGAAGGTGTGCTTCGTGTTGATCATGCCGACCCCGCTGACCAAAGCGGAGCCGCGCGCTTCACGCAGTCGCCGGGTGATCGCCGCGATCGAGTGCACCATGTACCCGCTTCCCGGCCCACCGTGATACGGCAACCCGCCGGTGACGGTCAGGCCCCGCGAGTCGTCCGGTGCGATACCGAGTGCGTCGCAGGCAAAAAACAGGCTCGACCCGAAGCACGAATAGATATCGAGCAGCGCGACGTCGTCGAGGTGCACACCGGCCGTGTTCAGCGCGAACTGCGCGGCCCGGCGCATCGCGGGACTGTGGTGGAGTTCGCGGTGTTGGGCGACGTAGACCGGATCGGTCAGATACGCACTGCCCCGCAGATACACGCGGCGGTCGCGGTCGATCGCCAGCCGATTGGCGGCCGACTCGCTCATCACGACGACCGCGGCAGCCATGTCGACGTCCATGACGGCCACCATGTACTTCGTGTACGGATACGCCGTCATCCGGTTGTCGGGCCGTGCCTCGACGATGGCGTCGGCAGTGCGCGCGGTCGGGAACCAGGCGTCGGGATTGCGCGCCGCGACCTCGCTCATCGGCGCGAACATCTCGGCGAGGGCGCGGCGATGATCGTCGAGCGCGACGCCGCGATGCGCGCGGCGTGCCGAATCGAACAGCGCAAACGCGTTGAGCGCGCTCAGCAGATCGGCCGCGGTCTCTTGTGGGTGCAGCGGCGCCTCGAACGGGAACGGACGTTTGGTTTCCGGTTTGAACCGATACTCCCGCTGTTCGCCGCGCTTGCGCGATGCGGCCTGCGTCGCGAGCGCTTCAGCGCTGGCGATCGCGACGATGTCGGACTCGCCCGCGCGAATCCGGCGCGCCGCCAGGTCGACCAACTGCTGACCGCTCGTTCCGCCGATCGGTTGATAGTGACGGTGACGCGGTTCGATGCCCAACTCGTCGGCAAGTCGCGCGGTGGGGTCGTCGTACTGCCAGGTCTGGCAGTAGGTCGTCGTCAACGAGTCGACGTCGCGCAGCAACGCTGGGTTGCCCGCGTCGTGCGCGGCGGCGCGGATCGCGTCGGCCCACAGATCGAGGGGCTCGGGTGCATCGCGATCGCGGACCGTGTGGGTCGCGACCCCGACGATGCAGATCGGTTCGTCGAGCCGACTCACGTCAGCGTGCTCGCCAGACGGGCGGACGTTTCTCGGCGAACGCCGCCGGGCCTTCTTTGGCGTCGTCGGTCTGGAAGATGCGACCGCTGATGCGACTTTCACGTTCGAAGCTCGTTCGCAGCTCCTTGGCGAGTCGTTCGATGACGGCGCGGGCGGCCTCGGGCAGCGCGTCGATGTCACGCAACTCCTTGAGCGCGGCGCGCACGAGCTGCAGTTCTTCTTCGTCGTGGTACAGGCCGCTCAGCGCTGAGTGTTTGGTGGCTTGCACCGCGAGCGGCGCGTTGGCGACGATGCGTTCGGCGTAGGCGCGGGCGTGGTCGAGGAGCTCGGCCCGGGGCACGACGGCGTTCAGCAACCCCATGCTGAGCGCTCGTTCGGCGGGAATGAGATCGGCGCAGAGCAGGAACTCCATCGCCAGCGGCCAGGGAATCTGGCGAGGCAACCGCACGGTGGTGCCGCCGCCGGCGAACAGACCGCGCTTGGGCTCCATCACCGCGAACTGCGCTTCGGGACACGCGACCCGAATGTCGGTGCCGCCGAGCATCTCCATGCCGCCCGCGGTGCAGAACCCGTTGACTGCGGCGATGACGGGTTTGTCGAGCGGGTAGTTGCGCAGGACGGCCTTGGTGCCGTCATCGATCCGGTAGCCGTCGATTTCGGTGAGGCCTTCCTCGGCGATCTGACGCTGGAGCCGTGTGATTTCGGGGATGTAACGCTTGAGGTCGGCGCCGGAGAAGAACGCTTCGCCGACCCCGGTGATGATCGCGACCCAGGCGGTGTCGTCGTCACGGAAGCGGTCCCAGGCTTCGCGGAGGAGTTTGAAGTGCTCCAAGTCGGCGGAGTTGCGCGCCTCGGGCCGGTCGATCGTGATGAGCACGACGTGCTCCGAATCCCGCTCGTAATGAACCGCCATAACCGCCGGGACAGTAGCGAGTTTCTGGGTTCTGACCCGCCTGGGCGCGGGAAACCGATCTGCAAGACCGTCAGAACGCGCCGTCGCGCCGGCTACCCGGCTCGATGAGAGTTGGGTTGGGCCCCGGCATTCGGCGTGACGGCAACCCTGCCGGACGCCACCATCTGTTGCCGGCGCGCCAAGTGCCGCCGCACGCTGGCGACGACGTCACGCTCCTCGTGCCGGACCTGCTCCCAGGTGAATCGAATCAACTCGATCCCGAGTTCAAGCAATGCGGCGGCGCGACGTGCATCGCGGCGACGTTCTTCACGTGTGGCGTGCGCGACGTGACCATCGGTTTCGACTCCGAACAACAACTCAGCCCAATAGAAGTCGACGAGAGCGATCTCCCCATCAGGGCGCTGAATCGCGACCTGACACGCCGGGAGAGGAAGCCCCGCCCGTTCGAGCAGCCGCAGGAACTTGCGCTCGAACGCATTCGTCGGATTGCGGTGCACGACTGGCCGATGGTCGAGCAACCGCCCCGTGTAGCCAACCCCGTTGCGGCCCTGAACACGGATTCGTGCGAGTCGCTCATCGAGATCGGCACGCACGATCAGTCGGTCGCGCTCGAGCACATCGAGCAGTTCCTGATGCCGATCCACCGAAAGGTCGGCGCCCAAGTCGATGAACGTCCGAATCGGATCGGTGGTCGGGACGCCGTCGACGACCGTCAGGTCCTCGGGAAGCCACCGACTCGTCGAATGCGCCACGATGCCCGCACGCGTCGCCTTGCGGTGCTGGTCTGTGGTGACCTCGATGACGTGACGCGGAAATCCTGCGACGTTGAGCAATGCCATCGCGCTACGACGGCTCGCGACCGCGCCGTGGCCGAACGCGTCGCAGGCGACGACCATCGCTCGCTCCCAACTGGGGTACGAACCGGCGACGACGAAGGCCGATTCGTGCACACGCGCAATGCGCCCCGCCTCTATTGCGCGCCGCAGCATCCCGTTCGAGACATCGAGCCGGTTCGCAGCCGCGCGCGAGAACGCGCCATGACGACCTGCGGCGTACGAAAAAAGGTCGCACCAGGCGTCGCGAGGAGCGCGCCGATCCACCGGCGGCGCGGGTGCTTGGGACGCCGTGCGGCGATTTGTCGCGGCACTGGTTGCGGGGTCGCGTTCGGTCGGCATTGGCTCTCCTCGACTCGGGCAGCGCATTGGGAGGCGGCGCGAGACCGCGAGTCCGGGCACCCGGCGAGGAGGTCGAAAACGACGCCCGACCACGAAGGCAACGCGATCTTCGCACGCCCCTCGGACATCGATCCCCGACCACCACACTCGTGTTCTGACCCGTTTGGACGCGGGTTTCCGGCCTCCTGCGCGGTCAGAACACGAGGTGAGAGCCCGCATCGCGTCTTCTCACCCAGATCGGCGCGGGCTTCCGGCCTCTCACGCCGTCAGAACGCAGAATCTGACCCGCGTCCGGCGGTCTGCGAAACTCCTCGGGTGGTGGAACACGACAACAGACCGGTCGACACGCCGCGGGCGTTGATCACCGCACCGTTTCGCGGGGTCGGACTCGCACAACTCGAAGCTCGCTGCGACATCGTGCTCGACCCTTGGATCGATCATCGCCCGCTCCGGCTCTACCGGGCCGAACAGCTCGCCGAGCGAATCGACCTCGAAAGCGCCGACGTGCTCATCGTCGAATCCGACAGCGTCAAAGGCCCCGTCTTCGAGCGGCGACTCCGCGTCATCGGCAGTTGCCGAGGCGACCCAAACAACGTCGACATCGCCGCCGCGACCGCCGCAGGGATTCCGGTGCTGCGCGCGCCCGGACGCAACGCCGACGGCGTTGCGGAGATGACCCTCGCATTGCTGTTCGCAGTCAACCGCTTCGTCGTCGCGGGCGACCTCGATGTGCGAACCGGCCAGGTCTATGCCGACGGAGTCATCCCCTACCAGCGCTACCGAGCCTGGCAACTCTCGGGCCGAACGGCCGGAATCGTCGGGCTCGGTGCAGTCGGCCGGGCCACGAAATGGCGGCTCGAGGGCATCGGGATGAACGTCTTGAGCTACGACCCATACAACCCCGAGGCGACACACCACACCCTCGACGATCTCGACCAGATGCTCGGCGAGTGCGACGTCGTCAGCATGCACGCAGTCGTCAACGACGAAACCGCGAACCTGATCGATGCCGAACGTTTCGCACGAATGCGCTCTGGATCGATCTTCCTCAACAGCGCACGAGCGTCGCTCCACGACACCGACGCGCTCACCGACGCGCTCCAGCGTGGCCATCTCGCCGGCGCCGGGCTCGATCACTTCGTCGGCGAAAATCTCCCCGTCGATCACCCGCTGTGCGCGATGTCGAATGTCGTGCTCACGCCGCACATCGGCGGCGCCACGTACGACACTGAGTCCAATCACTCTGCGATGATCGCCGCCGACGTCATCCGGGTGCTCGACGGCGAATCGCCGGTGCATTGCGTCAACCCGGAGGTGTTGCAGTGACCACGATGACGATGACTGCGGACGAGATCAAGGCGCAACTCCTCGCCACTGCGAAGGCAATGATCAGCGACGGTTTGGTCGAGGGCACGGCGGGGAACCTGAGCGCCCGACTCCCCGACGGCAACGTCGTGTTGACACCGAGTTCGTTGCCCTACGAAACGATGACGATCGACGATCTCGTCGTCACGGACATCGACGGCAACGTGCTCGCCGGCGAACGCAGCCCGACGACCGAAAAGGATCTCCACCTCTCGTGCCTGCGCAAGCACGACGACATCCACGCCGTCATGCACTGTCACGCGATGTTCGCCACGATGTTCGCGATCACACACCAGCCGATCCCGTGCGTGATCGAGGAGGTCGACGTGTACATCGGCGGTGACGTACCGGTCGCGACCTACAAGATGACCGGTAGCCGGGAGCTTGGCGATGAGGTCAGCGAATGGGTCGGCGATCGCGCCGCGGTGCTGATGGCGAACCACGGGCTGTTGACGGTCGGCAAGGATCCGGCCGATTGCTTGAAGCTCGCGCAACTCGTCGAACGGACCGCGCAGATCGTGTGGGGTGCTCGCCTTCTCGGCGACCTCGTTCCGCTCCCCGAGTCGACCAAGAAGAAGATGGCGCCGATCTACAAACTCATGCGCGGAATGTAACGGTTCACCAGCGACACTCGGCCTATTTCCGACTTCTGACCCGTTTTCGTGACGCTTACCGTCACCCAATCGGGTCAGAACCCAACGGAATCGGTGGGCGCGGGGGTGATGAGGGTGAGGCCGTCGCCGAGGGGGATCATCACCGCCATCACACGGGAGTCGGCGGCCACCTTGTCGTTGAACGCACGGATCGCCACGGTGTTGTCATCGTTCGCTGCCGCATCTACCACGGCGCCCGACCACAACACGTTGTCCACCAGGATCACGCCCCGCGGCGACAACCGGGGCAGGATCTCCTCGTAGTACGCGGCGTAGTTCGGTTTGTCGGCATCGATGAACGCGAGATCGATCGTGGGCGTCTCCGGCAGCGCGCGCAGCGTGTCGATCGCAGGCGCGATCCGCAGGTCGATACGGTCCGCGACTCCGGCGGCTTCCCAATGCGGCCGACCGATCCGGGTCCACTCGTCGCTCACGTCGCAGCACATCAACCGCCCGCCGGGCGCAAGCCCTCGCGCGATGCACAGCGCCGAGTACCCCGTGAACGTACCGACCTCGACCGCGAACTCGACCCCGAGGACCCGAGTCAGCAGCGTCATGAACGCGCCTTGCTCGGGTGAGATCTGCATCATGGAGATCCCTCCGAGCGCTGCGGTCTCGTTGATCAACCCGGCTTGTACCGCGTCGGGCGGCGTGCCGTGCGCAACGAGGTAATCGGCGATCTCAGCGCCGAGGAAGAACGATTTCGGGTCGGTCATCGCGCGCACCGTAGCGCTCCTCGATCTCACCTGACACGCGTGTCAGGGATCGTTCTGCTCCGCCCGTCGATCGAGATCGACTCGGCACACCCGGGGGGATACGAGTGAGCGACGCGCGTGACGCGAGCGACGAGACCGAACGCAACTCGATCGCGGTCAACGTCGCCACGATCGCCGCGGGAGTGCTTGCCGACGACGAAGCCCGTCACGCCGCACGTGCCGAGCGCGACGACGTGTTGTTCCCCGACGAGATGCTCCCGGGAGTCAACAGCGAACCAGTGACGTTACGCGAGGGGTTCGCTCGTGGCGGCGCCGCAACGTTCATCGTCCTCACGCTGCTCAACAGCCTCGATGAGCTCGAGGGTGCTGCACTCAGCGTGCTCGCCCCCGAAATCCGCGACACCTTCGGCGTCAGCAAGGGCGCGCTCGTCTTCATTGCCAGCGCATCCAGCGCATTCTTCGTACTCGGCGCGGTACCGATGGGTTGGCTGGCCGATCGCATCCGTCGCGTGCCCATTGTCGGTGTCTCGAGCCTGTTGTTCGGGGGCTTCGTCTTCATGAGTGGCGTCGCACTCAACGCGTTCATGCTGTTCTGGACTCGCTTCTTCACCGGCATCGCGAAGGCCAACACGATCCCCGTTCACGGATCGCTCATGGCCGATCAGTATCCAATCGGTGTCCGCGCACGCTTGAGCGCGATGAACAACGCGATCGGTCACGGGTTCGCGCTCGCGGCTCCTGTCCTCGTTGCGGGGATCGCCGAGATCGCGGGCGGCACCGAAGGCTGGCGATGGTCTTGGTATCTACTCGGCATCCCAGTCGCCGTCGTCGGCATCGCGGCCTTCACCCTGCGCGAACCGCCGCGCGGCCAATACGAGAAACTCGACGTGCTCGGCGAGGTGATCGAAGACGCCGAGCCGGTCCCCATCTCGATGGAGGCGAGTTTCGAACGACTCCGGCGTATCCGCACGATCCGCTCGGTCCTCGTCGCGTTCTGTGCGCTCGGCTTCGGCTTGTTCTCGGTACCGAGCATCCAGAACTTCTACATGGAAGAACAACTCGGCATGGACGGTCCACTCGAGCGCGGCATCGTCGGCAGCCTCATCGGCGTGCTCGCCCTCCCGGCGCTCCCCTTCATGGGCCGCTACTTCGATCGCTTGTATCGGCGCGATCCTGCCAAGGCGCTCCGATCGGTTGGTTTCATCATCCTTCCCTCGGCGTTGCTCGCGCCGTTGCAGTTCACCGTCGAGAACAAAGTGGCGTTCGTCGCGTTCGGCATACCGCAAGCCGTGCTCACGACGACCGCGTTCGCGATGGTCGGCCCGGTACTCCAAGCCGTCGTGCCGTATCGCATACGCGGGATGGGAACTGCCTACAGCACCATGTGGATCTTCTTCGTCGGCGGGTTCCTCGGTGGAATCATGTCGGGCTTCTTCGTCGATGCTTGGGGCGAGCGCGCAACGATCATGTTGCTCAGCATCCCGACCAGCCTCGTCGGGGGCGCGATGCTCGTCAACGGCGCTCGGTTCATTCGCAACGACTTGTCGCTCGTCGTGCAGGAACTGCGCGAGGAGCTCGACGAGCGCGACCGTCGTGAGGCAATCGACGCCGAACTCCCTGTCATGCAACTCGCGAACGTCGACTTTTCCTACGGGCACGTGCAGGTGCTCTTCGACGTCAACTTCGAAGTCCGACGGGGCGAGACGTTGGCGCTGCTCGGTACGAACGGTGCAGGGAAGAGCACGATCCTGCGCGTCATCAGCGGGCTCGCGATTCCTGAGCGCGGTGTCGTGCGCCTCAACGGCCAGACGTTCACCTACGTCGCGCCCGAGACGCGAGCGCGACTCGGCATCATGCAGCTGCCCGGCGGCAAGGGTGTGTTTCCGAGCATGTCGGTGCGGACGAACCTCGAGGTGAGCGCACGGTTGGCGTCGAAGGACCGCGTCGAGCAGCGCCACCGCATCGACGCGGTCTTCGAGATCTTTCCCGAGCTGCGCGAACGAGCCGCCCAGGCCGCCGGCAGCATGAGCGGTGGCCAACAACAAATGCTCGCGCTCGCTCGAGTCCTGATCCACGAACCCGAGATCCTGCTCATCGACGAACTGAGCCTCGGCCTTGCACCGGTTGTCGTCGAGCGCCTGCTCGAAGTCGTCGACACACTGAAGCAACGCGGCCAGACGATGATCATCGTCGAACAGTCGCTGAACGTCGCCCTGGCGATCGCCGATCGTGCCATCTTCCTCGAAAAGGGTGCGATTCGGTTCGAGGGGGCAGCGAGTGAACTCGCCAACCGAGACGACTTGGCGCGGGCAGTCTTCTTCGGAACCGAGGGCGGCTGATGCTCGCGCTCGAACTCTTCACATCGAACCTGCTGTTCCTCGGGTTGGTCCGCGGGCTCGTCATCGCCCTGATCGCAATGAGCATCATCCTCGTCTACCGATCGAGTCGGGTCATCAACTTCGCGGTCGGCGATCTCGGCGTGCCCTGCGCGGCGTTGTTGGCGATCACCGCGGGAACGCGTGGTTGGCCGTACTGGATCGCATTCGTGTGCATCGTGCTGGTCGGCGCAATGGCCGGTGGTGCCAGCGAGCTGATCATCCGACGCCTCGCGGATCGGCCGAGGGTCACCTCGCTCGTGGCGACAATCGGCATCGGCCAACTTGCGATCTTGGCAGCGATCAGCCTCCCGGAGTACCGCACCGGAAGCTTGCAAGGCAATTATCCGACCCCGTTTCCCAGCGTCGATTGGGAGTTTGCCGGGGCGTCCGTTTCGGGCGCGCAACTCCTCGTGCTCATCGTTGCGCCCACCGTGATGGCGTTGTTGTGGTGGGCATTGGGCGCCACGACCTTCGGCGTCGCGGTGCGGGCGGCGGCGACGAACCGCGACCTCGCCCGCCTCACCGGCGTCAACCCGAAGTGGGTACAGCCTGCGGTGTGGGCGATGGCTGGCGGCGTGTCGGCGATTGCGGTCACGCTCAACGCCTCGATCGACAAGTCGAACCAGCTGCAGTTCTTGGGCGCCGCGACGCTCGCCCGCGGATTGGCTGCGGCCCTGATCGGATCGATGCGTTCATTTCCGCGAGCGGTCCTGGGCGCGATCGTCATCGGAGTCGTCGACCAGGTTCTGACCTTCAACTACACGAGCGAAACCGGACTCGTGCAGTTCATCATCTTCATCGCCGTGCTCGGTCTCGTCGCCCAACAGAGTCGGTCGGCCGAATCCGGCGGGGAAGCCTTCCAGCACGCGACGCGCTTCACCGACATACCGGTGCGGCTCCGAACGATCTGGTGGGTCCGGTTGCTCCCGTGGCTTCCTGGGCTGCTGTTCGTCGTTCTCGCAATGGTCGGTCCTGTCGCCAGCGATCTGAGTGCGCGCCACCTGACGTGGGCCGCGATTCTGGCGTTCGCGATCTGTGCCGTGTCGGTGACGGTCCTCACCGGATGGGCCGGACAGCTGTCGTTGAGCCAGATGGCCTTCGCCGGCATCGGCGCGTTGACGGCGGCCACCCTCGGGCGCGGGTTGCGAGTCGACATCGGTGTCGGCAACACGCGTCTGGTCGACGGCGGTCTCGTCCCGCTGCAATGGCCCGGAACGATCGTGATCGGTGCGGTGTTTGCCACGCTGATTGCCGTTCTCGTCGGACTCAGCGCGTTGCGGGTGCGCGGGCTCCTGCTCGCGGTCTCGACGCTGAGCTTCGGGGTCGCCGCCCAGACGTACCTGTTCCAGCGGCCGTTCTTCACGGGCGGGCGTTCGACCGTTCGCATTCCCCGGATCGATCTCGGTCCGTTCGAGTTCACCCATAAGAACCGGGCGTACTACTACCTCGTCCTCGCGGTGCTCATCGTCGTACTCGTCGTCGTCGCACGCCTTCGCAACTCGGGTGTGGGTCGCATCATCATCGGCGTTCGCGAAAACGAACACGCCGCGGCGTCGATGACGTTGTCGCCGCTGCGGGCGAAGTTGACGGCGTTCGCAATCGGCGGTTTCATCTCCGGACTCGGCGGCGGACTTCTCGGTGGCGCAGGATCCACCTTCAACGCGACCTCGCGCTACTTCCGCGTCACCGATTCGATTCAACTCGTCTCGGCGGTGGTCATCGGAGGGCTCGGAAGCGTATCCGGCGCTGTGACCGGCACCTTGTGGATCTTTGGGCTGCCGACGCTGTTCCCCGACAACGACACGGTTCCGCTCCTCGTGTCCGGAATCGGGCTCCTGCTCGTTGTGCTCTATCTCCCGGGCGGTTTCCACCAGGTCGGCATCGCTGCGAGAGACGCGCTGCTCCGTTGGTACGAACGCCGCCTGCCTGCGGAATCAATCAAGCCGTCGAACGTTGCACCGGCGGCCCTTCGCGTCGTCGACCGCGCGGCGAACTCGTTGAACGCTGACGGTTCGGCGTTGCGAACGAAGGCGCTCACAGTTCGCTTCGATGGCAATGTTGCCGTCGATGACGTCGAGTTCGTCGCCCGCCCCGGCGAGGTCGTTGGGCTCATCGGTACCAATGGCGCAGGCAAGTCGACGTTGCTCAACGCGATCGGCGGGTTCGTTGCTGCGACCGGAACCGTCGAAATGCTCGGCCACGACATCAGCGCAGCGGCCGCGCATCGGCGCGCTCGGCTCGGGCTCGGACGCACGTTCCAGGCCGCGACCTTGTACCCCGAGCTCACCGTCCGCGACACGGTCCAACTCGCGCTCGAGGCGAGGCATCGCACCAGTTTCTGGGGAACCCTGCTCATGCTTCCGCCGACGACGAAGGTCGCACGAACGCGTGCCAACGACGCCGATGACCTCATCGCCTTTCTCGGCCTGGGGCGTTACGCCGAACGTCACATCTCCGAGTTGTCGACCGGCACGCGTCGCATCGTCGAGCTCGCCTCGGTGCTGGCGGTCGGTCCGAAGGTCATCTGCCTCGACGAGCCGACGGCAGGCGTCGCCCAACGCGAAGCCGAGGCGTTCGGCCCGCTGATCGTCAACCTGCGCGCCGAACTCGACGCGACGTTGATCATCGTCGAACACGACATGCCGATGATCTTGTCGATCTCTGATCGCGTCTACTGCCTCGAGTCCGGTCGCATCATCGCGCAGGGCACGGCGGCCGAGATCCGTAACAATCCGCTGGTCGTCGCGAGCTATCTGGGCACCGACCGGCGGGCGATCGACCGAAGCGACAGCGGCGGCTGATCGACGATTCCCCGCGGACGCACAACGGCCCCGGGCCGAGGCCCGGGGCCGATCGCAATCACTGATGCAACGTGTCAGGCCTCAGCCGCAGAATCCGCCGCTGGCGTCGGCGATCTCGGTCACGGCAGCCCAGTCACCGACGTCGCTCGCGTCCTCGTCGAACTCGACGATTCGGAACGCGTCGTCGGCGGCGTACTTGCCTTCACAGATCGTGGCCGAGTCGGTTGTCGGCAGGTCGATTACACCGAACCCGTTGGCCGCCGCGGTCCACGAATCGTTCGTGAGGTCGGCGCCCGCCTTCTCGGCGATCTGCTCGAACATCATCAGCTCTCCGCAGAAATCAGCCACCGCGACGTATTGCTGGACTTGGTGCTCGTCGACGACCTCGACGTCGTTGGGTGCAAGCACGGTCTCACCCGTTGCGTCCTCATAGACCTGGACGCACTGTTCGAGTGAGGCGTTCTTGTTCTCCCAGCGCTCTTGTGCCGTGAGCCCTTCGGCCGTCAAGGCTCCCTGGTACGGGTTGGGGTCGATGCCGGCCTCCTTGGCACCCTGGCCCTCCCCCAACGCTGCCGACGGCATGTCGAAGATCAACAACATGTCGGGGAACGCAGCTTTGATCTTCGTCACGAACTGCTCGGCACCCACTCGCCCACCGGCGAGCAGCAGCGCGCTGACATCTTCGCTCTTCCAACGCTCGATGAAGCTGTCGAGCTGCGTCTGTGCCTGTGCGGTGTCCTCGTCGACGATGTTCAACACTGCGGTCGAACCAGTGTCGAGACCATTGTCTTCGAACCGTTCCACCGCGGCGTTCGCCCGCGCCTCGGTGTCTTGATCGGTGATCACCGCAACCGTCTTGCCTGCGAGGGTGCCCTCTTGGTCGAGGAGGTTGAGCAACACGTCGATGCGTTTCTCGGCGGTGATATCGGGCGTGAGCATGAGCCCCGGCGGCGATTCGTCGATCCACCGCTGCTCGAGCTCGTGGCCGATGTGGATCGTGTCCTTGTCGCGGGTGAGACACAGTTGCGCCTCGCCACTGAAGTCGATGAAGACACCAAGCACCGCGAAGACCTCGTCGTCGTCGGTGAATCCGGCGCAGGCCGCCTGTGCTCCGTTCGGTGCGGTCGGGTCGATCGGGCAATAGACCCGCTTCACCGGTTCGATCGAACGACCGAGCACTCCGCCGTTGTCGTTGATGTACTCGACTGCGGCATCGATCGCCGCGTCTTGATCACCGTGGTTGTAATCGATGAACGGCGCGATGCACTCGTAGTCGACGACCGCGAAACCGAGTTTGATCGAATCGGCGGTGACGCCGCGGAAGCTGTCGGTCAACTCGCCGATGGTCGTGTCGGTCGGCGCGACCGTCGTACCACCGTCGTCGGCCGTCGTCGGTGCGCCTTCGGGTTCGTCTTCCTCCGCACACGCTGCGAACACCAACGCGGCCGCAGCGAGCCCGGCAAGCACCCTGCGAGTGGTACGTCGTTCGGTACCCATGCACATCCCCCCTGGTACGGCCGGACGACATCGAGCGACCCGGCTCGAACCTGACAATAACGTCAGGTTCGCCGACATGCACCGCATCCGACGGGTAAATCGATCCTGCCCCGCATCGTGCGACCGCCGCTCACGCCATCGCGACGAGATCGAGATAGTCGTCGGACCAGTGGTCGACGGTCCCCTCGGGCATGAGCAGCACGCGGTTCGGGGCGAGTTCGGTCACGAACTCGGTGTCGTGGCTGACGAGCAGCATCGCGCCCTTCCACTCCCGCAGCGCGTGGCCAACCGCGGCGCGCGAAGGCGGATCGAGGTTGTTCGTCGGCTCGTCGAGCAACAACAGGTTGTGACTGCCGCCGGTGAGGGTGGCCAACACGAGTTTGGTCTTCTCGCCACCCGACAGCGTTGCGGCGTCCTGGAACGCCATGTCGCCGGGAAGCCCGAACATACCGAGGAGATCGCGGCGCTGCTGATCGGTGAGGTCGGTTGCGTGATCGCGCATGTGATCGATGAGGGTTCGGCCCGCGACGATCGTTTCGTGTTCCTGCGCGTAGTAGCCCATCGACACGTTGTGACCGAGCAGGTGGCCGCCGAGATCGGCCTCGTGTTCGCCGGTGAGGACCTTCAGCAACGTTGTCTTGCCGGCGCCGTTCAGCCCCATGACGAGCATGCGTTCGCCGCGCCCGAGCGTGAAGTTCACGTCTTCGAACACCGTGTTGCGGCCGAAGGCCTTCGCGAGGTCCTCGACGGTGAGCACGGTGACCCCCGACCGCGGCGGGGTTGGCAACTTGACCCGTATTTGTTTCGCTTTCTTGACCTTTTCGATCTTGCTTGCCTCAAGCCGAGCCACGCGAGTATCGAGCGACTTGGCCTGACGCGCGCGCGTCGCCGTCTGCCCGCGCATCTTGTCGGCGAGATCGCTCAGGCGTTTGATTTCTGAGGCCTGCTGCGTTGCCACTTTTCGGCGACGTTCCTCGTCGAGCACGCGCGCCTTCTGATACTGCGAGTACGTGCCCTTGTATTCGACGAGTTCGCCCTCGTCGAGGTGGAGCACACGCGTGATCGACTGATCGAGCAGCGCAAGGTCGTGGCTGACGACCAGCAGCGCGCCGCGATACGTCCGCAAGAACTCGAACAGCCAGTCGCGAGCGTCGATGTCGAGGTGGTTCGTCGGTTCGTCGAGCATCAACGCGTCGCTCCCGGCGAACAGGATGCGGGCCAACTCGACCCGGCGTCGCTCGCCCCCGCTCAAGGCCTCGATCGGCAGATCGAGCCGATCCTTCGCCAGCCCCAATCCGGCGGCGATCCGGCGGACCTCGGCCTCGGCGGCGTAGCCGTCAAGACGTTCGAACTCGTCTTGGGCATTGGCAAGCCGACGAATGTTGCGGTCCGACGGGTCTTCGGCGACCTCGGCCTGGATCTTCTCGATGCGTTGCGCCAGTGCGTCGAGCCCCCGGCCCGACAAGACGTGGCTCAAACCGGTCGATTCGACTCCAGCACCACGCGGCATCGGATCTTGGGGGAGGTACCCGAACGCCTTCGGCCGGGAAATCACCCCTGCGGCCGCCGGCCGATCGCCCGCCAGCACCTTGAGCATGGTGGTCTTGCCCGCCCCGTTGCGACCGACGAGCCCGACCTTGTCGCCTGCGTGCAGTGTGAACGATCCGTGCTCGAGCGTGAGGCGTCCGCCCACCTCGACCGAAAGATCTCGCACCTGCAGCACTCCCCATCATCGCGTAGGTGCACGCTCCAGCCGGGACGGAATCAACTGCCGACCCGAATCCGACACGACGGCGCAAGGTCCCAGGGTGGGACGGACAACCCCGCCGGCCGCACCGGAGGAATCAGCCGGAACCGATCGGGGTTGCGGTTGGCGATGCAACCGTCCTCGACCGAGCGCACTCCGAAGGTGTCCTTCGCCGACCCCACCGCAACGATTCTCGAACTGGATCGGCTGCGGGAGACCGATTCGGCTGTCGCTCGTCGATCGGTGAGCCAGGGCCTTGCGGCGCTCGCCCGCACCCGACCCACCCTCGCGTTGAGCACCGCGCAACGCTGGCTGGCCGAAGGCGGGTCGCACATCGAGTCGACCGTGCAGCGCGGCCTGCGGCCGCTCGTCGAGTCGCGCGATGACACGGCGCTACGAATCGCAGGCTTCGCACCCTCGGTAGCGGTGCGAGTCGTCGACCTGTCGATCGACGACGACCACGCCCCCGCGTTCGGGACTGCACTGCACTTCAGCGCGCGCGTCGTGTCGAACGAGACCAGGGCGGTTCCCGTCCTCGTCGAGTATCGCATCGAGCATCGCAACGACGACGGCGCCTGGCGGTACGCGCGCGGTCGGCTGATGACCCGAACGCTCGATCCGTTGACCGACGCTCGCATCCGCCGTACGCACCGACTCCCCCGCGCTCCATCGAGCCGCTGGGCACCCGGACCTGCCCGCCTCGTCGTCGGAGTGAACGGACGCGACCTCGCCGCCGCCACCTTTACGCTCTGACCCCCGACCCTCCCGCGGGTTCCGACGTCCCGACGAGGCAAGAGGGCTGTCGACCACGCCGTTCAGGCGCGGCGCATCGGAGTGTGGGGGATGCCATCCTCGATGAAGTCGGTGCCGTCGACGACAAAGCCGAGACGCTCGTACCAACCCAAGAGATGTGACTGCGCGTCGAGCACGACCGCCTGATCACCCGCAATGTCGAGTGCTGCACGCATCAGCGCCGCGGCGAAACCTCGGCGACGAAACGATGCTCGCACGGCGACGCGACCGATGCGACGAGAGGCATCGGGTTCCACGATCACTCGTAGGGTCGCGACGACGTCACCGTCTTGTTCGATCCAGCACTGTTCGGTACTGGGTTCGAGATCTCGTCCGTCGAGATCGTTGAACACGCAGTCTTGCTCGACGACGAACACCTCGGCCCGAAGCCGAAGAATCCGGTAGAGCGTCGGCGGGTCGAGGTCGATGGTGCGCGAGCGCCGGATCTCGCTCGCTCCGGTCATTCCTCGGTCGCGAGATCGCGGCGCAACGCCGAGTTCCCCCACGAGTATCCGGGTGCGCCCGCCTCGTTCCAGTTCTTGACGTAATCGAAGAACTCCGGACCGAACGGGTCGCGTCCGGTCAGCGGCATCGCTCCGCGGTGCACCGTCCAGTCCCACGGTGCGAGCGTCTGCGCACGCTCGAAGTGCGGAGCCGCGGCCTCGTCGTGTCCGGCTCGGTGCAACCACGCGCCGACTCGGCGGTGGAGCCGCGCGAGTTGGTCGTTGGCGGAAGGCTGGTTCTGGAACTCGGCGACCCGATCCAGGCTGAGCGGGAGTTCGCCGTCGCGCACCCACGCGCGGAGCTGATTGTGGTGCACTTCGCTCTCGATGCCCGTGAAGTCCTTGAACAAGTCGTTCACCGGTGTCATGTCGGGCGGGCGCACGATCCGATCGTCTTCGTCGATCCAGATCGCGGTCGGAACGTTGATGATGCCGTACTGCTCAGCCACTCGATGGTCGACGTCGATCACGCACGGATAGGTCGGGTTGGCGGCTTCGATCCATTCCCGTGCCGCCTCGACTTCGTCGAGAGCAATTGCGATCACCGTGAAACCGAGCTCGCCGAGTTCGGCGTACAAGTCCTGCCACCCGGGCAGGTCATAGCGGCAGCCTCACCAACTCGCCCAGGCGATGAGCACCTTCTTCTTGCGGCCCACGCTGGACAGCGAGAACTGCTCGCCACTCAGCGTCGGCAGGGTGAAGTCCGGAGCCTGGCGGTCGCGCAACGCCGTACCCACCGCAACGGGGTCGGCCCCGATCGCCGCGACGCCCGCATCGGCGTCGACGACCACGGGACGGTGCAACGCTGCACCGAGCGCCTCGATGGCAACGGCGTCGTCGACGACCAGCGCGGCACGATCACGGACGGGAACGCACACGTCGCCCCGACACAACCCTTCGGCCTTGAGCTCCCAACCGGTTGCCGCGGCGAGGTCGCCAACCGCGATGGTCGGTCCCGCGACGGCAACTTCGCCATCCTCGTGCAGGATTGTGAACGTCATCGATCGTCCTTTCGCTGTGGCGCAAGGTAGCCGGTCGCCGATTGGATCCTCCGGCCTCGTCGCCGGCGGATCGGCATTCGAGTCGGTCTCGCGCGCATCGGTCGCCCGATCAGAGCGGCGAACCCGGAGCAACGAGCGGCCACGGGCGTTCGCGCTCGAACACCTGAGCGAGATCGAGCAACCACGCCTCCCGGTGGTGCGGTGCGAGGACCTGCAAGCCGATCGGCAGACCCCGGGACAGTCCGATCGGAATGGAGATGGCCGGGCTGCCGTAGATGTTGGCCGGAATCGTGAGCGCGCCGTTGTTGCCGAGACCGGCTTGTTGCCCCTCGACTTCCTGCGGCAACGGGCCTGTTTTCGAGAATGCGATATCGGGGTTGGTGGACGCGAAGACGAAGTCGACCTCGTCGAAGATCGCCGCCATCCCTTCGTTCATCGCGACACGTTGCGCTTCGATGCGCCCTCGGGTCTTGATGTCGTACATCTGGTGGGCGATCTTCAAGCCGAATCCGATCTCCATGGTGAGATCGTTCTCGCACTCCGGATAGCGATCGCCGAGTTCCATCACGATTTCGGAGAGGCCGGACATCGCCCACTCGAACGAGAGTTCCGGAGTCTTCACCGGGATGTCGATGATCTCGAGACCGACGTACTTCGCCAACCACTCCGCCGCAGCCGTCACCTGATCGACGAGGTCGGAGTGCACCACGGCGCTACCGAGTGTCGGTGCAATCGCGGCCTTCTTCCCGCGCAGCGACTCCAGCGTCGAGCCGAGTCCGGCCTCCCAACCATCGACCCGCGGCAACGAGTACGGGTCACGACGATCGAAGCCGTTGCACACGTCGAGATAGCGAGCCGTGTCGCGCACCGAGCGAGCGAGACACCCGCTCACCGCGGTGAGCGACGCCATCACCATGTTCGGCCCCTTGGGAATGCGGCCGTAGGTGTTCTTCAGGCCGAGCGTTCCCGTGAACGCGGCCGGAATACGAATCGAGCCTCCACCGTCGCCACCGGTAGCGATGGTGCACAGTCCACCTGCGACGGCGCTCGCGGCACCACCGCTCGAGCCTCCGGGCGTGTGATCGGGTTGCCACGGATTCGACGTCGCGCCGTTCAACTTCGTGAAGGTGAGGTTCACGCCGCCGAACTCACTGCTGGTCGTGAGCCCGAAGGGCACGGCACCGCCATCAGCTTCGAGTCGTCCCACCATGGTGCTCGAGCGTTCGGCGATGTGGTCCTTGAACACCAGGCTCGCTTCGGTGGCCGGCCACCCGGCAACGCTCGTGAGCTCTTTGACGCCGATGGGGACACCACCGAACGGCTTCGTCACGTCGGCGTTCGTCGCAGCGGCCCGCGCTCGATCGGCGTCGATGAAGCTGAACGCGTTCAAGGTGCTGCGTTCGACAGCCGCCAGCGTTGCGTCGAGTTCTTCGAGCGGCGACCGGTCACCGGCGCGAAAGGCGTCGACGAGCGAACACGTGTCACCCAGCCAAGGCGTATCGATCATGACGTCCCTCCCGTTGGGCCACCCCGGGCGGCCACCGGGGCCGCAACCTACCCGGGGTTCGTGGGCGGGGGTCCAGCCGAACCTCGCGGGTCGGGCTCGTGTGCCGGGCTCTGCGTCGTGGCGCGCGCCGACGCGACGGCATCGTGCTCCCCTCGCAGTCGATCGACCACCCAGACCAACGCCGGTACCACCGCCGCCAACCAACCGAGCGGGCGGACTCTCGGAAACAACGTCGGCCACTCGAAGATCGGCGGGTACTTCCAGCGGGCCTGCTGCACCGCGATGAACACGCCGACCAGGAGCGCCGCCGCGGGCCCCGCCAGCGCCAACATCGTCCGACGTCCACGCAGCGCCGCAACGGCGAGCAGCCCCAACACCGCGGCGACCCACAGGGGCACGACGACCAACGTGACCGCACCGAGTGCGACGCCGACCCCCGACGCCCGCGCCCACGGCCACGGATGCCGCGACCGGTCGCCGAGCGGCCACAGACCCCCGCCGAACGTCGGATGGTCGGATGCCCCGCGTGCTACCGCACCGTGCCGACGGCGCATCGCGATGAGCATTGCGATGGCACCCAGGCACGCCGCGCCCGAGATCAGCAGTGCCCAGCGCACGCGCCGTTGCGGTGTCCACTCCAGCTCGACCACGGTGGTCGCATCACTCGCGGCGATGATCCAGCCGTTCGCGTACCCATCGATCAGGGTCGGCGCGCCGAGATCGACGCCGTCGACGCGTGCGTGCCAACCGGCGTTGTGGCTCTGGCCGAGCACGAGCCATGCGGCTCGTGCACCCTGCGCGACCTCGATGGTCATCGAGGTGCGCCCGTCGTTGACGACTCGTACGTCTCGGCTCGGTTCGTCGGGAGCCCCCGATACAACGGTCGAGTGGGTCGCAGGTTCGATCACGAGTCGATCGATGTCGATCGCGGTATCGACGCCGCGTGCGGTTGTCACCGTGTGCGTTCCCGCAGCGAGCGCAATGGGCGTGTCGCCACACGTCGAGATCACGAACTCCGGCCGGTCGAGCTCGGGCGGCGATTCGCTCGCCGTCCGATCGGACGAGCGGAGCACAACACCGACTGCCTCCCCGTCGATCGCGAGGAGGTCGTGGCGACACCCGCCGAGGTCGAGGCTGCGACGAGTCCAGTTCGTGGCGACGATGCCCGTCGAGGCGATCGCGACCGGCAAGTCACGCGGCGCGCTGTCGTAGTAACTCGATCCCTGCCGAGCGTCGATCTCCTGCACCGAGATACGCAAGCGCCGGCCCGTCAACGCGCGCGGCATTTCGACCGAGACCGTGGCGGTGGCATTCGCCGTGTCCGATTCCTCGATCGTCGGCACGTCGACCACCACCTCGTCACCATCGACATCGATCAGGAGGCGGGTCGGCAGCGAGTGACGACCGTCGGCAATGACCGTGAGCTCGAGGCGATCGACAGGCGACGGATCAACCCGTTCGATCTCGATCCAGCTGTCCCGCACTGCACCGATCGGAGGCATCCACGCCGTCGTGGGATCGGCATCGAACGCCAGGGCGGCCGAACACGTCCAACAGCCAGGAATCACGTTGCTCGCGGTGACCGCCCGCACCCCGTCGAGCAGGTCGATGCCGAGCACCGTGTCGAGTTGGCGCCGGTCGTACGGATTCGGGTTGACGCGCGCCGTTCCGCGCAACGCGAACGCAGTCGAACCGGCGACGTCGAAGCGGCGATCGAGCGACAGCTCCTCGTCGTAGCGCGGCGGGACAGGAGCGATCCGCGCCCGGGACATGACGTAGCTCACCGAAGCATTCGTCGGAGCGAGGTCGGTGAGATCGACGGGCAGCCGAACGACCTCGTGTGCACGGACGACGCCACGTACTCGGTCGGCGAGGACGATCTCGGCGAACCCGACGGCCGACTGTCCGCTGTAGAGCGGACCGTCCCCGGCATTCGTCGTGAGGACCTCGATCGAGAGACGCTCGAAGCTGCTCTCCGAGAACGCGATCGTCTGGCCGTCGATCGAGCGCGACGTGTCGTCGAGGTCGACGTCGATCGCTCGGTCGCCGTCGAATCGAAGCCGAACCCGTGTGATGGACCGATCGACCGGACCATTGCGGACCTGCACCAAGGTCACACGGTCGGTCGTGATCGGTTCGACCAACGTGATCTCGATGCGATCCCCGACGGCGCGATCGAAGGCCGAGGTCTTCCACGACGTCGCGGGATCGCCATCGAACGCCCGGGCCGGACGGTCCTCCGGTGTGTAGGCAATCGGGTTGCCAGTCCCCGTACCCGCGATCGTCGCGATCATCGGGCCACCCGTGTCGAGGTACTCGACCACCGACGCGGCGTCGTCGTCCGCGTCGGGAAACACGGGCAGTCGAGCGTCGGTCAGGTCATTCTCGATCGGTTCGAACCCAGCGGTCTCGGTTTCGCCGACGTTGTCGCGCAGCGTGCTCCACCGTCGACCGCGACGACGGTTGGAGTCGGTCACGACCAGCCGACCCGCCGAGGCGATGGCGTCGTCGAGTGCTTCGGAGTCGAGCCCCGCAGACTCGAGGACTGCGCGATCGCGGGCCACGAGGCCGACCTCGGCCGCGTCGACCAAGCCTTCGCCGTCGCCGCTGACGATCGTCGTACCGTCCACCGGGTACACCCGCACGATGGGTTGCGGGTCGTCGACCTCGAGCACCGCAACCGAGTGCGGCATTGCACCGACCGGCCCGAGCAGCGACCGCTCGTCGATCCCATCCACTACTCCGAAGCTGGGCGTTTCGACGGCCGGGTCGAGCACAGGCCCGTACCCCGTCGGCGCACCGAGCCCTTCCACGCGTTCGAGGAACGCCGCCAGTTCGCGCGGCCGGACGAGGTTGTACCGCTCCCACTCGATGTCGTTGCGGACCACGACGGTTCCAACCCCGAGGCGCCGGAGCACCTCGACGAAGCCGTCCGGATCCGCACTCGACTCCTGCAGACGTCGATCGAGTGCATTGAGGAGGTCTGCGCTCGCGGCCGATCCGTAGGGAATCAGTTCGCGAGCAACGTAAGGACGTTCGATGAGACCGGGCGTGATCGGGTCGACGGTGACACCCCACCGATAGGCCGCGAAGTCTTCGCCTGGAATTTCGATCACTCGAGTTGAGCGCTCGGCTGTGTCGATCGCGTTGGCGACGTCGTACCAGTACGCGGGGACCTCCTCGTCGCGGAGCAGGTTTTCGCCGTACAGGGAACCCGACCAGAGCGCCGGGAACGACCCGAGGACGAGTCCACCGACCACCATCGGTGTCGCAACGGCGAGTCGAGGGCGAGCGTGCCGCCGCAACCAACCGACCGCCGCGTCGACACCGGCGCCGAGGAACATCGCGAGACTCAAGGTCACCAAGGGCACCGCCCTCGGCGTGCTCCGCAGCGCGAGACCCGCGGTCGATGTCGTCGCAAAGGCCTTGAACAACGAACCGAGTGGGTTCGGGCTGTCGTACGGGTGCGCGCCGACGGCAACGACCGTGCCCACCAAGAGCAGCCAGGCGAAGAATCCACGATGACGCCACCGCACCATCACCGCCGCGCCAATCGCGAGCGCGACCAGTCCGTACGTCATGACGATCAACGACAAGTTCTGGGTGTACGGCGTCGAACCTTCGATCCACGGGCCGAGGCGATCGCGGCCGTAGAAGAACCAGTAGCCGAGCCCGCGCAGCACTTCGTTGGGTGCAGAGGTCCGCGCGACGACCGCAACCGTCTCGCTATAGCGCAAGACGTTGATGCCGTAGCCCCCTTGTATCGACAGCCCCGCGATCCACCACAACGACATTGCGACCGACGAGACGCCGATCCGCGCCACGACACCGAGCACGGAGCGCAGACCGATACTTCGCTCACCGAGCCACGCCCACATCACCCATAAGGCCGGCGCAACACCCGCGAATACCAACGACGTCGCGTTGACGCCGCCGACGATCTGCACGACGAGGGCGAACGCCAACGGCGCGCGCCAACCGCCCTCGCGCACGGCACGAATCGCGAGGGCGAGCAAGAACCCCAGCGCCGCCCACGGCATCAGCAACGCCGAAAGCCGCGCCGAAGAGTGCAACAGATACGGACTCCACGCGTACGCCAGCGCGGCAACCACCACGCCCGGTCCGGCCCGGCCGAGCTGCCGTGCGAGCGCCAGGATTCCGAGTGCGGCCGCGAACACCAACGAACCCAGCCACAAACGTTGCGCGAGCCAATCGGGGACGCCCAGCCGTTCCATCGCGGCGTAATACGGCCCCATCGGGAACACGTACCCGATCGTTTGGTGCGTCACGGTGCCCAACCCGACGTTGGGATCCCACATCGTCTGCGCGCGAGCGACGAGGCGTTCCGGGTCGAGGTACAAGTAAGACTTGGTGTCGGCCGACACCTTGCCGACGTCGCTGAGGATCGCCGGCACGTACGCGAGGAGTCCGAGCAGCGAGTAGCCCCCGATCCGTTCGCGCCGGCCGGTGCGTTGCGTCGCGGTCGGTGGTTCGATCACAGCCCGCGGCGGCGACGGGCGTCGGCCGCAAGCACGGCGAGCGTCGAGTAGGCCGTCGCGGGCCACGTGAACTGCTGCGCGTGCTCGAGCGCGCCCCTCGTCATCCGATCGAGCAACTCGCGATCGTTGAGCAGCCGCACGAGCGCCTCGGCCAAGCCTTGATCATCGTCGGCGAGCAGTCCGCTCCGGCCTTCGGCAACGGCGTCTTGATGCCCGGCGATACGGGTCGCGACCGCCGGGGTGCCGCACGCGGCGGCCTCGGTGAGTGTCATGCCCCAGCCTTCGTGCGCCGATGCGCTCGCCGCGACCCACGCCTCGCGGTAGAGCCGGATTTTCTCCTCTTCGGAGACCCGGCCCGCGAGCGTGATCCAGCCGGTGGCGTCGGCCGCCGCGATCTGCGCTTCGAGCGCGTCGCGTTCGTAGCCGTCACCAACCAACGTCGCGCGCAGCGCGGGTACCCGCGGCTTCGCGGCAACCAACGCGTCGACGAGTCCGTGGAAACGCTTCACCGGGACCAAGCGACCGACGGCGACGACGTGCGGGTCGATCGACTTCGGCCCGCCCGGCGAGTAGATGTCGTCGATCCCGACGGGCACGACGTGCAGTCTGTGCGGCCGCAACCCCAGTTTCTCCTGGAGTTCGCGCTTGGACGACTGGGACAAGGTGATGACGTCGGTCCACCGGTAGAACGGCGGCGCGATCTTGAACTCGAGCGCGCGTCCGAGCGATGCGAGACGAGGCGGCAGCGACATTTCCCACATCGTGTCGTGCACGTGATGGAGCCAGACGACCTTCGGGCCGCGGCACCAGACCGGCGAGAACCAGGGAACGCCGTTCCAGATCTCGACGAGCGCGTCACGGTTGCCGTGCCACCGTTTGATCTCGCTGAACGCCGCACGGGGAAACACGAGGTATCGCCCGGCCTTGCGGATCACGCGATATCCGTCGCGCCAAGCGACCTGAGGGTGCCCCGGCGCGTGTGACGTTCGCATCGTGATGTCGAGACCGGCCTTCGCCCACAGTTCCGCAACGCGAGCGACGTGCACTTCGCTCCCGCCCGCTTCGGGATCGTCGAGGTCACGCCACGCCAGGATCGAGACGGTGCGGATGCCCGCTTCGGCGGCAAGCGCGCGCATCTGTTCGACCAGATCGCCGGCAGCCGTCGACAAGCCCAACTCGGTCGAGTCGGCTGGATCGGCAGTGCCGGCGTTCGCCGGATCGGCGTGGGTCCCGTTCACGAAGGGGCGAGTGTAGGGCTCGGTCCCCGGCCCTTCGACCGGCCGAAACGCGAACGTGACCAGGCCAACAAGGGCCGTTCGACCAAGTACCAACTGGCGGCGGCGAGCACCAAGGTCACTGCGGCCGCTGCGACGACGATCGCCGACGCGCCCCAGAACCCACGGTCGAAGATGGGATGATCCTCGACCAACTTGCCGATCACGAGCGTGTGCCATAGGTAGATCCCGTACGAGATCGTCCCGATCCAAACCAGGCCGCGGTGGCGCAACGTCCGGTGCACGACGGTTCGTGCGCCCGGGGCCAGCACCAACGGCGTCACGAGCAGCGTTGCGATGATGGGCTGCATCAGCCGTTGCCAGGTCTGCTGAGCACTCGACGCTTGCAGGTAGGGGAAGTCGGGCCAGGCCAACACGATGAAGAGCAGCCCGGCACCACCCCACCACCACCCCGTGCGCGTGCCGAGTTCGCCCAGCCGGCGCTGCACCGCGGGCCTCGAACCGGCGACGACGACCGCGAGCACCATCCCTGCGCCGAGCGACACGAGACCGGCGCCGAACACGGTGATCAGCCCGCCGAGCGGCACTTCGGTCGCCCACGGTGTGTGGTACGTGAACACGAACACGCACGCCACCCCGATCGGGATGCAGCCCGCGGCCATGGTCATCGCTCGCCGAAACGCCAACGGATCCGTTGCGCGGCGCGATGAACCGGCGCGCCAGCGCAGGGCTGCCATCCAGAGCGGCACGAACGCGTAGAAGGTCACCTCGGCGACGAGCGACCACGACACCGACAAACCGCCGTAGTCGACTCCGCCGAACTCCGCGACCCAACGTTCCGGGAAGTACAGGTACGTCAAGGTGGCGTGACGAATCATCGCGGAGCGCGACGCGAAGTCGATCTCGCCGAGACCGAACCAGGTGACGCCACCCACGAAGAGCACGAGCCAGTAGGCGGGAAAGATGCGCGCCGCTCGCCGGAATGCATAGGGCAGGGCGGCGGGTGTGGCTTGGCCCGAGAACCAAGACCGGATGTACATCGACGTGATCAAGAAACCCGACAGCACGAAGAACACTTGAACGCCGACGTTGAGGTGGAACACGTAGTCGAACACGCGTGTCGGCGGCACGATCGTCGAACCGAACCACTCGAACGAGACATCCGGGCCCCGAGCGAACAGCGCGGGCGCTGCGGGGACGATGTGGAACAAGAACACTGCGATCACTGCGAGTGCGCGCAATCCGTCGAGTTCGCGATAACGCTCGACCTCGGACGGCGGCGCGCTCGACCGCGCCGATTCGGGCGGCCCCGCGTGCAGGTCGTTCATCGGAGTTCGATGGCTTCGGTCATGGACGCGACGAGCCTACGGGCGACGGTAGCGTCGTGGCCTCATGCGCGATCGGACCGCGACCGGCGACGCCGACCCCGCGAGTCGAGCGGGTGACCCCACCAACGAAGGTCGAGACGACCGCGTCGAGAACCTCGTCAGCCGGGCGGTCCAGGCCGCGCAACGGGTCGGACCGTTCGTGCTGGTCGCCGGCGTCGTCGCGTTGCTGTACGGCGTCTGGATCACCGATCATGCGCTGTTGACCCACGAAGGGACCGACCCGTACTCGCGCACGGCACAACTCGTGATCGAGGTCGACAACGGCAACATTCCGCCGCAGTTGCTTCCCGACGCACGGGGTGGCAGCGGGAGCGCGTTCGGCCGGTACTACCCGCCGATTCCGTTCGGCGTCGCGACCGCGATCGCGATGGCGACCGACGATGTGGTACTCGGCGTCAACCTGGCGTTCGTCGCGGCGGCGGCCGGGTCGGCGATCACGATGGCGTGGGCCGCCCGCCGGCTCGGCGGTGACCGAGCGCTCGTGACCGGCGCCGCGATCGTCTACCTCGCCCTCCCGTACCACCTGTTCGATGTGCACGTCCGCGGCGCGCTCGGGGAGTCATTCGCGTTCGTCTTCCTGCCGCTCCTCGTCGTCGGGATGTGGACTGCCGGCCTCGACGGTCGGTGGTCGGGCGCCGCGGTTGTCGGCGTCGCCGGCTTGTTGTTGTCGCACACGATCAGCGGGGTGATCGCGGTCGTCTTCGTCGCGCTGGTCGCCGGCCGTGCGTTGTACGTTCGATCGAGGGCCGGAGTCGTTGCGGTTGTCGTGAGCGGCGCTTTGGGACTGGCGCTCAGTGCGTGGTTCCTGCTTCCCCAACAACTCGAGCTGTCCGATGTGTGGGTGAGCGATCAGCGACACATGCTGGCAACCGACGACGCCGTTGTCGGCCATGCCGTTCCGGCTGGCGACCTCATTGGCTCGTGGCGCAACGGGTTTCGCGGGTACGACGATCCTCCGTACCTTGCCGACGTCGGGCAGGACTGCTGGCTGTACTTCTGCGGCGGCGAGAATTTCGCGCTCGGCCCGGTCACACTCGCCCTTCCGTTCGTCGCCGCAACGTTGCTGCTTCGGCGCCGACGCACCAAGCCCTTGCCCGTCGAGCGAACCCACGAACGCAGCATCGCCGCGGCCGCGCTCGCGAGCACGCTCGTCGGCGCAACGATCGTGTGGCTCGGCTTTGTCGTCGTTCCTCGACCGTTGATGTGGTTGGCACCCGGACCAGCCGGCTACGTGCAGTTTCCGTGGCGTGCGCTCGCGCCGATCGGAGTCGCCACGACGTTGTTGTGGGTGCTGTTGCTGCGCGATCGACGCCACGGCGGAACCGCGTTGGTGTTGATCGGCATCGCCGCCGCGCTGCTTGTCCCTGCGGCGCAACGTGAACCGTGGGTACGCGCCGACATCGTCGACGCGTGTTTCACCGCAGCCGACGTGCGCGATTCGGCCGACCCCGTCGCTCCGGGTTGTTTCGTTGCCGGTGACCTTGGATTCGTTCCGCCCGCCGACGGCGGCACCGATTCTCGCCGAGGCCGCGGCGCACGGGGGTTCACGACCGGAAACGACTATCTACCGGTCTCGGCGGACGAGTTCGATCCCCAGCTCGGTGTGCCCAGTGCTCCGACCGTGGATTCCGATGGTGAGGTGCTGACGTGGCACCGCACCGGCGACGGCCTGCAAGCGACCGTCCGCAGCGCGGCGGCAGCAACCGTCCGCCTGCCGGTCAGCCGATACCGGTTCACACGAGTCCGAAGCGACCGTGAGGAGGCCGAGGTGCTGGCGGCCGAAGCATCGAACGGAATCGTGGTGGTCGCCGTCCCCTCCGGAACGACGACCATTACGGTCGATCGCACCCGCACTGGCGCCGAACTCGCCGCGGTCGCAGTGTCGGTGACGGCGGGTGCATTGCTCGGCGCCGCCGCCTATCGACGCCGCCGCCCCGGAAAACGCGCGAGAGTCACCCGGGAAGTCCACCAATCCCGCCAATCCTCATGAGCGAAGCCACCCCTACCCCCAGCACTGAATCGACCCCTGAACCCACCCTTGGCCCTACCCCGGGCGGAACCCGCCGCGTCGTCCGCTCGGCGTGGCGCCGCAGGTCCGCGGTCAGCCCCGATCGGGCCGTGCTCGTGGTCGTCGGCCTCGCCTTCGTCGTGCGGGTCTTGTGGGTCTGGTATGGCCACCGGACGGCCGAGGTCGGCGATCCGTTCCAGTACGTGTACTACGGACTCGAGCTGGCCCAGGGCAACGGGTACGACAGTTACCCAGCACTGACGACCCCGTGGCCGGACGTTCCCACCGCGTTCTATGCGATTGGTTACCCGGCGTTTCTCGCGTTGGTGTTCGCCGTCGCGCGTCCGTTCGGTTTCACGGTGTCACCGGGCGACGTTGCGTTCTCCGAGGCCGCGTGGGTCTATGGCGTGACGCAGGCGATCCTCGGGGCGATCACCGTGTACTTCGTCGCTCGAATCGCCCGACGGCTCCTCGGTCCACGCGCCGGGGTCATTGCGGCCGTCATCGTCGCGTGCTGGCCGAACCTCATCATCTACACCGCAACCGCGCACGTCGAAACGCTGTACCTGTTTCTCCTCACCGCCGCGGTGCTCGTGATGCTGCCCGCGTTCGCAGCCGACTCGACGAGCCGATGGACTCGCCTCGTCACCGCCGGCACGTTGCTCGGGCTCAGCGCCCAAGTGCGGCCGCTCGTTGCGCTCATCACGCCGGCGATCGTGATCGCCGCCCGACGCCGACCCGACAACTGGGGCGTCGCCATCCGACGATCCGGGTTGGTGATCATCACCATGCTGGCGGTACTGGCGCCCTGGACGATCCGCAACGCAATGGTGATGCCCGGCTTCGTCTTGATCACCACCGGAAGCGGTGACGCCGCGTGTATGGCCCGATACCCAGACGCCCCGGGCGATTTCGTGAGCCAATCGCCGGGGTGCTTGAACGATGCCGGCAACGTTCCGTGGGACGAGGCCGAGATCATCAAGAACCGCGAGAACACGAGTCGCGCGATCGAGTTCATCCTGCAAGAACCCAAGCAGGAGTTGCGGTTGTGGTTCTGGCGCGGGTTTCGCGCGTTCGAAGGTGACCACGAAGGCCGCATCGCGCTCGAAGCCCGCGACGCGGCCACCGACGAGTACATCAACCCGCTCTTCACGAACCGAGGACGCGACGTCGCCGACCGAATCTGCGACCTCTACTACTGGGGCGTGCTCGCGCTCGCAGGGCTGGGGCTCGGCCGCTTTCGCCGCTCCGTGCATCGGGGCGGGACCGCGTTGATCTTCGGCGGCATCTTTGCGGGCGTCATCGTGCCATTCATGCTGTTCGGCGACTCTCGCTACAAGCTCCCGATGCATCCGTTCGTCGCGGTGATTGCAACGGTCGGGGTCCTGCGGTTACTCGAACTCCGCGCCGCAGATCGAGCCGGTGGCCCGGATCGGGACGAACTCACGTCGACCGCCGACTCGCGACCGCCGATCGAAGCAACCTCGGCACCGCTCCCATGACCACCAAACGGGCCCTGACGCAGGCAATCACGATCGTGTTGCCGGTGTACAACGAGACCCACCGAGCGGGTCCGAGCGTGATCGCATTGATCGACTTCGTCCGTTCCCTGCCGACCGGCAGCGAGTTGGTGTTCGTCGACGACGGCAGCCAGGACGGCACCGCCGAGCTCATCGAGAAGGCATTGGCGACTCACGACGCCGGTCGGCTCGCTCGGGTGCTTGTCGAACCGCATCGCGGGAAGGGAGCAGCGACCCGCACCGGGTTGCTCTCGGCATCGACCCCACTCGTCGGATTCTGCGATATCGACTTGGCCACCCCGCTGCCGTCCTTCCTCGAGGTCGCGATCGCAGCGGAACGCGCG
>SXGT01510090.1_pt1 | contig 33501 bp, 26 predicted proteins | sample 3176221 | NCBI WGS metagenome assembly SXGT01 (sample SAMN11356862, study PRJNA531348) | freshwater metagenome | isolation source: freshwater sample F1-120 | place: China: Fuxian Lake, Yuxi | collected 2017-12-25 | reverse complement strand
GAGTCATTTAATATCTTTGCTACATCAGGCATCCTGTTCAATCACGAAAGTCCGCGCCGCGGCTTGGAATTTGTGACGCGCAAGATCACTGATGCGGCGGCACGTATCAAACTGGGTAAGGCGAAGGAATTGCGTTTGGGCAACCTCGAATCCCAGCGTGATTGGGGCTTTGCGGGCGATTATGTCGAAGCCATGTGGCTCATGCTTCAGCAGGACAAGCCCGACGATTACGTGATTGCGACGAACGAGACGCATTCGATCCGGGAGTTCCTCGACGTGGCTTTCGGCCATGCCGGCATTGACTGGCAGAAACACGTCGAGATCGATCCGCGTTATTGCAGGCCCGCTGAAGTCGAGCTGTTGATCGGCGATGCTTCAAAGGCCAGACGCCAGCTCGGGTGGGAACCCAGGACGAAATTCGCCGACCTCGCCAAGCTGATGGTCGATGCGGATATTCAGCTTCTGAAGGATCACCGCGAGGGCAGGGTCAAGGTTCGGGATTGATCGCACCATGCCACGCGCCCTCATCACCGGCATCACGGGACAGGACGGTTCCTACCTGAGCGAATTGCTGCTTGAAAAGGGCTATGAAGTCCACGGCACGGTCCGCCGCACCAGCGCGCTGGGCCGTTCACGGTTGGATCATCTCTACAACAATCCCGCCATTTACAATCAACGGCTCTTCCTCCATTACGCCGAGCTGGATGATCCGACCACCTTGCGGCGTGTGCTGACCAAGGTGGCGCCCGACGAGATCTACCATCTGGCGGGGCAAAGCCATGTGGGACTCAGCTTCGAAATCCCGGAGTCCACCTGCGAGATGACAGCGATGGGAACCCTCCGACTGCTCGAAATGGTTCGAGACCTTCCGAAGGCGCCGCGCCTCTTCCACGCCGCATCGAGTGAAATGTTCGGCGAACCCAGGACCGTCCCGCAGGATGAGGAAACTCCGTTTGCCCCGATCAATCCCTACGGCTGCGCCAAGGCGTTCGCCACCCAGATGGTGACGATTTACCGCCGCACCTTCGGGCTCTTCGCGTGCAATGGAATCATGTTCAACCACGAGTCTCCGAGGCGTGGGGAGAATTTCGTAACGCGAAAAATTTGTCGCGCGGCCGCGGCCATCAAGCTCGGGCAACAAAGCGAACTGCTCCTCGGCGATACCTCAGCGCACCGCGACTGGGGCCATGCGCGGGACTACGTTCGAGGCATGTGGTTGACTCTTCAGCACCGCGAGCCGTCCGACTTCGTTTTTGCCACCGGCCAACTGCATTCAGTGCAGGAGGTCGTGGAGCTTGCCTTTGAAACGGTCGGCCTCGATTGGCGGAGTCATCTAAAACGTGACCCTCGATTCCTCCGGCCAGCAGAGCCACAGCGCCTCGTGGGCAATCCCGCGAAAGCAAAACGGCAGCTCGGTTGGGAAGCCCAAACGGCTTTCCGTGATTTGATCCGCGAAATGACTGAAGCTGAACTGACTCTGCTCTCGGCGAAGACTTAGCCCGACGCTTTGGTGTTTTCGGGCGAGAACTCGCCCTCCCAGCGAGCCATGACGGCGGTGGCAAGACAATTGCCGACCAGGTTCACCGTCGTACGTGCCATGTCCATCAGTTCATCCACGCCGATGATGAGAACCACACCTTCGAGCGGGAGGCCAAATGTAACCAGCGTTCCGGCGAGAATCACCTGCGAGGCGCGCGGGATGCCGGCCATGCCTTTGCTCGTCAACATCAGGGTCAACATCATCAGGAGTTGCGTGCTGAGCGGAAGATCGATGCCCGCGGCTTGCGCGACGAAAACCGAGGCCACGGCGAGGTAGAGAGTGGAGCCATCCAGGTTGAACGAATAGCCAATGGGCATGACGAAGGAGACGATCCGCTTCGGAACTCCAAATTGAATCATGCGCTTCATGGCATCAGGCATCGCGGCATCGGATGAAGTGGTGGAAAAGGCGAGCAAAGCCGGTTCGCGAATGGTTTTCAGAAACCGCAGCACCGGCACCCGGGCCCACAGTGCCACTGGCAGCAATACCAGAACGCAGAAGACGATCAGGGCGGCGTAGAGTGTGAGTATCAATTTGGCCAGATTGACCAGAACACCGATTCCACTGTGGCCGATGGTATAGGCCATTGCGGCACCCACGCCAAAGGGAGCGAACATCATGACGATGCCGGTGAACTTGAACATCACCTCCGTAAGCCCTTCGCAAAAACTCAGCATGGATTCGCGCGGCTTGCCATGCACCTGGGTCAGGGCGACGGCGAAGAGGATGGCGAAGAACACGACCTGCAAGACATCGTTGGTGGTGGCGGCCTCGAAAAAACTCTTCGGCACGATGTGCTCGATGATGCCCTGCCAGGTGACTTTGGTGGCGGTCACCTTGTCGGCGGCGGCTCCAGAGGGCGGCAGTTGGACTCCCACGCCTGGCTGGGTCCAATTCACGAAACCGAGCCCCACCACAAGCGCCAGCGTGGTGACGATCTCGAAATAGAAGATCGACTTGAGCGCCAGCCGTCCCACCGCCTTCAAGTCGTCGCTGTGCGAAGCAATGCCGACGACGAGTGTGCCGAACACCAGCGGCACGAGGATGCATTTGATCATCCGCAGGAAAATGTTCGAGACGACCTTGAGATGCTGGGATTGCTCGGGGAAAAGCCAGCCAATGAGAACGCCGGCCACCATGGAAAACATGATCCATTGAGTCAGGCCGATCTTGCGTAAAGCTCGCCACATAACAGGAACGATGCGCCGCAGGCTATCGGGTGAGGCCGATTTGTCCAGCAATGGGCTTTTCAAATTCTGCCATGCACACAGTCTCTTCAGTAAGGACTGCCGCCACCGGACTGTCGGTTTTCCGCACATTATCCGGTCCAGCAGCAGGTGATTTCTTCGACCTTCATCCCAGCAACCAGCCTTGCGGTCTTTTTGATCCGTGGCGGCTTTCCGTCATGGATTGAAAAGAATTGAAACATTTGTCGGCCACCGGACATTTGGTGGGTGAAGTGAACAGTGTGTATTTCATCAAAGTTGCGCTGGCCGCCACCGGGATCAGGGGCTGTTGCCATCCTTAAACGTCAGATCAGATGGCCATCCTGCCCGAATCGAACGAACACGCCCAGCGTTCAGAATTGAATCTGGATGCGTGCGTCGAGGCCGTCCGGGCTGGCGACCGCGAGGCATACCGCCGCATCATCGAAGCATGCGAGGCAAAGGTCCGGATCATTCTGGCCGCGATCCTGCCCGAGCAAAACGACGTGGATGACATCGCCCAGGAGGTGTTCGTCACCGCTTACACCAAGCTGTCGGATTACAAGGTCGGGTCAGATTTCATCGCGTGGCTCAATGCCATCACACGCAATCTGGCCCTCAATGAGCGCCGACGCTGGTTTCGCCATGCCCGGTTCAAGGACAAGTTCGAAGCGGAGTTGGAAACCGCGATTGAGCCATACGTGACCGGTTTTGCCGGGCATTATGAAGGCAATGTTCTGGAGGCGTTACGCGAGTGCCTGCGGCGGCTGGAAGATCCGGCACGTCGTGTGACGGAGGATTTCTACTTTCGCGACCTTTCCAGCGACGAGATCGCCCGGCGGCTCGGACGCAAAGGCGGCTGGGTCCGGCTGACTCTGTTTCGCGCGCGTGCGGCCATCGCAGCCTGCCTCCAGAGCAAGGGAGTGAGTTGAAATGATGGGGCGCCTTGAACAACTTCTCTGCGGCCTGCGCGAGCGCCAACTGACTTCGGCGGACCGCGATGAACTGCTCTCGCTCGTGCGTGGGTCGGAAGCTTTGTGCCGGCTTGCCGCGCGCGACCGCATCATTGACCGTCTGCTGCGTGAGAGCCACAGGGCTCCGTTGAGCGCTGACCTTGTCCTCAAGGCCATTGCGCGCGGACCGTCCGATCTTCCCGACAAAACGATGGCCGAACTGAATCAATGTCCGGCTCCTGGCGTTCCTGTCATCGTCCGGGGTTGGGAGAAATTGAACTGGCTTTGGCTCATGTTGACAGGTGACCGGTCCAAGGCATGGAGGATTGCTCTCGGAGTCGCTCTCATTGCGATCACCGCTGGCATCTTCTGGTTCGGGAAACAGCCGCAGCCGCAGGTCATCCTGGGGCAATTCACCGCCACCGTCGGCGAACCAATCGTGCGTCACACAGGGCAACGCTCAACGCTCAACGCTCAACGCTCAACTCCTGTTCACTTGGGCGACCGCATTGAGACCGGCGACGGGGACCGGGCGGAGGTTCAGTTCAACGACGGCACGACCTTAAGGCTGCATTTCAACACGGTGGTGGAAGTTCAAAGTTCAAAGTTCAAAGTTCAGAGTTCCGAAGCGACACTGCAACGGCCATCCGAAATCCTTCTGCTGCGCGGACAGATCTGGACCAAGGTGCAGACGCTGACCAACGCGCCGCAGTATGCGGTGCGAACTCCAGTCGCCACCGCCATCGCGCGTGGCACGGAGTTTGGCGTGAAGCTGCAACGGTCGCCCGCCGCGACAAACGCTCAAACTGGAAACTCGAAACCCGAAACAAATCTTCTGGCTGTTCTCACCGTCAAGGAAGGCGCGGTCGATTTCACCAATGCGCTCGGCACGGTGCGGGCGACGGCAATGACTGAATCGACCGCAGGTGCCAGTTCCGCCCCGACGGAGCCGAAGCGGCTTCAGACATTGCAGGTCGTGCAGCTCGCACCTGGTTCCACTTGGTCGCTCGTCAGCTCGCCGCTCGCATTGCCCGATGCGGCGGAGAAGCTGGCGGGTGGCGGTGGCTGGGCTGGATTGAAGCTGCGTGATTTCGCGATCGGTCTTGCCCTAACGAACGCAGCCACACCTGGCACGAGCAACGAAGTGCGCGTGGCGCAAGTCTTCCAGGCGTCGCCTGCCGGTCGCGCCGGAATGAAAGCGGGAGATGTTCTGCTCGCGTTCGAGGGCCGCCCCGTGACCAATGCGATCCAGGTCGAGCAGACGATTCTCTTGCGTCCGAACAGCGACACGACCCTCAAGCTTCGACGCGGCGGAGAAGAGCAAATCGCCTCACTGATCATCACCAACCAAGCCGGCATTCAGCCCGGTCCGACGCTCTCCACTGGGCAAAGGGCACAACTTGCGAACCTCACTCGCGAGTTTGTCGAAGGCGGGAACCACCCCAAGCCGGGTGCGAGATTGGTGGGTGAACCTGGGAGCGCAGGCATCCCTGCCGGCGAGAACTCGTCGGTTAAAGACCGGCGATACAAAGCCGTGGCCCGCGTCGCTGGTCCGAAGACTCTCCAAGCCGCCGCGCAGAACAACCTGGGCGTGATCTTCGAGAGCGAAGACGCGCTTGGGGCCGCAATCCGGGCATACAATCGCGCCTCCTGCATCGCTCCGGAGGTGCCGCTCTACCACTTCAACCTCGGTCTGGCGCTGCGGAAGATTGGGAGTTTCGAGCGGGCGGAGGAAGAGTTTGAGGCGGCTGCACGGCTGGCACCGGCTTCGACCGAACCGCGCAAATGGCTGGCCAGCACGCGTTCCCTTCTGGGCCGGCACCAAGAGGCGTTGACAGAGACTGAGGCTGCGCTCGTTGTCGCTCCGAGCGACCACAGTCTGTGGGAGCTGAAGGCGCAGCTTCTCAACGTCACCGGACGTTTCACCAATGCCCTCGAAGCCGCGCGCAAGGCGGTCGAGCTCGATGCCGGTTGCGCGACGGCGCACGGTTATCTGGCGGTCGCGTTCCACCGGTTGGGCAATCTGCGCGAGGCGGAGACCTCCTATCAACGTGCGCTGGAGTTGGCGCCGTTCGACGCGCTGCATCACATGGACCTCGGTGTCGTCCTTAGGAGCCGCGGCCAGTTTGCTTCTGCGGAGCAGCGCCTGCGCAGAGCCATTGAACTGCGCCCGGACCTGATTGTCGCCTACGAGAATCTGGGTTTGCTCTACGCCAGCACGCGGCGCGAAGCACAAGCAGAGGAAACTTTCCTCAAGGCACTCAAAGTCGATCCCGACAACGTGGAAATCCTGCGCAAGCTGATCTACCTCACCGCGGAAAACGGACGGCTCGATGAAGCGGAAACGCGCGCCCGCAAGGTGCTGGAGCTGGCACCGCACGATTCCGGTTCTCACAACGATCTCGGTGAAGTGCTGCGGCAGAAAGGAAAATTCGACGAAGCGATCCAATCCTACCGCAAGGCGCTGGAGTTGCGCCCGGACTCCCCCGGTGTGCTGAACAACATCGCGATCATCCACGCCATGCGCGGCCAGTTCGCCGAGGCGGAAAAGACCTTTCGGACGCTGATCGATCTTGCCGCGAAAGATCGCCGGATTTACCCGCTCAACTTCCTGATAAACCTCGCGATGGTATGCGACAAACAAGGCAAACTTGAAGATGGGGAGAAGTTCTATCGGCAGGCTCTGGCTTTGGAGCCGAACGATCCCGGAATCTGCAACAGCCTCGCCTGGTTCCTCGCCGATCATCAGCTCAAGCTTGATGAAGCGCTGACGCTGGTGCGCCGTGCCATTCAAGCCGCGCCAAACGATCCCAACTTCCTCGACACCCTCGGTTGGGTTCACTTCCAACGCGAGGAACTGGACGAGGCTGAGAAAGCTTTCACCGCAGCCCTCGAACTGGCTCCTCAGCATCCTTCCGCACCGAAGATTAGCGAGCATTTGAAGAAAGTTCAGGAGAAGAAAGGAGCGGTGAAGAAATGAAATGCTCCCAGAGCAAAGCCTTCGAGAGCCGAATGCTTGGCATTGGTAAGGACGCGTTCCACCACGTCTCCGTCTCTCTCGATGGAGGAAATGTACGGACTTGCCCTTCCTCGTCAGGAGGCAAACGGGTTGGCCATTACCACTCTTCTCCCATCCAAACGCGCAAAGGTTTGATCAGGGACGACGTGGAAGTCGTCCTTACTGGCGCGGGTGCCTGCGTTTTCACATCACGCGCGGCCCGAAAGCGCCAGAGGACTGGCGCACTCCACGACGCAAGCGAATGCGCCGCCGTTCCAAACCTCCGCGAGGTCTTGGACTGCGCCAGTCCTCTGGCGCTTTGGCTACAACGTCGAGAGGCTGTTCCTGTCCCGAATCGCGCCCGCAGACTGGAAACGCAAATGTTCACGGTTCGGAGAACCGCTGGATGCGCTCTGAATCTTGGCGCTTTGACTGCGATTGGGGCGCGGACCGCCACGTCCGCGAATCGGGCGCGAAGAGATTCGCGCGAACATGGCTGTCCACTCACCGAGCACCACAGGCTCACCGCTTCGATGCGTCGCCGTCGCTGCGCTCGTGAGCACGGCAGCCTTGGCAAACCCACTTGCATCGGAAGCGACAGGGCAAATCCAAACGGTGGCCGGGGTAAATCAGTCAGGGACGACGTGGAAGTCGCCCTTACCGGCGCGGGTGCCTGCGTTTTCACATCACGCGCGGCCCGAAAGCGCCAGAGGACTGGCGCACTCCAGGACGCAAGCGAGTGCCGACGCCGCGCTCGAACTTCCGCGAGGTTTTGGAGTGCGGTGGCAAAGTGAAACGACGACACCGCTTTGGATTGGAGAAGGAGCTTCCTTCAACCACGGAAGACCTGATGAAGAACGTGCCTTCTCCCGGAATCCAAAGCGCCGTCGTCACTGCGTTTAGCCGGCGCACTCCGGAAGCTGGCGCACCTTTGGATGCTCCTTCCTCCACCAGGCCCCTTTTCCTCCCTGCTGAATCAACACAACCATCAGCCTCAACAAAGCATGACAACCAATAGATCAACTCAACTCACAAAACGACTGGCAGCCCTGGCTCTCATGGTGCTGGCTGGCGCGTGCGCGCAGGGCCAGACCTGGCAATCCGAAAATGTTTTGCTGCCGGGACCGGACGCCGCCTCTGCTCCGAGCGGCCTTGGCGCAACAGTTTTGGTAAACCCGTTCAATTCGCTTCCAGCTCCGAGTGTTTTTCTTGGTCGCGACACTTACGATTCCGGGGCGGCCAGCATTCTGTTGCTGACCCCCACCGATTCCTCGTCTTCGTTGTTCACGTTGCAGAATCTGGACAGCGCCCTCGCGTATGCTAGTGACTTTCTTCGCGGACCCGGTGACACCCTCTATGCCGTCGGTCACGCAGACGTGGATCCAAATGCAAGGAACGTCACCCACAATTGGAGGGTGCGGAAATCTCTGTCTCGCGGAAACCCAGGCTCCTGGGGAAATGACGACTCGTTCTCGTTCGGCAAAAATGCCTATTCGAGTGCCCGCTCGGCAGCCATTGATTCGATGGGCAATGTGTTTGTCGCTGGCATCGCGCGGGACGCACGGTTTTCCATCCCTCACTGGATCGTTCGTCGCAAGAAACCGGCACTGACAGATCCTTGGACCACGGTATTCGATGCCAAGAATGGCAACGTGAACATGCGGCCAAGTGCCTGTTCCTTTCCTGGCAACTCCCGGAATCCAACTTCGGCGATTTTCACCACCAGCGATCTGAACTCCAAATGGACCGTGATGCGAAGTCAGCAGTTGGGGGATAATGGAACCTGGCAAGAGGTTGATTCCTGGACCGGTGGCGGCACCGAGGCTTCCCCCTGCGAAATCAGGTTCGATCCGTTCAGCGGAAACCTTTATGTCGCTGGCTTCCGTGGGCTCAATGGAAAGAACCCTTCCGGCTGGGTGATGCGTATGAGCCCTGATGGCGGAAACTCGTGGACCCCGTTGCTTGACGCCGCCGGAGCCTCGAGCTGGGCGTCGAAAATCGCTATTGATGGTGAAGGCAACGTCACTGTTTCCGGTGTGGTCAACCCAACCGCGAACACCCCCGCGAACAAACCGCTTTGGAAAGTGATTCGCTGCACCGATCCCACGAGTCCATCAAGCTGGGCCGCGTGTTTCGCTTCCGCGGACACGCTTCCCTTTGGCGAGAACACCTACGCCAAAGGCTACGGCATCTCCGCAGATTCCTTTGGGAACGTGTTCGCGACCGGCTTGGTGAGTAACTGGACAGATACCTCAACAGCACCCGCGACGGTTTACTCGGGCGACCGCGTGGGTCTGCTTCGTCTGGTGCCGTGATAACGGTGTGCAATCTTTAAACACTTCATCACCCAATGAACTCGATTTTCGCTCGGTGGACTTCGGCCACCATTCTGGCGCTCCAGCTTGCGGTGATAAAGGGGTACGCCCAGCCAACTGTCGAATGGCTGACCGTGGCGGGCACCGCGCGTCAGGACGTTCCCAGTGACATGGCCCTCTCATCTGCCGGGGAATTGCTTGTGACCGGAAACTTCGACGGGCGTAACGGTGGCTTCCCGGAGACCGTCCTCATCAAGTTCGATACGAAGGGGAAGGAAATCAGCCGACAGGACACGCGGGGAGAACTGATCCGGGGCGTGGCCGTGGATGCGAGGGGAAATTACTATCTTACCGGCCAGGTCTGGGACCCGAACAGATTTGGGATTGGGGTGAAGAACGATTTCTATCTTGCCAAGTATTCGCCCAGTGGCGCGCTGCTCTGGGAACGGGCCACGGGTTCCGGAGGAACCGTCGGCTATCACGGAGGAGACGGAGGATCGAAAATCGCCTTGGACCTGGAGGGAAATATTTACGTTGCGGGCACGGCGACGGGAGCGGGTGTTTTCGGCCACGTTACCTTCACCGGCGCGGGAGGTCCGTTGCTCTGCAAGTACGATCCAGATGGAACCCTGCTGTGGGTGAAACGCTTGGCGGATACCGGCGGAGGCGCATGGGGAATCGCCCTTGATCCCAGCGGGAAAATCGTGGTCGCAGGTTACCTCAAGAACAGCTTTTTCGTCGCGAAGCATGACGCGCAAGGCAATCAGGACTGGATCAGGTCAGAATACGGTGGAGACGCGGTCGCCGTGGACAGTCAAGGCAACATCTTCGTCAACGGAGGGGAGTGGGGTGGAAATGTCATGCTCTGCAGCAAGCTGGCTCCGACCGGCGAATCGATCTGGAGCCGGCGTGTTACTGGAGTCTATCCCTTAAACGTAAAACTGAATTCGATGGGGGAGCCGATTTTCACCGGTCAGTTTTCCGGCACGGTGCGGCTCGATGATCACTTGGTCCAAAACAAGAACCGGACAATCGGGGACCACTATTTGATCTCCAAGGCGGATGCCAACGGAAGGTTTCAATGGGCTCTCGGAGGCAACGATGACGCGTTGGTGAGAGTGGGACCGCTGGTTGCGGACGCACAAAACAACATTTACGTCGCCGGTTCTCTGCGATTCATCATGACTTCCACCGACTGCTTCTGTGATAAAGGATCCTTCGGACCGTTCCCTCTGACCATGCTGTTCGGGGGCATTGACGAAGATATGTTTATCGCCCGCTTGAGCGAGCCCCCCAGCTTGGTTCCTGAAATCAAGGTCACGAGGGATGGCTCCAACGTGAAACTGTCATGGTCGTCAACCGTCGGCACCGGCTACTTCCTCGAATCGGCCAACGTACTGCCGGCTACGAGTTGGACTGCCGTTTCGGAGACGCCATCGGTCGCGGGCGGTCAGAACGCCGTCACCGTCACCACCGGGAGCGGTTCCAGATTTTATCGACTAAGAAAACCATGAGCGAAAAGAATGTAACTCCGACTTCTCAAGAGGCGCGTTTAGCTGGCAGGAAACCAAGCACTACAGCGCACGCTGCAAAGCGGCTCCAGACTCGAAGGCTTGTGTTCTCCTGGTCTTTGTTGGCCGCAATTTTGACACTCGCGTTTCAAACGCTGCCGATCCAAGCGCAAGGTGTCGTGCAATGGGTCAAAGTGGACGGAACCACGCAGCATGATTCGATGACCGAGTCTGCTCTCGGCTCCGCAGGGGAGATTTATCTATCGGGGCGTTTCGGTCATATGGGTACTCACAATCCGATGGAAGCAGTCTTGTTCAAATACGACTCGAACGGACAGCAAACCACCGTCCAGTCCTGGCGCGGAGAATTCGTCAATGCCGTCGCAGTGGATGCGCAGGGAAATTATTATTTGACCGGCAGGGTGTCAGATCCCGATGCGCTTGGAGTGGGACGCGCCTACGATTTTTATCTCGCCAAGTACGCAGCCAACGGAACCCTGCTCTGGGAACGAACCGCGGGCACTCCCAGAGATTCACCGAGGACCTACTCTCAGGACGGCCAAGCGGGATGGGAAATCGCTTTGGACGCCGCAGGAAATGTTTACGTTGCGGGACGATCACTAGGCCCGGCCGTCTTTGAATCAACCACCTTTCCCAGCACACCGGGCGGTCCTTTGCTCTGCAAGTATGCGCCGGACGGCACACTGTTGTGGGTGAGGCGCGCGGAAGGCAAAGGGTTGGTATTCGGCGGCACCCAGTTAGGTGGTGGGGATGCTTCCAGCATCGCCGTTGATGCGGATGGAAACATTGTCATCAACGGCACCATGACCAAAGGGTCGGCCAATTTTGACAGTGTCATCATCAACATCACCGGAACCTACGATCACGGAGCATTCGCGGCGAAATACAGTTCTGCGGGGCAAATCATCTGGGCTAAAGCGATCTCCTTCGGAGGGGTAGCTGTGGATCGGCAAGGCAACACCTTCATCAGCGGTCCGACCAGCAACGGCCAGGCATTTTTCGATGGAACTTCGACTCCGGTCTCCGATCCGTCCGGCTACAAAGCATTCGTTGCAAAATTCAATCCCGCCGGCGCGTTGCTTTGGACGAAAGCGGCTCCAACCGGCGGGCTGCTTGCGGATGGACAAGGAAACATTTACTCCGGGCCGGCCAAGCTCGATCCGATGGGCAATTTGATTTGGGATCGAACGGTTCCGGGAGCAAGCCTCACCGTTGGGAGTTTGAATGACCGGAATGAACCGGTGTTCACCGGCACCATCAAGGGAACTGTCAACTTCGACAGCCATGTGGTCCAAAGTGACGCCGACGAATACGACGATTTCGTGATCTGCAAAGCGGACGCGCATGGAAAGTTTCAGTGGGCAGTGAGCGTCACGAGCGGGAACCTGGAACCTCGGCTCGCTCAGGGTTCCATTTCGCTCGGGTCAATCGTGAGCGACCGCTCCGGTAATATCCTGGTCTCCGGCAATGTGAATTGCCCCTGGTCGTTTGCCCAGCAAACAGACGTTTGCGATGCCGTCGGCAAGTTCGGTGACTTTCCTGTCTCGGTGCAACTCGGAGGGAAAAACGATTTCTTCATCGCCCGCATCACCGATCCGGCGCCCGTGTCCGTGACATTGAAAGCGTCACGAACTTCTGCGGGTCTCGTGCTGTCGTGGCCTACATTGGTTAGCGGTTTTGTACTGGAGTCCGCCACAGCCTTGCCCACCGCGAATTGGTCCGCCGTGCCGGAGACGCCGTCGGTCGCGGGCGACCAGAACGTTGTCACCGTCACCGCCGGGGGCGGCGCGAAGTTTTACCGATTGAGGAAGCCGTGAGCAATGCCACGAGTCATACGCCTGTGCATCACCCACAAGTCCCGGCGATGGTTTCAGGGCCAACGGCCCGGTCTCATTCCAGCCTGGGCCAACGGCCCAGGCTGCTGGGGCAAGAGGTTCAAAGGGCTGAAGGCCCGGTTCAGGCTTTTCAGCATGCTCCGAATGAATCGGGCCTTCAGCCCTCGATGGCGGGCGGAAATGCTGACCTGGGCCGTTGGCCCAGTCTGGTATGGCCCGCACCTTTGGTGCGGCCGGAAAGAGTTCACAGAACTTGTGAGCGATTCCTCGAAGCCACGGATGCTCTGCCCGCCGCGAACTGGTCAGCCGTGCCGGAGACGCCGTCGGTCGCGGGTGATCAAAACGTCGTCACCGTCGAGGCTGGGAGCAGTGCGAGATTTTTCAGATTAAGAAAATTATGAACCGAAAATTTGTAATGCCGAGCTTCCCTCCAGCGCGCACCGACTCGTCACTCGGGACCCGCACATCAAGATTCCTCTGGCTGACTCAGGCTTTGCTCCTTGCTTCCGTTCTCGGGATGACCTCTGGGCAAGCCCAACCCACTGTCGAATGGGTGACCGTGGCCGGGAGTCTGGCGTCTGAGTGGCCCCAGGACATGGCACTTTCGCCTACAGGCGAGACTCTCGTCGTGGTGACTGATCGGACATGGCCGGCCACCGGCCCGGAAACGGTCCTCTACAAATTCGATTTGAAGGGGACGCACACTGGCAGCCAGGCTTCACGCGGCGAGGACATCCAAGGCGTCGCTGTAGATTCCAAGGGCAATTACTATCTGACCGGGCGAGTCTGGGATTCCGAACGCCTTGGGATGGGAGTCGTGAATGACTTCTATCTCGCGAAGTATTCCTCCACCGGCACGTTGCTCTGGGAACGAGCCACGGGCTCACCTGGAACCGACATCAAGTACGAAACCAGAGGTGGCTCCAGGATCAGCTTCGACAAGGCAGGCAACGTCCTTGTCGCCGGTTATTCGAGCGGGCCAGCAGCGTTCGGCAATGTGACTTTCCCATCCGAGACAGGAGGTCCCTTGATCTGCAAGTATGACCCAGCCGGCGGATTACTCTGGGCGAAGAGGGTGGAAGTGAGATCAACCGGCTTCAGCGGCACGGGCATCGGCGGCATCGCTTTGGATGGGGAAGAAAACATCGTCATTTGTGGATATCTCTATAACGGGAACGTCGATTTCGGTGGAACTTCTGTGAAAATCGCAGGCCCCTATGGTAGCGACTCCTTCATCGCGAAGTTTGACCGCGATGGAAGGCCAACATGGATTCGTTTGGGATACGCTGCCGGCGGCGTGGCAGTGGATAGGAAGGGAAATATTTATTTCAATTGCGGGAAGCTCAATCCGGCAGGCGAAGTGGAGTGGGTGAAACGCATTTCCGGCGCATATCCAGGGAATGTCGCCTTGGATTTCAGAGGCGAACCCGTTTTCACGATGACGGGCAGGGACAAATGGAAATGGGATGAAATCGCTTTCAACAACAGCGATGGAGGCGGATCACTCGTGATCTTGAAAGCAACCTCCAGCGGAGCCTTTCAGTGGGCGATCACCGACCAGGGCGATGCCATGCCTGACTTCCGGCTAATTCGCTCCGACGGGGCAGGAAACCACTACGTTACTGGCGCATTGTCGTGCGACTATCCGAACGGTGTCGAAACCTGCGGCAGCAGCACTCTCGGCTCGTTCCCACTGGTCACGCAGTTCGGCGGTCAAAGAGACATCTTCCTCACCCGCCTGAGCGAACCAGTCCCAGTGACTGTCGAATTGAAGATCGCGAGAACGGCGTCCGGCCTCGCGCTGTCGTGGCCAACGGCACAGAACGGTTTTGTTCTGGAGTCAACCGAGGCCTTGCCCGCTGCGAGCTGGTCTGCCGTGCCCGGCACCCCGTCCGTGGTCGGCGATCAAAGCGTCGTCACCGTCGAGGCTGGGGGCGGTGCGAAGTTTTACCGATTGAGGAAGCCGTGAAGTTTTCATGCGACAGGGCGAACGTGACTGAATGCGCTGGCTCGCTGGCGTTTTGGAGTACGCCGCCAAAGCCCAACGGCGACGGCACTTTCGATCCTGGCAATCCGGCTACTTGCAGGCGTCGGCGAAGCTGTGCTTTTTGGCGAAAATGTGATGGCGCTAGCTGGCCACGCAGCGGCTTGCTCCCGGTGCGATGCTCAGATAGTTTTCTCACATGGCAGCAACCACGACAACCTCGCACATCATCCTGGACGATCAGGGCCGGGCGTGGGTGGATGACACCAACGTCAAAGTCATCGAAATCGCCCTGGACCATCTGGCCTACGGATGGAATGCCGATGCGATTCACGAGAATCACCCGCACCTTTCCCTCGCGCAGGTGTACGCGGCTCTGGCTTGGTATTACGATCATCAGACGGAATTGGATGCAGAGATCGAACGACAGGAGGAACGAGTACGTGAGCTGCGAGCCGTCGCCGCTCCTTCAGCCCTCGCACGCCGCCTTCTTCGTCGGACTCGATGAGTCTTGGGCTCTACATGGATGTTCACGTGCCCCTGTCCATCACGCGCGGCCATCGGCGTCGTGGCGTGGACGTGGTAACTGCCCAGGACGATCAAACCACGCGTTTCCCCGACTCAGATCTGTTGGAGCGCGCCACCGAGTTGGGACGGCTGCTTTTCTCTCAAGATGAAGACTTGCTGGCAGAGGCAGTGCTACGACAGAGGAACGGCAAGGCATTTGCGACAGTCATCTTCGCCCGGCAGTTGGATTTGTCGATTGGCCGCTGCATCGCTGACTTGGAGGCTCTGGCCAAAGCCGCCGGGTCTGGAGATGCGCAGGGTCAAATCATTTTTTTGTGAGCTTTGCTGCATGGGTCGAGGAGTGGGACATCGTGCCAGCATGCCTCCCCCTTTTGAATACTCTGGGAAACGCGGGTTTACTCTCATCGAACTGCTCGTCGTCATCGCCATCATTGCGATTCTGGCCAGCCTTTTGTTGCCTACGCTCTCGAAGGCGAAGCACGCCGCGCTGGCGACGGAGTGCCGGAATAACCTGCGAACGCTCGGTCTGGCCTTGCAGATGTACGTGGATGAAGCCGAGCACTACCCGACGACCATAGGCAACGTCGGCCTCGTCGGGGCCAATGCAGTCTATGGCGTGCTCACGATGAGCGATTGGAAGGAGACGCTGCTGCCTTACGTCGGTCTGGCGAGCAGTCCCGGCGAGCGGATCGCGATCGACAAATACGTCAATCTGCGCGTGCTCCGGTGCCCTTTCATTCTTCGCAAGCCGGATGGCTCGACTGGCAACAGTCAGTACGCCTATAACGCCTCCGGCACCGCGCCGCTTCACAGCATCGCCAACCTCGGCCTGGGCGGATTCGCGGACGAAGGATTGAAACCCACCGCGGAATCCAAGGTCGTGGCACCGGCCAGCCTGGTTGCCGTCGGTGACGTGGAGCCGGGAGCGACGACGACACTCCCGCCGGGTTTTCCGCTTCGCAAGACGTTCATGGGATCGTCCGTGTTCGATGTGGTTTCAACCAACCGCATCTCCTGGCCGGGCGCCGTTCATAACGGCCAGGCGAACGTGCTTTTCTGCGACGGCCACGTCGAATCCGCGCGGCAAACGAACTGGGTTTCCTCATCCGCCGCCGCTCGCACCCGCTGGAACAACGATCACGAGCCGCATCAGGAAACGTGGGAGCGACGCTGACCCTCCAAACTCGGAGCCCCAATTCCCACACTCAACGGAAACACACATCCGCAACGTCCAGCTCGCGCAACTCGTCGGCCACCCAGTCGGGTTGATGAAGCCGGAGTTCCTCGCTCGTATGTCCACCGGTCGCCACGGCCAGAACGCGAGCGTTCACAGCCCGAGCGCATTGGATGTCGAGGGGAGTATCGCCGATCACGAGAATCTCATCGCCTCTCAACGAACTTCCCACCAACCGGCTGCCGCGTTCCCTGGCAATGACGGCCAGCTCGTTGCGGTTCTCGTGATCATCCCCGAATGCTCCGGAGCGAAAGTGGTGCCACAGGCCGTAATGCCGCAGTTTGATTTCCGCGCCCAGACGGATGTTGCCGGTAAGCAGGCCGAGCGCGGGTGAACGAGGCAGCCGTCCGAGAGCCTCGATCCAGTCATGCACTCCGAAACAGACCTGCCCGTGGAATTGTCCGAGGAAATGATCCAGCCAGAAGACATACGCGTCGAAGAAACGCCGCTGGTTCTTTGCATCATGGGAAATCTCCAATTTTAGAAAACATTCTCGCACCAGACCGGTATCCGTTCGTCCAGCGAAGCTGACCCCCTTCGTGACTCCCGAGGACTTGAACTCCGTTTCGAAGGCCTTGTCGAAGGCGCGCATTCCCGCCCCGCCCGTTCGGATGAGCGTTCCGTCGATGTCAAATAAGACCAGTCTGATCACAGCGCGAAAGTACGCAAAGGCCAGGCGTGTGGCAAATGAAGCCGTTCTGAAAGCCACTTGGATTTGGGCAGCATCCAACCAGATCACAGTTGCCTGAAGCGGGCATGTCCTTAGTCTGATGCCGTGCGATTGTTGTTCATCGGCGATGTTGTTGGAGAGCCTGGCAGGCGGGCGTTGAAGGAACTTGTGCCGTTATTGCGGCGTGAGCGCGATGTCCAGGTGGTTGTGGCGAACGGGGAAAACTCCGCGGGCGGCTCCGGGATCACAATGAACACAGCGGCGGAGATTTTCGCGTCCGGCGTGGATGTCATTACCACGGGCGATCACGTCTGGGACCAGAAGGAAGTCATGGATGTCCTGAAAACTCAGAGCCGGGTATTGCGCCCGCTGAATTACCCGCCGGACACCATTGGAAGTGGAAGCACCGTTTTCGAGATTGCCGGCCTTCCGCCGGTGGCGGTGCTCAATCTTCAAGGGCGCACGTTCATGCCCGACTTGGAGAATCCTTTTCGACTGGCGCCGGCCGAAGTTGAACGGCTCCGGGCGCGGACGCCGGTGATCTTCGTGGACATGCACGCAGAAGCCACGTCGGAAAAGATCGCGATGGCAAGAATGCTGGATGGAAGGATCAGCGCGCTTGTCGGAACGCATACGCATGTGCAAACAGCGGATGAACAGGTTTTTCCCGGTGGAACGGCGTTTCTTTGCGACGCGGGATTCACTGGAGCGCATGAGAGCGTCCTCGGGCGGGAGATCGAGCCAATCGTCCGACGATTCGTGACAAATCTCCCACAACGATTCGCCGTGGCGACAAAGCGCGTCCTGCTTCAAGGGGCGCTGATCGACATTGACGATGCAACGGGACGCGCGCGCAGCATTGAGCGGATTTCACGCGCGCTGCCTGAAAAAGCCGGGGCGGTGGAATGAGAGGAATTGAGAAGTTCGAACATTGTCGGACATGGCCAAGCCTTTGAAATCACAGTGGAGTTTTGGTGAGTTGTTTCCTCCTGAAGCGACGCGGCGCGTGTTTAGCGTGAGTGAGCTGACGTTGACCGTAAAGCGAGTGATTGAAGGGCAGGTGGGCCGGGTGTGGGTGTCTGGAGAAATTTCAAACTTCCGGCTGCAAAGCTCGGGACACTCCTACTTCGCCATCAAGGACGCGGGTGCGCAGTTGGGTTGCGTGCTGTTCCGGGACGAAGCGCGGTCGGTGGAACGCGAGCTTCTGCGCGACGGCCAGAAGGTGGTGGTTTGTGGAGAGATGACGGTTTACGAGCCGCGCGGCCAGTATCAACTGCGTGTCACGAAGGTTGAGATTCAAGGTGTCGGCGCCTTGCAAGCCGCCTTTGAAAGGCTCAAACAGAAGCTCAATGCGGAGGGTTTGTTTGATGCCGAACACAAGCGTCCGCTTCCAACGCATCCAGGCAGAATCGGCATTGTCACCTCGCCGACCGGAGCGGCATTGCACGATGTGCTGCATGTGATCAGGCGGCGTGATTCGGCGTTGGAGGTGATTCTCGCCCCCTGCCGCGTTCAGGGAGCCGGCGCGGCTGAGGAAATCGCCAACGCGATCTGCCTGTTGAATGAGTGGAATGCAACAGCGGTTGAGAAACTCGATCTGATCCTGGTGACGCGGGGCGGCGGGAGCATCGAGGATCTTTGGGCTTTCAACGAGGAGGTTGTTGCAGTGGCGATCTTTGAATCCCGGCTGCCGGTTGTTTCAGCCGTGGGTCACGAGATCGATTTCACGATCAGCGATTTTGTGGCAGATGTGCGTGCCGCCACACCGAGTGCGGCGGCGGAGATCATCACGGAGGGAATCTTTGGCTGTCGTGAGTTTGTGGCGGGCGCTTCTGAACATCTGCGCGAGCTGGCGCTGGAGCGGATTTCATCGGAGCACGAACGGCTGGCCTCCCTGGTACACCGGCTGATGCGTCTCCATCCACGCAGACGTTTGCAGGATCAGGCGCAGCGGCTGGACGATCTGCAAGCAAGCCTGCTCCGGTCCGTGAAGATCGGATGCCGGACACAACGCGCGTCTCTTGCGGCGTTGTTTCAGCGGATCAGCCGATTACGGCCTTCTGATCGGATCCAGGAAGGTCGCGAGAGAATTGGTCTGATTGAGCGCAGACTGGGTGAGAACTCCCGCCGTCTGCTGGTCGCCGCATTCGCCCGATACACGCAGGCTGCCGCCCAATTGAAGCTGTTGTCGCCCGAAAATGTTCTTGGGCGCGGTTATTCGATCACGACGGACGTGGCCACCGGAAACATTGTGCGTGATGCACATTGCATCGCCAAGGGGCAGCGGCTGAAGATCCAGCTCCAGCGAGGGGAAATCGAGGCCGCGGCGGGTGAGGTGGTTCAAAAAAGGGGCGATCTTTCGGACTGATGCATCTGCTGAAGGTTGCGGGAAATCCGACAGTCCGGTTTTGAGGGTGGGGGAGTGGTCGTTCTGCTCTCGCCACTCCTATCCAACAGTCTTCTCAGTAACTTCAAGAGGCACTCATGTCATCTCTCAGGAAATTTCCCTGCTTCTTCTTGAATTTTTCCATCCAACGCGAATCATGCGCCCATGACCTTCATCAAATTGAATTCAAGACTCCTGTACTCTTTCGCCGTCGTTGCTCTCGTTGGGCTGGCCTTCACTGGTTTCGCCGCCGAGAAGAAGCCAAAGATCGCCTACGTCACCAACGGGGTGGATCCATTCTGGAACGTGGCTTCCGCCGGTGTGAAGCAGGCGGCGGCGGAATTCAACGTCGATACCGAGGTGCTCATGCCCACCAAAGGCATTGCAGACCAAAAGCGGTTGATCGAGACGCTGCTTGTGCGCGGCATTGACGGCATCGCCATCAGCCCGATCGATGCGCAGAACCAGGTGGAATTCATCAACCAGGCCGCCACCCAGACGCATGTCATCACGCACGATTCTGACGCGCCCAACTCGAAGCGCCTGGCATTCATCGGCATGAATAATTACGTGGCAGGTCGCACGTGCGGCAAGCTGGTCAAGGAAGCCATTCCCAATGGCGGCAAGGTCATGATTTTTGTTGGCCGACTGGAGCAGCTCAACGCCCAGCAGCGCCGCCAGGGTGTGATCGATGAACTGCTGGATCGTCCGGAGCAATCCCTTTCCCAAATCAATTACGATCCCGCCGGCAAGGAACTCAAGGGTGCCAAGTACACCATCATCAGCACTCGCACCGATAATTTCGACCGCGCGAAGGCCAAATCAAACGCTGAGGATGCCATCGCGGCCTACCCTGACCTTGCCTGCATGGTCGGCCTCTTTGCATACAATCCTCCCGCCTGCATCGAAGCGCTTAAGACCGCCGGCAAACTCGGCAAGATCAAAGTCGCCGCGTTCGACGAGGCGGACGCCACGCTCGACGCCATTGCAGCCGGGAATGCGCAAGGCACCGTCAGCCAGCAACCAAACCTCTACGGCTATCATTCTGTCCGTATCCTCGCCGGCCTCGCCCGCGGCGACAAATCCGTTCTCCCCAAGGACGGCTTCCTCGAAGTTCCCATCGTCGTCGTCCGCAAGAACAACGTGGATGTGTTCAAGACGAATTTGAAGAAGTTGAGAGGGGAATAATTGCCTGGCGGTATGGGCGGGCTCCTTGCATGCGGAGCAAAGTCATGAAACCGGCTTCCTCCACAGAGGCCAACTCCCGAGTTGGTTAAGCTGCCTCTTCTCCACGATTGTTGTGCGCATCGCGGGCTGACTGAGGAGAAGCCTATCCCACCGCCTCCTCAGTATCCGAAAACTTGCCCGTGGGTCAGGACCTTGAGAATTGAAACGAGCACACGAACAACATTTCCGTCGCTTAGAGCCCGTCTGAAAATTGCGTGGGGTCCTGCGGCGAGGGATTTTGGCTGTGGCCAAGGCCGGCGAGGCCGGAGGTGCGAGCCGCACTGGCAATTCCCCGCAGCGGGCTGTGACGGCCGAGCCAACGCAGGCCACAGACAAAAGACCCGCCGCCCGGAGGGTTTTCGAGGAAAAGCCCGTCTGGCTTCGTTGCTCCTCGGTCGGAGACCTCTGCGGGTATCCTCCCTCGTCGCGCCTCGCCATCCAGCCTTTTCCTCGAAAACAGGACTCCCACGGAATTTTCAGACAGGCTCTTAAGCCAGATGATGGCGGTCAATCCTCACTTGATAAACTTGGAGGGGAGATTTGATTTCGGAACTGCGACGATGTCGAAAGGGGAGGTCAGAGCCTGAGTAACCATGGAGCCGTCTGGTGGAACCCGCTGCCGGACGAGAATCTTCAGATCTCTGCCAGAGTTTTCGACGCGATCGATCTCCACGGAAGTTCCCCCGGTGAATTGTTGTCCCAACGCGACGAAGATCACCATTTCCCGGCTGAAATCGATCTCCGGCAGTGGTTGGGATGGTTGAATTCCCGATTTGTGATCGCCCCAGAGCTTCTCCCAACCGGCATTGTCCTGGATCACAAGTTGCCGCGATTCGATGACACCACTCTGAGTGCCCTTGTCGAGGCGGCGCATCGCCACTGGGATTGAACCACGATCGCTGACGCAACCGTTCAAAAGAATGGCGAGGGAGAGTATGAATCGAAGCGCGCCAGTTCTCATGGGATTATCGAACGCAAACCGAATGATGGCGATTGAGCCTGCATCGGAAGAGAAAGCCCGGATCTCTCTCAGAGAGATCCGGGCTGATAACGAGGATCGAGGCTCAGTTAAACGTCTTCGCCGACTTGATGGTCGAGTAGGCACTGTTCCCTGCTGCGTTGTAGCCTCGGACGCGGTAATTGTAGGTCGTGTTTCGGCTGAGGCCCGTGTTGTTGAAGGTGTTCACACCCGGAACCGCCACCACCGTTGCGATCTGGGAGAAACTACCCCCGTTCCTGGATCGTTCGATTTTGAAGCCGGTGGCCGCTGCTCCCGAAGCACCCGGCAACCAGGAGAGATTAATCTGTGACCGAGAAATTGCGGTGGCCTTCAGATCTGTTGGCGCATTGGGAGGCTGGGGCAGTGGTGGTGGCGTGTAGCTCGGGTCAATAACCGAACTGAGGTTCAATCGTCCGCCTGTGACTGTCTTTCCTGCGAGTGATGAAGTTGGAATCGTCGAATTCAACAGGGCGTTGCGGATGTCTCTCGCGTTCGCTGAAGGATGAGTGGAGGCATACAACGCCGCAGCCCCGGTGACATGCGGCGTGGCCATGGAAGTTCCGTTGTAAGCGCCGTAAGTGTCCGTTGGGAGTGTTGAATTGATGTTCACTCCGGGAGCGCCCAGATGAACTTTCGTTGCGCCATAGTTGGCCCAGGTGGCCTTTGCGCCAGCGCTGTCAATGGCGGTGACGGCGATTACGGAGTTGTAGCTGGCGGCGGACTGGGTGCTGGTGCCAACGGTTGTATCGTAGTTGGCGGGGTAAGTGGCGCTGGTGTCATTATTGATTGCCTGACCGAGAAAATCGCCGTTTCCGGCGGCGGCTATGAACAGGATGTCTTTCTTGGCAGCGCGAATGATGGCGTCATGGAGTGATTGAGAGTAACCGCCACCACCCCAGGAATTGTTGATCGCGACAAGCTTCATCCCATGCCTCCCCTTAAGGTCCGTGAAATAGTCCACTGCTTCGACTGCATCGGCCAGACTGCCTCCATTGGGTCCGAGGAATTTCCCCGAAATGATGGTCACGTTCCAGTTGACGCCGACCACTCCAATGCCGTTGGCAGCGGCACCAATGGTCCCTGAAACGTGAGTACCGTGCGCATCCTGGCCGGGGGTGTAGATGACGTTGTTGTTGTTGACGCAATTCCAGCCGTGAACATCGTCCACATAGCCGTTGCTATCGTTGTCGATGCCATCCACAGGGTCGAGACGGTTGGTCCAGATGTTCACCGCCAGGTCCGGATGAGTGAACTGAATTCCTTCATCGATCACGCCAACAACGACATCGCTGGCGCCGGTGCCGATGTAGGTTGTGGCAGCCCAAGCCTCGGCGGCCTGGCTACCGTACTGGTTGGCTGGAGAGGAGGCATCGCCGTACATGCCCCATAAACTGCCGTTGAAAAAATAAGCATCGCTCGGAGGAGCAGCCTGGTGCTTGTAAACGAAGTTTGGCTCGGCGAACTCGACGGCCGGATTTTTTGCCAGCGCCTGGATGGCTGCTTGCACCGGAAGACCAGTCCACATGTGGCTGATGCCTGAGCTGCCCTCTGTCTTCATGGCGTCGGTATGGATGTGCCTGATCAACCCGCCCAAGCCGCCTCGCCTGGCGGCGTCGGCCAATTCTCCATCGGTGGCCGCCTCCTTGAATTTGATGAGGATTTGCCCGGCCATGTATTCGGTGCCGTCGGCATTATCCCGGACTGTCGCGAATGGTTGCGCGGAAGCCGTTACCCACTGCATGACGCATGAAATAATCAGCGCCGCAGCGATCACCGCTGTTTTCGACCAGATGTTTGATGGATTAGTCATAAAATCTCCATGTTTGATTGCTGCTCTCAGACTCAGTTCACCTTTATGCGAGTTACCTGGCAAAGGTTGCATATGCGATCCAATTGTTTCAGATAAGCCCAACGCTTGAACCGCGGGGGTTTAGCAAATCTGAAGACCGGCGAGCAATAGGTATTTTGGACATGATGGGTGGGATTAAAAGCGGGTGATACTGCGCCTGGGAACGCTGGCATCCTTGCCGGCGATTTCCCTCCCCGGGCACCCGTCCGCACTCGCTGCCCGCGCCGGCAGGGATGCCGGCGTTCCCAGGTCGGACCGGGTTCATCCCTCACCCACTTTTAATCACACCCGGACATGATCGGATGTGGTTAGCCGTCCTGGCCATCCGATAAAACATTTCAATGTTGCCGCTCAACTATCCCCTCCCAGATCCGCAATGGCTCACCCCGCCGGCAGGCGTTGGATCGCGACATCGACAATCAGATCTTCGCCGATCTTTTGCAGTTCCCGGCTCAGGTCGTTGAGGTCGCAATCAGGCGGGAGCTTCACGGTGGCTCGCGCCTTGAAGACGGTTTCCCCGGACATGGCAGCGCTGGCGCACTCAGTGTCGAGCTCTTCCACGTTCACATTTCGACGTGCGAGGGCTCGGGAAATGTCGCGGACGATTCCAGGACGATCCTGCCCCATGATATCGAGAAGATATAATGGCTGTTGTGCCGGGGCATTGGAAGGCTGGTCCTGATGGACAACCACGGCGAGGCCTTGCGAAGACAGCAAGCGCAAAGCTTCCACGAGCGATGCTTGTCGATCTTGAGGAAGTTCTATGCGGAGAATCCCGGCGAACTGGCCACCCAGCCGCGACATCCGGCTCTCCAGCCAGTTGCCTCCATGCTGGGTCACCAGACTGGCCACGGAGTCCACCAGGCCGGGGCGGTCGGTACCGATGACTGTCATCACGAGCAGGGAAGATTGCATAACGGCAATCTGTTCGGACGCGCCTTTTCTGACAAGTCAATCGTTTACACTACCTGCCCCGCCGCGTGGCCCGAGGACCATGCCCACTGGAAATTGTAGCCACCCAGCCAGCCCGTCAGGTCCACGACCTCGCCAATGAAATAGAGACCGGGGACTTTGCGGGATTCCATCGACTTCGAGGAAAGCTCGCTGGTATCCACGCCGCCGACGGTAACCTCAGCTTTTGGGTAGCCCTCAGTACCTGCCGGACGGAATTCCCAATCGTGGAGCCTCGCGGCGATGAGTTCGAGTTCACGGTTCGACATCTGGCACATAGGCTTTGCCGTCGCAAAAAACCTCGAACACCACGCTTGAGCGAACCGCTGCGGCAGACGCCGGCTCAGGACGGTTTTCAACTCCTTGCTCGTGCGCCGGTCCAGCTCGAACAACGTCGTTCCTGGATCGTCGGGAAGGATGTCGAGGTGCAGCGCCTCTGTAGAATAGCTCGACGCCTGCAGAATCGCCGGCCCACTGAGTCCACGATGCGTGATGAGAAGATTTTCCCTGAAGTGTATTCCCTCCGAGCTCGCCGCCACATCGACGGACAGGCCGCTCAAGTCAGAGAAACTGGCGGAGTCCGCCGCGTTGAAAGTCAAGGGGACCAAGCCCGGCCGTGGTTGCACGATCTTCAATCCGAATTGCCCCGCGATGCGGTAACCGAAATCGGTCGCGCCAAGTTTGGCAAAGGAGAGACCGCCCGAGGCGATGACGAGGGAATCTGCTGTGAATGTGCCGAGGTTGGTATCGACCTCGAACCCGAGCGGTTTGCTCACCGCGTTCACCCGGCAATTCAGGCGGATGCTGACTCCCGCCGAGGCGCATTCGTTTTCCAGCATCTCCACAATCTGCCGCGAACTGGAATCGCAGAACAACTGTCCGAGCTTCTTCTCGTGCCAGGCAATGCCGTGCCGCTCGACAAGCGCGAGGAAGTCAGCCGGTGTGTAGCGCGCGAGCGCGGATTTGCAAAAATGAGGGCTGCCGCTGGTGAGGTAATTGGCGGCGGTCGCTCCGGTATTGGTGAAATTGCAACGGCCACCACCCGAGATGAGGATCTTTTTCCCGATCCGCTCGGCGTGCTCGATCACGGCCACTTTGCGGCCGCGTTTGCCGGCTTCGATGGCGCACATCAATCCCGCTGCGCCCCCGCCGATGATGAGGACATCGAACTTCACGCGCGGAGTTAGCCGGAGCCGTTCCGTCGAGTCGAGCGCGTATCCGGAGCGACTTACTGAGGAGACCGCACGCTATCCCGCGGTCTCCTCAGTAATCATCATCCTTCTCTTGATCCTGTCGTTTCTTGAATGTGATTTTGAACAAGAAAAACACAGGCGCTTATCCGACGCCAGTTTTCGACACGTGACAGCCTCTCTTCGCGTCCATGTCCAAGGTCAATCAGACGAAACGCATGAACAACTCGTGGGCTGAGAAGATCGAAGTGGGTGCGGTGCCTCCCGAAGTCGATGACGAGAAGACCTCAAGACCGGGTGTGGTCGAGCCTGAGCGAAGCTGGCCCATACGTCCTGGCTGGCTGGTTTGGTTGCTCCGCGTTTCTGATCATTTGTTGACGATTGCGTCATCTGCCAATGCACCTCAAAAAAGAGTGCGAACTGAAAGCTGAAGAAAAATGTAAGGCCGGGACTGTCTCGCGTTATAGGGTTCTGTAAACTGATGAATACGCCCCGTTCCAATCTCGATCTTGCTGGCGAGGATGCCTTGATCCTCAAGGTGCAGGGTGGAGATTTGCAGGCGTTTGAGCCGCTGGTGGATCAGCACCTGCCGCATGTGCGCGCCTTTATCGCGCTGCGGACCCCAGCGGCCCATCTCGTCGATGAGCTTGCGCACGAGACGTTCGTTTATGCCTTCCGCAACATTCAAGAATTCACGCCAGGCACATCCCTGGCGAACTGGTTGCGGGCCATTGCCTGGAATCTTCTCCGCGCCGAGATCCTTCGTTTCAGCCGCGAGCAGGCCAACCATCTCCGCTATGCCCAGGCCCGGCGGGTCCAGTCGGTAGAATGCAACCAGGATCTCTGCAGCTCCAGCGAAGCGGAGTTCCTGGAACAATGTATGGAGCAACTGCCCGGTTCCATGCGCGAATTGCTGGAGCTCAAGTACCAGAGGGAACATTCCAGCGAGGAAATCGCTCAACACCTGAAACGCAGCACCGCCTGGGTTTGGACGATGCTTTTCCGAGTGCGTCAGCAGCTCAAGGAGTGCATCGATCGCAAGCTGGGAGGGAAGCAGCCATGCTGACTCAGGAACAACTCACCGCGTACTTTGAGCATCAGCTCCCGCCGGTCCAGCGCGCTGAATTTGAGCGGATGCTCGCCGACGATCAGGCCGCTCAATGGTCCCTGGCGGATCAGGAGAACATCGACCTCGCCCTGCGTGTCCTGCTCGGTAAAGCGGAAGCCCATGACCGGGTGAAGGAATCCATCTTCACGGTATTGCGTGGTGCTTCTGTTGAGCAGTTGACAGCACAGGTCATGGAGCAGACCCGTGCTGGACAGGCTGCCGAGGTGCTTCCGCCTGGCGGGAAGGGCGTGAAGTGGATCAAACGCTGGGTGAGTGGCGAACAGCCAGATGAAGCGTCGGAGTCTCTCGCCCCGGCCTGGTCTCAATGGATGGGAGAATTTCAAGCGCGCTTGCGTCAGCGGTGGGCTCTGAGCGTGGTACTCGCTCTCGCACTCCTGGGATGTGGCTTGTTTCTATTGTTTCGACCAGCACCCGCCGCAGGCATCCTGGTTGGCCAGTTCGCCGCGGTCATCGGCCAGCCGACGCTCCAGCACGGAACACGATCAGCAACTCTCAATCCCCAACTCTCAACTCCTGTTCACTTGGGCGACCGCATTGAGACCGGCGACGCGGACCGGGCGGAGGTTCAATTCAACGATGGCACGACGCTGCGTCTTCACTTCAATACGGTGGTGGAAGTTCAAAGCTCAACGCTCAAGGTTCGAGGTCCGGAATCGAAGCTGGATCGTCCATCTGAAATTCTGCTTCTGCGCGGCCAGGTCTGGACCAAGGTGCAGACGCTGACCAACGCGCCGCAATACGCCGTCAAGACACCGGTCGCCACGGCCATCGCACGCGGCACGGAGTTTGGCGTGAAGCTCCAACGATCGCCCGCCTTGACGAACGCACAAACTCGAAACTCGATACCTGAAACAAATCTTCTGGCTGTTCTGACCGTCAAGGAAGGCGCGGTTGATTTCACCAACGCGCTCGGCACGGTGCGAGCCACAGCGATGACTGAATCTACCGCGAGTGCCGGCTCCGCACCCACCGAGCCGAAGCGGTTGCAGACCTTGCAGACTGTTCAGTTTGGGACTGGTTCTAGCTGGTCGCTCGTCACATCCGCACTGACTCTACCTGATGCAGCGGAGAAGCTGGCCGGTGGCGGTGGCTGGGCTGGGCTGAAGCTGCGTGATTTCACGGGCGCTCCTGCCGTGACGAACGCAGCCACGCCGGGTATGAGCAACGAGGTGCGCGTGGCGCAAGTCTTCCAGGCGTCGCCAGCCAGTCTCGCCGGATTGAAAGCGGGAGATGTTCTGCTGGCGCTGGATGGCCGGCCTGCGACCAATGCGATCCAAGTCGAGCAAACGATTCTCATGCGTCCCAACACCGGGACGGCATTGAGATTTCGACGCGGTGGAGAAGAGCAAATCGCCTCACTGACCATCACCAACCAAGCCGGCATTCAGCCCGGCCCGACGCTTTCCACTGGGCAAAGGGCACAACTTGCGAACCTCACACGCGAGTTTGTCGAGAACACGAACCACCACAAGCTGGGCGGGAGATTGGTGAGTGAGCCTGGGAGCGCCGGCATCCGTGCCGGCGAGACTTCGTCGGTTGAAGACCGTCGTTACAAACTGGTAGCGCGACTCTCCGGCTCGAATTCGTTGCAAGCCGCCGCGCAGAACAACCTCGGTGTTGTCTTCGAGAGCGAAGACGCGCTCGGCCCGGCCATCCGCGCCTACGGACGCGCCGCTTACATCGCGCCCGAAGTACCGCTCTACCGCTTCAACCTTGGCCTGGCTCTGCGCAAGATCGGCAGTTTCGAGCGGGCGGAGGAGGAACTCGAGGCCGTCGCACGGCTGGCACCGGTTTCGACTGAGCCGCGCAAATGGCTGGCAAGCACGCGTTCCCTTCTGGGCCGGCACCAAGAGGCATTGACGGAGACTGAGGCTGCGCTCGTTGTCGCTCCGCGCGATCACAGCTTGTGGGAGCTCAAGGCGCAATTGCTCACCAAGCAGAGCCGCTTCTCCGAAGCACTCGAAGCCGCGCAACGCAGCGTCGAACTTGATGCGAGTTGTCCCGTGGCGCACGGCTATGTTGCCGGTGCGCTGCACAATCTCAAGCAGCTTGCTGAAGCCGAGGCCGCGTATCGGAAGGCGATCGATCTGGCCCCGTTCAACGCCCCGCTCCACATGAACTTCGGCACCGTTCAACGGGACCGACAGCAACTCTGGCCCGCCGAACAGAGCTTTCGCAAGGCCATCGAACTTCAGCCCGATTTCGCGCTGGCTTATCTCAATCTCGGAAATCTGCTGGCGGACAGTCTTGATTTCGCCGCGGCGTCGGCTGCCCTCCAAAAGGCGCGAGAACTCGACCCGACCGACGCCAACGCACATTTGCGCTTCGGCGACATGGCGCTTAAACGCCGCCAGTTCGATCAGGCCGAGCGCGCGTATCGCGACGCACTCGAAGCGTCCCCGGGCAAGCCGGAAGCCCTCTACGGTTTGGGTGAAGCCCACCGGCTACAGCGCCGCTCCGCCGACGCTGAACGCGCGTATCGGAAGGCCATTGAACTTCGACCGGATTACGCCGAACCGCACATCGGCTTGGGCATTGTCTTCTACGACAGGGGCGACATCGACGAAGCGGAGAAGCTCTATCGCCGGGCGATCGAGTTGAATCCGCGGGAGGCTGCGCCTTATCACAATCTGGGAACGTTGTATCAAGAAGCGCGCGGAGACATGGATGGGGCTGAGAAGTGGTTTCGCCAGGCGCTCGAGCGATCGCCGGACGATGGGGAATCTCTGGGCGGCCTTGGTCTCATCGCAGGGGCGCGCGGCAACCTGGTTGAAGCCGAGCGGCTGCTCCGCCGGGCTTTGGAGCGGGAACCGAATTCGTCGGGCATCAACAACAATCTCGGCGAAATGCTTCGCCAGCGCGGCCGGCCCGATGAAGCCGAGCCATTCTACAAGAAAGCCCTGGAACTCGATCCAGATAACACTGCTCCGTATGGTAATCTTGGAATCCTCTACGCCATGCGAAAGCAGTTTGCCGAGGCGGAAAGGACCTTCCGGGCTTTGCTGGAGCGCAGCTCCGGCACCCGCCGGCTGCCCGCACTCGTGAATCTGGCGAACGTGTGCGGCGAGCAGGGCAAGCTGGATGAAGCCGAGGGCTACTTCCGTCAGGCGTTGCAACTTGCGCCAAACCATCCGCAAGTGAGCAACAGCCTGGCGTCCTTCCTCGCCGATCATCTACTCAAGCTGGATGAGGCTTTGGCATTGGCCACGCGGGCCGTTGCAGCCTCGCCGAACGATCCCAATTTCATCGATACCCTCGGCTGGGTCCAAGCCCAGCGCGGTGAACTGGAGCAGGCGGAGAAATCGTTGAACAAAGCCCTCGCACTGGCCGGAAATGAGCCACCCGCCCCCGAGATTCGCGAGCACTTGAAGAAGCTTCAGGAGAAGAAGGGAGCCGTGCCGAAATGAAATTTGTTCAGACCAAAGTCTTCGAGGAACTGGCTTTTGATGCTGGTAAGGACGCGTTCCACCGCGTCCCTAAATTCTCCAATGCGGGTGCGCTCGTGAGGATGGCGGCGTTGGCAATTCCAAGCGCTTCGGGCAAGACATGGAAACTCCAAGCGGTGGCCGTAGCAATACAGTCAGGGATGCGGTGGAACGCGTCCTTACCAGCACTGCCCCTCAACCTGGACCGCCCGGAGTACCCGAGGTTTTGGACTGCGCCAGTCCTCTGGCGCTTTTCAAATGCCTTGGCGAATCTGACAGCGGCAGAGGACTGCCGCAGTCCAAGACGCTGGCGCGCGTTCCATTGCCCCGATGCCGCTTCGTGCCAGATGACGCTCGATGCACCAGCTCGTGCTCAAGCGACAACCGATTCACCACAACAAAGACGAAACAAAACTCACGATGAATAACAGGCTCCAACATCACCTTGCCCACAGCTTTGGCGTGCTTCTCGCCGCCGCCACACTGACCGGAAGCCATTCACTTTCAGCCGCAGACCCGGAAACGCTCCTGCCCAGTCCCGACTTCGCCTCCGGTGCCAGGGGAAACTCTGCGCTCATTGATCCGTTCTCGGCGGATCCCGCTAATCCGGGCGTCTTCATCGGCTCCACAGTGGATGCTTCTGGGAACGGTGCCCTTGTGCGCCTGGATCCGAACGGCACTTCGTCCTACACCGTAACTAATGTGGACAGCGAACTCTTTGCCGTCTCTGATCTGGGTTGCAATACGCCTCCGTTCTCTCCCGTTTCTCCCACTCGTCTTTACGCCGTTGGCAGCAGACGGGCGTTCACCGTTCCTCCATTGCCACGAACCAATCCCTACCTTTGGGTGGTGCGCACGAGCGCCGACGGGGGAGATAGTTGGACCGGCATTGGAGGTGACACTTTCCAACTGAACAGCAGGGAGAGCGCGGGGGCCAATGGCTTTGCCGCCGATGCCAGCGGAAATGTTTACGCCTGTGGCAACGCTTTCCTCAAGAATCTCACCCACTGGATCGTGCGCCGGTTGTCGGCTGGTGGTGCGAATTGGCAGACCGTTTCTGACCTGACCGCCAAATCTGGTGGTTATGCGAATGGGATGTGTTTCTTTCCGGGAAACAACTTGAACTCCGTTCCGGCTGTTTTTGCAGTGGGTTGGCTCAACTCCAAGTGGGAAGTCCGACGCAGCCAGGATCACGGCCTGACCTGGCTTTCTGTCGATCCCGGTGTTGGCCTGGGCAATGCCCACAAGGCAGCCTGCGACAGCGCCGGCAACATTTTCGTCGTCGGATCTCGAGATAGTGGTTCTCGGTGGGTTGTCCGAATGAGTGCCGACGGCGGGACAACTTGGGCGACAATGCTTGATGTCGCGGATGGATCCATCAACGCCGCGCGCAATGTGGCGGCCGACCAGCAAGGCAACGTCTGGGTGGCAGGGATGACCTCCGTTGGCTCGGACGCGTCTGCGCCACGCAGATGGACTGTGGTGCGGCACAACAACATTCTTAGCACTCCTGAGAGCTGGTCGGACAGTTGGAGTTCTCGTCAACACTCGTTTCCAGGAGATTATTCGGACGCATTTGGAATTGCCGCCGATGCCACTGGGAACAACGTGTTCGTCACGGGCACAGTCCAGGATTGGACGGACGGGAATCTGAACTTCTACCCAGGCAGTCGCTTGGCTGTGCAACGTCTGCAGCCTTGATCCACCTTCACTTAAAACAAAATGCCGACACTCATCTCATCAAGGGTTCGCCGCTTTCTGGCAACGTGCCTGGCGGCCCTCATCATTCAGATGACCGCGAGTGGTGCCGCTCCGCTCGTTCAATGGGCGACGGTTGCCGGTGGGCCGGGACGCGATTATCCCCACGGCATTGCCCTCGCACCCGCCGGGGAACTTTACCTTGTGGGAGACTTCGAACAGGAGGTGAACGGGGGATGGGACCGTCCGACAAAAGTCCTCTATAAATTCGATATCAGCGGAACCTTGATCAACAGCCAGGCTTCGCGCGGTGAATCCATCAAGGGTGTGGCCGTCGATCCGCAGGGGAATTATTATCTGACCGGGCGCGTGTGGGACTCCAGAAGACTTGGACTTGGGCAAAACAACGCGTTCTACCTCGCGAAGTATTCCTCCACCGGAACATTGCTCTGGGAACGGGCGACGGGGTCTCCGTCTCCAGGTGGTGGGATAAAATACGAAGGTAATGGCGGCTCCAAGATCGTCCTGGACGCAGCGGGAAACATCTATGTGACCGGCGCATCCTACGGCCCCGCAGTCTTTGGCAACGTGACCTTCCCTGACACTCCTGGAGGTCCACTGCTCTGCAAGTACGACCAACATGGCACGCTGTTGTGGGGCAAGCGCGTGGAAGGTACGAGTTTGATCTTCGAGAATTTCAACTCAGGCGTCGGCGGAAGCGCCAATGACCTCGCACTGGATCGTGATGGAAACCTTGTCATCACTGGATACTTGAATGACGGAAAGGCCGATTTCGGCGGCACGGTGATTAACATAGATGGTCCGTATTCCGGCTATTTCTTTGTGGCGAAATTCAACGGCGCCGGCGAAGTGCAATGGGCGAAGCAATCCCATGGGGGATACGGGGTCGCGGTTGACCGGACGGGAAACATGTTTTGCACCGGAGACGCGGTTTCAGCGGACCCCGATGGGTTGAACGGGACGTATTTCGGGAAGCTGGCAGCGGATGGAAATCCCATCTGGGAGAAAGTCATCAAGGGCGCTTATGCGCGAAGTATGACCTTGGATGGGAAGGACAATCCCATCCTTGTTGCGAGTCTTTACCAGACCGTGCAACTGGACGATTTCGCGGTTCCTTACAACGGAATTGGGCGCGGTTGGGATTTTCCTGAAATCCTCATCTGCAAGGCGGACTCAGCCGGAAAATTTCAATGGGCCATCACCGAAAGCGGCGCACCGACCGCATCGGCTGGCCCGGTGTATGGCGACCGGGACGGGAACATCTACGTTGCTGGCGCAATCGGCTGCGGCATCGACAACGGTGCTGAGGTGTGCGGCACTGGTATGCTGGGTTCCTTCCCGTTGGAACTTCTGTTTCCGGACGCGGCGAATCACGGTCGAGACCTATTCGTCTCTCGCCTGATCGATCCTGATGCCGTGGCAACGGAGTTAAAGTTCACCCGGATCGGGAACGGCATCACGCTCTCCTGGCCGGTGTCGCTCGCGGGATTCGGTCTCGAGTCTGCCACGGCTCTGCCCGCCGCGAATTGGTCTGCCGTGCCCGGCACGCCGTCCATCGTCGGCGATCAAAACGTGGTGACGGTCGAGACCGGAAACAGCTCGAAACTCTTCCGCTTGAGGAAGCCGTGAGTCGAACGATGCAACGCCAGTTTGAAATGAGGTCGAACACAACAAGGCACAAAACAAAACATCAGAGGCTCTTTCAAAACTCGGATTTGTTGAGAGATTTCAATTGATCATGTGAAGTGGCACGAGTCGCGCTGATTTTTGGACATGCTCGACCTGACGACGATCTTCCACAATTTGCAACGCCATCTTTTCCCCATGCTCG
>SXGT01711041.1_pt1 | contig 33506 bp, 27 predicted proteins | sample 3176221 | NCBI WGS metagenome assembly SXGT01 (sample SAMN11356862, study PRJNA531348) | freshwater metagenome | isolation source: freshwater sample F1-120 | place: China: Fuxian Lake, Yuxi | collected 2017-12-25 | reverse complement strand
GTCGACGGGCGACGGCCAGGTCGACTTCACGTCGATCTTCAGCCTGCTGACGAAGTACGGCTACGAAGGCTGGGCGACGCTCGAGTGGGAGTGCTGCTTCAAGGACAGCCAGCAGGGCGCCGAGGAAGGCGCGCCGTTCATCGCCAAGCACATGATCCGGCCGCCGGCGCGGGCGTTCGACGACTTCGCCGGCGGCAAGATCGACAAGCAGGCCGTGCGTCGGGCGCTCGGACTCGAGTGAGTGGGAAGGCACCGTCGCCGGCGCTGCGCGCGTGGTTGCAGGCGCGCATCGCCGAACGCATCGCTGCGGCTGCCCCCGGCGATTGGACGCGCGACGTCGAACGCGACCACCGGGTGCTGCTGATCGACGGCAATGAAGTCGAGTTGTGGTTCCTCGGGCTCGATGGCGCCGTCTTCGCGGTCGACCGCGACTCCTTGATGCACCGACCTGAACCCGTGCGGGATCCCGCCGCCGTGCGCGCGGTGCTCTTGCGGGCGGCGGCGCAGCAACCCCAGCTCGCCGAGTTGACGGTGCTGCCGGGTCTCCTGTCGCCCGACGGCAGGTTGCGCGTGCGCACGCACGGCGATTCGCGCCTGTCCGGCTATTCGTACGAGGAAGTCACGCGGCTCGTGGTCATCGACACCGCGACCGGAGCCACCGTGCTGGACATGCACTTATCCGATCCGGGACTGCAGCCCGTGCGGTTCGTGGGGCCGCGGCGCGTGCTGCTCGTTGCCGACGACGGCACCAAGGTCGAGCGCGATCTGCCCGGGGCCGAGGTTGCCCCTGTTGCCGCCGTCGCTGCCGTCGCCGCGGCGCCGTCGCCGGAGGTGCTGCACTTCGACTACGCGACGGGGCGTGCCGGCGTGGTCGGCATGGTCGCCTTCGGGTTCGCCGCGGCGATCGCTGCCGTCGGCACCGTCGCCTTGTTCTCGGCCAACGACGGCGGCGGGGCGCTGCTGCTCGCCTTCACGGTCGCCTTCACGCTGGCCGCGATCTTCGCGCGCACCTACACGGCGCATCAGGAGCTCGATCGCGGCAACGGCGAAGTGCGCGAACTGCGGCGTTGGCTGCTGCATGTCCGCCACCGCAGGTGGCCGCTCACCGCGTTCGATCGCGTGCAGCACTGGCGCGGGCTCAATCGTGGTGCGCCGCTGTTCTATCTGGCGCTCGAAGGCTCGCAGCGTTGCCTCCTGTTGCCGCGCAATCGCGATCCGCGTGCGCTGTTGGCCGAAGGCGAACGCATTGCACAGGCCCTCGGGCTCCCGTTCCGGCCCGAGCCGAGTCCCGATCAGGGCAAGCCGCCGCGCTGACGTTCACGGCAAGGCGCCCGCCACGGTGCGGCGCGGCGCCACGAGCCAGGTTGCGTAGAGGCACAGCAGCACGAACGCGATCACGGCGATCGTCAGTCGTTCGTCGACCAGCAGCGCGCCCAGCGCCGGCGCCGGCGGTTCGCCGAGGCGTTCGCACGACAGCCATTGCCGGTAGCTGCGCAAGCCGACCCAGCTGGTGCCGTCGTTGTCCGTGGGCAGGAACGTGCACCGCGCCAGCGCGCGGTGCAGCATTCGATGGTCGATCGAGGTCGTGCCCAAGCGATGCAGCAAGGTCAGGGCATGGTCCGTCGAGTCGTCCTCGGCTCCGGCCAGCGTCTGCGGGTTGGCGCAGAACCGCCCTCGGAGCAGGCCTGTCGTCACTTGGTGCGCCGTGAGCAGCGCGAGCAACCGATCGCGGCGCGCATCGACCAGACCACCGCGCCCGATCAGGTCGAGCCAGCGCACGCACTGGGCGGCCGCGAGCAGCGGCAACGGATGCGGCTGTTCGATTCCCGCGACGAGCCGCTCGGCGAGCCGATCCTGGGTGCGGTCGTCGAGTTGGTTCGTCGCCAGCAGGCAGTGCACCTGGTAGTCGTCGTACGAGTTCGGCACGAGCGGCTGCTTGTCGAGCGAGAGGCGCGACAGGGCGTGGCGGATCGACGGGTTGTTTGCGAGCGTGGCCCAAGCCTCGGCATCGAGCGTGCCGAGCCGCGCCAGGGCTGTCGTCGCGAATGCGCTCGGCGGTTTGGCGGCGAGTTGGCTCCGCATCGTTTCGAGCAGTTCTCCGCGCAGTTCCACCGCGCAGCCGTGTGCACGCAGTTCGAGCACGTGGTCGACGAGCATCGGCGCACTCGCGACCTGGCCGCCGAGGAACTCGGCGCTGGCGATGGCCTGCGTTGCCGCGGCCAACGTCGGCCTGGCCGGAGCCAGGTGCAGCGAGCCTGGAATCGTCGTTGCGGCGAACGCGATGCCGACCACCGTCAGCACGCCGAGGAAGGACCGCAAGGCCAGCGGCACCAGCGCGACGATGCCGATGCCGAGCGCGGCGAAGGTCGTCAGCGGCGACGGCACGAGATCGAGCACGCTGCCAAACAGCGCCAGTGGCATGAGCACCAGCGCGATGCCCCACATCGTCTCGATGCACAGGGACGCGACCTGGCTGCGTTCCATGCTGCCGGCGCGGGCTTGCGACCGCAGTCCCAGCACGAGCACGAACATCGATGCCAACAAGCCGAGCAGGAAGGCGTCGCGCAGGGCGTGCGGGGCGTAGACAGCGCTCGCAACCATGGCCACTGCGAAACCGAAGCAGCAGCCGATCGAGACGAAGGCCTGGCGCCAGATCTGCCGCGTCTGGCTCTCGTTCTGGGCTGGCGCGCGATTCTGCGCGACACCCTGGACGAGGCGCGCGGCGCTGCCGAACGCGGCCACGATGCCGACGAGCAGCAGGGCCGGCATCGACACGACGAACCACAGGTTCTTGCCCACGAGGCCCGCAGCTTCGATCGGCAGCCATGCCGCCGCTTTGCGGGCTGGTGGCTGCGCTTCGCGATCACGCAAACGCGCCGCGATGCCCGCGGCGAACTGCGTCGGGTTGGGCGCCCGCTGCGCAAAGAGCGCGAACAGGTCCTGCTCGTCGACCATGGCGTGCGCGCGCTGGACGTCGTCGTCGGGACGTTCGTGGCCGTTCATGAGTTCACTCCTTGCGCCGTGCGCAGGTGCCGTTCGGCCAACGCGCGCAACGCGCGGCGAGCCTGGTAGAGACGGTTCTCGATCGTCTTTGGCGTCGTGCCGAGCAGGGCCGCGACTTCGCGAGCGCTGGTCGCTTCGAGGTAGTGCATGCGCAAGACCTCCTGCAGCTCCGGGCGCAGTTCGGGAAACGCGCGGCGCAACGAATCGATGCGGTCGTCGTCCACGGCACCCGGGGCCGCCGGAACGTCGTCGACGAGCGGGCGCGGGCCGCGCTGCCGCTGGCGTTGCCGCGCCAGCAGCAGGTTGTTGGCGATGCCGCGCAGGAAGGCGCCGACGCCGGCGAGGTCGTCGATGGCCGCGCGCATGCGGGACCGGCCGAGCCACGCTTCGGCGAAGGTGTCCATCGCCACTTCCTCGGCGTCGGCCCAGGAACTGCACCGGCTGGCGAGGAACCCCACCAACGGGCCGCGGAACTGGCTGATCCAGCGCTCCAGGTCGGGTTCGAAGACGGGGTCGGTCATGACGTCGGTTGGTGTCCGGGGAGTAGGAATACCCTCGGACAATCCGGCGAAACCCAGCCCGTTCCGTTACAGCGATCGGGTCAGACTCACTTCGGTGCGGGCGGACTCGCGCGACCGTACAGGCCCTGCAAGGCCAGCACCGCCATGGCGGTGGTGTAGACCCGGCCGCCGTCGTGGCCCCAGACGTCGCTCGGGTCCCACGAACCGCGGAACTCGCCATCGACGCGCTGGCCTTTGGTCAGAGCTGCCACCAGGGCCTTCGACCAGGTGGTGCGCGGCGCGCCGCCGACGTTGCGCAGCGCTTCGCTGGCGAAGAACCAGTAGCAGGTGTCGATGGTGCCGGCATCGGGCTTCCAGTCCGGGACGCAGTCGAGCAGACGCTTCGCACTGTTGGTCAGCACCGGGTCGGTTGCCGCCTGGCCGAGCGAAGTTCGGCACAGCAGCGCCGCCGCCGTCATCGCTTCGCCATGTTCGGGCGGGAACTTCGTGAGGTGGTCACCGGCGTGGCGCGAACTGCGTTCGCCGGCCTTGGTGTAGCCGGCGTGACCTTCCGGCGTCGTCACCGCCGAGAACCACACCTGCACCGTGCGCAGTGCCGCGGGATCGATGGCGAGGCCGAGTTCGTTCGCCGCGAGCAGTGCCAACGTCGCCCACGTCGTCACCGACGAGTCGCAGTCGCCATCGCGCGGCTGGTAGCGCCACACGGCGAACGGGTTGCGGTGCGCTTCGAGGCGGGCCACCGCGCGCTTCGCCGCGTCGAGATGCTTGTCGGCGCCGGTTGCGAGCGCGGCCGCGGACAGGCCCAGCGTGCCGATGGCATGGCCGTAGATGTAGTCCTGCGTCGTCGTCGTGCCGAGCAGGCCGTCCTTCTGCTGTTGGTCGGCGAGCCAGGCACTGGCGCGATCGATCGCTTGCCGGCGCGGATCGCCGTCGGGCGCGCGGCCTTCGCGCGCGAGCGCGAACAGCACGAGACCGGTGAGGCCGACGTCGTTGGTGGGGCGGCCGAGGCCGAGCGTCTCGATCGGGGCTTTGCTGTCGGCGAGGAACTCGTCGGCATCCCAGCGGCCGTCGCGGCTCTGGTGGGCGAGCAGCCAGGTGAGACCGGCTTCGATGGTCGGCACCGCTTCGGGGAACGTCTTCGTCGCTGCATCGCGCGGTGCGGCGTCGCGCGGCAATGCCAACAACGGGGTCGGCGTCGGTGCTATGGGTGCGGCGTCGGGTTTGGCTTCGACGACCTGTGCGAGCAGGGTCGTGGTCATCGCCAGGAATGCGAGCGACGCGGGAAGTCGTCGGGGCATGGGCATCGGCATGGCTCCGCGCAACGTAGCGCGGCGCGAGCGGTTCATTGGCGAGGCAACTTCCCAGGCAGGCGACACGGGGATGCTGGTGCGGGAGCAACGACCGTGCCGTTGGTCTGGTAAGAATTGGCGCGCCGATGAAGTCCGCCGCCACTGCACCGTCCGCCCCGCGCGCCGGCGGGCTCGCCTTGCTGCCGTTCGCACTGTCGCTGCTGGTGCTCGCGGCGCTGCTGCTGCCGCGCGTGCAGGCCACCGCGAACCTGTTCTGGTCGATCGCCGGCACCGGCATCGGGCTCATCGCGTGGCAAGTCTGGCTGTGGTGGCGCGCCGCGCGCGCCGGGAGCGCCTTGGCGATCGAAGTGCTGCCGCCGATCAAACAGCACTACATCCAGGCCTGCGTGCAGATCTGCCTGTACGTCTACTGGGGCTACCACTGGCAGCAGGACGGCGTGCGGCCGATCTACGCGCAGGCACCACTGATCCTCGTGCAGTTCGCGTTCCTCTACGCGTTCGATGCGCTGTTTGCGTGGAGTCGTGGCCAGGCGTGGCGCCTGAGTTCGGGGCCGACCCCGATCGTGCTCAGCACCAACCTGTTCATCTGGTTTCGCGACGACTGGTTCGGGTTCCAGTTCGCGATGTTGGCGGCGGGCTTGCTCGGCAAGGAGTTCGTGAAGTGGACCAAGGACGGGCGCCGCACCCACATCTTCAATCCGTCGGGGTTCGGCCTCGCCTGCGCGGCGACGGTGCTGATCGCCACGGGCACGACGGACCTCACCTGGGCGAAGCCGCTGGCGAGCACGATCGATTTCCCCGGCATCTTCGTGTTCCTGTTCGGACTCGGCCTCGTCGTGCAGCACTTCTTCGCGGTGACGCTGATGACGTTCGCAGCGGCAGTGGTGATGGTCGGCTGCAACCTGCTCTACACCGAGTGGACCGGCGTCTACCTGTTCGCCAGCAGCAACCTGCCGGCGGCGGCGTTCCTCGGCCTGCACCTGCTGATGACGGATCCGTCGACGTCGCCGCGCAGCAACCTCGGCCGCCTGCTGTTCGGCGCGGGCTATGGGCTTGGCTACGTGGTCGCGTTCCAGATCCTCGCTTCGCTCGGGGCGCCGGAGTTGTTCGCGAAGCTGTATCCGGTGCCGGTGCTCAACTGCTGCGTGCAGTGGCTCGACCGCCGGGCGCGCAGCGGGTGGCTCGGCCGCCTCAATGGGCGTTGGGAAGGGGCGATGTCGCCGCGCGCGATGAACGGCGTGCACATGGCGGCGTGGAGTGCCGTGTTCGCCGTCTTGCTCGGCACCGGCTATCTGCAGGGGACGCATCCGGGCAACTCGATCGAGTTCTGGAAGCGCGCGGTCGCCGAGCGCCGCCACCACGCGGAACAGAAACTCGCCATGGTCGCGGGTTCGCAGGCGTTGGCGTCGACCGATGCGCGGCTCGCCGCGGAGGCATTCAACGAACTCGGCATCCTGTCGATGACCGGCAGTGTCGATCCGGCGGCGGCGACGACGCGGCACAACTCGGCGGGCAACTGGTGGGCCCAGGCGGCCGCGCGCGGCAGTCCGTTCGCGAACGAGAACATCGTCGCGCACTTCCTGTTCCACGGTCGGCGGCGTTCGGATCGGGACCTCGAACAGGCGTTCCGGGTGGTCGAACAACGGGCGGCGACTCCGGATGGCAGGCGGGCGGCGACCTTGTTGGCGCTGGCGCTCGAAACCGGCAGTGGCCTCCCCGCCAACGTCGGCAAGGCCCTCGATCTCTACCGGGCGTGCGGCGACGAACCGTTCGCGCTGCGTGGCATCGCTCGCATCGGCCTGGCTCCCGGGTCGCTGGTCGATCTCGCGCGCGTGGCGCCGCTGCTCGCGGTGGCGGCCACGGCGGGCGATGGCGAGAGCTGCTTCTACCTGGCCCACATGCATGCGCAGGGTCGTTCGGTGCAGAAGGATGGCGCCCAGGCGCAATCGCTGCTGGCGCGCGCCGTCGCCCTTGGGTTTGCGCCCGCGATCGCGGCGAAGGCGGCCGCGGGCACGGAGTTCCCGGCCTACACGGCGCCGGCGCGCAAGTTCTTGCAGCAACCGCCCTGGTCGACGGCCTTCCCCGTCGACTGATCAGGTGCCGTCGCGCAGACGCCGCACCGGCCGCACGCCGATGCCGAACGACCGCACCGCGGCCGGTTTGCCGGTGCGGGCGGTGACGCGCGCCGCCAGTTCCCCTTCGTAGAAGGCCCCGCCGCGCACGCAGCGCAGCGAGTCGGCGTCGCCGGCCGGTGCCGCCGGGCGGGCGCGCAAACCGTCGCCACGTCGCGCCGTCGAGTCCTCATACGGCAGCTTCTCGTCTTCGCACCATTCGGCGGCGTTGCCGTGCACGTCGTAGAGGCCGAAACGATTCGGTTGCAGCAAGCCCACCGGCTGCATGCCGCCAACGAACCAACCGCAGGTCGTCGTCTCGGCGCGCTCGGGGCCGCTGCTCCACGGGAACGGGTTGTGGGCGCGGGCCGCAAACTCCCACTGCGCCTCGGTCGGCAGGGCCATGCCGTGGCGACGCAGCAGCTCGCGCACCGTGGTCCAATCGACGTTGGTCACCGGCAACAGCGGATCGTCGTGCACCGTCGTGCTGCCTTGCAGCCGCTGCCAATGGGCGACGGTGAGTTCGGTGCGCGCGATCAGGAACGCATCCAACGTCACCGAGGCCCCGGCCAGTTCGTCGTCGCTGGCGAACTCGTCGTTGCGATCGACGCCGGGCCGGTTCTTGCGCGCACCCTGGTCGAGGCGACCGGCGGGAACCAGCACGAACACGAGCCCGGTGCCAGCACCGGTGCGCAACGCGCCCGTCGATCCGTCCCGCGTCGGCAACGGGTAGTCGGGTGTGTGTGTCGTCAGATCGACGAACTCGTGCAGCAGCGTGGTCGGGTCCTTGCCGAGCGGAACGAGGCCTGGCAACTGCGGCAGCGACAGGCCGCGGTAGCTCTTCTCGGCGTGTTGGCCGTCGCTCTTCTGGATCGCCGTGTGCGCTTGTTGCCATGCGGCAGCGCTGGTCGTGACGGCTGGGGCGATGACCGTGCGCAGCAACGCGAGCCGTCGCTCGACGGCGGCGAGCGGACCACGTTCGCCATGGAACGTCGCCAGCGCCTCGTCGAGACGGGACAGCGCCCGCTGCAGATGCGCGGCGGCCATGTCGCTCGGACGCCCGCGGTTGGGACCGACCTCGGCGGTCAGGTCGTTGAGCCGGCGTTGCAGCTTCGTGCGTTCGAGTTGCAGGGGGCGCCCATGCTCGCGCAGCCACGCGTCGTAGGCCGCTTCGTGTTCGGGCCACGGTGGCGGCAGTTGGTGCTCGGCGGCGATCGCCGCGGCGAGCCGTTCTTCGTTGGCCAACAGCAAGAACCCGGCATCGGCTTTGTCGTCGCTGATCTGCCGCAGGCGTTCGGCTTCGTTGGCCGCCGCACTCTGGTAGCGCAACGCCACCGCCATGGTGACGAGGGCCGCCAAGAGGCCGGCTGCCGCGATCGCGATGCCGATCGACTGCGCGCGATGCCGGCGCACGAACTTGCGCAGACGATGCCACGTCGAAGGCGTCGCCACCTGGACCGGTTCGTCGGCGAGCCAACGCCGCAGGTCGCCGGCGAACTCGCCGACGCTGCCGTAGCGGTCTTCGCGGGACTTGGCGATCGCCTGCATCACGATCGCATCGAGGTCGGCGCGCAGTTCGGCGCGCCGCTGCGGCGGGGCGGCCTGGCTTGGCAGCAGCGGTGTGTAGGTGCGCACCATGTTGGCCATGCCGGCGAGGCCCTGCGAACGCAGCGCAACGCCCGGGATCGGCAGCTGGTCGGTGAGCAGCTCGTAGAGCTGCACGCCGAGCGCGTAGACATCGGTGCGGGTGTCGAGGTCCGCGAGGTTGCCCGCCGCTTGCTCGGGGCTCATGAACTCCGGCGTGCCCATCATCGTGCCGCGCAGCGTCAACGCGCCGCCGTGCAGCAGCGGATCGTCCAGCGACTTGGCGATGCCGAAGTCGATGACCTTTGGTTGCGTGCGCCCATCCGCACAGGCGACCAGCACGTTGTTGCTGCTGAGGTCGCGATGCACCATCGCCTTCTGGTGCGCGTGCTGCATCGCATCGAGCACCAGCAAGAACAGTTCGACGCGCGCGCGCAGCGGCAGGTGCTGGCGCCGGCAGTGGGTGAGCAGCGTCGGGCCCGCCACCAGTTCCATCACGAAGAACGGCCGGCCGCGGGGCGTGCTGCCGGCATCGAGCCGGCGCGCGATGCCGGGATGGTCCATCCGGTTCAGCGCTTCGCGTTCGGCCGCGAAGCGCGCCAGGATGTCGCGCGAGTCCATCCCGGGATTGAGCACCTTGATCGCGACCGGCCGCCGGATCGGTTCCTGCTGTTCGCCGCGATACACGGTGCCAAAGCCGCCCTTGCCGAGTTTCTCCACCAGCAGGTAGGGACCGAGCAGGAACGGCAACTCGGCGTCGAGGTCGCCGTCGGCGGCCTTCGTTCCCTGCGCGGCGAGAGTGGCCGGCACCGGCACGCCGGCCGCCAGCAGCCAGCGCCGGATCGCGCCGGCATGCACCGCGTGGCGCTGCAGCAGGGCGCGCAACGCGTCGTCGCGGGTGCCCTCGTCGCCTTCGAGCAGCTCGAGCACTTCATCCTCGACCACCTGCGGCAGGCTCTCGGAGCTTGGCTCGGTCATCGGGGCCTGATCATGGCGCGATGGGGGCTGTGTGGCCACGGTGGCGCGCTGGCATGCAATCTGCTGTCGCCGCCGAATCTGGCGGGAGAACGGGAGAAATCGCAAAGCCTGCGAACGGATCGGGCGGCGTGGTCGCTGCTCGCCGGCAGCACTTCCCAAGGTCCATTCCCATGCCTCGATCCTCGCTTCTTGCCCTTCTGCTCGGTCTGCCACTGGTCGCGCAGCAGCAACCGCCAAGTCCGATCCGCAGCGAAGGCATGCGGGCAGCGATCACCCGCAATGCCGGCCTGCAAACGGACTCGCTGGCGCCGGGGCTGATCGGCGGTGGCGCGGAGTACGAGGTCCAGTTGGGCAAAGAAGTGCGCTTCATGCCGGTGCTCGGGCCGCAATGCCCGACGACGCAGCACGTGACCCTGCGCCCCGTCGAGGTTCGGCGTGGCGAAGCGCAAGTGCTCGCCGCGGCCAGCGTCCTGCCGACCCAGGAGCATCACACGGCGATCTACACGCACGCATCGGGTGTCGTTGAGCGCTACGAAGTGCGACCGGAAGGCATGGAGCTCTCGTGGCGCTTCGCTGCGCGGCCCGCCGGCCAAGGTGACCTCGTCGTGCGCTATGCGATCGACTCCACGCTGGGAACGCCGAAGCAGGTCGGCGCCAGTCTCGAGTTCGAAGGCCCGTACGGCGGCGTGCGCGTTGGCGGCGTGCTCGGCATCGCTGCCGACGGTCGCCGCGTCGAAGGCGGCCTGCACTGGCGCAACGACGGCCTCGAACTGTCGCTGCCGGCAGCGTTCGTCGATTCCGCGACCTATCCTCTGGTGCTCGACCCGTTGGTCGGCGCGATCATCCCCGTCGCTTTCGGCATCACCTACTCCGAGTTCGACGCCGACGTCGCGCACACCGAGTACGCGTACTGGCTCGTCGTGTGGCGCCGCATCCTGTCCGCGACGAGCCACGTGGTCCGCGGCCAACGCATCGACGAGAACGGGGCCTTGCTCGGCTCCCTGGTGTTCTTCGGCAGCGCCGGCGTCGCCAGTGCGCCGCGGCTCAGTTCACTGCGCGATCCGGGCGACTTGTTCGGCGTAGTGTGGACACAGACGTCGGGCGGAACGCATTCCGTGCAGTTGCAGATGTTGCTCGCGTTTCCATCTACGCAGACGCCAACCAATCTGACCACCGTCGCGAGCACGACTTCGGCGCCGTATCCCAGTGCCGTGGTCGGTGGCGATCTCGACGGTCTTGGCACCGGGACGACGGGAGCCTTCGTCATCGTGTGGGAAGACGACGCGACGGCGACGATCCGGCGCCGCAGCGCCACGCTCGCCGCGGGGGTGGTGCAGATGAGTTCCGCCAGTGTGCTGTGGTCCGACAGCACGTTGGCGGGTTTCGTCGAACAGCCGGCGATCTCGCGCCACGCGATCGGCGCGGGGCGATTGCTCGTCGTGGCGCGGCGTCGCGCCGGGATCGCATCTGCATCCGCGATCATTGGGCAGTTCCTCGACGCGAACGGTGCCGCGCTCGGCACCACTGGGACCATCGCCACCAGCGCCGTCGATGACCTGTTCAAGCCCGCTGTTGATGGCCACGGCGATCGCTGGATCGTCGCGTGGGAGAAGAACGCGCCGGCGCTTGGCTTCGACTCGGTGCGTGTCGTCACCACCGACTTCGCGTGGAACCTCGGCAGCGTGGTCACCTACGGCGGCTCAGCGCTGAACCAGGCGAGCCGGCCGACGGTGTGCTACGCCCCGTCGCGAACGTGGCTCGGCTATCGCCGTGTCACTGCGCTGCCGTCACCGACGACGACGCTGCAGCTCACGGCGGTCCGCTCCGACACCTGCACCACGTGCAGCGACAGCTTCTCGGTCAGCTTCCCGTCGGGGCCACGCATCGTCGCGGCGCGCAAGCCGATCTACGTCCTTGACGCGAACCCGCCGCCCGTGCTCGGGCTCGCGGTGTGGGACGACAGCATCGACGACATCGGCGGGCAGCTCGTGACCGATGCGGGCACGACCGGCACGGTGCAGGCGCTCGGTTCCGCTTGCGGCAATCCTGGCAACGACGTCGGGGCCACGCCGCCGAACATCGGTCAGCACTACGCGGAGGTTCGTGGGTTCGCCGGCAACATCGCGTTCTTCAACCTGAGTCCCGTTGTTCCGACCATCCCGTGCGGAACCTGCGAGTTCGTGCCGCTCAGCGTCACGTTCGAAGTGCCGACGTGGTTCTTCTGGCGGCGGGCGACATTCGTCATTCCGTGCGATGCGACGCTCGTGGGTGCGCAGTTTCTGTCGCAGTGGATCGTGATCGACCTCGCCGCGGCATCGGCTCCCTGCCCGGCACTGCCGGGGTTCTCCACTTCGCAACGGAACCTGCTGACGATCGGCCAGTGAGGTTCCGTTTGGGTCGTCGTCGCCCACTGCCATGAACAAACCTCTGCCACTTGCTGGGGGCGTGACGCCGTTCGAAATCGCCGGCTTTCCGTGTTCCGGCATGGATTGGTTTGCGCGCTTGCTGGCGTTGCATCCGCAGATCGCGTTCGTAGACGCCAGAGATCCCCTGGGCCCGATCGGGGGCGTCGGAATGGACAGCGATCGACAGTCGGCATGGGGCGACGACGTTCTGGCGAGCATCGCTGCGGCGTTGGCGCAGAAGCCAGCCGCGACACGCGTCGGCGTCGTTGGCGTCGAAGGTGCGTTCGATCCGTTGGATGGACCGCGCATCGTGGTCCTGCGCGACGGCCGCGATGTGCTGGTGCACTGGACACTGCGCCAGTTGCGCTACCACGGGCCGACGTTGCAGAGATTCCTCGCCGAAGTCAGTGACACCCGGATGCTCGAAGTCGCGCGCCGCTTCGCGGCGGATGCGGGCGACGTGCTCGAGCGCAATCGTGGGCTGTTGTTGTGTGACTACAAGTGGGTGCGCTATGGCGGCTACTTGTGGGAGAACATGGTCACGGGCCTCGCCAGCGCGCTCGGTTGGAGCAACGACCATCCGAGCGACCAGCCGGACCCGATCGACGTGCGGTTCCACGAAGCGCGCGCGGCGCCACGCGAGACGTTCGACTACCTGGTGCGCAGGCTCGGACTCGATCCGACGCAGGTGCCGCCGTTCGCGGTCGCGGATCCGGTGCAAGCTGCCGAACGCGATGCCGAGCGACTCGCCGAATGGGAGGCCGATGTGTGGCCGCGATGGTTCACTGCGCGCGCATCGAAGCTGTGGAAGATGGACGGCCAAAGCGGGCTCGACAGCCTGGCCGGCCACACCGTCGACGACGAATGGCAGGGTGCGTGCCCGCCGGCGTGAGGCCTGCCTTGCGCATTCCGCGCGGGTCCGGCACCGCGATCATGGTTTGCGAAGGTGCTTCATTTCACGCACCGTGACCCACTTCCCATCGACCTTGGCTTCCAACACGGTGGCACGTTCGTTGGCGTTGATCCACCGCATGGTGATCCGGCCGTTGTCGTCCCGATCGCCGTGGAAGCCCCGCATCATCAGCACCCGGACTTTGGGATCTTCGCCCTTGGCTCCTTCGAGCAGGGCCATCTGGCCGCCGAAGCTGTCGACGAACGAGCCGGTGTAGAGCATCCGCTTACTGTTGTAGCCTGTCACTTCGTGGGCCTGGACGAGGCGATCGCCGCGGCGGAACTCCATGTTGCCGAGCAACCACTTGCGGCCTGGACCTGCCGTGCGGACCTCGCTCGCTTCGTAGGACGGCTGCGCTTTGCCATCGACGAAGTCGGTCATCTGCACCGTCCAAGCACCGATCTCGTCGAACAATGCGGTGGAATGCGGATCCGCTGCGGGCGCTGGATCCTGCACCGTCTGGCCGACAGTGAGTTCGCCTGGGGTCGGGCCGTCGAGCAGGCGGCCGGCTCCGGCGAGCAACGTGATCGAAGTCGAGAGCAGAATCGTTCGTGTGTGCATGTGCATGTCCGTGGCGAGTTCTCGAAAGGGGGTGGAGTAATCATCCGGCACGAGGTGAAGGAGCAGACGGCTGGCAGCGCCGAGTTCGACGGTTCCGAGTGGCGTCCTGACCAAGAGTGGTTGGCTCTGGCATTCGATCTGCAGCGAACCGAGCTGGGCCACGACCAGCGTCGCGTGGTTCATGCGATCGAGCATCAGCATGGTGTCGGTGCTCGCTGTCACCTGGCCGCGGTCGGTCACCTCGATGCGCGCGTTGGGTGGGAGCCAGAGCGTGTCCTTGGCGGCGAAGTGCGTGCGTGCGTGCGGCTCGGCACTGGCCGGGCGCAAGGTCGCAACTGCGAGCGCCGACGTCGCGAGCGGTTGTGCGGCTTGGTTCGACCAGACCCACACGCTGGCGAGGGTGGCGAGCATCGCCGCGAGCCAGACGCGCCACTGCCGCAGCGTGGGCCGACGCGAAGCACGCGCCGTCGCATCGGTGTCGCCGCGATCGCCGGCTTGCCACCGATGCAGAACCCGCAAAGCAAGGTCGCTGCGCGGCGGTGCCAGGTGCACGTGCAGCGCACACTCGAGAACGCGCGCGTTGTGACGATTCATGGTTGCACCTTCCGGCGGATGCAGGCTCGCAATCGTTCCTTGGCCCGCAACAACGTGGACTTCGTGCCACCGATCGACAGCTGCAGGCGGGCTGCGATCGCAGACGGTGCGAGGCCATCGCGGTAGCGCAGCGAGAGGGCTTCGCGGCTCGTCGCCGTCAGTTCGGCGAGGCATTGCTGCAGCGCCGCGAGGTAGCTGTCGCCGTCGTCATCACCGACGAAGTGCACCCACGCGGCGTCGATCGCATCCAGATCCGCGAACTCGCGGCGTCCTCGCCGCAGCGACTTGCAGAACAGATTGCGCGCGATGCTGCGCAGGAACGTGGCCGTGGCGGCCGGGCTGCGTTCCTCGAACGGTGACCGGAGCAACGCCAGGAATGTCTCCTGCACCAGGTCGTCGACGGCGTCGGCCTGGCAACCGATCGACAGCAAGTAGGCCGCGACGCCGCGCTGGTGGTGGACCACCAGGTGCGCAATGCGCGTCTCGTCCCAGGTCTGGACCAGGGGCCGATGCTCGTCGGGCCGCATGTTGCATCCATACCCCGGAGTGCGTGGCGGGCTGCAGCGACTGCAGAAAAGTTCCGCGATGTTCCGCGGCGGCACTTCCGTCGCAGCGAGACCTACGGAGCGCGATCGATCTCTGCGATCTTCTGCGCCACTGGCAACATCGCGAACGTGAAGCCGCGCACGAGCACTCCCTGCTCTGTCGTCAACATCTCGAACGCCGCCAGCGCCGGGCCCATCGCCTTGCTCATCGCGCGGGCGGCTTCCTGGATCTCGGGCATTAGCCGATCCATGCCGACGTGGCGAGCCGTGTAGCGGAGTTCGACGAAGGCGGTGAGGGTCGGGCGCGCGAGCAATTCGTCGAGGGTCACCGGCATCGCCTGGTCGGGGGACGGCCGCGTCTGGTGCGACACCTGTCGAACCACCATGAGATCGTGGCTGCGCGCCGCGGCGAGCACCGCGATGTTCTGCGTCCACAGCAACGACGTCAGTGCCGCTTCGAAAGCGAGCGCATCGCCGGTCGTCGCCATCGCCGTCGTGAACGTGAGTTCGTGCGGCGCATCGTGCGCCAGCAGCAGATTGCAGTGCGTGGCCTTGGCCAGCGCATCGACAACGTCGGTCAGGCGATGCGTGCCCGCCGGCAGCGAGAATTGCGTCGCCGACGCTGCCCGCGGCCACGGCCTGGGTGTCGCCATCGGCAGTTGGGTGGCGAGCGCGGGATCGACCGAAGCGAGCACCGCCAACGCCGATCGCACACCGCCTGCGAGTCCGGTCAGCACCAAGTCGGGCCCCTCGGCCGTGGCGGTCGTTCCGGGATTCGACATGCAGAACGGTCGCAGCACCGTCACGGCGAGGTGCGTGCCGAGCCCCGGCACCGTCACCTGCACCGGGCCCTGCCGATCCGGTCGCGCCGCCAACTCGGCCAGCGCCATCGTCACCGCGCGTTCGGCGATCCAGGTTGGTTGCGTGCGTTCGCGCGGCGCCGGCAACACTTCGTGACGCTTCTCCGCCGCATCGAACGTCAGCACGAGGTCGTGGGCGAGCAGCACCGTCGCCAGCACGTCCTCCCATTGCTCGCGCGGCAGCGCCAGCGCGTGCTGCAGGTGCACCGGGCGGCGTTCGTCGAGGCCATCGATCCGGTGGCGCGCGATGGGGGCCTTCAGCGCCATTTCGCACTGGGCCAACAGTTCGCCGAGGCGGTGGTCGCCGGCGGGCAGGTGGAACGCACGTTCCTTCTGCGCGGTCGCGGTCGCGGCGAACAGCAACGCGAGGGCGGGAACGAAGAGCGTGGCGGTGTTCATGCAACGACAAGGACGAGGAAGTCTCGAACGCACGCGTTCCATCATGCGCCGGACGAATGAGACTGCGGCGCCAATCCTGCTCCGATTCTGTGTCGATCGCGTGCGTTCGCCGGCGAACGGTCCTTCGAGCATGAACCCCGAGCCACCACCGAACGACCATGAACTCCACCCTGCACCGTCTCCTTTCCTGCGCCGCCCTCGCGGCCACCGTCGCGGCCCAAGGCCCCGACATGCTCGTCACCTATTCGCAGGTCGAACAGACCCTGTCCGGCAGCGGCGGCACCGTGCTGCAGACGCTGCGCCCGAACGAGATCTGCCACCTCGAATGGTCGAACGGCCCGTGCGCTGCACCCTCGGCCGAGAAGTACTCGCCGCGCGCCAACTTCCACGTGATGGCCGGCGACGAGAACGCCAACAGCGTCTACTTCAACCCGACGATCTTCGGCAGCATCGATGCGCTGTGCGCGCCGATCAGCACGTCCCCGGTCGCCGGCGGCGTCAACGCGCGCACCGTGTTCTTCTCGCCGTCGGTGGCGATGGGCACCAACATCAGCGGCGGCCCCGGCCTGCGGCCCGGTGACGTCGGCCACATCGTGCGCAACGGTGCCGGCGACGGCCAGGTCGAGTACTTCATGCGCCAAGAACACTTCAACCAGGCGCTCGGCCTGCCGTTGAACAGCCCAATCGACGTCGATGCGATCTGCTTCCAGCCGGGGCTCGGCGTCTACTTCTCGCTCGATCAGGATGTTCCGGCGAACACGTTCTGCGGCCCGTTGCTGATTCAGGACGGTGCCATCGCCTGTGTGCCTGACTGGGCGATCACCTGGACGCCGGACTTCCGCGTCGCCGCCGTGTTGCCCAACAGCGCCGCGGTCGTCTACAGCGAGCCCGCCGTCGATGCGCTGGTTGCGGCCGCCGCGGTGAACAACCGGTTTGGTGTGTGCGTCACGCAGGCGCTCGACCTCGAAGGGCTCGAGTTCGATTGGACCCAGCCGATTGGCTTCTCGTTCCCGTGCCCGGGCACGGTGATCCAGGCGCCGCACTTCTTGTTCACGGTCGAAAACGGAACGGGTGCGTCGGTGCTGACGACGGCCGGCGGCGGCGCGATCCACGTGCACCTGTGCGGCCCGGCCGGCACGCCGTGCGGCTTCGGTCCGACGTTTGGCCCGCAGATGGGCATCCAACCGGCGGGCATCAACGTCGGCGCCGCGAGCTACGTGAACGCGCTGATGTCGACCTTCACCGAACGCTTCGTGACGGAGCCGGTGACGCCGGTCGTCACCGCCCCGGGTGGCGCGCCGTTTGGCGCGACGCAGATCCACTACCGCACGCCCTACGCATGGAACATCGCGTTCATCGAGATCGTGCCGGCGACAGTGCCGGGCTCGCTGCCGGCCTTCCCGTTCTCGCTGTTGTGCTTCCCCGACATCTACGTGCCGAACCTGATCCCGCACGCGTGGCCGCTGGCGGGCCAGTGGGGCAGCTTCGGCATGGCCGCGATCCCGCCCGCCTTCTCCGGCAAGGTGCTGTTCCAGATGGTTGGGTTTGGCGGCAGCGGGCTCGAACTCAGCACGCCGACAGTGATCGACGTCAACTGATCGCGATCCACGCGGCCGGCACGGAAACGACTTCCGTGCCGAGCCCGGCGGATCACGCGCGCAGCTTCGCGCGCACCAGCCGGAGTCCGGTCAACTGCTCGGAGAAGCCCATCGACTTCGTGATCGACAGCCCGACCGCTTTGCCGGCGGCGACCACGTGGTCATGGCTGAAGTCCTTGCGACCCTTGGGCCACAGCACCCAAACCGCACCGCGTTCGGCCAGCTTCGGCGCGATCGCCGCCAACCGGTCGAGTTCTGCCGGTTCGTGCGCGAAGCACAGCACGAGATCGACGGCGGCCGACAACCGCGTCTTGGGTGCCGAACCGAGCGCGTCCGCGACCTCGGCGATGGCATCGGCGTCGCTGCGGCCGAGCACGCACACCGTCATGCCGACTGCCACGCCGAGCTTCTGCACGCGCGAACGCGGGTTCTGGATGCGATCGAGCCAAGTCTTCGCCGACGTGCCGAGTTCGATGGCGATGCGTTCGCTGCCGCACGCGAACTCCAGCGTGCTGCCGCGCACCGCGAGCCGCGTCATCTCCGCGTGCGCGAAGCGTCGCTTCACGCCGCGGCTGCAGACGATCTCGCGCGGCTCCAGATGCACATGGCATGCGTGGGCTTGTCCGTCGATCGACACGGAAGTGGTTTTCTCGAGACCCATGTGTGCCTCAGCGGTTGGTCGGCGACACCGTCTCGCCGAACTTGCTCGCCAGCGCCGTCTGCCAGTCGTTCAGCGTTTTGTGGTAACCGAACACGACCTTCGCCATCAGCCGGAAGAACGCGGGCTTGATGAACCCATCCTCGGTCGACGCGAGGCGCGTGCCGCCGTTGGGCAGGGCTTCGAGTCGATGCGTCCACGTGCCGCCGAACGGCAGCGAGTCGTCAGCGATGCGGCCAACGAACAGCCGTTCCGGTTCGGTGCGTTCGACCAACAGCGGCATGCGGCCCCAGCTGCTGGTTTCGACCCAGCCCTTCTGGCCATCGGGTGTCGTGAGTTCTTCGATCGCCGTCAGGTCCTTGCGCCAGGTCTTGAACTGCCGCCACTCGGTGAGCGTCGCCCAGACCTGGGCCGGGGACGCTTTCAGTTCGATCGTCGACGTGGCGGTGTGTTCGCGCGCGATCAGACTGCCAGCGAGCAGCAGGAGGCCGATGCAGCCGACGAGGAGCAGCGGCACGAGGAAGTACCAAGGCATGCGGATTCTCACGTGGGTTCGGAAGGGGAGGGATCGGGGCCGTGGCGCCGCGCCGCCCAGGCCCGGGAACGACTGTGCGCGGCCAACAGTTCGCGCGCCGAACCGGCCAAGAGCTCGAGCCCTTGGATGCCGGCGTGTCGCTGTTCGGCAGGCAACCGGGACAGCAGTTCGGCGACGAGAGTGGGATCGAGAACGGAGTTGCTCTGTTTGACGCGGACCCCGGCCTCGGTGAGCAGCAGCACGACCCGGCGTTTGTCGTCGGGGTGCTTGTGGCGCGTGACGAACTTGCCGGCGACCAGGCGATCGATGTGCAGCGACATCGTCGATGGCGTCACGCCCATGTGTTCGGCGAGCTGGGTCAGGTTGGTCTCGGTCACGGCATCAAGGTGGTCGAGGATGCTGCCCTGGTGGGCACTGAGGGTGTGTTCGGTCTGCGGGTCGCGACGGTGCTCCAGGTGGCAGGCCAGAAAGATCGCTGGGTAGGCCTGCAGCAGCCGCCGGAGCGCGTCCTGGACATCCATGCGAGCAGTGTGCGTTCTTGGAATTGATTCGTCAAACCAAAATATACGAGGAAGTCGTAACGCGTGCTCTGGAAGTCTTCTGCGAACGCAAAGTGGCTGACGCTTGTACCGGTTGCCGCGTCGGAGTTTTTCTGCAAACGAGCGCGTGCGTTGGCGCCGTTCCCGTCCTTCGGAGGTGAACGCAACGAACCCAACCCCCAACGAACGAACATGCGCACGACGATCCTCGCCTCTCTCTCGACCCTCTGCCTCGCCGCCACCGCCGCGGCCCAGATGCAGGAGGGCTTGCTGTCCTTCTCCCAGACCGAGAACACGTTGTCCGGCAGCGGCGGCACCGTGCTGCAGACGCTGCGTCCGAACGAAGTCGCGACCTTGGAGTGGGGCACCATCGGCTGCAACCTGCTCTCGGCCGAGAAGTGGCTGCCGCGCACCTGCTCGCACGTGATGGCCGGCGACGAGAACGCCGACGGCATGCACTTCAACCCGGCGATCTTCGGCACCGTCGATGCCCTGGTGACGACGATCCCGATCGCCGGCACCGGCTTCGACAACCAGCGCACCGTGTTCTGGTCGCCGTCGGCCGCGATGGGCAACAACATCAGCGGCAACCCGTTCCGGCCCGGTGACGTCGCCCGCATCGTGCGCGCCGGCCTTGCCGACGGCCAGGTCGAGTACTTCATGAGCCAGCAGCAGTTCAACACGGCGCTCGGTCTCGCCCCGGCGACGCCGATCGACGTCGACGCGATCGCGTTCTCGCCGCAGTTCGGCGTGTTCTTCTCGCTCGATGGCAACGTGTTCGCCAACACCGCGTGCGGCCCGATGGCGGTGCTCGACGGCGCCATCCTCGCGATCCCGCCGGCCGCACTGGCCTACACGCCCGACATGCGCATCGCCGGCGTGCTGCCGAACAGCGCGATCGTCGTCTACACCGAGGCCCAGGTGAACGCGATGGTGGTCAACGCCGGCGTCACCGATCGCTTCGGCGCCTGCGTTCCCGCCGCGATCGACACCGAGTCGCTCGAGTTCGACTTCTTCGGCCCGGTCGCACCGCTGTTCGGTTGCACCGCCGGTCTCGCGGTCTTCGCACCGCCGCTGATCTTCTCGGTCGAAGCGGGCACCGGCGCCAGCATGCTGAGCACGCTCGCCGGTGGCTCGATCTGGAACAGCCCGTGCTGGCCGATGGGCCGCAACTGCGGCACCGGCCCGACCATGGGCACGCAATCGGGCCTGCGGCCGCCGACTCCCGTGCTCGGCGTGGCCAGCTACGTGAATGCCTTCACGTGGGCGCACCACATCCGCTACGTGCTGGAGCCGCAGAACCACGTGCTGACGGTGTTCCCGGCCGGCGCACCCGCGGGCTCGACGAACATCGACATCGGCTCGCCGTTCCCCTGGAACCTGGTCTTCATCGAAGTCGTCTCGCCGATCGTGCCGGCCTCGCTGCCCGCCTTCCCGTTCTCGCAGATGGGCTTCCCGGACATCTACGTGCCGAGCCTGTTGTTCTACCTGCCGACGCCGACCGTCGGTGGCTTCTCGACCTTCCCGATGCCGGCGATCCCGCCGATGTTCGCGGGCAAGGTGTTGTTCCAGAGTGTCGGCATCAGTGCGGCGGGAACGTTCGAACTGAGCACGCCGACCGTGATCGACGTGCAGTGAGCGAGGCAGCGCGGCGCGCATGCGCGCGCCGCCCCGATCGCGTAGCTTCGGCCGCCATGGTGCGGCCGAATGTGTTCTATCGCGATGAGTTTCGCCGGCTCGTGCGGGCCGAGCAGCCGACGCGAGTGCTCGACGTCGGTTGCGGTGATGGCGAGTGCATGCGCGAACTGCGCCGCCACGGCATCGACGCCGTCGGCCTGGAAGCCGATGCGCGCAAGGTGGCAGTCGCGTGCGCGGCAGGCCTGCCGGTGCTGCATGGCGATGCCGAAGGGCTGCCGTTCGCCGATGGCGCCTTCGATCTGGTCGTCTCCGAGTACTCGGCGCACCATTTCGCGGATCTGGCTCGCCATCTCGCCGACGCGTTGCGGGTGGCGCGGCGCGGCGTGTTCCTGCTCGATCCGTGGTACGACACCAGCGTGCCGGCGCAGCGCGTCGCCTTGCGCTGGGATCGCTGGTGCAAGGCGATCGATCGGGCGGGGGGCATGGTGCACAACGACGTGCTCGCTGCGGAGGCGTTCCGCTCGGCGTTGCCCGCGGGGGCGGCACTGGCGTTCGAATGCCGGCATCTGCTGCGCCTCGCCGACTACGACCGTGCGACCTTCGAACGGGAGAGTGCCGAGTTCCTGGCCAAGGCGCGCGACGACGCTGCCGTTGCGGCGGAACTGGCGGCGATCCGGGCCGGGGTGGAGCGCGATGGGCTCGGCGACGATGGCGCCATCATCGTGCTGGTGCGGCGGTCAGACTGACGCCTCGCGTGGTGCGGCGCACCGCGATTGACGAAGTGCCGCGGCGCTGCCAATGTGTTGACCGCTGGCGGGCCACCGCCGGGGAACGCACCTGATGACGACACCTGCACCGCTGGGCTCGACCGACCTCGCGCCATTGGCGTTGCGGCCGCTGCTGCCGAGCGATGGCGACGCGGCGCTGCAGTGCCACAACGCGGTGTTCGCAGCCCCGGCGACCGGCAAGCCCCGGCGTTCGCTCGCGCACTGGCGCTGGAAGTACCTGCACAACCCGACCGGCCGCCTGCAGCAGATGCTGGCCGTGCATCCGGTGGAAGGCGTCGTCGGCGTCTACGCCGCGATGCCGATGGAAGTGGCGTTCGGCGGCCGGCGTTCGTTCGCCGCGCAAGCCGTCGACCATTGCGTGCATCCGGCCTGGCTGCGGCACGGCGGCGAGGCGGGGCTCTTCGCGCAACTCGGCATCGCCTTCTTCGAACGTTGGCTCGGCAGCGCGAGCGACCAGGCCCAGTTCGTCTACGGCCTGCCGGTGGCTGGTTGGCGCAGCGGTGCCCGCCACCTCGGCTGGCAGATTGCGCGCGACTGGGACTTCACGTTCCTCGAACTGACGGCTGGCATGCCCGCGCGGGCCGTGCCGGGCGAACTGGCGGTGCGCCGCGTCCAGCACTTCGATGCGTCCTGCGACGCGTTGTTCGCGAAGCTGGAGCCGGGCTTTGGCGTCGCCACCGTGCGCGACAGCCGCTACCTCAACTGGCGCTACGCCGACCATCCCGATCGCCGCTATGTGCTGTACGAATGCCGGGAACGGGCCAGCGGTGTCCTGCGCGGCGTGTGCGTGTCGGTGGTCGGCGACGTGCTGCGTCCCAATACCACGTTCCTGGTCGACTGGCTGCAACCGGCCGACGACGACGCGGCGATGACGGCGATGCTGGCCGCGGTGGAGGATCAGGCGCGGCTGGATGGCACTGGCCTCGTCGCCAGCGTCTGGAATCCGATGGACCCGCGCTTCCTCGCCGTGCAACAGCTTGGCTACCGCGTGCGCGGCACGCAGTGGTTCCTCGCCATCGCTTCGGCCGTCTACGACATCGTGTTCTTCCGCGAGCATTGGTACTTCACGCTTGGCGACAGCGACCTGTTGTGACGCGACGGATCGAGCTGGTCGCGGCAGCAGGCGGCTTGACGTGCGCGGCGCCAAGGCGTGCAGTGGTGGCATGAGCCGATTGGATGCGTTGGTCGAGGGGCGCGACCGGGTCCTGATCCACCAGACCAAGGAATGGGGCGAGATCCTGCTCGGCTTCGAGTCGACCAACAAGTTCGAGCTCAACGACGAGAGCGGCAACCACCTGGGGCGCGCCGCCGAGGAGGCCGCGGGCATCGGCCAGTGGTTCTTGCGCAACCTCTTCGGCAGCTGCCGCAAGGCGACGGTGCACATCTACGGCGCTACCGGCGAGAAGGTCGGGCGCGGCGAGAAGCCGTTCCGCTGGTTCTTCCACCGCATGGAAGCGTTCGACGGCGACACGCGCATCGGCGCGATCCAGCGCAAGTGGTCGTGGTTCCACCGCGTGTTCGCGGTCGAGAATGCGGCGGGCCAGGAAGTGATGGAGCTGAAGAGCCCGTTCTTCCATCCGTGGACGTTCACGTTGTCGTTCCAGGGCACCGAAGCCGGCGTGATCCGCAAGAAGTGGGCGGGGCTGTTGAAGGAGTGGTTCACCGACGCCGATGTCTTCGGCCTCGAAATGCGGCCCCACGTGCCGGTCGAGGTGCGCAAGCTGCTGCTGGTGGCGACGTTCCTGGTCGACTTCACCTGCTTCGAGAACAACCAGGGCGGTGGCTCGGCGCTCGACGTGATGAACTGAGCGTCGAGCCCGAGCTTGACGGCCGCGGCTCCCGTGCGTGCAGTGCGGCGATGGTGTCGTCGAACTTCGTCCCGTTCCCCGATCGTTACGTGCCGCCGGTGCCGCCCGAGCAGGCGCTGGCGACCTTCCACGACGCCCTGCGGCGGCGACGCAGCGTGCGCATGTTCAGCGATCGGTGGGTGCCGCGCACGACGATCGAGTGGCTGGTGCGGTGTGCGCACACGGCCCCGAGCGGCGCCAACAAGCAACCGTGGCGGTTCGTCTGCGTGCAGGATCCGACCGTGAAGGCGCGCATCCGGGAAGGCGCCGAAGCCGAGGAGCGCGAGTTCTACGCGCGTCGCGCCAACGACGAGTGGTTGACCGACCTGGCGCCGCTCGGCACCGACTCGACCAAGGAGTTCCTGACCGTGGCGCCGTGGCTCGTCGTGGTGTTCCAGCTGGCGCACGGCGACGACGGCTCGCAGGTCTACTACCTGAAGGAGTCGGTCGGCATCGCCTGCGGCATGTTCCTCGCGGCGGCGCAGCTCGCGGGGTTGTCGACGCTGACGCACACGCCGAGCCCGATGGCGTTCCTCGGCGACATCCTGGGGCGGCCGAAGCACGAGCGCCCGTTCCTGTTGATCCCCGTCGGCTACGCCATCGCGGACTGCATGGTGCCGGCGAAGGCGATCGAACGGCGACCGCTCGACGAGGTGATGGTGGTGGTCTGAAACGGCGTGCAGGTCACTGCTTCTTCGGTTCCGACGGTGCCGCAGCGCCCTTTCCGGTCGGGGCCGTCACCAGCCTTGCCATCAGGAACGCGCGCACCTCGTCCACGCCGCCGCCGCGTGTGCCCGTTCCCGGCGCGTCTCACACCTTCATGGTCTTCCAGCGGCCGCGCCGGAACAGCAACACGGCGGCGATGGCGAACAGCGACTCGGCGATCGGGATCGCCCAGACCACGCCGTGCACGCCGACCTCGAGGTGGAAGCCGAGCAGCCACGCCAGCGGCAACTGGAACAGCCAGAACACGACGAAGTGCAACCACGTCGGCGTCAGCGTGTCGCCGGCACCGTTGAACGCCTGCACCGCGACCATGCCCCAGGAATAGAAGATGTAGCCGGCGGCGACGATGCGCAGCGTCGACACGCCGTGCTGCGCGACCTCGGGGTCGGCGACGAAGCAGCCGATGATCGCGTCGGGCCACAACTGCATCACCAGCGTGACGCAGGCGAGGAACGCCATGTCGTAGAGGCCGGTCAGCCACACCGCGCGTTCGGCCCGTTCGGGTTGGTTGGCGCCGAGGTTCTGGCCGACCAGCGTCGCCGCTGCGTTGGACAGACCCCAGGCCGGCAGCAGCGCGAACATCAGGATGCGGATGCCCGTCGTGTAGCCAGCGCCGGCCGCGTCGCCGAACGAGTTGACGAACAAGGTCAGCAGCATCCAGCTCACGCACCCGATCAGGAACTGGCCGATCGTGCCGATCGACAGCGTGACGATGCGCAGCATCTCGCGGCCATGGAAGCGCATCAGCACCGGCATCTGCACACGACAATGGCCGCGGCGCAGCAGCACGAACTGCAGCAGCACGGCGAAGCCGCGGCTGATGCAGGTGGCGATGGCAGCCCCTTCGACACCGAGGGCAGGGACCGGCCCGAGGCCGAAGATCAGCACCGGATCGAGCAGCAGGTTGAGCCCGTTCGACAGCAGAAGGACCTTGAGGGCGAGCATCGGGTCGCCAGCACCCCGGAAGATCGCGTTCTGCAGGAACAGCAGCGTGATGATCGGCGTGCTGGCGAACGTCCAGCGTGCGTAGCCGCTGCCGATCGCCACCGCCTGCGACTCTTCGCCCGCCATCCAGTCGAGCAGCTCCGGCGCGAAGACCGCCGCCGGCACCGCGATGACGACGCCGACCACGAGCGCGAGTCCGATCGCCTGGCTGGCGGCGGCGGACGCGCCGTCGAGGTCCTTCTCGCCGACCCGCCGCGACACCATCGCAGTGACGGCGATCGCGAGGCCCCACGCGATGGCGTAGACCAAGGACACCATGCCTTCGGTCATGCCGATGGCGGCGACGCCCGCACCGTGCGTCGAGGTCGAGCCGAACATCCCCTTGTCGATGCCGTTCACCCAGAAGGTGTTGACGAGCGCGAACGTGGACTCGAGGCCCATCTCCAGCACCATCGGCACCGCCAGCAGCACGATGGCGCGGCCGAGCGGGGCCTGCGTGAAGTCGTGGTGCTCGCCGCGCAGGCTGCCGACCACGTGTTGCCAGAACGTGCGCAGTGGGGGAGGCGTTGTGGTGTTCACTTCGCCGTCCACGTGTCGTTGCTGCGTTCGATGTCGAGCGTCGTCTGCGCGGGATCGAGCTTCGCGGCGGTGATCTTGCCCGGAAACGTCAGCACGACGCTGCGTTCGCCGGCAAGCCAGCGGGTGACCGGCACCGTCTGCTCGGCGGTCGTGCCATCGGCGAAGGTCACCTGCACGCGGGCCGGATGCGGCGCGCGGCCGTGATCCTCGACGACGACCTCGCTGCCCTTGCCGTCGGCGGTGGCGCGCACGGCGGCGATTGCGTGGTCGAGCGTCCACGTCTCCGTCCACCAGGTGCTCCAGTACCAGCCGAGATCCTGGCCGAGCGCGCGGTTCATCGTCGCGAAGAAGTCTTCGGGCGTCGGATGCGCGAACGCCCAGGTTCGCGTGTACTCACGCAGCGCCGCCGCGACCTTGTCTTCACCCAGCATGCCGGCGAGCTGCTGCAGAACCGCGGCGGGCTTGGTGTAGCAGAGGTAGACGTAGCTCGTCTCGTGCTGCAGGTGGTCGGCGTGCGTGAGCATCGGTTCGCGATCGAGCCCGAGCGAGACCACCGACAGGTAGTCGCGTTGGGCGGCACTCGGGCGCTGTTGCTTCCAGTAGTCGCGTTCGAGCCGGGCCGTGAACCAATCGACCAGGCCTTCGTCCTGCCAGCCGAACGCGGTCTCGTCGCTGCCGACCAGCATCGGAAACCACATGTGCGCGAGTTCGTGCGCGATCAGGCTCTGGTTGGCGAACGGCGTGCGTTGGTCGCCGCACAGCACCAGCATCGGGTACTCCATGCCACCACCGAGAATGCCCTCGACGGTGGTCGCGTGCGGCCAGGGATACGGAGCGAGGTCGCGGCTCAGCGTGCCGATCGTGTGCTGTGCGAAGTGGCAGGCGTTGCGCCAGGTGACGGCTTCGGGCCGGTACATCACCTGCACGAGGCAGCGATCGTCCTTGCCGTCGCCGTCGCGGTCGCCGACCACGACCGACGTCGCGTCCCACAGGTAGTGCGGCGAAGTCGCGATCGCGAAGTCGCGCACCTTCTCGCCGCGGAAGCGCCACGTGCGCGTCGGCGCCGCGTCGGCGGTGGCGATCCCGTTGCCGGCGTGGTGCTCCTTGGTGACGACGCGCACGATCGCATCGCCGCTGGCCGCCGTGGCCAGATCCTTGCGGATCGTCTCGGGGAGCACTGCCGCCGGGTTCTGCAACGTGCCCGTGGCCTGGACGAGCCAACCCTTCGGCGCCGTGAAGGCGACGTCGTAGTCGGCATAGCCCATGTAGAACTCGCTCTCGCCCAGGTACGGCTCGACGACCCAGCCACGCACGTCGTCGCACACCGCGAACTGCGGATACCAGTAACCGAGGAAAAACAGTTCGTTGCCGACGCGGCCCATGCGCGGCGCTTCGCCGTCGGGAACCGTGAACGCGAACTCGACCGCGACCTTGGCCTTGCCGTCGCCAGGCAGCGGTTCCGGCAAGAACAACTCGAGCCGCGTGCCGCGCTGGGCGGTGTGGGCGCCGTTGCCGTCGACGGTCCACTGGCCGAGCTCGATGCCGCCGGTGACCTCGACCGGGATGTTGCGCACGGCGTCGGGCGCGTGCAGGTTCTGGCGCAGGTGGATCCACAGCGACGCGACTTCTTCGGGCGACCGGTTGTGGAACGTCATTTCGACGCGACCCTGCACCCGGGCGGTGTCGGGCAGCAGTTCCGCGACGATCGAGTACTGCGCGTAGTTGGTCCAGCTCGCCGGGCCGGGGCGACCGTCTTGCGTGCGGGTCTGGCGTTCGATCGCCGCGAGCCATGCCGCCGACGGTTCGAGTGGATGCGGCAGCGGGCGCGTCTGCGCGAGGATCGGCAGGCAGGGCAGAACGACAGTGAGCAACCGGACGAGCGTGGCCTGCATGCGGACGCGGCAGCATACCGAATGGATGCGGCGTCCCGGCGGCGCTCAGTGCTGGTTCTTCTCCGTGCGCAGTCGTTCGCGGCGCAGCAGCCAGAACAGGCCGACGGCGAACAGGCCGAGCCAGACGAGCGCCCGCACCTGGGCCGGTGACGGTTCGCTGCCGGAGTCGCTGTTGCCGCCGCCGAGCCGTGCCACGGCGAAGTCGCGGTCGGGATCGAACGCGCGCAGGTCGAGGCTGGCGGAGCGCGCCAGGGCTTCGCGGGTGCGTTGCCGCGCGATCGGCGAAGCGTGCGGCCACAGCGCGCGCAGGGCATCGGCCGCGGCGAGCGTCGCCCAGGGCGAGTCCTTGCCGGCGGCGCCGACGATCGCCGGCAGTTCGTCGCTGGCCCCGTGCCGCACCATCGTGTCGATCGCGGCGAGGCGGGTTGCGTCGTCGGCGGCGAGCAGTGCCCGCAGCGTCGGCATCGCGTGTTCTGGCGCGCTGCGCAACAACTGCCGCGCGGCTTCGGCGGCATCTTCGTCGCGGGCGGCGAACGCGCGCACCGAACGGCCGTGCCGCGGCGATTCCTGGGTGAGCCCCAACCAGGTCAGCAGCGCCGGCAGCGTCAGTCCGCCATCGGAGCGACCGCGCACGCGCAGATGGTCGGGTGTGGCCCACGCGGTCCAGGTCGCATCGCCGCACGAAGTCGCAGCGACGAGCAGCAGTTCGGCGCGCGGGTCATCGTGGGCGAGGCCGCCGGCAACGTGGCCGACCAGCACTGCGGTGGCCAACGTGCGCGGATGGCCGAGCTGCAGCGCGTCGAGTTCGCCGAGCAGGCGCATCCATTCCGCGGGAACGGGCAGCGAGTGCGGCACGAACCAGTCTTCGACGCCATCGATGCCACCGGCGAACGTCGCCGGCGCGGCATCGGCGATGGTCAGCGAACCGAACCAGGCGGTCTGCGGCGGCACAGCGCTCGCGTGCGCATCGATCCGGATGCCATCGCCATCGACGACGACGTGGAAGGGGCCCTTGGGGTCGAGGCCGCGCGGCCATTCGGGTTGCAGCGGCAGCCAGTGGTTGCACAACCACGCCACGGCCGGGGTCGAGGCGCGCAGCGGAGCGGCCGCGAAGGCGACGTGCAGCGAAACGTTCGCAGTCTGCGCCTGGGCCGGGAGCGAGCCCGCGACCAGCACCAGTCCAGCAAGCGTTCGCGGCAACGGGCCCATCGTCGCCCTCACCGGGCCGCTGCCGTTTCGTCCGGGACCTCGGCGTCGTCGGTCACCATGGTCGAGGTGTCGTCGGTCGCCAGGGTCAGCTCATCGACCTCCTGCGCGGCCGCGTTCGCTTCGTCGGCGAGTTCTGCAGCGAACTCCTCCGAAGGTTGCACCATGGCGGCAGTGTCCGCCGCGACTGCCGCCGCCGCACTTGCGCGCCGATGCCTGCGCAGCCAGATCGCGAACGCCAGCAGCAACACCGGCACACCGGCCGCGAGCCCCTGCTGGGCCGTGCTCAGCTGCTGCCAGCCGAGACTGACCTTTGCGACGATCGCCTGCAGGTTGTTCTTCGCACGCTCGACTTCGTCGCTCGGGGGCGACGAACGGTCGTTGCGCACGCGCGCGAGGGCGACTTCGACCAGTGGCCGCAGTTCGTCACCCTCGATGGCGAGGCGGCTTTCGAGCGCGCTCGCAGTGTTCGGGTCCTGTCGCGCGGCAAGTTCGGCGATGGCGAAGCGACGCACCACCGATTCGCGATGGGCGAGGATCGCCAGCAGGAATGTGGTCTGGTCGGCGGGCGCCATCTTGCCGAGCAGACCCTGGCAACAGAAGGCGAGTGCCGGACCGGTTCCTTCCGCCTTGCCGTCGTGCAATGCCATGGCCGCGCGCAGCACTTTGTCGTGGGCGCCGAAGTCGTGCAGTGCCAGCAGGCAAGCCTGCAGATCCGTGGCCGGGCCGACGGCGGTGGTCGTGCGGGAGCGTTCGATCACTGCGAGCAGAGGATCGATCGCGGTCGGCCGCTTGAGTTTGCCGAGCAGTTGCGCGGCGAAGGTGCGCACGCGTCGATCGTCGTCCGTGAGCGCGTCGATGGCGGTCGCGGTGGAGCCGACGTCGGCGATGCGCGAGATTCCGGCCATCGCCAGGGCGCGAGCCTCGGCGTGCGGGCTCCGCCGCGCGACGATGCGCATCGGTTCGTAGGCGGGACGGTCCTTGCGCTCCGCGAGCAGGAACGCTGCGCGCGCCGCAATCTTCGCGTTCGTGCTTTCGGTGAGCCGTGCGAGTTCGGTCGGGTCGGCCTGCGCCTTGTCCGCTTCCGCCTTCGCCAATGCGGCGAGGTCGGCGGCGTCGTCAGGCGCCGTTGGCACCGAAGCGATCGCCGGTCGCGGTGGCGACGGAACGGGCTCTTGCGGCGACAGGACGGCAACGAGGCACAGTGCGAGCAGACCCATGCTGGGCTCATCGGCAGCGCCGGCACTCCGCCTAGAGGCTGTCCCGTATCAAGACCAGCCCGGTCGAGTTTCGATATCCGAGGCGATGTCCAGCGTCCCTGAACCCGTGGTGTCCGCAGGCCTGCCGCCGATGGCGCAGCCGCTGCGTTCACGCCCGTGGTTGCGCATGGCGATCGTCGGCATCGGGCTGTTTGGAGTGGCTCTGTTGTGCGGCGCCCACGGGGCCGGCGGCGGTCTCGTCGTGTCGGCAGCGTTCCTGGCGATGGTGGTCGAACGGCTGGCGATGCGTTCGCAGGCGGCGCAGCAGTTGCAGATCATGGCTCGCTCGGCCCGGGCCGAAGGCGAACGCGACGCGATCGCCCGCGCGATGTCGTTGGAGATGGCCTACGAACGTTTCCGTTCGGTGCTGGAGGCGCTGGGCGAAGGCGTCGTGGTGGTCGACGACAGTGGTGAGATCGTGCTCGCCAATCCCGCCGCGGCGCGCGCGATGCGTTCGCCACGCCACGAGCCGGCGGGCGCGATGTTGTGGGATGCATTGATGCCGGAACTGGCGCAACGCGCCCGCGAAGCCTGGCAGGCGTTGGCCAATCCCGCGATCACCGCCGAAGAGCTGCCGGCGATCCGCTATTCGGGCATTCCGTGCCGCGACGTCGTCTACGACCTCGCCGCGGTTCGGGCGGTTTCGAAACGCACCGGCCAGGAGTTCGGCTGCGTGTTCCTGTTGGTCGACAGCACGCGCACGTTCGAACTGCAGCGGCTGAAGGACAGTTTCCTGTCGAGTGTGTCGCACGAGTTGCGCACGCCGCTGACCAACATCTGCGCCTACTCGGAGATCCTGCGGCACATGTTGCCGGGCGAGAACATCGAGTGGCCGGAGTTCGTGCACGTCATCCACGAGGAAGGCCTGCAGCTGAGTCGGCTGGTCGACGGGATGTTCGACTACCTGCAACTCGAGAGTGGCGAGGCGGCGTTCACGTCGGAGCCGGTGGACGGCGGCGACATCGTGCAGTCGGTCGTCGGCGAGTTCCGGGCCAAGGCACACGTGCGGCAGATCGAGTTGGTCACCGAGATCGGCGCCGGCGTGCCGAAGTTGCTGGGCGATCGGCGGCGCCTCGACCAGGTGGCGCGCCACCTCGTCGACAACGCGATCAAGTTCACTCCCGATGGCGGCAGGGTGCGGATCGCGCTGGCTGCACGCGACGAAGGCTGGGAGATGCGCATCGAAGACAGCGGGCCGGGCGTGCCCATGAACGCGCGCCACGCCGTGTTCGACAAGTTCCATCAGCTGCGGGACCACCTCACCGACAAGCCCTCGGGCACGGGCCTCGGGCTCGCCACCAGCCGCGCGATCGTCGCCCGCCTCGGCGGCCTGATCTGGTGTGAGGATTCGGCGTTCGGTGGCGCTGCATTCGTCGTGCTGTTGCCTGGACTCGGCCAGCCGCGCCTGGTCGGCGTCGGTGCTGGCACGGGTGCTGGCGGCGGCTTCTGAAGCAGGCGGTCGCTTCGCTCTCGGCGCGTCGGTAGTGTGGATGATGGCACGTTCGCCTACGGATGTGATGCGCGAAGAAGAAGGTCCCGATTCTCTCGATCCCTTGCCGCCGCTGGGGCTGCAGGTGCGCGAGCTGCCTGCCCGTGGTCGCGGAGTCGTGGCCGTGCGCCCGTTCCGCGCCGGCGATCTGCTCGAACGCGCGCCGGTGCTGGTGGTGCCGCGCGCGCACTTGGCGCCGCTGCGGGGCACGTATCTCGACGACTACTGGTTCTATTGGGACGCGACGCACAACGCGTGCGGGCTCGGGTGGGCGTCGCTCTACAACCACGCCTGTCCGGCCAACGCGACGTTCCGGATCGTGCCTGGGGCGCGGCTGTTGTTGATCACCGCGGTCACTGACATCGCGGTCGGGACCGAGGTGACCATCAACTACCACGGGCGCCCGGATGATCCGGCGCCGGTCTGGTTTCCGACGGCGTGAAGGTCACGCCGAAGCGGCGGGGGCTGCGGTCTTGGCCACTTCCGGTCGTGGGATCACGGGATCCGCGTGGTTCGTCGTCGCCGTGGCGTTCGTCGTCGTCGTGGCGTTCGTCGTCACTGCCGCAGCTGTTGCCGAGTCGCAGGGTCGCGGTTGGCTCACTGCCAGCAGCACGACCAACGCATCGACCGTGGCGACCGAGCCGAGGGCTGGTTGCCGGCGCGCGAGCGCAGCGAGGTCGTTCAGCGACACGATGCCGACGAGAATCCCATCGGCATCGAGCACGGGCAGACGGCGCACCCCGTGCTTGGCCATGCGCGATGCGACGGCACTGGTCTCTTCCTGCAGCCGGCAGGAGACGAGTTGCCGGCTCATTGCCGTCGCGACCTGCATTTCGTGCAGTGGCAGCCCTTGGCTCCACGCCGCCATGCACACGTCGCGATCGGTCAGCATCGCAATCGGTCGACCGTCGGGATCGACCACCGGCAGACAGCCGCAATCACGCTCCCAGAGTTTCTGGGCGGCGGTGTGCAGCGAATCCTGCAGCAGACAGGTCGCGGGCGACCTGGTCATCACGTCCTGCACCTTCATGGTTCCTCCTGGGGGAAGACCGGAAGACTACCGCTGCCGCGGGAGGTCGTGGGGTGGCCGCAGCAGGAAGGCTCGAAGTCGCGCGGCGCACGAAGCGCAGGTCGTGGCTGGCGCGAGACTTCAGGGTTTCGCGCCGAGCAGGTCGAGCAGTCGCAGCGCCGCCTGCGGGATCACGGTTCCCGGGCCGAAGATCTCGACGACACCCGCGTCGCGCAGCGCCGGCCAGTCCGGCGGAGGGATGACGCCGCCGGCGACGACGCGCACGTCGGGCCGGCCGGCTGCGCGCAGCAACCGCACGAGTTCGGGCAGCAGCGTCTTGTGGCCACCGGCGAGTGAACTGATGCCAACCAGGTGCACGTCGTTCTCGACAGCCTGCTTCACGACTTCGTCCGGCGTCTGGAACAACGGGCCGATGTCGACATCGAAGCCCATGTCGGCGAACGCACTCGCGATGACGCGCGCGCCGCGGTCGTGGCCGTCCTGGCCCATCGTCGCGATCAGGATGCGCGGGCGCCGTCCATGCTGCTGCAGGAACTCGGCGGTGCGGGTCTGGGCGGTCTTCAGATCGTGCATCGACTTGCCGGCTGCAGCATAGACGCCGGCGACGGTGCGCGGGTTCGCGGTATGGCGGCCGAACACCACTTCCATCGCCATCGACACTTCGCCGACGGTGGCGCCGAGCTGCACCGCGTGCACCGCGAGTTCGAGCAGGTTGGCCGAGCCGCGCGCGCCGGCGGTGATCGCCGCCAGCGCTTGCTGCACCTTGGCGCCGTCGCGCGATCGCTTGAGTTCCTGCAGCCGCGCGATCTGCGCCTGCCGCACCGCGGTGTTGTCGATCGACAGGATGTCGAGCGGTTCCTGGGTGGCCGGTTGGTACTTGTTGACGCCGACGATCGTCTCCTGGCCCGAGTCGATGGCTGCCTGGCGTCGCGCCGCCGCTTCCTCGATGCGCAG